>ERZ1740067.1377-NODE-1377-length-16771-cov-11.801268_pt1 | contig 16771 bp, 11 predicted proteins | sample MGYA00581736_ERZ1740067 | MGnify/ENA primary metagenome ERZ1740067 (study PRJEB43018, sample SAMN04849236) | marine metagenome | isolation source: floating plastic debris | place: Pacific Ocean | collected 2008-08-27 | study: EMG produced TPA metagenomics... | reverse complement strand
GAGCTGATATATGAAAAATGCTAGATGATAGATGACATCTAGCGCTAGATGATACTTGACATCTATCGCTAGATGATAGATGATAATCTACCGCTAGATGATAGATGATAGATGGTAATCTAGTGCTAGATGATAGATGAGAATATTTTATCCATCAACTATCATCATCTGTTGTCTATCACACGGACACAAGGCTCTGTATACTGAGTGCATTGGATGGTTTGAGGTTATATTACATGACACAATTCATTTGAGTTTAGTGTTGTATCAAACACCACAAAGACACGATGTCACAACTATTAACCTCAAACCATACCAGTCTTGCCAGAAAATTATGTTGTAAACAACTGGTAAAGCATTTTTTATGGTACAAAATTGGAAATGAATCATCTTCTAGGCTCAGAAGTATGGAGAGTGGGTCGACATTCCTCAATAATCTAGACAGATTATACACTTATATTTCCCAGAAACAACAATGCAGAATTAGAAAAATTGACAGTAAAATTAATGATTTAGGACCTAGCATTGCTGCATTCAGATGGGTATGCGAAACGATCATAAGTGGATGCAAGACTGAAAGACAATTGGTGACTTTTGCAGTCATCTTCCTGATAGTAATTGTACGTATGCTTGAACGGACAGAACAGACAGACTTGAATGATAAAGCAGATCATATCTCATCTATACTGTGTGACAGTATGAGTAATATTATTATGGAATTGCGTGACAGAAAGAATCTTTACATGGGTCTAGCTATGAGTTGTCTGACCATTGGAGTGTGCTTGATAGCTCAGTCCCTGTGGAATATTATTTGCTTGTAGTTGATTAATGTTATGTAATATTGTAACACAACAGATCATTAACAATAGCTTAACTAGCGAAATCAAATAGCATGACAACCAATATTTTTTTGTGCTTGACAGTTCAATCTCTGTGAGATAGCACCTAAGATCATAATATAATACTGTGCAGATTTAATTGAATTACTTGAACAGTCAAGACAACAGTCAACAAATAAATATAAATAACTTGTAGACATAATTTATTATATTTGCTTGCATAACAAGAGACAGACCAAGAGCAGTGTTGGTTTTATTTATTGAGCTTGATAAATGTTCTGACAGACAGATAATAACACTGATATTGCAATGAATTCAACTTTTGAATGCGAGAAAACAATATGTGCTAGAGAATTTACCAACTTGTGTGAGTTACTATGGAAACAGATCCGTGTCCTTGTGGAATTACAGTGTGAAGGTTGTAACATTGAGTCATCAGAACATTTGCATAGTTGTCAAAAACTATACAAGGAATATTACCTCATACATGATGGATTTTTGTTCAGAATATATGAACATCATTTTGATCAAGTGTTTGATGATGTCATAGAAGATGTGCACCTTGGAAGAATTACCAGACTTAAAAAAGGGATGCTGAAAACACAGATACTCAGTTACATAATAGAACGCATTGAGAACAAAAGTCTGTTCTCCTAATGATGGTGCCCAGCCAATTGCTCAGAACTTTCCTAGTGCAGCACCGAGCTACACTTACTGTAATTTTGCTGCTAACTACTGTTATTTTTAGTTTGTGTGTGCTATTTTTTGAAAAAGGAGAGATCACATTTACATTATCTCCCCTTAAATCTAACAGAACTCTGCTGAATGTTATAAGGCAGACAAATGGCAGTTTATACTACAACTGATGATTATCTGCTAAATACCCCTTTCAGTGGTCTTATATGTGGTATGTATTAATTTTGTACACTATAAATGTGCGTTTAGCAAAATAAAGATTACATGATCATAAGTAAAAAAAAACAGCTTAAAATCATATTTTTGAAGCTCAACCTATTTTGTCTACGTGACTGTGGAGATTGACATTTATGTGTGCATGACCTTTGCACAAACAATGTAAAAATCTAGGTTTATGACGTTGTCTGGTACCAGGGAGGGATACATTACTGGCAAAAAATAATCTCTTTTAATGAGCTTTTGCGGACAAGATAGGGAATTTTAATGGGGAAAGAAGCAATTAAATGCGGTGAGAATGCAAAAAATCTTGACAGGTTCCGGATTTTGTTGAAGATCCTGTAGCCTGTAGATCTTCAAATACCTCTGTGTTTCAATAGGAGATGAAAAATAGACCACCCTGTCAACTTGTTCAAATTTTGCTTCATGAACACAAAGGGTAATCAATCAATCAGTCTCCGCAAACTCTTGCTTGCTGGTTGAAATTTAGCAAGTGCTACACTTGGTAAAAATAACCTATTAAAGAAAAAACCTCTGTTCATGTACAGAATTAGCTGTTTATTTTGGAGGTTAGTTTCTGCTTAGGCAGCATTCTAACCAAGAATATTATGTTATCAGGCCCTAGCGGTAGCGGAAAGTCTATGCTTACCAAGAAGCTTCTCGAGAATGCTGCCAGAATGATGATACCACCACCAATAGAATGTATATTCAACTACAGCTGCTGGCAGGAATTATATGAACAAATAGACACTCCATTCCCAATAAAATTTGTGGAAGGTATCTCAAAATTTGAAGATCTACCCAAGGACAGGCAGCCAAGAATGTTAATAATTGATGACTGCATGGATGAAGTTGCTAACTCACCTGATGTTTCAGACATGTACACAAAATACTCGCACCACTATAATTATTCTGTTGTTGTGTTAACCCAAAATATGTTTGCCAAAGGAAAATATTTTAGAACCATATCTCTGAACACACAATATTTATGGCTTTTAAAATCAATCCGGGATAATTCAACAATCAAGACACTTGGGGCACAAATGGGTCAGCAAAAGTTTCTGTTTGATTGTTATACTGATGCAATGAAAACTAAGTATGGTCATTTATTTATCAACCTAAGACCATCAGCTGATGACAATACTAGAGTGAGAACAAAAATGTTTGATTCCCCATCAATAGTGTATGTGAAAAAATAGTTATAATTTTCATCAAAATTTGGCTAAAGCTAATAAATGAACCTTCTTCCGAAAATTAGGCAAAATGGGGCAAAGGTTTTCGAAAACGGACCAAGCATTTACATGTACATTTCTACATTACATTACTAGCTGCTGTGTAGTTTACCTACACTGCAATTTTTTTTTGTTCAATTCTTGTTGAGCTTGTAGCATTTCTACCCTCTGATTTTTGTATTTTCTATACTGATATACATGTATGGTCATGAATAAATTAAGAAAAGTATTGAAAGGTTCAGATCATAATTTCAGTGCATGCATTATTTCATACACAGTAAGGTATTATGAATTCAAGCTTGGTCGATCTTAGAATGTGCTCCTCTTTATTAACTGAATTGGAAGCTACACTATTAATGACAGGCAATAAAATGTTCAGAGCCTAGCCTAGGAAACCACAAGATTTTTTATATAAATTGAGCTGAAATCCTATAGAAAAGCACACAGCAGCTGGATTCCTCCCTTGTACTTCAATACCACAGCAGGACAACACGCTTCTACTATTCTCAATGTAAGTGTTCAAAATTCAATCTTCTATTTTTATGAACAAATTCTTTTTTTTATTTTCTTATTATATTTTTTATAAATGAATTTCTTTATTTTTATTTTTATTTCTTACAACATATTTTGATACTCCTGTACAACTCATCAAAATGGTTTTGTTCTGAAATTCACTTTATTTAAATTTTAATTTAAGATGGAATTTAACTGGTGGTGTGATGATTGCGGGAGGGACATGACATTAGAGCAGGCTCAATGTAATTGCTGGTGGTTTAATGCAAGCGATGACAATGCTATAGCCTTTGCTGAAAATGTGAGCTCACTTCCTCTAAATTGAATTTGGGAATTTTTAAGGCAAATTTCATTATGTGTCTGGTAGTAACTATTCATTAGTTATCTTTCAACCATAATTTTTTGGCTAAAGATACCTTTTCAACATTTTTCTCATGGTTGTGATGTAATAGGAATAAATATTTTTTATATTTTGTGAATTTGATATTCCATTATTACTGTATTTAGATGCCACCCAAACGCAAAGATCTCAGTAAATTCGCAAAGTCACTCCTGGATGATCAGGCCAAGGAGTCATCCCAACTCGGGAGAGAGCTTGAGGATGAACTAGATGGGGAGTTCGACGAAGAGATGGTAAGCCCATTGTCATTTCATGCAAAATCTTTAGTCATTGTCCTCTTGTTTCATAATTGTGACATCACTATTTCAATTGTGTATTCACTCACTGTTTCAATAATCACTTCTAATTTGCTTGAGAATTTGACATTAAATGGGAGTTGTATGTTGCTGTTTTTTTCAACTACCATCAACTGACAACTCCGAACTGTTTCAATACCAATATAACATTTTGCTTATGAATTTTGGGATTAGAATAGTGGTTGTGTTGCAGACTTTTTCAACAACCAACAGCACAAAACAATTTAGTCTGAACTGAACAAGTCATTTATTCCTATTAATGTTTCTGTTCCAGGTTGACTTCATTAATGATGACGATGAAACTGACATAATTATTGATTCATCTGACGGTGAGGACAAAGCAAGCAAAAAGAGCAAGGGAAAAGCACCAGCAAAGGTTAGTTGAAATACCAGGAGTGGAACTTTTTCAATAATAAACATGAGTTGCCTCCTCTTTCCTAAAGAGAGCACAACTTGTAAATTTAGCTATTTCAATTTCCTGGTGATATTATCAGCTTTTGTCTTTTTTCAAAATTTGAGTTACATGAAGGCCCCCTTCAACACTTTATAGGTTCAGACTTCACACCCCTTTTGCACCTTCAATCATGTCTTGCAAATACGCACCCCTATTCTATTGCGTGGGCGTGAATTTATGCTAATAATTATGATAGTACTTGTGTGTTTTGCAGAAGCAATTTACAAAGATTTTGGTCATGCCAAAATCTATTGGGAAGGTCAAAAGGAGACTACAGTTCGAGTCAGATGAAGAAGAGGGTGGTCCATGCATCTCAAAGAGCAGGAAAGCTCAAATCCTGGATGAGCTGCTGCCATCAACATCAACTGCTGATCCTAAACCCAAACCACCCGCCGCCGTAACTACACCCGCTGCTACACCCGCTTCCACATCTGCTGCCACTGTTGATGGTCGACCTGCCCTTCTACCCACTCCGACGCTTCCTGTCTACCATCTTAGACTTGAAGATTTCAAGATTGAGGATATTGTTGTAAAAGTAAGTTTCTAGATACATTTGTATGTCATTGCTTACCATATTCCAGTGGTTTGTTGGAAAGAAACATCCACACATGTAAAATGTTGCATGTTATCAATGAAGAATGGTTAACATCTTGCTCCAATGATCATAATGATTATATGATTGTATCAGACCTAGTAAATAATATTCATACTTGAAGTATAATAAAATACCATTATCTTCAAATCCTTAATTCACTTCATATCTCTTTCAGGGTGACACAATCCATCATAGAGGAGATCATCTCAAGCGACCAATTTCAATTACAGCTAAACAGCAGCTAGGACTCGGGTGTAAGTATTCACTCTGAAACTGAATTTCACTGTATTTATAAATAAGCCCAGGGTTCAGCTCTGAAACAAAACATACACTATGCTCCAGTCTTTCCTGGTTTTCATAGCCCTACAACACTTTTCAGAGTTTTAAAATCAGACCCCCTACAGAGTAGTGCTAACTCTGAGCACTCAAAGACACCCCATCAAGTCACCACTGCACCTGAAAGTTGAACTCCTAGAAAGGTAGTAAATGAAAAAAAATCATGATAAGTCATCACTTGACCATGAAACCTTATTAAGAAACAACCTGTGTTATTGAACATGGTAGCTGTTGTGGAAAAATTTCCTCAAACATTGATGTTAAAAATTACAGTTTGCATCCTGCTAGTTGCTGCCATGCTTTCATGAACATTACTGTTCTAATTTCAGTTCTGGTGGAAAAAATAGCTTGGAACAACCAGATGCAAATGTATCATGGGCCACCTATTGGCTATAACATCAGATTAGCTAAGGGTTCTGAACTTGGCCAAGCCCTGGCTGCCATCGAGGAAAAGATGGCAAGCAACAAGCCGGCAGACACATGCAGATCCCGACTGCAGAAGGACTATTCGTATTTCAGAATACGGGACAACCAAAAGAAGACAACAACAATGTGAGTATAACAACTTACAAAATAGTTATCACAATCTATAGTAGTATGCTGTTACTATTTTGGACCAATATGAGATCGTTAATTACTTCATAACTGTATACTGTAGAGTATAGAGTATTTTGCAATGCAACACATTCAGAAGATTTACTTAATTGTAAAAATATTATAATTATTTACTTAATTGTAAATTCTGATCCCAAAAAAGGAATTAATACATGTACATGTATGTTACAAACATTATCATTCACCAATCGTAATTATCCTTATTTTCAATTTGCAGCTTACAGAATAATGAACACACCCTATCCCTGGAGCAGGCCAAACAGATATCACAGACGATCATCAATGATCAAACCCACTTAAGTATAGCTATGCAGGTGGGATTTGTATCATTAGGGGGCCGTACCATGTTGCAACCAACAATAAACATGGTGCGTTTCGATGGGTCCCTGACCCACAACATTACATCAAATCCGGCAGAGCGATTTGACTTCTTTGCCGATTAGATTGGTCAAAAAGTCAAATCTCTCTCTCTTCTGTGTGCTTTTGTGTGATTTTGCTGAACTTCTATTATTTTATAGTCTTTTTCACTTGTGGTGACAAACAATGACTTTTTTCTGCTCAGTTTGTAACATAGAATATTCATCAAAGTACAGTCTTAAGCGACACCAAAATGTGAGGCATAATGAAATGTTTAGAGGCTTTTCTTGCAATAAATGTGATAAAAAGTATACGGCTAAAAGTTCACTTATGAAACATGCCAGAAAATGTCAAGCTACACAAAAACCAAGCACCCAATTCATACAGGTAGGGGGTATGAGCAGACATGTTGATACTAGTGAAAGCACGCATCAAGATCAGGAAGAAAATGAAAAACCACCCAGCACCACAAACCGACCTCTTGAAGCTATTCTGAGATCTAACTGGGGAGCAATCAAAACATATTTCAAATGCAGAAAAGTCCAGGACATCTTCAATTTTAGACTGATCAATCAAAAACGGGATCTGAAAAGATCACTAACAAATATATGGCTGAATAAAATTCAAAATCAAGTCAAAATGAACTGCAGTTTAGGTTTCATTCTCAAACACAGAGTAACACAGGAGTTAAGATATTTCCATTCATCTATAAACAACACTCAGATTTTCTCATCGCCTGTAAGAATCACATGCATTGAAGATTTGCTCTCAACATTGGATGGAATCTTGGATTTAGATCTATTTGAAAAGGCAAAGCTTTCACGGCCAGACAGCTCATGGGGTGTTGTCCAAGTTACAAACATATCCTTCTATTTGGCCAAGACTAATTTTTCAAAAGTTGGTTCGCCAGTTTCCATCCCAGATTATATCAGGAAGAAGACATGCATACATACTGTAAGCTATGATGGTAATCAAAAGTTCACTGATAATCTGTGCTTTTTCAGATGTCTTTACCTCAAACAGAACTGCAAACACGATAACACACGATGTGTGTGCTTGAGAAAAAAATCGTGCAAAACAGGTGTATTAGACTTACTGAATTGTTATGTCACATCGATCAATGCTTCAGCAACTCCTCAATCATTTAAAGGAGTAACTCTCAATGACCTCCCGTTACTTGAAAGAATTTTTGACATAAGAATTTCTGTATACACACTTGAACAGCATGGAAAAAGCAAATTGGTCTATCAATCATTCAGTAAATCTGTGACACATTTGAATCTGTGTTTGGTTGGCAAACACTTCTGTTACATTAAAGATTTATCACAATTTTCTAGCTGTTTTTCTTGTTCAATTTGTTCTCAATGTTTTACAAGAAAATACAACCTAATGCGACACAAAACCACTTGTGCTAAATCTAAATCTCAACTGAAATTCGGAAATGGAGTTTTCCACCCTCCAAAAAACATATTTGAGAAGATTGAATCAATGACTGGAATCGTTGTACCTGACAAATATAGGTTTTATCCTTATAGAGCAACTTTTGATATAGAGTCCTATCTTCCCAAGTCGAATGATGTAAATACACCTAAGCTCACATTTAATGCTGACCATGTTCTCATGTCTATTTCGGTTTGTTCGAACATCCCAGGCTTTGAGCAACCTTTGTGTATGATAAGTAATGGTGACACAGATGAACTAGTGGAAAAGTTTGTCATATATTTGGATCACCTAAGTTCTGTAGCGGCAAAAATATTGCTGGAGGAAATTCAACCATTTCTTTCCGATCTTAGAAATATGAGGGATCAAAGATTGCTTGCAGAGTCACAATTCAAAAACAAACCCTGGTCAAATCCGTATATTTACGCTTCTAAAAGTTGGGATAAAACAATAGATGAAGTCATTGATTACTTCTCTGAGCTACCAGTCATCAGTTTCAATGGGCAACGCTATGACATAAATGTTATTAGAGCCCCACTGATTCGCTATCTATCTAAACATGATAAAATTTTGTTTGCTATCAAACGAAATAACGCTATGAAGTGCATCAAGACAAAACATCTAAAATTTTTAGACATTACAAACTTTATTGCACCAGGCTTCAATTACTCTGCCTTCATAAAGGCATATGATTGCCAAATGGAAAAAGCAGTATTCCCCTATGAATATTTTGACTCACTTGATAGACTGAACGAAACTGAAATTCCACCCCAAAGTGCATTTTTCTCATCCCTCCGTCAGCAAAACATTTCCACAGAAGAATACATGAAATGTTGCCAAGTTTGGAAAGATCATGACATGAAAACTTTACGTGATTATTTGATTTATTACAACAATCTGGATGTTCTTCCATTTTTGGAGGCCATTGAAAAGCAACATGCTATCTACAGGGAGAGAGGACTTGACATGTTCAAAGACGGGGTCAGTGTACCTGGTCTTGCCACAAAGTGGTTATTCAAAGAATCTGACACAAATTCATTCTCCATCCCACTAATAACTAAACAGAATGCTGATTTGCACCGAACAATCAGAAATAATCTTGTTGGTGGTCCATCCATTGTCTTTCATCGATTCCATGAACAAGGTACCACTCAAATCAAGAAGGAAAAATATAAGTCGAATGCTCTAATATGTGACAGAATCTTAGGGTATGATGCTAATGCACTGTACCTGTACTCAGCAATGCAAGACCTTCCAACTGGTAGTATGGTTCGTAGGAGACGGGAAGATAATTTCCGTCCTAAGTTTATTGACCACTATGGACGATTGGCATATGAATGGTTGGAATACATGTCTTTAAAACTCAATGATCAAATCCAGCACAAATACAACCATGGAGAGATGCGGCTTGGACAACACAATCTCCCTGTAGATGGATATCATAAACAATCTAATACAGTATTTCAATTTCATGGGTGTATTTTCCATGGTTGCCCAAAATCCGACTGCTGTAAAACAAAAGGTCATTTAGTAAATCCAATAAATGGTCAATTATTCACCACACTCTATACCGACACAAAAGAAAAAGAGAGATATCTTAAATGCCTGGGATATAATGTTGTGACAATCTTTGAATGTGAATGGGATTATGTAAAACAGAATTCAGACAGTATCAGACAGTTTGTTTCATCATTAAATGCACGAGAAATGATTGAGAGGAAACCCATGACAGAAGCAGAAATAATCACTTCAGTAAATCAAGATAAATTCTTTGGTTTTGTTGAATGCGATATTGAAGTTCCGCAGAATCTCAGGTCTAAATTCAATGAGATGCCACCCATTTTTAAAAATGTAGACATCTCAAGGGATGACTTGTCAGGACATATGCAAGAATTTGCTAGAGAAAATGGAATTCTCAACACTCCGCAACGTTCTCTGATTGGAAGTATGTTTGGAAATAAAATTTTACTCCTCACAACACTACTTCAGTGGTACTTGAAGCATGGGTTAAGGGTAAGCAAAATCTATCAGGTTGTTCAGTTTAAAAGATCAAAGTGCTTTTCAAAGTTTGGTGATGAGGTATGTAATTCAAGAAGGGAAGGGGATAAGGATCCATCTAAGAAAATTCTGAGTGAGACCAGTAAATTATCAGGTAATGTGATTTATGGCACCACAATAACAAACAAGGAGAAATTCACAAATCTCAAATTCACCTCATGTCCCCAGAAAGCATCATACTATGTGAATAGTAATAGATTCTTGGGGATCGAAGAATTAGCTGATGATGTATTTGAGGTTCAACTTGCAAAGCCAAAAATTGATGTAAACACCCCTATATGTATTGGATTTGCGATTCTTCAATATGCTAAACTCAGGATGCTGCAGTTCAAGTATGATTTGATGGACAGATTTTTTGAGGATAAAAGTTATCAATATGTCACTATGGACACTGACTCTGCATATTTTGCCACATCTGGACCACTAGAGCAAATGATCAAATTTGGAATGAAGAATTGCTTTTATAGAGAGTATGACCAATGGTTCGTTCCTACATTCTGTGATAAACACAAAACATCCTTCATAGAACATAAAACTAAAGGTAAAGTCTGGGAAATGCAACACTGCTGTAAAATTGCATACGATTATCACAAGCGGACCCCAGGATTATTCAAAGAGGAATTTGTTGGGAGTGGTATTGTTGCATTAAATTCAAAAACCTACCATTGTTACAGTGACAATGCATCAAAAACATCAACCAAAGGTATTATGAAGAATCTGAACAAGTATAACAAGCAGCAATTCATGCGTACACTTGAATCAAAATGTTCGACTTTTGGAACAAATAGAGGAATCATGCGTAGAAACCAAAAGATGGTTACATATACACAAATTCGCTCTGGATTGAGTTATTTTTATGCAAAGAGGAAGGTGCACTCTGATGGAGTAACCACTTCCCCTATTGACCTATGAACATTTTCATAAAATGTGTTATGCTCATTTTAGAAATTTTTCTTATTATTTTGTTTATATGTTTATATGTTTATATTGTTTTATACTTATGTGGTTATCTATGAGTTTACTTGACATTTATTCCTTATTCCATTTATATTAGTACATTATCAATAAAATTCTCATCAAATACTTTAAGTTTTCTATTCAAAACATTTTCATAAAAGTGATTAATCATAAAGTTAGCAATAGAATCTCTTTCTGTGCTGAATTCAGATAACAAAAATGTAGAAATTATATCATGGAACAGAAACCCTCTAGATCTAATCAACAAAAACAAGAGACAGTATTGCCCACACACTGTTGATAAACCTTGAACAGGAATTAATGAATAGATAATCTCATTCTTTAATTGTTGTAGCTTGAATAGAAACTTCTTGTTAGGCTCATTCGCATAGGAATCAAAATATTCTGTTCGACCATTCATAGGTACATAAACTGCTACCCAGTGGCTCCCTGGTTTATCACATGAATCTAGGTTAACTATAGTTAATGATGGTGAGCTCAGTGGTTCGTCAAGGAAATGATTCAGTGGCTTCACAGCTGGATTGAGTAAGTTTGTATACCTATCACATTGCAGAATCTTTAGTAGCTCTGTAGAATTCATGACTTGGAGGCTAACTCTACTGTTCTCATTTTATCAATTTTCAGCATGTCGTCATATTCGTAGTATACCATGACACTAATTGTATTTGTCAGAGGGGATGCAAATGTCAGCTCAGCAATAGTGTCACTTGTTCGAAGCAAATGACTACCCTCACCATGACACCAATCAGGAGTTAGGTCGAATGCATATAGACAGAGGCTGTTCTTGAATGTTTCCAGTGAAATATTATTACCCGCATCTGTTAGTGACTTCCCAGACACTGACAGAAGATTCATGTATGCACGGGTATAGATATCATTTTCGTAATCTACTTGAAGAGGTTTTTTTAGAACATAGCCTCCGTTCACCATAATATTGATAGATGAAAGCCCAAAATTCTCAAATTTGAATGGTGAATGGTCATAGGATCCGTTTTTCGCTGTATGATCGATAAGACCAATAATGATTATTTTCGCTTCTTGTTTGTTGTTGATGAGAGTAATGTTTTGGTTCTGTCTACCAGGTGATATGGTGAAAAACTGTGCGTCATTTGTGTTTAGTTTATATTTCGCTTTTTTGCCATCATCAAGCATTTTTGCATGGGATGAAGCGATTGTTGGATGTACTTGTAGACGCCGAACAAGTAAGGTAGCTTTCAGGATGTCAATCTTGTACTCATCAGTGAGCCCCCCTTCAACATTTTGTAAAATGGTACGGGGATTATTGAATTCAAATTCAATTCTTAAATTTAGGCCAGGAATCAAGTACTGTCCCTGGGAGAACAGAGGTGTGATAGGTCGTCCTATCATGTCCAGTGTTTTACTTCCTGCCAGCAGAGCTGCCCTGGCTTTCATTTTTGCTGTTTGGCTGCCGGAAAAATTAGCAACATGCTCTTCTTCCATGTCATCATTTATCCACTTTGCCGCGGTCAAGTGAGAACTCTTGGCGTCACTTCCATGGTTTAAGACAGAAGAAAGAAATGCTTTGTAGCTATAATTTGGATTGCTCTCTACTTCCTTTTGATTCATGTATATTCTAACATTTGAAATCATGCTATGAAGTAGATTGGTAGCATGAGTAATTTTGACGTCTGCCGCTGTATCAGTGAGCGGATTTCCATTCTGTTTCAGTATTTTGCATTGCAAATGAAGAAAGGTGTTACTAAGATCAATGTAAAATGTCGAATTTCCTGTTATCTCGAATGTGAGTGGAGCAAGACCATTAGGGTGAATCTCAGGTGGTAGTTCAAATATTTCCCCTTCTCGGATACTGGTTTTTGTCATACCCGGGTTAAAGATATCAAGCTCACTCATGATACTTTCTTGAGAGGCTTCATCTAATATCCGATATTGGGATGTCATTGTGTCAGTGGTAAGACAAGCTATTTGAAAATGTCTTTAGTTATGCGTCGTTTCTTCTTTTTAATGGTAGTATTTGATGTCTTTCTCTTGACCCCACCTCTTTTTCTTGATGATAGTTTAGAGGAAAGTGATGAAATCAGTTCTTGGCCACCACTGGATAAATTTGTGAGAGCAGCTTTTTTTAATGATTTACCATCTATGACATCAGTTACAAAATTTGCTCCTGTTTTAACGAGCTGTTTCCCAGCTGTCTTGGCAACATTCTTCAATGCAGGTGCAATCGTTCGGAAAAGATTGGAAAATATCCCCCCTATACCATATCCACGTTGGCGTGTAGAACCACGAAAAACAGGTAAACCCCCTCCAGATTGGTTCAGATAATAACTTTTAAGTGAATGTGATGATGTGTTAAAGTCATACACCAACGTCATTATGAAACTCTTTTGAAGTGAAGTGTTACGACAACTTTACCATTCTCAAATGGAACAATCTCACCATTATCTCTCCTTATATTGATTTCTATTGTGTCAACATGTGTTTTTATTGATGGAACATACTCAACATTCTGGAACTTGACCCAACAGTGACTTTGATTTCTCTTCATTGGTTCAGCTGGAACAACCTTCAGAAGTGGGACCATATCATCACCAACCAATCGCTTTTGAACAATATCTGAGTAAACATATAGCGCAGTGAAGCCATCATTGATATCTGCTGGGAATGGTGCTCGATTGTATCCAGAAGAATATTGCTCAATGCTTTCAAAACCCAGGCATGCAGCTAACTTATTTGAGAAGCTGACTGTAAACTCTGCATCCTGAGATATAGATATAGCTACTCTATTAATATGTTCCTCATAATATAGGTGAAATTTTCCTTCAACCCCACTCTTATTGAGTGTTAGAATATACTTTATTCTCTCCAGAAGAAATGGAATGCTTGAATAAAACCCCGGTTCAATGGGGTAGTGCATGGGTTCCTCACTATTATCCCATTTAATATACACATATTCATACTGCACAATGTTCGGCCAACAACTTGGGTAAGTAATCTCAGTTAACCCAACAAGCCATTGACCTTCTGTTGAAGGAAGTTTCGGAATTTGAACTTTATAAGTATGCAGTTTATTATTCTTAAAAATCTGATATGATGCATTAGAAGGTAGTACTGCATAAAAATCAGACATCTTTGCCAGATAGATGTTAAACAGCGAATGAAAAAATATAACTATTACAAAATAGTAATATTAGCTCTCTAAAAGCATCACAAAAATGTCATTTATTATATTTTCATCTAAATTATTTATTGGATCTGGGTTTGATATATCCATTCATTGAACTTCTTGGGATAACCTCTGTACTTCACAAAATACTGAACTTTGCCTTGTGATTTTCGAGTCTTTAAAATTTCCTCAATCTCAAATGTGTCAGGTAGTGAGACTTTTTGAAGTTCATACTTGTAATATGAACCAACAATCTTTTCATTCATCTGATCTCGAATACTATAAGTCACAGGAGATGTTTGGTGCACTTTATCTATGAAAAAAATCTCTGATGACCAGTTTTTGTCATACCCTTTGCTAAAAACATGTTTGAACTTGCTTATTCTCACAGGGTCATTCATTTCAAGATTGGATGGTGCGTGATCATGCTGCAGATTGCCATAAAGATTCAACCACACATCCTCTGAATTTGTCTGATTCACATCAATTGGTTTCATTCTGATACTTCTGTGATAGGAATTGTTGTAGGATTCTGTCAGGTTATCCAATATGTCAATCCATCTGTGTGATTTGCTCTTGGTAAACCATCGATATAGTCTACTTTGAATAGTTCTGTTGAATCTCTCAACAATACTTGCCTTCATATCATCATTTTCTGTTGAGAAGTGATTGATACTATACTTCTCAAGAGTGGACTTGACAGACGCATTGTAAAACTCCTTTCCTTTGTCCGTCTGCAGACTACGAATTTTTTTTCCAGCCAATACCTTTTGTAATGCTGCTGCTACATTTGTTCCTGTCTTATTTTTTATTCCATATGTCCATGCAAATTTTGAGAAAACATCAATGACTGTCAAAATGAAGCTACATCCATTGTTTTCCTTTTTGAACTTTTGCATGTCTATCAGATCTGCTTGCAATTGCTCCCCACCGCCATTGACAATGGTAGATCGACGAGGAAATCTTTTTCTAACACTCTTGTGAAGTGTGTAAGGGTCTTGGGTCTGCAACCATTCTGCAGTTTTGAGGGTAGAGATCTTCTTCTTCTTTTTGGCAAAGTCCTGAAGTTTATACTTTCCTCCATAGGAATAGGGTTTTTTGGAATTGTAGTAGGAGTTACCCAAAAATCTTTTCAATTCCTGAGACCTTCTCGCTACACTTTTTCCCATCGTTGAAATATTGTAGATGGAGATGCCACAGTATTTGATTTTGTCGCTTTCTTCTTGGTAGGAGTGGATACAGGAGTGAGTCGATCAATTGTCTTCTGTAATTTGGAGGGTCTCATTTGTACTGCAATTAATGAGGAAGAATTTCCCTGTGTATCACTTTTTCGACTATTATTTCTCCGCACATAACCAAGACGAGTGACTGGATAACCTTCTTGTCTTAACAAAGTCACAAAACCATCAATATCGGCTTTGCTATTAGATGGAGGCTTTTTAAATCTAACAACTCCATCCAAAAGTTGAGAGAAGTCTGATTGAAATGTTCTTTTGCCTTTGTATTTCAGTTCACTATTTTTTACTTCAAAGTTTTTGTTCCTGTTAATGAATGTTGTGAGATGAGTTGCGGTTGGACGATATGAAACTGGTATACTCTCTTTGTTCTCTTGTTGCTCATTTGCTGTAGGCTCTTGGCTAATGTTAGACATTTCCTTTACTTGATGCGCATCTTCAGTTTCAACTTTTCTTTCTCCTAAGATAGCATCTCGTTTTGGCACTTCAAGGGCATTTTTGAAGTTTCTTAGGTAACTATCGAGATTAGAGCTGTACTCATCAATTTTTTGATGATCTGACTTGGTACTGTCATTAAGTATTGAGCTCATTTTATTATCAATTTCTTTGACAGCTTTAATGTTCGGGTGTACCAAAATATCATTTCCTTTAGTTGACTGTGCTTTCGTGATCAATTCTTCATACTTCACAGGGTCAATAAGCAGATATTTTTTAAATGATGACATCACAGTTTCATCCCTCCAAACAATAACTTGGCGATTGGTTTCAAAAGGAATCCCAAAAAGCCACCACTTTGAAGAATTTTTCTTTTCTGTTTCTTTGAGGTTGACTTCTTGCTCAAGAGCTTGAGTTGTTTATGATACGGCTTCAGCGATTTGAACTGTTGTGTGGATAACGGCACATTTCCACTCTTTATATTACAGGCGCAATCACATAAGGCATTTATTGTATCATCAGAGAGTGTCTCAACCATTTTTTGACGTTTTCTAGGGGAAGTTTTATAAAGAGTATGCAAAATTGGTATATTACGACGGAACCGTTTATCAGCCATTATTGTATGAATGATTCTAGGTGCTCAGACAGAGCAAAAATGGTGAAAGGAAAATTAGGAAACTCTTAAATACTTCACTTTTCTCGTGAGGCTACAAAATTGAAGATAAACTCAAACCATTCAATGTACTCAGTACACAGAGCCTTGTGTCCGTGCGATAGACAACAGATGATGATAGTTGATGGATGGAATATTCTAGATGATTGGTGCTCATCTATCATCTAGCACTAGATTATCATCTATCATCTAGCGATAGATGTCAGGTATCATCTAGCGCTAGATGTCATCTATCATCTAGCATTTTTCATATATCAGCTC
>ERZ1740067.1376-NODE-1376-length-16781-cov-7.074375_pt1 | contig 16781 bp, 12 predicted proteins | sample MGYA00581736_ERZ1740067 | MGnify/ENA primary metagenome ERZ1740067 (study PRJEB43018, sample SAMN04849236) | marine metagenome | isolation source: floating plastic debris | place: Pacific Ocean | collected 2008-08-27 | study: EMG produced TPA metagenomics... | reverse complement strand
CCTTGCGCACCATCTCGAAATTGCCGCCGATGCCGCCGGAGGTGACGATGACCGACGGGGCGCGCAGCGCGAAATCGCCCACCGGGTCGCGGTTGGTCTTTTGGCCGCGTTCGGCCGCGTCGTCGGCCAGGATCGTGCCACTGACACCTTTGGCCGCGCCGTTTTCCATGTCGATCCGGTCGACCTGATGGCGGAAATGAAAGGTGATGTGGCCCGCGCGCTCGTGTTCCTCACACCGGCGCACGAACTGTTCGATGATGCCGGGGCCGGTGCCCCAGGTGATGTGAAAGCGCGGCACCGAATTGCCGTGCCCGTCGGCAAAGCCGCCGCCCCGTTCGGCCCAGCCCACAACCGGGAACCAGCGATTGCCCATTGCGTGCAGCCAGGGCCGCATCTCGCCGGCGGCAAAGTCGATATAGGCTTCGGCCCATTTGCGCGGCCATGCGTCCTCGGGCCGGTCGAACTGGGCGCTGCCCATCCAGTCCTTCAGGCACAGGTCGCGGCTGTCGCGGATGCCCATGCGGCGCTGTTCGGGCGTGTCGATCATCAGCAGGCCGCCCAGTGACCAGAACGCTTGCCCGCCCAGGAAACTGCGCGGCTCCTGGTCGACGATGATCACCTGCTTGCCCCGGTCGGCAAGTTCGGCGGCAGCGGTGAGGCCGGACAGGCCGGAGCCCACGATGATGGCGTCAGCTTGGTCCATGGGATGCTCCTTCAGGCGCGTCGGAACCACAGCACGAACGGTGCTGCGACGAAATACATGGTGATGCCGTAGACACCCGAGGGCAACGCCATGGCGCTGAACCCCTCGGCCTGACCCGAGATCAGGGCGGCCAGAGTGATGCCGAGCGTGGCGTTTTGGATGCCTGTCTCGATGCTGACGGTCTTGGCCTGGTTCCAGCCCAATGTGACAAGGCGCGCCAGCACCAGCCCTAGCAGCAGCAGGGCGATGTTGAGGGTGATGAGCGCCGGACCCAGTGTCGGCAGGTTGGTGGTGAACACGTCCCAGTTGCCGGCCAGCGCCGCGACGACGATCACGACGAAAAGGACGGTTGCAACTGCGGACAGCGCACCGTCGATGCGGGTGGCAAACCCGGGGGCAAAGTGGCGTATGGTCACCCCGAGGGCGACCGGCAGGGTGGTGATCAGGAAAACGGCGATCGTGAGCGAGGCAATGGACACGTCCGGTCCGCTGCCGCCCATGAACCATTCGACCGAGAGCGCGGCAAGGGTGGGGACAGTGACCAGCCCCAACAGGCTGATCACGGCCGTGAGGGAGACCGACAGGGCCACATCGCCCCGGGCCAGTTTGGAGATTATGTTTGACGTCACGCCGCCCGGACAGAAGCTGAGCAGCATCACGCCAACGGCAAGTTCCGTGCGCAGACCAAAGGCGATGACGATGCCGAAGGCGACAACGGGCAGCAGGATCACCTGGGCAAAGGCGCCCACGGCAAAGGCCACGGGCGCTTTGAGCACGCGGGTGAAGTCGGCGACGGTCAGGCCGATGCCGAGGCTCAGCATGATGACGGCCAGCGACAGCGGCAGAACCACGTTGATCAGTATGTCCATGGTGCTCTCCCTCGGGGAAGGTTAGCCGCGTGTGCCGCGTCTGCGCAACGTTGACGCTTGGGCAGGCCATTTTCCGACACGGAAAACGGACCGGAAAACGTGTCGTTTTCCGGCTGCTCCGGTCTCAGAGCGGCCAGAAGATGAGGATGGCGGGGATCGAAACAGCGACCACGATCACCTCCAGCGGCAGACCGATGCGCCAGTAGTCGCCAAAGGCGTAGCCGCCGGGGCCGAGGATGAGCGTGTTGTTCTTGTGCCCGATGGGCGTCAGGAAGGCCGACGAGGCCGCCACCGCCACAGCCATCAGGAACGGATCGGGCGACACGCCCAGCGATTGCGCCATCTGGATGCCCACCGGGGCCGCGACGATGGTCGTGGCGGTGTTGTTGAGCACATCCGACAGGCTCATCGTCACGATCATCAGCACGGTCAGCACCGCCCAGGCGGGCATGCCGCTGGTCAGCGCCACCAGCCAGCCGGCAATCAGCTCGGTGCCGCCCGAGGTCTCGAGCGCTGCTCCCAGCGGGATCATCGAGCCGAGCAGCACCACGACGGGCCATTCGATATGGGTGTAAAGCTCGGACAGGGGCACGATCCTCGACAGCACATAGGCCACCACCACCAGCCCCAGCGCCACGGGCAGGTAGATCAACCCGAGGCTCGCCGCGATCACCGCCCCGGCAAACAGGCCGATGGCCAGCCACACCTTGTCATCCGCCGTCACCGCCAGCCCGCGCTCCGCCAGCGGCAGGCATCCCAGCCAGGCCGTCACGTCCGCGCCGGTGTCGCGTGGCACCAGCAGCAACAGGATGTCGCCGGCGCGGACTTCGGTCTTGCGGATCTGCCGGGTGATGCGCTTGCCCCCCCGCGAGATCCCCATCAGGACGGTCGATTGCCTCCAGCTGAGCCCCACCGCCTGCGCGGTGCGCCCGATCAGGCGCGACTGGTCGGTCACCACCACCTCGATGATCTCGACCCCGTCGCCTGCGGCGCGCAGCTTTTCCTCGCGCTTTGCGTCAGCCACGGCGAGGCCGGTGGCGGCGCGGAATTCGTCTAGCGCGTCGGGTGTTGCCTCCAGCACCAGCGCGTCCCCGGCTTGCAGGGTCGCGTTGCGCGCCTGCCCGTAGCGGCGCTTGCCGTCGCGGATCAGGCCGATGATGGCGACGTCGGCCTTTTCCGCGTCCTCTGACATATCGCCCAGCCGCTTGCCGATATGCTTGCTGCTCTCGGGCACGGTGAGCTCTGCGATATATTCCGAGACATCCTCGAGCTCGGCTGTTGCATCGCTGCGGGCCGGGATCAATCGCCAGCCAATGAGCGCAACAAAGGCGAGCCCGGCAATGGCGGCTGCCCCGCCGACGGGCGCAAAGTCGAACATGGCAAAGGGTTCGCCCAGGCTTTCCTCGCGGATGGCGGCGATGATGATGTTGGGCGGCGTGCCGATCAGGGTCACCATGCCGCCCAGGATCGTGGCGAAGCTGAGCGGCATGAGGCTGAGCCCCGGCGCCCGGCCCGCCTTGCGCGCGGTCTGGATGTCAACGGGCATGAGCAGCGCAAGGGCCGCCACATTGTTCATGAAGGCCGACAGCACGCCGCCAACCGCCCCCATCAGGGTGATGTGCGCCCCGAGCGAACGCGAGGCGTCCACCAGCGTCCGGGTGATCAGGAACACGGCCCCCGACCGCACCAGCCCAGCCGAAACCACGAGGACCAGCGCCACCACCAGCGTGGCCGGGTGGCCAAAGCCGGAAAACGCGTCCTTGGTCGGGACCACGCCCAGCACGACACCCGCCATGAGCGCGCTGAAGGCCACGATGTCGTAACGGAACCGGCCCCAGAGCAGCAGGCCGAACACGGCGCCGAAGAGGGCAAAGAGAATGATCTGATCTGTGGTCATGGCCGCACCCTAGGGCCGGGCGCTGGTGCAGACCAGCCGCTTTTGATCCGGAGGAGGAGGGGGCGCTGCCCCCGGCCCGTTCCGGCCCCCCCCGTGGTATTTTCAGTCAGAAGAAGACACGGGCGCGGGCAGGGTGATGTTGCGGCGGGGCGGCGGCGACCAGTCGATGCGCGGTCCGGCGGGCACGATGCCCAGCGGATTGCGCAATTCGGACGGGGAGAAGTAGCCCGCCTTGTAGATGTCGAAGGTGACGGTGTCTGCCACGCCGGGCACGGCATGGAGCGCGCGGGCATAGTCCCACAGGTGTTCGTAATCGGTCAGCCGCGCGAGATTGCACTTGAAGGCATAATGGTAGGCCACATCGAAGCGGGCGAGCGTTGGAAAGAGGCGCAGGTCCGCCTCGCTCAGGTGGTCGCCGGTCAGAGTGGTATGGGTGGCGAGATGTGCGTCGACCTCGTCGAGCGCGGCAAAGAGGTCGTGCACCGCCGCGTCATAGGCGCCTTGGGTCCGGGCAAAGCCGGCGCGGTAGACGCCGTTGTTGATGCGCCTGTGGATCATGTCGTTCCACGCCCCGATCCCGGCCTCCTGCGCGGCGGGCACCAGCCGGCGCTCGGGATCGAAGGCGAGCGACAGCATCCGGGTGATGTCGGCGCTTTCGTTGGACACGATCTGTGCGGTGTGCCTGTCCCACAGTACCGGCACGGTGATGCGGCCTGTATAGGCGGGTGTCTGGCGGGCGTAGACCTCGTGCAGGGCCTGCGCGCCCAACAGCGGCTCGTCCGCGAACACCCAGCCCTGATCGGTGCGGCGGGGCAGGGCGGTGCTGATCGAGATGGTGTCCTCGAGCCCCAGCACGGCGCGGGTCAGCAGCGTCCGGTGCGCCCACGGGCAGTTCCACGCCACAAAGAGGTGATAGCGCCCCGCATCGGGCGTAAACGGCCCGTCGGGCGTGATCCAGTTGCGCAAGGTACTGCGCGCGCGCTCGTAGGCGCCCTGCGCGGTGGTGTCGGGCCCTGGATCCGCAACCTGATACTGCCCGTCGATCATCACACCCATCGCGTCCTCCGTTCCTGCACGAACCCGACCCTAGCCCAACCCTGCGCGCCTGCGACGCGCACCACCTCTGCGCGCACGCACAAGGTGGCCTTGAACCGCGTGCCGCCCTTGCCGTATAGCAGCGCGGACGCGAATTGGACCACGGGGGAGGCAGCCATGGCAGGCCATTCGAAATGGGCAAACATCCAGCACCGCAAGGGGCGGCAGGACAAGATCCGCGCCAAGCTGTTTTCCAAGCTGTCCAAGGAGATCACCATCGCGGCCAAGATGGGCGACCCGGACCCCGACAAGAACCCGCGCCTGCGCCTCGCCGTCAAGGAGGCCAAGGGGCAGTCGATGCCCAAGGACAACATCGAACGCGCGATCAAGAAAAGCCAGGCGGGCGAGGGCGAGGAATACGAAGAGATCCGCTATGAGGGGTACGGGCCCAACGGCGTGGCGGTTATCGTCGAGGCGATGACCGACAACCGCAACCGGACCGCGTCCAACGTGCGCTCGACCTTTACCAAGAACGGCGGGAACCTGGGCGAGACGGGCAGCGTCGGTTTCATGTTCGAGCGCAAGGGCGAGGTGACCTATCTGGCCGAGGCGGGTGATGCCGATACGGTGATGATGGCCGCGATCGAGGCGGGGGCCGAAGACGTGGAAAGCGGCGCGGACGGCCACGTGATCTGGTGCGCGGACACCGACCTCAACGATGTGTCGAACGCCCTCGAGGCAGAGCTGGGCGAAAGCGAGAGCACCAAGCTGGTCTGGAGGCCCACGACCACCACCGAGATGGACCTGGACGCGATGGAAAAGCTGATGAAGCTGATCGACGCGCTGGAGGATGACGACGACGTGCAGCGGGTCACCACAAATTTCGAGGCGTCGGACGAGGTCATGGAGCAGCTGGGCGGCTAGTTTGGCTTTTGCGGGCAGAAAAGTTCATCTTCGAGGCAGACGCGTTCGTCAGTGACAAGCGGCTCTTCTGGTGTGGGTGGCAGGTCACATGAGGGTGCGGGCACAATGCCCTGAAATGCCGCTTCGATGAAAATCGACATGGCCTGATACCCATGCTCGTTGGGGTGCAACACGCCTGAACCATCTGCGAAAGCGCCCGTGCTGGCGCTTTGGATGGTAAACGCTTCTTCGCCTGCGCGGAACCAGCGTACGGCTGCGTCGGGTCGATCATCCAGCGACGGGTTGTAGCCGCCCACCGACCTGAAGTCATAGCGCGGTTCCGCGCCGCAAATGCCGTTTCGTGCGAACGCGTCGCCCGGCATCTCTATATAGGTCCAGCCGTTGCTTTTTGCCGCACAGCGCATGCGTTGACCCAAGGGGCGCAGGAATTCGTTACGCGCCCATCTGGCCTCGTTGCTGGACACTTCGAGACCTGCGCCCAGATCAAAAATCTGTTGTGGCTCTTCGACAATGTTGGCTTTGGGTTCGTTGCGATCCGCAACATCGCGCAGAAATTCGCAGGTCCGTCCGGGCAGGCGCATCGGGTCCGGGTAGCCCAGCAGATAGACGGAGCCAATGCTAATGAAATAGTCGTTCTTGAGGCGCTCGATTTGCTCGGCAAGAAAGGCATATTCGCGCAAAATGTTACGCATGCCGACGATGTCGTTTTCGTCGGACACTGTTTCTGACCACTTACCGTCCCAGATGCGGCGTTTGATGGTGCTGAGCTTCTTACCTTTCACAAGGGGCAGGCCGGCTGTGGATCCTTCGCGCGTGACAAGCTGTTTGGCGACTTTGGCAAAGCCAGTGTCGTTGCCGCCAAAACCCAAAAGCAGATGATCGATGTGCCGGCCCACCAAAGCCGCACCCAGTTGGTCGATCTGGGTCTGCGTGGCCTGGCCGCGCTCTTCGGGGTAGGACGACGGCCTGCGGATGCCCTTGTCAATTGTGGCACCGCTGACGGCGAAGTTCACATATGTCACCGATGTCTGATCACTTGCCCCTTCGAGGCGCATCGCCGCGCGCGCGCTGGCCACAAAGGGCGAACGATGGGCCAAGTGGTGGCTGCGGGTCTGCTCGGAGAGGCGGTCGATGTTGACGACTGACCGCGTCGCCGTGCCGCCGCCTAGGATGTTGGGCAGATCTGCCGAAAGCTGTTCCAACGGAACCCGCTCACCGGCAGACCCGCGGGCCCACGCGGACGCTCCTGCGCCGTTGTACAAAAGTTCCGACAACAGGTCGCGTTGATCCGCTGGGGACATGTCCGACCCGCTCAGGCTGGGGTCGTAGCGGTCGATGGGCGTGCCTTCGCCTGATGCATAGCTGTCGCCAAGCACAGCCACCACGATGTCATCTACCGAGATATCAAACGTCGCCTGAATGCACTGGCCATTGTTTTCGGCCCGCAACGTGGCCCTGCTGGTGCCCTGAGGCAGGTACAGCTCGAAACTGTCACCTGCCAGGGTCGGCGCGCCCAAGCCTTCGGGCACGGTGCGTGACATCATTCGTCCGACGCTGCGGCCAAGCGGATCCTCGACCACCAGAGTGTAATCGGTGGTCCGCGACAGACCCGCAAGCTCAAGCAAGGTCCCCTCGGGCAGGGATGGCACAGACCCGCCAAGCTCCACACCAGAGGGCAATTGCCCGACCGCAGCCCCTTCGGCCAAATTGCCGTTGCCCTGTTCAGCCGCACCACTGTTTAGCAGCTCGCGGATCAGACTGCCGTCGGCGTCCAAGTTGGAGACCGGATCGAACGAAACGGCAAGATGCATCCCCGCCTCGGAACATTGCGCGGCGATGGAGCACGTTTCGAGCAAGTTATCGTTGCGCGCATAGGCCAGATCATTGCGCATTACGGCGTCGGCCGGATCACGGCTTTGTGGCATCGGAAAGCGTGGCGCGACGCTGTAAGGCAAATCGAGCGTCGGCGCTGCGTCTATGGTCGCGGTGCATGGTTGTGCCACGCGCGCCAAGGCGTCGACGTTTGATGACATCAAGGCGTCGGTCCGACGTCTCAGAGCAAAGAACGCGTCCGTGATGCCCGGTGGCGGAGCGATGACCAGCCCCGTCCCCAGTGGCTGTGGCCCGCCCGCGTCTGGTGTTTCCCAAACCAGCGGAGCGTCCAGTGCCCCAAGCAAAGATGGATCCGCTTGCGCGGCGCTCGAATGTGGTACCAACGTTGTTGCAAAAGCGGCCAGCCACCCTCCGGCCTTGCCATTCATTTTCATCTCCGCTCCCAAGGCACAAAATGTTCTGACAAATCTCACTTCCACCATAGCACGAATCGCGGCTAAACTGGGCTGGTGCGTGATGCTGCGCGTCGGTGCCGTCTGTCGATTTGACAGCCCGTGCCTGATTTCCGGGCAAATTGTGCTGGCGGCGTTTTGCAGCGACCAGCGCCAACCCGCGACAGTTTCGCGTTCAAGGTTTTGTAAAAACACGGGTTGGACCGGTCATCTGTCACAAACCTGTAAAGCGACACCCTTAATGAGCATCAAGCGCCGCATCACGGCGCATTCGTATTCAAAACAGCCACCTGACAGGAAGCACAGACATGAACAAGATTGACCAGCAAGACATGTCCTTTGACGACTGGGACGAACAGAATTTTCCGCGCGAGACCGTTCAGGATTTTGACCGCGTGGTCGACCGTGCCATTTCGCGCCGCGGGTTTCTGGGCGGCGTGCTGGCCTTCGGTTCCGGGGCTGCCGTGATGGGCAGCGGCATGCTCAAGGGCTCGACCGCGATGGCGAGCACCTCACGCTTTGCGTTCGAGGCGCTGGCACCGCAGACGGACGGAACGGTCCACGTGCCGCCAGGCTACAGTTGGAACACGCTGGTGCGGTGGGGCGATCCGCTGTTTTCCGACGCGCCCGCATTCGATCCCGCGACCGGCATCCCGACCGAGGGCTCGGACCGGGTCTTTGGCGAGAACACCGACGGGATGGAGCTGTTCCACAAGGGCGGCACCGAATTGCTGGTCGTCAACAGCGAATACCCCAACCCCAAGATCAACCTGCCGGTTGAACAGGAGGGGGCCGCCGTGTCCGCCGACGACATCGTACGGCTGCAGAACTACCAGGGCGTCAGCGTCATGGAAGTGGCCGAGGGCGAGAACGGTTGGGAGGTCGTCGTCGACAGCCCCTATAACCGTCGCATTCACCACCGCACGCCCATGATCATCGACGGGCCCGCCGCCGGACATGACCTGCTCAAGACCGACGACGATCCGACCGGCACGGCCTCGCTTGGCACGTTCAACAATTGTGGCTCGGGCCGCACGCCTTGGGGCACCTACCTGACCTGCGAAGAGAACTTCAACGGCTATTTCGGCACCACCGAAGAGGCGGATCTGGACGAGGTGCATGCCGCGGGTTTCAAACGTTACGGCGTGTCGACGAAAGTCGATCCGGGCCGCTACAACTACCACGGCTTCGACGCGCGCTTCGACATCTCGAAGAACCCCAACGAGCCGCACCGCGCGGGCTATATCGTCGAGATCGACCCGTGGAACCCCGATGCCACGCCGGTCAAGCACACGGCACTGGGCCGCTTCAAGCACGAGAACGCGGCCTATGCGCTGTCGCCCAAGGGCAACATGGTTGTCTATATGGGCGACGACGAGCGGGGCGAATACATGTACAAGTGGGTCTCGGCGGGCGTCTATGTGCCCGGTGGCGACACCTCGACCCTGCTGAGCGACGGCCAGCTGTTCGTGGCCAAGTTCAACGATGATGGCACGGGGTCCTGGATCGCGCTGACGCCCGAGGACACCGGCATGTCCGAAGCCGAAATCGCTGTGTTCACCCGCATGGCAGGCACCGCCGTCAGCGCAACGACGATGGACCGGCCCGAGTGGATCGCGGTGAACCCCACGGCGGTCGAAGCCTATTGCTGCCTGACCAACAACTCGCGCCGCGGCGCGCTGGACGACGATGGCAACATCCGCACCAACGCCGCCGGAGAGCCGATGGTGCCGAACGCGCCCAACCCGCGCGAGGTCAACCGCTATGGCCAGATCGTGCGCTGGCGTCCGCACAATGACGATCATGGCGCGTCGACCTTTGACTGGGACCTGTACGTGATGGCGGGCAATCCGACCGTTCACACCGATGGGCCCTATGCCGGGTCGGCCAATATCAACGCCGGCAACCTGTTCAATTCGCCAGACGGGATGCAGATCGACACCACAGGTCTGATCTGGATCCAGACCGATGGTGACGACGACAACGAAGGTGACTTTGCCGGGATGGGCAACAACCAGATGCTGGCGGGTGACCCGGTGACGGGCGAAATCCGCCGCTTCCTCACCGGGCCGAACGGCTGCGAGGTCACTGGCCTGACGTGGTCGGCGGACCGTCGCACCATGTTTGTCGGCATCCAGCACCCCGGCGCACCGTTCCCCGACGGCGAAGGGTCGCTGCCACGCTCGGCCATTGTGACGGTCAAGCGGGACGACAACGCACTGGTCGGCTGACGCGCCGGACCTGAACACGAGACAAAAACGCCGCCCTCATCCCCGAGGGCGGCGTTTCGCATCCGCGTTCCGTGAGTGGAAAGTGCGGGTCAGAAAAACAGCGACCGGGCCGTCTGGCTCCAGCTTGGGGCTTCGCCCCCGGTCGGCGCGGGTGTCTGGCGGCGCAAGCGGCGCATCAGACCCTTGAGGTCGTTCAGGCGCGCGCGCGCGGCATTGCCGCCCGCCCGGCTTTGCACCGACAGGATTTTCTCCTGCGTCTGCAGGGCTGCTTCGATCAACTCAAGATCCTGCTTGGTCAGATCAACTGCGTATGTGTCGTCGAGCATCGGATTTCATCCTTGTTATCGTTGACCAGCATATGTGTGTCGTAAAGTCATACGCCAATCATCAATGATCAGATCAACGTGATATCTCCGACAGCTGTCATCCGCTGGCAGTAGGTGTCTTTTGGGTAAACGCGATATAGGTATGCGGACGGCGCATGTCTTGGTCCATCTGCGCAATCCTGCTGTGCAAAAATCGAATAGCTGGTTTCCGCTTGTGGGGGCGGGTCTCCGCCGATAGGCAGGCGGGACGTCCTTGCCGAGCCCTGCCATGACCTCTTTTGTTCCCGGTTTTCTGCTGTCGCTTTCACTGATCCTCGCCATCGGGGCGCAGAACGCGTTCGTGCTGCGACAGGGGCTGCGGCGGGCCCATGTGCTGCCGGTCGTGATGACCTGCGCGCTGTCGGACGCAATCCTGATCGTCGCAGGCGTCACGGGTTTTGGTGCGCTGGCCGAGGCGGTGCCGTGGTTCGAGCCGCTGATGCGCTATGGCGGGGCGGCGTTCTTGCTGTGGTACGGCTGGATCAATGCGCGTTCCGCCTGGCGGGGCGGGCAAGCGCTGGCGATGGGCGGCGACGAGGCGCAAAGCCTGCGGTCGGCCATCGCGACCGTGCTGGCGCTCACATGGCTGAACCCGCATGTCTATCTCGACACGGTGGTGCTGGTGGGCTCGATCTCGGCCCAGTATCCGGATCGGTTGGCGTTTGGCGTCGGGGCGGTGCTCGCCAGCTTTGTGTTCTTTTTCTCGCTGGGCTATGGCGCGCGCGCGCTTGCGCCGCTTTTTGCCCGGCCGCGGGCGTGGCAGGTGCTGGACGGGATCATCGCGCTGACCATGTGGGCCATTGCGTTCAAGCTGCTGTACTGGATGTAGGTTGCGCGCGCTGGCGCTTTGCCCCTTGATGCGCGGATGAGTACCGACACCCATAAGCCCTTGGCGGGCATCTTCTGGATGCTGGTGACGGGGTTCTGCTTTGTCGCGGTGACGGCGCTGGTCAAATACATGGGCGATCGTGTTCCCCCGGCAGAGGCGGCGTTTCTGCGCTACGTGCTGGGCCTTGTGTTCCTGCTGCCGATGCTGCCGACCTTGCGGGCGGCCACAATCACGCGGCGGCAATGGTGGCTGTTTGGCTGGCGGGGTGTGTTTCATTCGGTGGGCGTGATGCTGTGGTTTTATGCCATGACGCGCATTCCCATCGCCGAGGTGACGGCGATGAACTATCTCGCGCCGGTCTACGTGAGCATTGGGGCGGCGATTTTCCTGGGCGAGCGGTTGGCGGCAAGGCGCATCGCGGCGGTGGTCGTGGCGCTGATCGGGGTGGCGGTGATCCTGCGGCCCGGGTTTCGCGAGGTCGCACCAGGGCATATCGCCATGATGTTCTGCGCCGTCGTGTTCGCCGGCTCTTATCTGCTGGCCAAGATCATGGCGGACGAAGCGCGGCCGGCGGTGGTCGTGGCCATGCTGTCGATTTTCGTGACCATCGGGCTGGCGCCTTTTGCGCTGGCCAACAGGGTTACGCCCACATGGGGCGATCTTGGGCTGCAGATAGTCGTGGCCTGTTTCGCGCCCGCCGGGCACTACACGCTGACCATGGCCTTTGCCGCCGCGCCCGTCACGGTCACGCAGCCGGTCACGTTCCTGCAACTGGTCTGGGCGGTTCTGCTGGGAGCGCTGGTCTTTGCCGAGCCGGTGGACGGCTGGGTGATCCTGGGCGGTGTGCTGATCCTCGGGGCGGTCACGTATATCACCTGGCGCGAGGCCGTGCTGAAACGGCGCAGCATCACGCCGCCTAGCCCGGCAACGAAGCTCTGACCATTTTTATTGATTGACGAGTCAATAAAAACGCAGGCATGTAACGGCCCAAAGGAGCCGTGATGCCCAAGGTCGGAATGGAACCCATACGCCGCGATGCCCTTGTGCGCGCCACCATCGCCGAGATCGGCGCGGCGGGGACGCTGGATGTGACCGTCAGCCAGATCGCGCGGCGGGCGGGCATGTCGTCGGGGTTGGCGCATCACTATTTCGGCGGCAAGGACCAGATTTTCCGCGCCGCGATGCTGCACATCCTGCGCGGGTTCGGAGCCGAGGTGGTGGCGGGGCTGCGCGCCGCGCGCACACCGCGCGCACGGGCCGAGGCGCTGATCGAGGCAAGCTTTGCGCCGTCCTGCTTTGATCCGGCGACGGTCGGGGCGTGGATGACGCTATATGCGCAGGCGGCCACGCATCCCGAAACGAACCGGCTGTTGCGCCTGTATCAACGCCGCCTGCACGCCAACCTGCGTCACGCGTTGCGCCCGCTCAGCCGGGACGCGGGCGCGGATGCGCAGATGCTGGGTGCGTTGATCGACGGGCTGTATCTGCGCGCGGCCCTGGGGGGCGGTGTATCGGCGGATGCGGCCAAGGATGTGGCGCATCGGGCCCTCGGCCAGCTGATCGGAGAGCAGGCATGAGCCGACCCAACATCCTGATTTTCATGGTGGATCAGCTGAACGGCACCCTGTTTCCCGATGGGCCTGCCGACTGGTTGCACGCGCCCAACCTCAAGGCGCTGGCGGCACGCTCCACGCGGTTTGCCAACGCCTACACCGCCTCGCCGCTCTGTGCGCCGGGGCGGGCGGCGTTCATGTCGGGCCAGTTGCCGAGCATTACGGGCGTCTATGACAATGCCGCCGAATTCGCCTCGTCCATCCCGACCTATGCCCATCATCTGCGAAGGGCGGGGTATCAGACGTGCCTGTCAGGCAAGATGCATTTCGTCGGCCCCGATCAGTTGCACGGGTTCGAGGAACGGCTGACCACCGACATATATCCGCCGGACTTTGGCTGGACCCCGGATTACCGCAAACCGGGCGAGCGGATCGACTGGTGGTATCACAACATGGGGTCGGTCACCGGGGCAGGGGTCGCCGAGATCTCGAACCAGATGGAGTATGACGACGAGGTCGCCTACCACGCGACCCGCAAGGTCTATGACCTCGCGCGCGGCCACGACGCGCGGCCCTGGTGCCTGACGGTCAGCTTTACCCACCCCCACGACCCATACGTGGCGCGCAAGACATACTGGGATCTCTACGAGGGTTGCGAGCACCTGCTGCCGCAGGTTCCGGCGATGGACTACGCCGACCATGACCCGCATGCACAGCGCATCTTTGACGCCAATGACTGGCGCAGTTTTGACATCACCGAAGATGACATTCGCCGGTCGCGCCGCGCCTATTTCGCCAACGTCTCCTATCTCGACGACAAGATCGGCGCGGTGATGGAAGCGCTGGAGGCGACGCGGCAAGAGGCGATCATCCTCTTTGTCTCCGACCACGGCGATATGCTGGGCGAGCGTGGGCTGTGGTTCAAGATGTCGTTCTACGAAGGCTCGGCACGGGTGCCGCTGATGATCTGCGCACCGTCGATGACGCCCGGTCTGGTCACCGACCCGGTCAGCAACATCGACATGTGCCCCACGCTCTGCGATCTGGCGGGCGTCGACATGTCCGAGGTGGCGCCCTGGACCACGGGCCAAAGCCTTGTGCCGCAAGGGCAGGGTGTTGCACGCACCGAACCAGTGGCCATGGAATATGCCGCCGAAGGCTCTTATGCCCCCATGGTGTCGCTGCGCTATGGCAAGTGGAAGTACAATCGGTGCGCGCTGGATCCAGACCAGCTCTTTGATCTTGAGGCTGACCCGCACGAACTGACCAACCTTGCCGACGTGCCAGCGCATCAAGGAACGCTCAGCCAGTTGCGTGCCAAGTCTGAGGCCCGCTGGGATCTCGACCGCTATGACGCGGATGTCCGCGCCAGTCAGGCCCGCCGCTGGATCGTCTATGAGGCGCTGCGCGAGGGCGGGTATTACCCTTGGGACTACCAGCCGCTGCAGCGCGCATCCGAACGCTATATGCGCAATCACATGGACCTCAACGATGTTGAGGAAAATCAACGCTTTCCGCGCGGAGAATAAACCATCACGTCACCTTCGGTGCCAAGGCGTGATGGACCAAAACACAGGCACCACAGCCACCGGGTCGACAAGGAGGGACCTTTCACATGCTCACAACAATCATCTCATTCGGTGTGATCCTGGCCTTTGTGCTGGTCGCGTTCATCACCGTCAAATACTGGAACGTGCGCCTCACCGGCCCGCAACCGGTCAGCCTGTTCGTGTTCATCGCCATCCTGTTCACCTCCGGCCTCGATGTGGGGCTGATCATGTTCCCCATCGCCTTTGACTTCCCGCTCTACGCCGACACGGCGGCGGAGCCTGCCTATGCGTTCACCAACCCACTGGCGCTCGAGTTCGGGTTCTGGGGCTTTCTGATCTGGGCGTTCTACTTTCTGACGGCGTTCTACTTCTGCGCGGTCGAACCGCATGTGAAGTTCTTCGAGAACGGCATTGTCAAGCTGATCAATAACCTGGTCATCATCACGACCTGTGCGTTCACCGGCGCGCTGTTCCTGATCTACATGCCCTACTACATCCCCGAAGTGGGCGATGGCGAGACGGTCATCCCGGCCTTCTACGTTATCTGCTTCCTGGTGATCCTGGCGGCCTCCTATTCGTCCACCGATATCAAATACGTCAAGATCCTGTCGGTCGCCTCGACCTTCGTCTTCTTTGCGCTGATCGCGGGGATGTGGATCAACGCGGGCATGAGCTTTGGTGAGTTCCTGAGCACGGGCAGCAATATCGGCGGCTATTTCGCCAACATCCACAAGTTCATCATCCCGCTGACCGAGTATCACGAATTTTACCTCTTCTGGTGGTTCGCCTGGTCGATCATGATCGGGCAGTTCACCTCGCGCTTTGTCGGTGGATTGCGGACATGGCAGCTGCTGGCGGCCCTGCTGATCTTCCCATCGATCCCGCTGGGCGTGTGGTTCACGGTGGCCTACTGGTATCACCTGAATGCCATCGACATGACCGGCCTTGTGAACTGGTCGATGACGGTCGTGGGCATCCTGTTTGTGATCAACTCGTTTGACTCGCTGATCCGGCTTTACACCGACAACCTGGACATCACCGCCGATCGCTTTGGCAAGATCCAGTACGTGCTGGGCAATGCCGCCCTGCTGTTCGTGCTCACCCTGCTGTTTCAAAGCCAGTGGTTGCAGATCCAGTGGGTCGGCACCGCGGTGATCGGCATCTACATCGCCGCCATTGCGTGGGTGCTGATGCATCGCGACCGTCTGGGCAATGTGACCATGGGCACCGCTCCGGCGGAGTGATCCGATCGCTGGTGGCGGATGGGCCGCCACCGGCACCTATTTTCCGAGGACAGATGATGCAGACCCAACCCACCGCCAGCCACTTTATCGGCGGCCGCTATGTCGAGGACACGGGCGGCACGCCCATCGACGTGATCTATGCCGCGACCGGCGAAAAGATCGCACAAGTGCATGCCGCGACCCCCGCGATTGTGGACGCGGTACTGGCCGCGGCCCGTGGCGCGCAGGCCGCTTGGGCCGCGATGACGGGGACCGAGCGCGGGCGCATCCTGCGCCGCGCGGCCGACATCATGCGCGAACGCAACCACGACCTGTCCGTGCTCGAGACCTATGACACCGGCAAACCCTATCAGGAGACATCGGTGGTCGATGCGACCTCGGGCGCGGATGCGCTGGAGTATTTCGGTGGCATGGCCGCGACGCTGACCGGCGAGCATATCCAGCTGGGCGCGGACTGGGTCTATACCCGCCGCGAACCTCTGGGCGTGTGCGTTGGCATCGGCGCGTGGAACTACCCCACGCAGATCGCCTGCTGGAAGGGGGCGCCGGCCCTCGCCTGCGGCAACACGATGGTGTTCAAACCGTCCGAGACGACACCGCTTTGCGCCCTGAAAGTGGCCGAGATCCTGCACGAGGCCGGGGCGCCTGCGGGCGTCTACAACGTGGTGCAGGGCATGGGCGATGTGGGCGCCGCCCTGGTCGGTGACGACCGCGTCGACAAGGTGTCGCTGACAGGCTCCGTGCCCACGGGGGCCAAGGTCTATGCCGCGGCGGCGGGGGGCATCAAGCATGTGACGATGGAGTTGGGCGGCAAGTCCCCAATGATCGTGTTCGAGGATGCCGATATCGAAAACGCCGTCTCCGGTGCGATCCTCGGCAATTTCTATTCCTCGGGGCAGGTCTGTTCCAACGGCACGCGCGTTTTCGTGCATCGCGAGATCAAGGAGGCATTCCTGTCGCGTCTGGCCGACCGTTTGGCGGGCGCCGTGATTGGCGATCCGCAAAACCCCAAGACGTCCTTTGGCCCGATGGTCAGCGCGCAGCAGATGGAGATCGTGCAAGGCTATATCGCCAAGGGCGAGGCCGAGGGCGCGCGACTGGTCTATGGCGGGCAGCGGCTGGATCGGGACGGGTTTTACCTGCAGCCGACGGTGTTTGCCGACGTGACAGACGACATGACCATCGCCCGCGAAGAGATCTTTGGCCCCGTGATGGCGGTCCTGGATTTCGAGGATGAGGCAGAGGTGATGGCGCGCGCCAACGACACCGAATACGGGCTGGCGGCGGGCGTGTTCA
>ERZ1740067.1375-NODE-1375-length-16782-cov-7.109344_pt1 | contig 16782 bp, 10 predicted proteins | sample MGYA00581736_ERZ1740067 | MGnify/ENA primary metagenome ERZ1740067 (study PRJEB43018, sample SAMN04849236) | marine metagenome | isolation source: floating plastic debris | place: Pacific Ocean | collected 2008-08-27 | study: EMG produced TPA metagenomics... | reverse complement strand
AAGAATCGAAACTGTCCTTCTACATCAGCATCGTCCCACTCAAGGTCTTTCTCGGGTGGTGCCTTAAAGAGAATGAACATACGAGCAGTGTCAGCACCGTACTTGGCGAGCACCTGGGAAGGCGGCACGCCGTTGAACTTCGATTTAGACATTTTCTCGTAGGAGACTTTAAGCGGTTCACCCGTTTCTGGGTCGGTAGGATTGTCTAAGTCAGCGATATTTTCGGGGACGATGAACTGGCCCTCCGAATTTTTGTAGGTGATTGCCTGCACCATACCTTGAGTCAGCAGACGCTGAAAGGGCTCGTCAAAACTGAGAAGCCCACGGTCTCTGAGCACTTTGGTAAAGAAGCGAGAATAGAGCAAGTGCAAGATTGCATGCTCAATGCCGCCAACATACTGATCGACAGGAAGCCAATCGTTGACGTGATCTTTGCTAAAGACGATGTCTTTGTTGTTGGCATCGGCATAGCGCAAGAAATACCAGGATGAGTCCAAGAAGGTATCCATGGTGTCGGTCTCGCGCTTCGCAGGCGTCCCGCAATTGGGGCAAGGAACGTTCACCCAATCGTCGAACTTCGCAAGGGATGCGACGTTTTTACCACTGAATTCTGCGTTTTCGGGTAGCTTGACAGGCAAATCTGCCTCAGGCACGGGGACCGCGCCACAGTCGGGACAGTGAATGATAGGGATGGGAGCCCCCCAGTAGCGCTGGCGGGAGACGAGCCAGTCACGCAAACGGTAGTTGGTTGAGCCTTGGCCAAGGGATTTTTCTTCGAGATATGCGATCGCCCTTCCCACACTCTTCTTTTTCCCCTTACCTGCGGGCACGCCATCCAGCGGCCCAGAATTAACCATCACGCCATCGTGAGGATAGGCTTCGGTCATCGTCGCCCCGTCAAAATGTTCGCCCTCCGGCTGAACAACGACCTTAATAGGGAGGTCGAACTTGCGGGCAAAATCGAAGTCTCTTTGATCGTGGGCAGGCACCGCCATAATCGCGCCTGTCCCGTAATCCATCATTACGTAGTCAGCTGTCCAGATGGGTATTTTCTCTTCATTGACCGGATTAATCGCATAGCTACCCGTCCACACACCCGTTTTTTCCCGACCTTCAGAAGTACGGTCAATGGTGCTGAGGGCAGCGGCAGCTTTCTGATAGGCCGTAACAGCCTCCGATTGCTCGGCAGTCGTTAGCGCCTCTATGGCCGGGTGCTCTGGCGAAATCACCATAAAGGTTGCACCCCAGAGGGTATCCGGGCGAGTGGTGTAAACGATTAGGTCTTCGCCCTGCTCTGTTTTGAACGTAACCTGAGCGCCCTTAGACTTGCCAATCCAGTTGGCCTGCATAGTCTTCACCCGATCTGGCCAGCCCGGAAGCTTATCCAAATCGGTGAGCAGCTGGTCGGCATATTCAGTGATTTTAAAGAACCATTGGCGCAACAGTTTGCGCTCAACCTTGGCACCCGAGCGCCAAGAGCGACCTTCACTATCTACCTGTTCATTAGCAAGAACCGTTTGATCAATCGGATCCCAGTTAACAGCAGCTTCTTTTTGATAAGCAAGGCCAGCGTCAAAAAACTGGAGAAAGATCCATTGGGTCCAGCGGTAGTAGTTGGGGAGGCAGGTGGCGACTTCTCGGTCCCAGTCGTAGGAAAGGCCAAGAGCTTTGAGCTGCGATCGCATCTGATCAATATTCTTGAGCGTCCACTCTGCAGGCGGCACCCCTCGCTTGATCGCGGCATTCTCAGCAGGCAGACCAAAGGCATCCCACCCCATGGGATGAAGCACCCGATAGCCCTGCATACGGCGTACACGGGCAATCACATCCGTAATCGTGTAGTTGCGGACATGGCCCATGTGCAGATCACCCGAAGGGTAAGGGAACATAGAAAGTGCGTAGAACTTTTTGCCTTCTGCGTTCTCAGGCGTTTTATCCAGATCGTTGGCAGCCCAGTATTTTTGCCACTTCGCTTCAATGTCTGCTGGGCTATATCGCAATTCCACGCCGCTTCGGTTCCTTAATTCATATCGAGTTACTAAGGTTGTATTTTAGTGGGTGAACGGGAATTTGCACGAGTTTGTGACTTTGGAACCCAGTATTTCTGAAGATGAGCCTGCTAAGGGTTGTGCTGATGAGCGCGTCGATTGGCATGTCGCTGAGCCCGTCGATGAACTCAGCGTGTTCGTCTACGGCACACTCAAGCCGGGCGGTCGATATTACTCAAGATACTGCGCCCAATATTCGCCCGAATCCATACCGGCTCTAGTGCGCGGCAAACTATACGACTTTCCTCGACTGGGCTACCCTGCCATGACGGTAGGTGAGGACTGGGTTCATGGATATATACTGACCTTCTTTCAGCCCACCTCTGTTCTCGGCACAATCTTGAAATATTTAGATGCCCTCGAAGGCTACCAACCTGGGCTCTCTAGCGGCAATGAGTCTGAGATTGATGATTCTGAGGTAGATAATTCTGACGCTGATGATGACTACATTCGCATCCAGCTACAAACATTTTTGCCAAGCAAGCACCCCTTTAAGCGGGTATGGGGATACATCATGGCAGAAGAGAACGTACAAGCCTTAAACGGCGATTACTTAACCAATGGACGTTGGCTGGACATTGGCAAGCGTGAGTAGTTGCGAATCACTTGCTAGTAGCTAGTCTTGGCCTGAGCTAGCCGCTAAGCTAGTAAAGACACACCCAGTAGGTAATGCATAGCTAATGTCGGTGATTGAGCATATTTTGGATCGGGCGTTGTTGGGTCAGGATATTTCTGTAGCAGAGGGTGAGGTGCTGCTACAGGTGAGTGAAGCTGAGGAAAAAGAAGCCATTCGTGAGGTGGCCGATACGCTACGGCTGCGGCAGATGGGCGATACCGTCACCTACGTGCTTAATCGAAATATCAACTACACAAACATCTGCGAGCAGCACTGTAGCTTCTGTGCATTTCGTCGAGACGCAGGGCAGGCTGGCGCATACTGGGTTGATTGGAGCGGGATATTGGAAAAGGCCAGTGAGGCAGCTCACTTGGGTGCCACCGAGGTGTGCATGCAGGGAGGGCTAAATCCTGAGGCGAAAATTGATGGGACGTCCTTGGCATACTATTGCAAGCTGGTGGAAACGATTAAGGCGGCATCACCCGATTTACACGTGCATGCATTTTCCCCCCAAGAAGTGCAGTTTATTGCGCGGGAGGATGGCATGAGCTGGCAGGCAGTCTTAGAAGCTTTGAAGGATGCGGGTGTGGGCTCTTTGCCAGGGACAGCAGCGGAAGTGCTGGACGATAGCGTGAGGCGAATCCTGTGTCCGGAGAAGACGACGACCGCTGAATGGTTAGAGATTATTGGACTAGCACACAAGGTGGGTCTGCCGACAACCAGCACGATGTTATCGGGGCATATTGAAACCGTGGCGCAACAGATGAAGCATTTGGATTTGCTGCGATCGCTCCAACAACAATCGCGCGCCAAGGGGTATACCGGAATCACAGAATTTATTTTGCTGCCGTTTGTCGGGCAAGAAGCACCGAAACCCATAAGGCGACGGGTCGGACGAGACCAGCCCGTACTAGAAGATGCGCTATTGCTAACCGCAGTGGCACGGATCTTTTTGGGCAACTGGATTGTGAACCACCAGCCGAGCTGGGTAAAGTTGGGGCTAGCGGGGGCCACAGAAGCGCTGCGCTGGGGCTGTAACGACATTGGCGGCATTTTGATGGAGGAGCACATCACATCCATGGCAGGGGCAACCGGGGGCACGTGCCAACAGGAAGAGGACTTGGTGGAGGCGATTGAGTCTTTGGGTCGCCCAGCACAGCAAAGAGATACGCTATATGGCTATGTGGATGCGGCAGTGAGTCTTTAAAAAATGAGTCTTTAAGGGTTCTGTTCTTTCTTTAGGAACTGAACCATCTCTAAAAGCTGCGCTCGAATTGACGCGTGAGTGTAGTCAGCATCGGGGTGAGGCGGTTGGCCAGGCTGCTGAAAATAGGGACGCTCGCCTGTAAGGTCGGCGTGGGCGATCGCAACACGCCGCGCAAATTCATAAAACGAAGTGGGCTCGTCCAACAAGCTCTCAAGGATTTGGGTGAGCGCAACTAAGGGCGTATCCAGCTGACGGCTGACACGGATATCATTACTAGCCCAGGCAAAAAGCGTGGTCGAGAACGCACTAGAAGGATCAGCTAGCTGAATATTGATAAATTGTTTGATTGCATTGTTGGCCCTAAGGGGACGAGGAATGGTGGATTCCCCTTTCAGGAAACTGCCGCCTTCTCTTGCGATCGCCTCTGCCAAAGAGAATTTTCGTTCTTGGCGAATTTCCTGTTGGAGAGAGCCTTCAGCCCCTTGATTAACCTGTTCTACTGGGTCAGAGATTTCCTCTGGATGGACATTCTTTTCACTTGGAGACGTATTGAGCTGGCTCTTTGAGTGTGAAGGCTCTTTATAGGAAAAGAACCCGATAAGTTGTTTGAACAGAAATGGAAACACAGCCGCTATAAAAATCTGACAGGTTGCCTAGGCCGATTGCAGCTGGGTGACGGGTTGATCGAGCTGATAGAAGTCTTGAAGAACAGCGGCGTAGGTGGAGCCAGCCAGGGTTTCGATATTGTGATCCGCGCCGGGAGCAATGAAAAGCTGCTTAGGATTTGGTGTAGCAGCATAGAGCTGCTTGCTGAAGTCCAAGGGAACATCAAAGTCTTGGTCGCCGTGAACATAGAGCACAGGCATCGTCAACCTTTCAATTTTACTCATAGAATCAAAAGGCTCGGTCAAGAGCAATTCGATAGGGAAGGCACGATAGATGCCTTTGGCAACAACAGCGTCGCGCATGGAGGTAAAGCTGCTCTCAACGATCAGCCGACCGATATTGGCATGGCAGCTAGCTAGATGGATGGCGACAGCTCCGCCAATAGAGTGGCCACAAACGGTAATCGTGTCGGGCTCAATGTGCCGCTTTGTGACGAGATACCGCCAAGCGGCTTCAGCATCCGCAAAAATAGCAGCCTCGTTGGGACCAGCGCCGCGGCTCTGACCGTAGCCACGGTAATCAAAGGCAAGTACAGAGCATCCCTGTGCGTGGTGAAAGCGAATGCGCTCTGTGTTGTAGCTAATATTGCCGTAGTTGCCGTGGCAGAAAAGAAGGGTGCGCTGGCTGCCGGGATTGGGAACCCACCAGGCGTGGAGTTCTTCGCCTTGGCCCATCGGAATCCAAACATCTTCGTAAGCAAGGCCAGTATCAGCAGGCGTTTTGATAATATCTGGCAGTGGGCGGTATATGAGTTTGGTCTGGTAGCTATAAAGGGCATAGCAAATGCCTGCATAGCTAAGGGCTGCAAGTCCGCTGGCAAGGAATAAGGGGTTAAGCACGCTATCAATTGTATCGGCAGGTGTATCAGTGAGTCCGGTGCGCATTAGCCAGCTTTTTGAGAAAGGCATGAACTTGAATAGGGACGTGATATATCAAGCTTACCCTTGATTTTGCAATAAAAAAGGTGCCGCGCGGCACCTTTTAGTTGTGAACTGGCTCAACCTATTGGGGATATTCGAAGGCGATTGTGATAGCTGACCCTGTGTGATTACGAACATGTAATTCCAAATTTGTGCTTGCAAATATGAGTACCATAAGGAAGCCAGCTTATTTGCTCAGCCATTTGGAGGCGATCGCACCAATCGCTGCCCCAACGATAGGATTACTCAAGAACTTCAAGATCGCAGGCTGGTCAGCCATAACTTCTTGAAAGATATCTGGGTGAGCGGTATAGGCAAAAGAAGCAAGCTTTCCAACATCATCGGCGTTCATCTTACGAGGCTTATGCGTCGAGAGCCCCAGCTGCTTTTCTAAGTCTTTTTCACTGAGGCCGCGTTCCTTCAGATACTTGAAAAACTCTCGAGAAACGTCGTCTCGCTCGTTAGGCTTAATTTTTTCGACAGCTTTACGAAGCTCAGGATCCATCTGCGCAGCAGGCACGCGTTCCGGATGGAAGGAGCGCTTAATAAGGCCATGACGCTCATCGCGAGAGGAGCGATCGGCAAAGTCGTCGAAGCTGCTGTATTTCTCGGCAATCGCATCGCTACCGTCGGGTTCGAGAATCTCTTTGTTTCCAGCAGCAAGATCTTTCATAATCTCGCGCTTGTATCTATCACTAGAAGACATAGGGGCTTACTCCAAAAGATAGTGATCCAAAAGGTCGTTAACTGTTGCTAACTAGCTGAGCTGGTATCTCGCTCTCTTCACGGGTCTGTTCTTTTTCAGGGTTTTCCAGTCTCGTTTTTCAGTCCTGTTTTTCAGCTTCACTGTTTCAACATACCCTGATAGGCTCAGACGCTATTTCCTTCACTAGGGCGTGTTGTATTCCACTTCCTTAGCCTGTGAGTCATAGTCTGCAATGAGGATTAGCTCTTTGTCAGGCGCGTATACAAGTACCTGAAGATCCTTTCCAGGGAAGCTTTTGAGGAACCCTTGCAAGAGTGATCTAGAGAGGTCTCTGACTTCATCAGGATTTACGTCATCAGAGATAACGACGCCGAGCTTGTTGTTGTCTCTGACATAAGCATCTGAGATAAGTCCTTGCGCTGCGCCAATTACCCAGTCTCCGTACTCTTGACCTTTGGCAGAGTTTCCTCGCTCCAGCTGGCTGTAGCCAATGTCAGTTCCAGCAGGTGCGGTTGTTGCCTGGCTAGAACAGGCAGTAGTGGAGACGGTCAGCAGCAGCACAAGTGCCAGAGCAGTGAGCCAGCGGCGACTGCGTTGAAAGAAAGTCATGGCGTTTCCATGGTCCTTACTTAACGATAGGAGTATTGCAACACTAAGAATGTACTCGCTGCTTGCCTCAGTAGAACGAGATCTGTAGGTTATTTAACACTTTTGTACGGCGGGCTTGTTTTTTGTGGTTCGTTTCAACCTTGCTTATTCATCGAATGCCAGTAGCGAAAGGCACTGTATGCCATAGTGATAACCCCTGCGACCAGTGCACTTTCATCGACTTCAAACTGGGGATGGTGGAGGGGATGGTTTGATGAGCGCTCTGGAAAGCCAACACCCAGGCGGAACATAGTGCCAGGCGCAATATCGGTGAAGTTAGCGAAGTCTTCTGCTCCCATAGAAGCGTCAGCAATCCATTCAATTCGATCGCGCCCCAAGGCTTCTGTCACGCAGGTCGCAACAAGGTTTGTCAGATCGATGTCGTTGAGAACAGAGGTGCAGCGGCGAGTGTAGTTTACGGTGCAGCTAGCACCGTGGAGTTCGCAGATGTTGGTAGCAATCTGGGTAATCCACCCGGGGAGCATCGCGTGGGTATCGGCATGCAGAGAGCGCACAGTGCCCGTGAGGCGTACGTTGTCAGCAATGACGTTGGAAGCCCGCCCTCCTGAGATTTGACCAATCGTAATCACAGCTGGGTGCAGGGGATTGATCGTACGGCTAATGGACTGCTGGAGCTGAGTAATGACTTGAGCAGCAATCCAAATGGCATCAACGGCCTCATGAGGTCTAGCGCCATGCCCCGATTCTCCTGTAATGAGAATTTCCAAATCATCAGCAGCGGCAGTGAGTGCACCTCGACGCAGCCCAATAGTCCCCGCTTCGATACTGGGAAACGTATGAACACCAAAGATAGCGGCGACATCTTGCATAACGCCGTCTTCGATCATCCACTTTGCACCTTGGGCGGTTTCTTCTGCAGGCTGAAATAAAAATCGAGTGGTACTTGGAAACTTCTGATCGGTGTGCTGAGTAAGCTCTGAAAGGACCATAGCAGTGCCCAAACCCACGGTAGTGTGGACGTCATGACCACAGGCATGCATAATGCCCGGGCTTTTGGAGGTGAATGGCAGGTCCACCTGCTCAGCAATGGGGAGGGCGTCCATATCTGTGCGGATAGCCAAGATATCGTTATCTGGTGCGCGATCGCCCTTCAGTTCAGCGACGACCCCTGTTTTCCCTACCATTTCCTGCACGTGATAACCGCAAGACGAAAGCACACCAGAAACATAGGCAGCTGTTTTATACTCTTGCCCACTGAGCTCTGGGTGGGCATGAATATGACGGCGAATTTCGATCAGGCGAGGCGAAAGCTTATCAGCAATCTGTTGAATAGTGGAGAGCATGAAGCACAGTAAATTTTGGCAGAGCCCTTATTTTAGAGCGTTCGAGGAGTGCCCTTGCGAGACTTAACAGGAGCAGTAACGCTTTACACCGGATCAAAATCGGGAAAATCGATGATTTTTTGAGGTAATCGAGCATTTTCGTCGAAAGCTGATCCAGATCACTGACTAAGTTATGTGCGTTATTTTACAAGCTTATTCTCCCTGCCAATTACTTGTATAAAAAATTACACGAAGCACTAAGTATTCACTAATGAAATTGGGCTGCAATTTGCTCTTGTAACAGATCCAATGAGCCATTACTTTTTGTGTCAGCATGTTTGTTGTTCAGAACGTCAATCCCTTGACTATGCGAGAGATCACATTCGCATAGATTTTCCTCTATTTATATTCATTGAACCAGTTAAAACACCGCTTGGCAGAACCATCTAAACCGAGGAAATGAGTGTTTAGAGCCTAGCTCATCAAGATAATTCAATATGCCAAAACTCTCTCTACGCATGCAATCAAGGCTAATCATCGACTGTTGCTTTTTGTTCTTAAGCTGAAAGCACACGTGCTTCTTCAACGGTCTTTGAAATCTAAACACAAACTATTTTTGAACTTACCGTTTCTTCGCAAAGCGCGAACGCCTTGAATCGTCTTTGATTCACGCCTTTTGATGTCCGTAAGTCACACTTTCTTAAATCCAAGAATATAAAGATATTATTTATTTTTTATTTTGTGCTCTAGAGCACAAAAGGGTTGATATACCTTCGTTTGGACGCATTTTGAGTATGCATTTCTAAGTGTGTTTACGTAATTCACACGTAGAGAAGGGGTTGAAATTACGGAGGACTTCTCAGTAGCATCGCTGTGGAATGCAAAAAACATTTTTAACCTGGGATTTTATAAAACCCGAATTATCCGATAAGCCTCCTCGTTTTTTTATACTTTGTGCTACTGCCATGACCCGTATACCCCAAAAATGTCAGCCCCAGACAGACATCCAGATAAACACCCAGATAAACACCCAGACAAACGTTTTATATTCTGCATTAAAGTTTAGTTCCGCTGAAAATTGTCCAACGGCTGCGCTTGTTGCTGTTCTTGTTGCGACTGGCACGCTGGCACTCGGTGGCCAGCGTGCGAACGCTCAGACGGTGTCGATTGATGAGAGATTGACCAGCTCTGGTGCCACTCTAAATTTTGATGCCGACAGTGGACAGGTGCAGCTAGACGTCAACAGCTTTAATGTTCAAACGGGTCCACTGCGAAACACTTCAAACATTCCGCTACCGACTGTTCTGCCTGAATCAGTGCGTCAAGGGCAACCGCTACCTGTAGACCGGAGCAGGCAAGCCCCCAACACTATTGAAATCACCCCTGATATTAACTACGTGCGTGAGACCTTGGATGATGCGCTAGATCCGGGGCGTGACAGTGTCACCAATTACACCCTAGATGAAGAGTCCTTAGAGCTGACAACTCAGTTTGATTTAAATTGGCGACAGGGGTCCCATGACTTCGGTGAGGGGATCGAGGCCTTTGTGATCGATGAAAATGGTCAGGAGACGAGCCGTGAATCTGCCTTTGTACGCGGAGATGTCATTAGGAGAGGACCCAACAACGAACTCCTACCCGACTCCACCCGACTGAATGTCAACTACGGTGCAAATGACACAGTTAACTTGCGCGTGCTGAATTTGCGCCGAGAAGGGTTCGCACCAAGAGAATCTGCCATCTACTTTACAAATGACGGTCAGTTTATTGTTGAAGATTTGCAAAATGGCGGCGATCTCGACTTTGATGATGGAGAGTATTTAGAATTTTTCGGTGGGCGCGGTGAAGCGGAAGTGGTCGAAGAACTTCGTGAAGTAGAGCGCGAAGAGGAAGTCACTGAAACACCTTTGGAGCCCAGGACTCGCCAAGAAGAAGTCGTAGAAACAGATGTCGTCCGTAGCATTGAGCAAATGGATGCTGTTACGGATGAGGTGGTAGAGCGTGGAGAGATAGAAATATCTGATGCTGTTTCTAATCGGATACCCCACTCAAGCAGAGCACGCGCAGTCAATGACGAGCTGTTGATCTACGCACAGTATATTGCGGCGAATGAGGTCAGGGCTGGTAGCGATGGTATTGGTATTACTGGGCAGCTAGCACCCCTGGCAAATAACCCGAATGTGCCACCAACGCTACTCACTGGAAATCTCACATTCAATCCCTTTGTCAGCGACAACGAGGCGGGACTGACCGGCACCATTGGGCTAACTCAGTTCTTGACGCCGACACACCGGCAGGCAACAGATGGACTTGGCAATGCCATCGTGAATCCAACCGGTAGCAGTCGTCGCTTGCTAGAACCCACAGGTCTGTTCAACAATCGGCGATTGGTCGGCTATGTTCCTGCAACGACGGATGATCCCATACTGAGTGATGCGGTTTCTTCAATTAACGGTATTTTTGATTTGCCGGGCGATCAGCCAGTATTTGTAGCGCCACCGGATGCACAGCAAGTAGGGCGGGGGAACGCCGCCTATACCGATAATGTAGGTGGCTTGCTGATTGAACGAACAGATGGAACGCGCACTTTTGTACCGCAGTGGACCAATGAAGGCTACGCGCAGGAACCACTATCACTAGCAGCAGGAGAAGCGTCTCGGCTAATCTATGCGCTGGTGCCCCAGCAGCCTGGGCAAGCCCTAAGACTAGGAGAAACCTACGCGATAAGCGATGGGGCGGATAGCTACCAGATTACAGAGGGTGGGTTTACGGTAATTTCTGCAGACCGTCATCCGGAGAACTTCGCTCAGGAAATGGATGAAGTCTACGCGGTTGAGGATACTTTGCCGGACCGCAACAACGCCGTGACACCAGAATTTAACGGCATCCCGGGCATGTATGCAGAGCAGTTTGGCGGGGTGCGAGTCCCCACTTATGACGTGGGCTTAGCGACTGAGGCAGACGCCCGCGTGGGAAACACCTTGTATCCCTTACAGTCACCTATAGTTAATCCTGGGCAGATTGCCTATAGTGAAACGACTGTGGCTGCAGGTTTTTACTTGGGCGGCTCGCTGACTGGCGGACTGGGCAACCGCGAAGACACGATTAGGCGCACAGAGATTTCCATGGATGCGGAGATCGAGGAGCTGCGAACAACGCGAACAGTCAATACGTTTGAAATTTCTCGCTTTCGCGTGGATACAGTGGTGTCTGAAACAGTGACAACAACTCGGCAAGCAGGGACTGCTCGCTTTGATATTAACGAGCGGGGTGAGCTCACCAATGCGCGGTTCTTGGAAGGTGAGGTGCTAAGTGTTGATGTTAATACTCAGGAATTAGAACGATCGCGCCAATTCAGACGTGGCGACCCTGTGTTAGTTTCCTCTGAGACCACAGAAGAGTTTGAGCTGATGGATTCTCAGATCATCAGTGCTGATGAGAGCACCAGTACCCGAAAAGAAACAACAGCTGATTTTGCACCCGTTCAGGGTGAGTTAGCGCTAGGGGGTATTCTCAACTTTGGCAATACGCCCTGGACACCTGCTGCGAATACGCTACGAGCAGAGCTGTTTGCCAGAGATACGGTATTTGGGCGCAGCAGCAATGGCTCGGAAATAGGCTGGCGAACCGAGGTTGTGTTTCACCCGTTTGGCGAAGTGCGTCAGGAAGCTTTTCAGTACAACGCAGCAGGCACCGCGGTGCCGGTGTATCAAACTCAGGCCCTACTAGATGCAGGCGGTAAGCAGGTGATGGAGACGCGAACAGATGCTGATGGCAATCCTGTGGAGATGACAGTCAACGAATTTAAGCGGGATGACGGTGGAGCGCTAATGGCGCAGATGGTTGGGACTGGCCGTCCCCAAGGGCCAGGTATATACCTGCGAGTAGAAGACGCTTTTGACGATGGCGAGAGCGTTTTGTTTGCCGGCGGCTTGCAGTTTAGCTTTTAACCTCATCTGAAAGATTGCATGGGATAGTAATAGGCAAATAGAGCAAGCGTACATAACGCCAAAGGCGAAGCCAAGGCCAGGATGTACGCTTTTGGCGAAGAAATGTACTCATACGCTTGCTCGCCACCTAGCCCGCCACTATAGAGGGTTATGTAGATCACTGATGTCGTGAGCTAAGTGGCCAACGCTATAGTTTCGGAGCGAATCGCTCAGTTTTCCATGCCAAAGATTACTCATCTCATCTACGACTTTGACGGACTGTTGTTGGATACTGAGCCAATTTACTGTGAAGTCAATCAGATCATTGCTAGCCGCTACGGGAAGACGTTTACGCCGGAGATCCATCGCATGATTATGGGGCGGCAAGCCCTAGACTGCGCACAGATTCTGGTGCGAGTACTGGACCTGCCGTTGACAGCCGAGGAGCATTTACAAGCTCGAAATGAAATTATTTTTGAGATGCTGCCGAGAGCACAACCGATGCCAGGTGCGTTGGAAATAACGCGGCGTTTTTATGCGGCAGGCATACCGCAGGCGATCGCAACGAGTTCAGCATCCGTCACCTTTTGCAAAAAAACGCTTCACTACCAGGATTGGCTGACCCAGTTTGAAGTGATTGTGCTGGGAGACGATGCAGCCGTAAAGCACAGTAAGCCTGCCCCCGATAGCTTTTTGGTGGCAGCTCAGCGGCTTGGGGCGCCACCGGAAAACTGCCTGGTATTGGAAGATTCGCCCGCAGGCATAAAGGCAGCCAAGGCGGCCGGAATGTCAGCGGTGGCAGTACCTGCTACGCATATGGAAAAATCTCTGTATGCTGAGGCAGATGAAATTATTGAGAGTTTGCAGATATTTGACAGCGCTCGATGGGGCCTTTTAGCGAAGACCTGACGGATGACCAAGGCTATAATTTGCACATTCCTTCAAAAAGCACTCGTGTTTTTACTGATTGCATAAAGCTAGGCAAGTTACCCTTTTATTCTGAACTCTCAGTGAATACAACGGTAGAAGAACGGTTTAAGAGGCAGGTAAATGCGTTCCATAGGTTTTGTTCTTTGTTCTTCTGTTTTTGCGCTGGTGTGCTTGATAGCGTCGCCGCTATTTTTCATATCGCTAAACTCAACAGAAGATTCAGGCGACGAAGCCATCTAGCGATCGCGATTCAACGTTTCTTTTTTCGTTAAGTTTTCGATTTTTGAGTAGGTTTTACGCCCTGGCGTCTTTCAAGATGCCAGGGATTTTTTTAGGGACTTTTCAGGTTAAGTAGTCTTGTAGCGCTTTGACAGTGAGCTGATTTTCCTTGAGGGAGCGGATGGCAGAGAAAGTGGCTTTAGCACCAGCAAGGGTCGTAATAGTCGGGATTTTGTAGTCTAGGGCGCTGCGGCGAATGACACGATCGTCATCTTGGGCCGTTTCACCAACGGGTGAATTGATAATCAGCTGAATATCTCCGTTTTTGAGGGCGTCGCCAACATGGGGGCGGCCCTCATGAATTTTGAGAATCGGATCCACCACAATGCCGGCCTCCTTCAGGGCGCGGTAGGTGCCACTCGTCGCAATGATGTTGAAACCAATACTGACGAAGTCTTTGGCGATGGGAATAACACCGGGCTTGTCGCGGTCATTGACAGAAATAAAGACGGTGCCGGACTGGGGTAGGGTTTGCCCCGCCGCGAGTTCAGCTTTGGCGAATGCCTGACCAAAGCTGGTATCAATGCCCATAACCTCTCCGGTAGAGCGCATTTCGGGGCCAAGTAGGGTATCCGTACCGGGAAATTTGTTGAAGGGGAGTACGGCTTCTTTTACAGAAACATGGGCAGGTGTGATTTCTGCTGTGAGACCAAGTTCGGCAAGGGTTTTCCCAGACATAACGCGAACGGCAAGCTGGGCAAGGCGTGCGCCTGTAGCCTTGGAGACGAAGGGGACGGTGCGTGAGGCACGGGGGTTGGCTTCAATAATGTAGACATCATCGCCTTGAATGGCGTACTGGATATTCATCAAGCCAATGACGTTGAGCCGCTTGGCAAGCTTAAAAGTCCAGTCACGGATGGTGGCAAGAGCCGTTTCAGAAAGGCTGACGGTGGGGAGTGAACAGGCAGAGTCACCGGAGTGGATGCCCGCCTGTTCAATGTGCTCCATAATGCCGCCAATCACAGCATTGCCCGCGTGGTCTGCGATCGCATCCACATCTACTTCAATTGCATTCTCCAAAAACTTATCGATTAAGATCGGGTGATCGGGCTCTACCTGAACAGCGGTGGTCATGTAACGCACCAGGTCATCGTCAGAGTAGACAATTTCCATCGCCCGTCCGCCTAAAACGTAGCTAGGCCGAACGACGACAGGATAGTCAATTTTTTGGGCGATTTCTAACGCTTCATCATTCCCACGGGCAATGCCATTGGGCGGCTGGCGAATATCGAGCTCGCGCAGCATTTGCTCAAATCGTTCACGATCTTCAGCGGCATCAATGGAGTCGGGCGAGGTACCCCAGATCTGGGTTTTAATCTGCTCAGGTGCGGTTTCCTGAAGATATTTTTGAACGGGAACCGCAAGTTTCAGCGGAGTTTGGCCACCAAACTGGATGATCACGCCATTAGGATTTTCAGCCTCAATGATATTAAGGACATCTTCTTTAGTCAGCGGCTCAAAGTAGAGGCGATCGCTGGTGTCGTAGTCGGTAGACACCGTTTCGGGGTTGGAGTTGACCATGATGGTTTCATAGTCATCGGCCTGGAGCGCAAAGGAGGCATGGCAGCAGCAGTAGTCGAACTCGATACCCTGGCCAATGCGATTGGGACCACCGCCAAGAATCATCACCTTGCGGCGATCAGAAGGGAGAACTTCACTCTCTTCTTCGTAGGTGGAGTAGTAGTAAGGCGTAAGCGATTCAAATTCGGCGGCGCAGGTGTCAACCATTTTGTACACCGGAGTGACGCCGAGAGATTTGCGGTAGGTGCGGACAGTGTCTTCGTCAGTTTTAGCGGCGAACGCAATCTGCTGGTCACTGAAGCCCTCTTGCTTAATGGCCAACATTTGAGCTTTGGTAATGTCGCCCAGCGGCGTGCGCTTGATCGCTTTTTCGACGGTGAGCAGCATATTGAACTTATTGAGAAACCAAGGGTCGATGGCTGTAAGTTCGTAAATTTCGTCGACGCTGAGGCCAAGCTGTAAGGCATGACGGATGGAGAAAATACGCTCTGGATTGGGACGGCGCAGATCGCTGCGAACCTGGGAAAGGGTAGGGAGCTTTTCTGCGCGATCGCATCCCCAGCCCGCACGACCGGTTTCAAGCGATCGCAACGCCTTTTGAAAAGACTCATTGAACGTACGGCCAATAGCCATCGCTTCACCCACCGACTTCATCTGGGTAGTCAGCGTAGCCGAAGCGCCAGGAAACTTCTCAAAGGCAAACCGGGGCACCTTGGTAACGACATAGTCGATAGTCGGCTCGAAGCTCGCAGGTGTTTTTTGAGTAATGTCGTTAGAAATTTCATTGAGTCGGTAGCCGACAGCCAGCTTGGCAGCGAATTTGGCAATCGGGAAGCCCGTCGCCTTCGACGCCAGAGCCGAGCTTCTCGACACGCGAGGATTCATTTCAATGACAATGACCTCGCCCGTATCGGGATTGACGGAGAACTGAATGTTTGAACCGCCAGTTTCGACGCCGATTTCACGAATGATTTTGATAGATGCATCGCGGAGGCGCTGGTATTCCTTGTCAGTAAGCGTTTGCGCAGGCGCGACTGTGATGGAATCCCCCGTATGGACCCCCATAGGATCGATGTTCTCAATCGAGCAGATGATAACGACGTTATCGGCAAGATCGCGCATGACCTCAAGCTCATATTCCTTCCAGCCAAGGAGAGACTGCTCAATCAAAATCTGTGAAACGGGGCTCGCCTCTAGACCAGAGCGAGAGATAGTTTCAAACTCTTCCTGGTTGTAGGCAATTCCACCGCCGCTACCGCCCATCGTGAAGGCAGGGCGAATAATAAGGGGATAGGAGCCGATTTCTGCACCGATGGCTTTAGCTTCATCCATGGTTTCGGCTAGCCCCGACGGGCACACGCCAACCCCAATTTTGACCATCGCTTCTTTAAAGAGCTTGCGATCTTCTGCTTTTTCAATCGCTTCTAGTTTTGCGCCAATCAGCTCAACGTTGTATTTCTCCAGCGCACCACTTTGAGCAAGTTCCACCGCTAAATTTAGTGCAGTCTGTCCACCCATCGTGGGCAGCAGCGCATCAGGACGCTCTTTGGCAATGACCTGTTCTAGCAAGGGTGCTGTGAGCGGCTCTATGTAGGTGCGATCGGCAATTTCTGGATCGGTCATAATCGTTGCTGGGTTGGAATTTACCAGCACGACCTCATAACCCTCTTCCCTTAATGCTTTGCAGGCTTGGGTTCCCGAATAGTCAAACTCGCAGGCTTGGCCAATGACAATGGGGCCCGAGCCGATGAGCATTATTTTCTTGAGGTCACTTCGACGAGGCATAAGGTGCTAACCGCAATAAATCCAAATCATTTTATAGCATCGGGCCTAACTGGCTTGGTTCATTGGATACGACCCAATCTTTTTTAAGCTTTTGTGATGCTTGACCTTTTACCACTCCGAACGATAGTCATTAGCAGTTAGTGAATGTGTTTCTTAACTTAGTAGAATGGCCTATACGCAATCATGATCAATAAAAGGTTTTCTCTGTTCGATGAAAAATAACAAGCTGCCAAATAACAAGCTG
>ERZ1740067.1374-NODE-1374-length-16785-cov-5.950329_pt1 | contig 16785 bp, 9 predicted proteins | sample MGYA00581736_ERZ1740067 | MGnify/ENA primary metagenome ERZ1740067 (study PRJEB43018, sample SAMN04849236) | marine metagenome | isolation source: floating plastic debris | place: Pacific Ocean | collected 2008-08-27 | study: EMG produced TPA metagenomics... | reverse complement strand
CACACCCCACCGCCACACTTTGGTTACGGTCGTAGTCGTATACACTTGCCGAACAAGCAATGATGGTCATGGTAGGCAGGGTTTTATTCTCGCGAATTAACCTGACCGCCTCGAAACCATCCATATTGGGCATCACCAAATCCATGATAATGCAATCGGGCAAATGTTTTTCGGTTTGATGGATTGCCTCTAGTCCATCTTTGGCCTCGTATACTTCAAACCCAAGCGGTTTTAACATGTTCACCAATACCATCCGGTTTTCTTCTCGGTCGTCTACCACCAATATTTTACGTTTGTCTCCGTGATAACCAATGATATTTTTTTCTTCTTGTACTTGCTGTAAGGGATGTTCAGCATTGGTGATAGGCAAGGATACAACTACTCGAAATACACTTCCCTTTCCTAACTTGCTTTCTACCTCAATACGACCATCCATCAACTTAATCAATCGGTTACAAATGGCCAACCCTAACCCGGTTCCTTCCGACTGGTGACGGTTCCCTTTGACTTGATGAAAAGGTTCAAAAATCTGATCTAGTTTGTCTTTGGGAATCCCGGTACCCGTATCTTCTATCTCAAACACAAATTGACTGTAGGATTCCTTCTCAGGATTGGTTTTATAAGTCACCCGGAAAGTCACTCCCCCTTCATCGGTAAATTTAATGGCATTGCTTAGTAAGTTAAACAAAATTTGGCGTATCCGTTTCTCATCCCCGTGTACCGAATAAGGAATCTGAGAGGGGCTGTCAAAATGATAGCCAATATTTTTATTTTCGGCCCAAACCCTGGTAATACTTACTACATTTTTGATAAACTCACTGAAATTAAAATCATTGTTTTCGAGCTCAAGCTTGCCCGATTCTATCTTAGACAAATGCAAGATATCATTGATCAACAACAGCAGTTGCTCACCGCTACGCTCAATAATTTGTAAGCCCTCACGCTGTGGAGAGGTAATGTTTTTTTCTTTCTTGAGAATTTGAGCATATCCCAAAATACCATTGAGTGGGGTACGCAAATCGTGGCTCATACTTGCCAAAAACACACTCTTGGCTTGATTGGCCGATTCAGCTGCCGCCTTGGCATTTTGCAAGTCTTCTTCGTAGCGTTTACGCTCATCAATGTTGGTCATTGTACCAATGGTACGAATGGCATTGCCGCTTTCATCAAACTCCACTGCTTTGCCCCGATCCAAAAACCATTTGTAATCTCCTCCTTTGCATTTGAGACGATACTCAAGTGAATAAAAAGGGAAGTTGTTTGATTTGTATTGTTCAAAAGCCACAATGGTCGCGTCTTTGTCTTCGGGATGCAAGAGTTTACGCCAAAGCCCATCGTTTACACTAAACTCATTGGGCTCGAAGCCCAACATCCGGTAATAGTTGGTACTGGCAAAGGTACGCTCAAGCGGAATGTCTATGTCGTACAAACCATCTCGGGTAGCTTCCAATGCATATTGCAGTCGTGCTTCACTTTCTTTTAGCGCTTCTTCAGCCTGCTTTTTTTCGTGTATATTAATCAGTGATCCGGCTACCTTAGATGGTTTACCTCGTTCGTCACGGGCCACAATGCCACTCTCTCTAAACCAATGATAAGCTCCGTTACTCATCAACATCCGATACTCTACAAAGTAGGGTTGGTTCCAGTCCGGATCTTTGACATAGGTCTCAAAACGTTGTAATACTTCTGCCCGCTCATCGGGATGTATTTTGCCGTGCCACACGTTGAGATTGACGTACTGCTCGCTCGATGAAATATTGAGAATATTCAACATTTTGGGCGAAAGCCAAGTGCTGGCGTTGTCATCCAGCTTTTTATCTTCTGGTACAAAAATCTCCCATAACCCCTCTCCTATTCCTTGGTGAATGAGCTCAAACCTTTCGTGGGCCTCATTCAGTTCTTGTTGCTTTTTCTCAAGGGCCACATTCGTCAAATTGATCTGATCTACTTTTTGCCGCAGTTCTTCTTCTTGCGCCTTGAGCGTTTCTGCATTTTCCTGAGATTCTTGCAGTAAAAAGCTCAATTGTTCATTGGATTCTCTCAATTCTTGGGTTCGTTGAGTTACCTGACGCTCCAGGTTATTTTTCAACGCGATGAGCTCTTCTTGAGCATTTTTGCGGTCCGTAATATCCGCAATAAAGCCCTCGATCATGGCTTCTTTTTCTTGGCCTTTTCCATTTCCATTTTGGTTGATCAAACGCCCCTTTTCCCAAAGCCATTTGATCTCTCCGGCTACCTCCACCGGATACTCTACCTCAAATGGTCGGTTTTCATTGATTGCCTTTTGAATGTCACCTTGCAATTCTTGCAAATACTCTGGCAAAATAATATCATTCAAGCCTTTTTTGGCCAGTATGAATTCGCTAGGGGTAATTCCGGTAAGGGTGGTACTTCCTTCACTCACAAAATCCATAGAACGCTCCACATTGTTTTGAGAGCGATACACCATTCCAGGCAAATTAGACATTAAAGTAGATAACCTTCTTTCGCTTTCCCGTAAATCCTGGGTAGCTTGTTTGAGCTCCGAAATATCAGAGATGATACCAATCACTCGCAAGGGATACCCTTTATCGTCACGTTCTACGGTTTTACCTTTGGCAAAAAACCATTTATAATTCCCTCGTTTGGCGCGCATGCGATACTCCAGACTATAATCAGGCGTTTCGGCACTGAGGTATTTTTGTTGGGCAGTCAGCACATTTTGTACATCGTCGGGATGTATCAGCGATACCCAGTTTTCGTGGGTGGCCTCAAATTCGTTGGCCCGATATCCTAACAAATGATAATACTGGAAACTGTGATAATGATTGTTTTTGGTGTCCCAATCCCAAAGTCCTTGCTTGGCCGCATTCATCGCCAGTTTCAAAGTCTCTTCGCTATCGCGCAGGGCATACAATGCCTTGTTGCGATCGGTCACATCTACGCCCACTCCCCAATGGGCCCAGCCTGCAATGGGATAATGCTTTGAGTTTTGGGTCCACGAAATCGTCTTTTCAGAACCATCTCTACAAGTAATGGCTACTTCCCAGTTTTTAAAGTCTCCTCGACGTACGGCCCACTGACGATAGATTTTTTTACGGTACTTTGGGTCAGGAATCAGCATCCGAAATACTTGACGATTGTTGATAATTTCTTTAGAAGAATACCCCGTGATTCGTTCACATTCTGCATTCCACATCACAAAATTCAACTTTTCGTCCATTGCATTGATCATTACTGGAACATTTTGCACCGTCATTTTCATTTGCTCTTCACTACGACGCAAAAGCTCATCGGTGCGTTTGCGTTCGGTAATGTCATTGATGATCCCTACCATTCGGATCGGAATACCAAGGCGGTTTTTTTGCACAATCTGTCCCTTAGAAGAAATCCAACGGTAACTTCCATCCTTGCACCTCACCCGAAGTTCTACCTCGTATTTGGGAATCTCTTCATCCAGATACCTTTGCTGAAATTCGGCCACCCGTTGGCGATCATCAGGATGTACATGCAGCAACCATTGGTCATAGTCGGGCTTGAAAGGGATGGGAGGTTCTTCGTAATATTGATACCCAAGAATGCGGTAAAAATCAGGGCTCAGGTAATTTTCGTTGGCGCGAATGTCCCAATCCCACAAACCTTGGTGCGCCGCCTCAATGGCTAATTTTAATCGGGTTTCGCTTTCTTTGAGGGCCGCTTTGGCTAGCTTATTCTTGGTAATGTCCCGGCTTATGATCAATAAGTGGGTACACTCGCCTTCGTCGCTAATGATGGGGGTAAGTCGGTTTTCCCGAAACATTGTCTTGCCCAATTCTACATTGAGCTTATCCGTAAAAATCACCTCCTGTTGCTTGGTGAGCACCCGTTTTACCCGTTCAATTTCTCGATTGAGCTTATCCGGATTTTCGTAAAAACCTCGCTCAAGGTATTCGTCTACTCGTATGCCTATCAAATCATTCGCGGTTACTTTTTCGCCACGAAGTCCAAACATTTCCAGGGCCAAATCATTGGTGGATTCTAACATAGGTAATCCTGCTGGCATGACTTTAAACAAAGACATGATTTCCTGGGTATTGTTGTAAATCAACTTGATTTGAGATTCGCTTTTTTGGGCTTGTTCTTTAGTTTCATGTAGGTTTTGGTAGGCCAGCCGTTTCTCAAAAGCATTGGAAATAATATTGGCAACAGTTTTTACCAATTCAATCTCATTCTCCGACCACTGCCGCTTGATAAAACAATCGTCCAGTCCTATTAACCCAAAGTGTTGGCCCTGCACATAGAGCGGTGCCACCAACAATGACTTGACTTCCTGTGCCTTGAGGGTTGTTCTTACTAACTCGGTCCCGTCCTTGTCTACATCTGAAATAAGAAACAGGCCCGAGTCGTTGATCATATCTCGATAAGAAGGAACCGAGTCGTACACCAGGGTTCTAAATTTTGTTTCTCGGGGAGCAATGCCCTTTCGGCACCATTCATAAGTATTCTGGCTGGCTTTGCTGTCGGCATTGTCTTCAAAAATAGATACTCTGGTTACCTTGGTATGACCACCCAACAGATAAAGCGCTTCGTTGATTTGGTCGTCAAAATTAGACAACGAATTAAAAATAGCTGAAATCTCAGACAAAGTGGTTTGTCTCAGCAGGTTATCTACCAGTTGCTCGTTAGATTGGGTCAGTTCAAGCGTACGCTCACTCACTAGTTCTTTCAACCGATCTCGATGCTGGTTCAACTCGTTGATGGTTGTCATCAGGATCTCTTTCTGAGATTGTAATTTTTCATTTTGTCTCTCAAATACTTCTTGTTTTTGCTTGAGTGTGCCTGCTTGTTTTGATAGCTCATCATTGATTACATTCTTTTGACGAATATTTTTTATCAAGAAAAAGCCCAGTAACACAATGATTACCAAGAAAATAATTCCTCCTATAATCACGATTCGATTCAGTCGTACTTTTTGTCTCAATAAATCATTTTCTCTTTGAATATCATATTCAGACTTAAGACTATTGACTCGCACACTCACATCGACATCTCTGATTTCTTTCTCGATCGCGCGCCCTTTATCTTGATAAAAAAGTGCTTTCTTGAAATCAGCACGTGCCTTGTACAAAGTGGTCAATTCATTATAACTGGCTAACATTCGCTCTTTGGCTCCTATTTTCCGGCCAAGGACCAAGGCACTGTTCAAATAATTTTCGGCTTCGTCAAATTGATTTGCCAAAATCAAGACTTGCCCCAAATCGTTTTGCACATCGGCTTCCAGGTCTTGGTTTTTTAACCTAACAACCAGTTTAAGTTCTTCTTCTAACAATTCACGGGCCTTGTCTAAATCCTTTTGTGCAATGTATACATACGCCAAACGTCCCAAAGTTTGGGCTTTGATCAAGGGTTGGTTGATCTTCTCAGCCAGTTGAATCGCCTCCTCAAAACGTTTTTTGGCTGGTTGGTAAGCCGCTTGATGGAAAAAAATCTGACCTTGATTGCTCAAGGTCTGGGCAATGCCTTCCTGATTGTTGAGCTTTTGAAAGACAACCATTGCCTGAGTAAAATACTTATCCGCAGATTTGTATTTCTTCTGGCGGCGCAGCACGTTGCCCATATTTCGCGACATTTTGGCCTCTAACAACGCATATTGATGCTGAGCGGCTTGTTTGTGGGCTTTCAAATAATATTCATAAGCCTGCTCGTATTCTCCAATGGCAAAAAAGCAATGCCCAAGACTTGCGTAACTATTGGCTACTCCCTGGTGATCTTGTATTTTCTGGGCAATTTCCAGCGCTTGTTGAGCGTATTCTTTGGCAGAAGTAATGTAATGGAGCTGTTTTGCCAACTCATTACGAGTACGTACTTGCTGCACATTGTCATCTTGGGTTAAAGTCTGTCGTAAACTATCTATCTGTTTGCTTTGGGCCCACGATATGCCCGATAGCCCGATAACAAACAGGAGCGTTAATTTTATCAATTTTTGGAACTCACTCATGAGAAATGCATTTCAGAAACTTAGGTCAGGTACATTCTTGACAAGATACAACAAATATAATAAAAGTTTAACGCATATATATTGCATAAACCTAATCTGCTGTAAATATATCCGCGTTTGTCTCTGAAGTTTTTGAACAATGTCAATGCTTTTGATCGCTTGACCACCTCGTTCAAATACCGAACGAACTTGTTCATTAATGGACATTTTTGTAGCATTATCGTACACCCATTATTTATTAACCTTTACCATTTAAAAACATAAATCACTGATAAACAAACACTTAACAAAAACAAAATCTTAGGTATGTGGTTTGCAAAACAATGACTAAACCATATAACCTTTTTTATCACATAATTGCTCAATAGGATGATACAGCTGAAAAATGTCGAAAAATATTTCAAAAATGGCTTTCAAAAAAGCTATGTTCTAAGGGATATCAACTTGGAAATAAAGGAAGGGGAATTTGTAACCATCATGGGCCCTAGTGGAGTCGGAAAATCTACCTTGCTCAACATCATAGGGCTACTGGAACAACCCACCAATGGCGAGTATTTGTTTGAAGAGGAACCTACTCATAAATTTAATCAAAAAAAACGTACTGACTTTCATCAAAACAACATTGGTTTTGTGTTTCAAGCATATCACTTGATAGACGAACTCAATGTATATGAAAATATTGAAATGCCATTGTTGTATAAAAATATCAAATCCAAAGAGCGAAAAAGCCTAGTGGCCGAAATGCTAGACCGTTTTCAGATTGTGGCCAAGAAAAACCTATTTCCAGAGCAACTTTCGGGAGGGCAACAACAACTGGTAGGCATTGCCAGAGCGATTATTGGTAAGCCCAAACTTTTGGTGGCCGACGAACCTACCGGAAACCTGCATTCCAAGCAGGGAGAAGAAATTATGCAGTTATTCAAAAAATTAAACGATGAGGGAGTCACGATCATTCAAGTAACACATTCCGAAAAAAATGCCCAGTATGGCAGTCGGGTCATCAACCTGATGGATGGGTGGATAGAAAGCGACAAACACATCAACCCTGCTAGTGAGATTGCGGGCTAAATGGCCTTTCCTTACTAAACTCTTTATTCTCTGTGACATTTTACCCCTTGAAAAATGCTCTCTACTAAATGCTATTTCATAGTGGAGAGCATTGATTAGGTATTCTCAAGCTTTGAAGACTTGTTCTTTCCACGTCCAAAAACGCCACACTTCATTCATTTATTTCTCTTCCTATATTTCTCTTCCCGGGTCACCCGATTAACGACCAGAGTTCCCCGATAGAAAAAATTCGCCAACTAATTATTTCAAACTTTCCAGCTATTTAGTTTATTTATGATTTGTTATACTACTGAACTTGTTTTGGGTTCATTGCTTAAAATAGCCAAGCGAATTTTATTTTATGTTGTTCGATATTGTTTTGATGGTTGTTACCGCCTGCCTGGTGGCTTTGAGTAGTTGGCAGTTTATGCACTATCGCCAACAAGTCAAACGAAATCATGAAGACATTTCCCACCTTCATAAAGAATTAGAAGAACGAGACGCACAGTTGGCCGCCCAGGAAAAACAATACATCAAAAGTTTAGACGAGCTCAAAAATGTGCAGGAAGCAATGAATGCCAAACAACAAACGTTGGAGTTTACCAATCAAAAAATGCAGGCCAACGAACAGGTATTAATCAAAGCTTATAATCAACTTAAAGAAAGCCAGGAGGAAATAAAATACCAGAAAGGGGTTTTAGAAGAAACCCTGGACGAACTGCAAATAAAAAATAACCGCATTACCGACAGCATCAGTTACGCTAAAAAGATACAACAGGCCATTCTCCCCAATATGGTTGAAATCCAAAATACGTTTAGCGAAGCTTTTGTTATTTTTTCGCCCAAAGATGTGGTATCAGGAGATTTTTATTGGTTTAGTCAGATCGACAATAAAACTTTTATTGCAGCGGTAGACTGTACCGGACACGGAGTACCAGGGGCTTTTATGAGTATCATTGGTCATACCCTGCTCAACCAAATCGTACGAGAAAAGAAAATACTGGAACCCAGTGAAATTCTGGAAACGCTGGATACTGAAATTTACACTTCATTGAAACAAAAAGAATCTAAAAGTATAGATGGCATGGATTTGAGTTTGTGTTGTGTAGAAACTCCGATGGGCAGCACCCGCCTCAAAAAACCAGGTGAACCCATTAAAATCATCTTCTGTGGGGCCAAATCTAATATATACTATAGCCATTCAGGAGAAATTCACAAAGTCAAGGGAGATCGTCGGGCTTTGGGTGGGTGGCTTAAGCGCGACCAACGACCATTTACCAACACAGTGTTTGAAGTAGAACGCGGCGATATGGTATACTTGATTACGGATGGTTATACCGATGCAGCCAGTCCGGGGCGGCGCCACTTGGGTACCAAAAAGCTGTACAATTTCATGTTTCAAATCCATCACAAACCACTCGACCAACAAAAAGATTTTTTTCTGAATGCCTTAAAAAATCACCAAAGAGGTACCGAACAACGCGATGATATTACTTTTATAGGATTCAGGGTTTAACTTTATTGCTCTATTGTTACATTGTTCCGCTTCGCTTATGGCTCTATGGTTGAATTGTTCTATTGTTCCGCCTTCGGCTCATTGTTACATTGCTCTATTGTTAAAGCTCTCCTGACGAAGGAAGGATCTTGCGCGAGGCAATGATGTATTTCTATTGCTCCGCCTTCGGCTGATTGTTGCATTGCTAAATGGTTGCGCGAAGCGATAATTCATTTCTATTGTTAGTTCCTTCGGCTTCGCTCAGGGCTTCGGGTTGCGTGAAACGACGTATCACTTTTCATTTTACGTTTTACATTTTTCATTTAATTTCTACCAACTACTGACTCCCAACTCCTAACTAAAGAAAACTACCTCATTTTGCTCATCATCGTAAACCCAGCCCACCATCGGGGCCACGCCGTTTGGGCGCTTTCCAGCATAGACAGTTTGGCCAAACGCAAGGCTTCGCGATAGCTTTTGCTCTGACTCATATTGGCATAAAAACGAATCATGAGTTTTGCCGCGTCTTTGTCGTTGACTGACCACAGGGTATAAATAATGTGTGGAGTACCCAAATAAACAAAACCTCGGGTAATCGCTAGGATTCCTTCTCCTCTTACGTTTTTTCCAGCCCCCCCTTGGCAACTACTAAGCACTACCATGTCGGCCTTGAACTTGAGGTTAAAAATTTCTTCTAGCGATAAGGCACCATCGTTGGTTTGAGGTTGTAACAAGTCCTTGGTTTGGTTGGGGTAAAATGCCAAAGCAGGCGTTTTATCTTCCAAAAAACCATGGGTAGCAAAATGAATAAATTTATAATGCCCCTTCAGTTCTTTGACCATTCCCTCCGTTACTTCCTCACCAATAATTACTTTGCTATTTTTTTGCTGTTCTTGAAAAAGTTGATGAATGGTTTCCACTTCCTTTTTGGTAAAAGGCAAGGCATTGAGTTTTTTTCTAAAAATCCCCTGTTTGGCAAAATTTTTCTCGAACACTGGAGCCAATCCCAAAAACTCGTGAGTATAAGTCACTCCACGGCGTTGTTGTTGCATCAAGGCCAAACTTGCCGAAGGGTACAAAGTCACTCCCCACTTGCGAATCAAATAAGGGTATTTTTCTGGCTTGCCTATTGGCACCTCTTTTTGGGTAATGATGGCTTCAAAAGGCAAACGGCTCAGCAATGCATCGGGAATAATGAGTAGGTGTTTTTTATCCTTTAAATGGGCCTGTAAGGGTTGAATAAATTGCTTGAAAAAACGGTAACCTCGAGGCAGGTAGGCATCATCCGACCCTCCCTGAATATTATTGAGCCAGCGGGTAATTTCTTTTTTGAGCTTTTCGCGGTCTATGGCTTGCTCATACACCTGGAACCCTTCACGGGTGATCACAAAACTAAACAATTGCTTTTCGGTAATGACATACTCAATCAAGGCAGTTTTGGCATCTAAGCGCCGCTGTACATCGGCTACACTGGCCACATAACTATTGTGCTTGAGGTCATAATAATCGGGGTATTTTTCTTCTAAATCACGTAGCAATTGATCGTACTTACGACGTAGTTCAAATCGTTGATCTTCAAAACGTTGTTTTTGAATACTATCACGCTTGGTCAGTTGTTTTTTCACCTGAAAACGATCCAACTGTTGTTGATAATACAAGATAGCTCCATTGAGTCTGCGCTCCTGTTCCAACACAACCTCCGGAATATTACTCTGAATTTTAGCCGAAGCATCGGTGGCCAGTTTACGCAGCACACTGGACTTGCCCTTTTCGGCAAAGTAAAAGGCTTTTACCCAATAAGGGTTGTATTGCTTGGTCCTGAGGTTTTCGTTGGGTACCTGGGTTTTACCTTCTTCCGAAAGATGACTTGGCTTGTCTTTTTCATACTTACTCAAACGCCAACATACCTGGAGTACTTTTTCGTACATTGAGGCTACCGTAGAGGTCAAACGCAATTCATCGCTTTTGCGAAGGAGGTTTTTGCGCATATCATCCACTAATTGATCAGCCAGTTGGTAGGTTTTATAGGCTTGCTCGAGGTTAGTCTGCTCTGTACCTAATTGATTCAGTAATATCCCTTTTGAAACTAAAGTTTTAAGTAAGATTGGTTTATCGAAAGTACCATAGATATCTCTTGGTAGAGCATAAATATTAATGGTATCATTGAAATTACTCATATTTGATATTAATGCTTTTTGATAAAACTTTAGAGATGTACCGTTTTTCCCTTGCTCTTGATATAGACTGGCCAAACGATGATACAGATTAGCCACAAACGGATGTTTCACACCTAGGTCCTTCAATCTAAGTTTTAAAGCATTAGTATAATTTTCTAAACCTAAATCATACAATTTTGTACCAACAAAAACCCTCCCTATGTTTTCATAACGAAGTGCCAGTTTACCTGAGTTATGACCATACTTTTTAACAGAAAAATCTAAAGCCTTTTTAAGATAAGAAAGTGCTTTGGAGTACTTTTTCTGGGTTAGATGCAAGGTTCCTAAATTTCCTAAGGGTTGCCCAAGGTAAGAACTGGTATCTCCGTATATCTCTGTAAATATTTTAATTGATTTTTGATAATGTTCGAGTGATTTGTCGTATAGGTTAAGTCGCAAAAAGTTACTAGCAAGGGTATTATGAGCATGTGCAGTATGCTTATGATGCTCACCAAAAATTTGACTTCGTAACTGGAGATGTTTTTTATAGTATTCATGAGCAGTTGACATTGCATTCAACCGCCTATAAAAACTAGCAATATCAACAAAATAGTTCGTATAGATTTGCCTTAAATTATGAACAACACTATCCGTTAACTGATTTTTCACTTCATCATATAACCTTATCCCTTTTTGGAGTAAATCGATACCTTGTTCGTATTGATAAGTTTCATCACAGAAGTCTCCTATACTTTTAAGATTGAAAAAATAATGCTCATAATCTTGTAATTTAATCAAACGTTCATTTACTCGAACTAAAAAATATAATGCACTATCAGACATTCTTTGCTTTTGATAATACTCTATTTTTGTTTGATACACATTTTTCTCTCGCATTATAATTTTTCTCTCGAGTCCCCAATTATACTCTTGGGCAAAACTATTGCTTAAAGTAACACTTACAGTTATTAAAAAAAATACGATATGCTTCATAAATTCAGCTTACAAACATTTCCAATAGTCAAAGTTTTTTTTATGTTTGTTAAACTTTGATAAATAATTCAACCAAATATTAGATAATATTTCGTAATTTAATTACTCTAAAATATGAAAGCAAATACAACTCTTCTCAATTTTGAGTATGGTATATCTTCACAAATGAGCACAAGTCAATTCATTACAGCACAAGATCAAGCTTGTTTTGAGGAAATACATAAAGTTTTAAAAAAACATGAAGCGTTAGATCGTTTTGGTTTAACATTGTTAGACCAACAGCTTGACAAAAATCAAATCAGACTTGAAACAAACTCTAGATTAGACCGAACACTATTGACTAAAGTAACTACAGAAGATCAAGGTGGGAATTATACAATTCAAACCAATTGGCGTCTTAATACAATGAAAGCCGTTGCAGAATGTCAAACAAAGTGTGAAGCCCAAACAATAGGAAAACACACAGATATGCACAACTAATCTGAATTATAAACTCTTCAATAAACAAATGAGTACACTTAATAGTGTTTATTATTAGGTGTGCTTACTACTCTAAAGTAATTTTACAAACAATATTTATTTCCCCAAATCATAAAGAAATATTTTGATTAATGTTCTCAATCAAATGACCAAAACCCTACTCAAAATCTTCTTATTTATTTTCATCACCCACCTTGCTTTCTCCCAAAACCTCACTCAATTGGCAAAACTTAAGCCCCAAGGAGCCTACGAAAATGTAAAAGTGCAGAAGATTTATTCAGATAAACACACCTCGAGTTTTGTCATTTGGATCAAGAAGGGAGTAAAACCTCATAAGCATTTGAAGCATACCGAACAGGTCTATATTTTGGCAGGCAAAGGAATGATGCGCCTGAATGACCAAACTTTTCCCGTCAAGAAAGGCGACTGGATTGCCATCCCTCAAGGCAGCGTGCATGCGGTCAAGGTTACCTCCCCAAAACCCCTCCAAGTCTTTTCTGTACAAACTCCTGAGTTCCGAGGCAAAGATCGTGTGTTTGTGAAGGAGTGACTTCTTTATATTGTTCCGCTTCGCTCATTGCTCTATGGTTAAATTATTTTATTATTCCGCTGTGCTGATTGTTGCATTGTTAGTTCCTTCGGCTCCACTCAGGACTTCGGGTTGCGCGATGCGTCCACTTTTCACTTTACGTTTTTCATTTTTCATTTAATTTCTACCAACTAAAAAACTTTTCCCTTCTATTTGCGTTATTCCTGCAAAAGCATTTACTTTGAAAAACAAAGTACTTTTGATAACTATGAACTCTACAATCAAAAACACATTTATTTTGGGAAGCATGGCTGTGGTAGCTCTAGGGCTCAAGAAGTTTTACCAAACCGCCGAAGTACCTGACTTACAATGGATTTTGACTCCTACCAAAGCGTTGGTACAAACCTTTAGTGGGTTATCCTTTCATAACGATGCTACTGAAGGATATGTCAATATGGCTCATCATTTTACCATTGCAAAGAGCTGCGCCGGGGTCAATTTTCTCATCATTGTCTTTTGCACCTCAGTATTTGGGTTTACCCTTAAAATGAAAAAACTGGTACACCAATGGATTTCATTACCGGCGTTTTTGAGCATCGCCTATGGTCTTACCGTAGTGGTCAATGCTTTTAGGATTATTGGGGCGCTCACTTTTGGGGCTACCCAATGGGCCGGCATCAACGGTAACCGCGTGCACGAAATGGAGGGAGTAGTTGTTTATCTCTCTTTCTTGTTGATTTACTACCTCACGATGCATTATTTATTACAGAAAACCAACACAATGAACACCCCTAGATCAACGGCGGTAGCTTGATGCCACCATCGGTTGATACACTCACATTACTCAAAAACACTATGAAAAACTTATTGAAACCATACTGGATATTTATTGTGGTAAGTCTACCACTGCTCATTATGTTTTGGCTTTACCTGGCCAACTACCAAATCATAAAAAGCCTGCTCTCCCCTGCCCATTTGTATTATTGGAAAGGTTATGGAGCATTATTTGGAATAGCTTGGCTGGCCGCTACCGGGTATGGCATTTGGGCTACGGTCAAAAGAGTGCCTATCAATGCCTATTACGGATTTATTTCGCTGGCTTATTATGTCACCGTACTGTACTTTTTTATCCACGACCAATCCCGTATCATCCCAGGTCATATTCCAACTTGGATGCTGTCTATCAACGACTTACCTACCTATACCAATACGTTTTTAATGCCAGCCATTTTTCATAGCCTATGGATATTAGTGTTATTTTTTACCCCCAATGAAAAAGAACGCCATAGCTGGTGGAACTTCGCAGTAGTCTTGGCCATTCCCATCACTTGGTACATTATTTTTACGGTCATCTTGCCTGCCATCAGGCTCGGAGTAAATGCCCAATGGCTAGAGCACCTCACGTTTTTATTTTTTGCTTCTAGTACAGTGGTATTTTTCTTCTTTTTACTACGCGGTTCTTATATCGTCAGCGCCAAAAGGGCAGGAGGTTGGAAAAACCGCCAAAGGTTGCTCTGGCAAGTACCTTTTTTCTTGATTTTCCCGGTATTGGGGTTGACTCTCAACAACCAAAATTTTGACTTTATCTTTGGTAACTTTACAGCTCCTGAGTTTTACGTGTTGGCGGTTATGAATGGTCTGCTCTTACTCGTTCCTGATGCTGCCATCCCAAACAGTTACCTTCGTTTAGCTTTGTTTGCTGCTCGTAGTATCACTTTTAGCTATATCTTGTATTTCTTCCTGGTATTCTTGCCATTTTTGCCCTTTTCGGTATTGGCCGTGATTGTATTAGGAGTCGGATTTTTGATGCTTACTCCTCTCTTCATTACCATCTATCAGGCCAATTTACTCTGGAAGACCTTTCACCAACTCCGCCAAGACTTTTCTCCTTATTTGCTTACTGGGATTATATTGTTGGGGTTGGCCGTGTTGCCGCTGGCTGTGGCTTATAATTACCACCAGGACAAATACCATTTGAACACCGCACTAGAAATGATATATGCGCCTGATTTAAGCCAAAAAAGTGCTTCATCGAGTAATATTGACCCTGCCAGAATCGAAAGGGTCATTCAAAATGTACGAGAAAACAAGAACTCACGCAATAATAATGGTTGGTTTGGCAGTAACAAGAAAAAGAAACCTTATTTGACTGCTTATTATCAATCCGCAGTACTCGATAACCTTACCCTAAGCCAACAAAAGCTGATGGAATTGGAACGTATTTTTTTGGGAACTACTCCTCAAAAGTCACGTTTTTCGGGCCGTCGTTTTCGGGTAGCACCCAGCCGTAGCAAAGAAGTAAAAATAGATACCTTTCAGGTAAAATCTACCTATGTACCCGAAGGGAAATATTGGCAAACGTGGGTACATTTAGACATTAAAAATCCCACCGACCTGCAACAAGAATACGCTACCCAATTCCAGCTTCCAGCGGGCACCTGGATCGACAATTATTACTTGATGATTGAAGGCCGAAAAGAATATGGCATATTGGCCGAAAAAAGGGCTGCCACTTGGGTATACAACCGTATTGTAAGTCGTCGCCGTGACCCAGGGTTGTTGCACTATATCGGGGGCAACCAAATCGCCTTCAAGGTATTTCCTTTCACCCCTGGACAAACTCGTCGCACTGGCATCTCTTTTATTCACAAAGCGCCCGTCTCTTTTCATATTGGAAACCGCTTGATCGCTCTGGGTGATGTGAGTCAAACAAGTCAACTTACCAAAGCGATGTCGACCCATTGGGGTAGCTATATTCCGGCTCAGGTAAAGCAACAAGCCCCGCTCAAAACCCTGAAACCCTATTTACACTTGGTGGTAGATGGCAGTGCCCAGTCGGCCTCAAGCAAAGCAAAATATGTCCAACAGATACAACAATACCTGAAGCAACATCCTGATCATCAGAAAAATGCAAAAGTCACTATCAGTAATTTTTCGCATCAAACATATGACCTATCATCTGCTTCGAAATGGAAACAAAAACTGAGCACATTCAAAAATCAAGGTGGTTTTTATTTAGAGGGCGCCCTTAAGCAGGTATATTTTAAAACAACCTCTCCCAAAGATCATTACCCTGTAGTTGTAGTCGTTTCTGATCATTTGCCCAAGGCCGTTTTTCTCAAAACACTGGCTGATTTCAAGCCCTACCTTCAAGGCAATCACGCTTTTTATGTACTGCGAAAAGACGGCTACCTCGATCGTCATTCTTCGTTGAATACTCCCCTCACTGCTCAACAAACTCGGGTAACCATGCCCCAATCCCGAAAACTGAGGATGATACAATTGAAACATCAAAGCGTATTGCTGGAAGACAACAACCAAGCTGATTTTGTCTCACTGGTTGTAGGTCATAAAAACTCCCCTAAAATGAATGGTTCGGCCGATGATCAGTGGAATAAAGCCGCTCAACTTTGGAGTTTTTGGCAAACTTATCAATTACAGCCTCGCACCACTACTGATGCGTTTTCTCATCGCCTAAAAATCATCAAAGCAAGCTTTCAATCAGGTATTATGACTCCGTTGACCTCGTATATTTCTCTGGAAAACGAGGCTCAAAAAGCGGCGCTTTTGGCCAAACAAAAACAAACGTTGTCCGGAAATCCGTTGTTGGATGCGGGAGAGGAACTTACTGCGATGTCGGAGCCTCCACTTTGGATGTTATTGGGGTTGATTGGGCTGGTCTTTCTGATATGGCACCATCGACAAAGCATAAAAGGGCTGATATTGAAAAGGTAGTTTATAAAAATGGTTAAATTGTCAAATGATTTCATAACACCATTTGGCAATTTAATCACTCCTAAAAATAGGCAAAATGTGAATTTTAGTTCGATGGATGAATTGATTACTTTACCACCCTAAATCCTACCACCAGTATATCATCAGTCTGGGGCTCGGGTATTTCACCTTGGTAACATCGCCATTGGTTCAGAGTAGTTTCCAATAACTCTTTTTGCTTTGACATAGGTTCCTGGTGTATTTCCAATAACTTTTGACGAAAGCGTTTACTCATAAATTTTCGATTTCTGGGTCCTCCAAACTGATCTGGAAAACCATCCGAAAACATATAAAAACAGCGCGTCGTGGCATCTAACTGAATGGTTTGGGTGGTGTAGGTATGTTTCGCATCAGG
>ERZ1740067.1373-NODE-1373-length-16800-cov-4.565363_pt1 | contig 16800 bp, 14 predicted proteins | sample MGYA00581736_ERZ1740067 | MGnify/ENA primary metagenome ERZ1740067 (study PRJEB43018, sample SAMN04849236) | marine metagenome | isolation source: floating plastic debris | place: Pacific Ocean | collected 2008-08-27 | study: EMG produced TPA metagenomics... | reverse complement strand
CAACCTCACCGGCCCCCTCACGGTCCAGGTCTCCGCCGCAGGCCGCGACACGGACCTCGCGCGCATCGCCGATTTGGTTGCCGTAGCCGAGGCAGGACGCAACAATTACACCTCCCTCGCCGATGCCGCCGCCAAGCTCTACGCCCCCGGCGTCCACATCATCGCGGCCCTCGCCGCCATTGGCTGGTGGCTTGCCACGATGGACCTGCGTGTGGCGCTCAATATCGCCGCCGCCGTCCTGATCATCACCTGCCCCTGTGCTCTGGGCCTCGCTGTGCCCGCCGTCACCACAGCTGCCTCCGCGCGTCTGTTCCGCAAGGGCCTCCTGATCAAAGACGGCACCGCCCTCGAACGCCTGGCCGAAGTCGATACCGTCATTTTCGACAAAACCGGCACCCTCACCGATGGCGCGCCCGAACCACTTGACCTGTCCCAGATCGAGCCACAGACCGCCCGCATCGCGCTCGCCCTCGCACGTGGCTCCGCCCACCCACTCGCCGCAGCCCTTGCCCGCGGGCTCAGCGCCGATGGCCATGATCCCGCACCCCTGACCGACATAACCGAACGTCCTGGCTTCGGGATCGAAGCTCAGTTGGGCTCCAGTCGCGTCCGCCTGGGACGCGCAGATTGGGTCGGCGCACAAGCCACTGGCGTCACCACCACTCACCTTCAAATTGGCGATCAAACCCCCATCAGCTTCCCCTTCACCGACCGCACTCGCGACGGCGCGGCCGAGCTTATCGCAGGCCTCAAAGCCGACGGCAAAGACGTCATTCTGCTCTCCGGCGATACCAACGCCGCCGTGCAAGCCTTCGCTCGCCGCCTTGGGATCGAGACCGTCATTGCCGAGGCCCGCCCCGACGCCAAAGCCGCCGCCGTCGCTTCCCTCACAACCCAAGGCAAAAAGACCCTTATGGTCGGTGATGGCATGAACGACACCGCCGCGCTCGCCGCCGCACATGTCTCCATCTCGCCCGCCTCAGCGCTGGAGGCCGCCCGCGCCGCCTCCGACATGGTCCTGACGGGCCGCAGCCTTGCGCCGATCCTCGCCGCCATGGCTACCGCCCGTGCGTCCCGCGCCCGCATCCGCGAAAACTTCTCCATTGCGACGGTCTATAATGTGCTCGCCGTGCCGCTCGCGGTCGCGGGCCTATGCTCCCCGTTCATCGCAGCCCTGGCTATGTCCGCCTCGTCTTTGACCGTCTCCGCCAACGCGCTCAGGTTGCGCTAATGGACGTCCTCGGCATCCTCATCCCCGTCAGTCTCGGCCTCGGCGCTCTGGGCCTTGCGGCCTTCTACTGGCTCCTCAAACGCGGCCAATTCGACGACCCCGAAGGCGATGCCCACCGCATCCTCCGCGACGATTACGACGACAAACCCAAATCCTGACCCTGCGCAGCCCGCAACCTACGCGTCCTAGATTACCGCAACCGCATCACCGGCCCCTTAGGCGCGTCCCCGGCTTCTCTGTTTCATAAATATCCCCGCCGGAGGCTCCCCAACGCGCCACCCGCAAGACGCAGGACATGCTCTCGCGGCACGTGGAGATTCCTTTACAAAACGTAAATAGGATCGAGATAATAAAATGAATTCAGTAATTTAGGTAAGTTTTGCAACCCTGCACGCCCCCCAGGTCAAGGCGAGATCACCTCACACGGCACCGCCCGCGCCTCCAATCGTGCGCAGGCCCGCGCGGCCTGATCCTCAGTCATCCCGGCAAAACGCGCGTCAAAGCCTCGGCTCACACGCACGACCCGTCGCAACGCCTCGTCAAACGTTCCCAACTCCGCCAAAGCCGTCCGCAACAGCAAGCGCTCCGCCTGATAGTGGGACACCTGAGGTCCCAACGACACGGCGTAAAGCCGCGATCCAGTTGATGACGCCCGTGTCACCACCTCGGGCTCTGGAGCCGGAGTGCTCGGGATCTGGACTGGAGGGACAGCCACGACGATTTCCTCAGGTTCCGGTTCCGGCACCACTTCAATTGCGGCCAACTCCTCAACCCCTATCTCTTCTTCCGGCAGCGCCTCGGGCAAGACATCGGCCTGCGGTTCCGGCCGTGGCGTTGGCGCGACGGGTGCCTCACCCAGCGCGCCCAGGGCGGCCTCCACTGCTGCAGCCACTTCCGGATCGGTGCCTGGCGTTAACGCTTCGCCAACAGCCTCATCAATTGCGGCCAATACGTCCGCATCAACGCCACCATGGGGCCGCATCACAGGTCGGATCGACGTTTCCGGATCCCGCCGTCCTGGTGGTGCACCGCCATTGCCCGAAGGCTCTTCGGCGTATGTCGGCAACGGTGGCGTGCGCAGCGCCACGTTCGAGGGTGCCCGTTCAAACCCCATATCCAGCAGCTCAATAATTCGGTCGGCCCGCCAGGCCGAGCTGCGCCCACCAAATACTGTCGCGATGATCCGTTCCTGGCCGCGTTGAGCCGAAGCCACAAGGTTAAAGCCCGCCGCGCGGGTATACCCAGTTTTGATCCCATCCGCGCCCCGATAGCGGGTTAGAACAACGCGGTTCGTGTTGCGCACCTGCGCAATGCCCGCATCGTCCGTGATGCGCGAGAAGATATTGTAATATTGCGGATAATCGTAGATCAGCCGCCGCCCCAGCGTCGTCATATCTCGCGCTGTGCTCAAGTGGCCGTCTTCGGTTAGGCCATGGGCGTTCCGGAAGGTTGTCCGCGTCATGCCAAGCGCGATCGCAGTTCTATTCATCCGCCGCGCAAACGCGGCCTCGGACCCGCTGATCGCCTCACCAATCGCGGTCGCTGCATCATTTGCTGACCGGATCGCTGCGGCACGGATCAGGTACCGAAAGCGGATCGTGGACCCTGACCGCAACCCAAGCTCGGACGGCGGTTCCGCCGCTGCATTGCGCGAGATCGTGACCTCGGTATCCAAGCTGATCTCGCCCAGGCGCACGGCCTCGAACGCGATATATAGGGTCATCATTTTGGTCAGGGACGCGGGGTGGAGCCTGGTATCCGCATTCCGCGAATGCAGCACTTCGCCATTGCGGGCGTCCATCACCATCGCCGCATACGGGGCGGCTTGCGCTGGCGCAATTGCGCCAAACGCCAAAGCGACGCCCACAAGGGCGACGTAAATCATCCGAACGAACATGAGCTGCTCTATCTGCCTCTGGGTGCCGTCTAACGCGGCGTTCAATTCCGATGATTCTAGGCTAGATTTTTCGCAAAATCTACGGGCCGAGGCGATTTCCTTCAGCAAACGCAACGATTTGGAAAATGTGGTTGTTCGGGCAACAGTAGGGTCCATATCTGGACCCATGACGGCCACGGGCCGGATGGCGGTTCACTGAATTGCCTGCTACAACTTAAGCGAGTGTTGCAAAAGGATCGCCCCGCCCATGAAAGACCATGTCGACGACCGCAAATCCCGCGCCTCGCTTTGGTTTCGGGAGCTTCGTGACGATATCGTCGCCACCTTCGAGGGTTTAGAAGACAGCCAAGGCGGTGACGGAGCGTCTGGCCGGTTCGAAGTGACCGAGACGAAGCGCGCGACCGATGACGGGTCAGATGCCGGTGGCGGCTTGATGAGTGTCATGCGCGGCGGCCGCGTTTTTGAGAAAGTCGGCGTGAACGTGTCTGCCGTATACGGCACCCTCGGGGAACGTGCGCAAAAGGCCATGGCCGCCCGTGGTGTGCCCGGCATGGCCGATGATCCGCGCTTTTGGGCATCCGGCATTAGCCTTGTCGCCCATATGCAGAACCCCCGCGTCCCGGCCGTCCACATGAACACCCGGATGTTCTGGACGCCGAATGCCTGGTGGTTCGGCGGCGGGTCGGACCTTAACCCTGCGATCGAGTTTGAGGAGGATACGGCCCACTTCCACCGCGTCCTCAAGGACCACTGTGATCGCCACGCAGCTGACTACTATGACCGCTTTAAGGCTTGGGCGGATGAGTATTTCTACGTCCCCCACCGCCACCGTGCGCGCGGCGTCGGCGGGATCTTCTACGATGATCTGAACACGGGCGATTGGGAGGCGGCCTTCGCCTTCACCCACGACGTCGGCCGCGCTTTCTTGCCGGCTTACGTCCCATGTGTGGAGGCGCGTCGGAATGAGGCCTTCACTGATGCTGATCGTGAGGCGCAGTTGGTGCACCGTGGCCTCTATGCCGAATACAATCTAGTCTACGACCGGGGCACGAAATTCGGTCTTGAGACCGGGCATGACGCAAATGCGGTGCTAATGTCGCTTCCCCCGATTGCGAAGTGGACCTGAACGGGCGAAACAGCCCGGCATGACGGAGCGCCCCGATCCCGCCAGCCTCGACGTGCTGGTCCCCAACTTTAAACGCCGCCTCAGCGGCGTGACGGCCACCATTGTCCGCTTGGTGCCGATCCAGGCGAAGGCGATGCCGTTGGCAGCGGTGGGCGGGGATCTTCCCTCGCACGTGCCTCAGATTCCGGTGCCGTCGCTCCTGACCCTACCACGCGACAAGGCACGCGTTTGGCATGCCCGCCGCAATACCGAGATGTTGGCGGGCCTGGCGCTGAAGCATCTGTTGCGCAAGCGCTTAAAGCTCGTTTTCACCTCCGCGTCGCAGCGGGTTCATACCGGCTATACCATGTGGCTGATCCGGCAAATGGACCATGTCATCGCCACCTCAGCCAAATCCGCCAGCTATCTGGCGCGGGAGGCAGACGTCATCCTCCACGGTATCGACATCGACACCTTCCGCCCCGCCGACCGGGCCGCCTTGCGCGCTAAGCTGGGGCTGCCCGATGGGCAGTTGATCGGTTGTTACGGGCGGATCCGGGCGCAAAAGGGCACAGGCGATTTCGTGGATGCGATGATGCAGGTCCTGCCCAACCACCCAAACGCCCACGCCATTATTATGGGCCGCGCGACAGAGAAACATGCTGGATATGAGCGTGATCTTAAGGCCCGCGTCGCCGCCTCACCGCTCGCCGAACGCATCCATTTCAAACCAGAGGTGCCGGTCAGCGACATGGCCGATTGGTACGGCGCGCTTGACCTGTTCGTCGCCCCGCAACGGTGGGAAGGGTTTGGCCTAACCCCGCTGGAGGCGATGGCCTGTGGCGTGCCCACCATCGCGACAACTGTCGGCGCTTTTCCCGAACTGATCCTGCCGGGCGAAACTGGCGCGCTGGTCCCGCCCCAAGATACACCGGCCATGGTCGCCGCAATCGACGCGGTGCTCAACGACCCCGCGCAGCTTGAGCGGCAAGGCCAAGCCGCCCGCGCCCATATGGAGGCGGAATTCCCAATCGAGCGCGAAGCAAACGCGATCCTCGCCATCTACCGCAAACTGCTAGCCTAACCCCGGATCGCGTCAAGCAGGACATGGACGTTTTCGGGGTCCGCGTCCGGCGTGATCCCATGGCCGAGGTTAAAGATATGCGGCCCGCCCTTCAGGGCAGCGCAGATGCGTTTCGCCTCGTCCCGCAGAGCGTCACCGCCTGTCACCATCAGCTTTGGGTCCAGGTTCCCTTGCACACAGCCATCGGTTTGCAGGTTCTTCGCTGCCCAACCGGCATCAACCGACGTGTCAATCGCCAACCCATCCGCGCCTACCGCATTGGCAAAGCCAATGTATTTGTCCCCCGCCTCACGCGGGAAGGCGATGACCGGCAGGCCAGGATGGCGTGCCTTCATCTCTGCGATGATGCTCTTGGCGGGCTCCAACGCGAAGCGGTCAAACGCATCGCCCTTCAGGGATCCAGCCCAGGAATCGAAGATTTTCACGACCTCTGCGCCCGCTTTCACCTGCATATCCAGGTATTCGATCGTCGCCTCGGTCAATACATCAATCAAAGCGCCAAACGTTTCAGGATCTTCTTCGCGCAGCTTATGCGCAGGCGCCTGATCCGGCGTACCACGCCCGGCGATCATATAGGTCGCCACTGTCCACGGCGCGCCCGCAAAGCCGATCAGCGTCGTCTCCGACGGCAATTCCCGCGACAGAATCCGAACCGTTTCATAAACCGGGGCAAGATGGTCGTGGATGTCATCCTTGCCCTTCAATTTCGCCATCCCGCTGGCATCAGTGATCGTCGACAGTCGCGGGCCTTCGCCCGTGACAAACCACAGATCCGCACCAAGCGCGTCGGGGATCAAAAGGATATCGGCGAATAGAATGGCGGCATCAAACCCGTAGCGGCGGATCGGCTGTAGCGTGACTTCAGCCGCGAGGTCCGAGTTGTAGCACAGTGATAAGAAATCTCCCGCTTGCGCTCGCGTCGCCCGATATTCGGGCAGGTACCGCCCCGCTTGCCGCATTAACCAGACTGGCGGCACGTCTTGAGCCTCACCCGCGAGGCTGCGGAGTAGTTTTTTAGTCTCAGTCATCGGAATATCCTTGAGGTCGTATCGTGGGTCTGGCCACTCTCCTTATACGTGTCAAGCGGCGCGGGATTGTCAAGTAAACTTGACACCGCTAGAGAGGACATATGACGACCGACTTGCCTACCCCCGCATCGCCCCTGCGTATCGGCACACGGGGCTCGCCCCTGGCCCTCGCGCAAGCCCATGAAACGCGCAGCCGCCTGATGGCGGCCTTTAATCTGCCTGAGGACGCGTTTGAGATTGTGGTGATCAAGACCACCGGTGATGACCGGTCCCTGATCGACGCCGACGTGGCCCTTAAGACCTTGGGTGGGAAGGGTTTGTTCACCAAAGAAATTGAAGAAGACATGCTGTCGGGCAAGATCGACATTGCCGTCCACTCGATGAAAGACATGCCCACCGATCAACCGGCAGGCCTTCTGCTGGATTGCTATCTGCCCCGCGAAGATGTCCGCGATGCGTTTGTGTCATTGGGCCACGATAGCCTGTCCGCGCTGCCCGACGGCGCGGTCGTAGGCTCGTCCTCTTTGCGCAGACGCGCGCAATTGGCCGCGCGGCGGCCTGACCTGCATGTGGTGGAGTTTCGGGGCAATGTGCAGACCCGAATGAAGAAGCTGGGTGATGGTGTGGCTGAGGCCACGTTCCTCGCCATGGCAGGTTTGCGGCGGCTTGGAATGACCGATGTGGTGAAGTCTGCCCTTGAAGTTGAAGAAATGCTGCCTGCCGTCGCCCAAGGCGCTATCGGCATCGAACGCCGGGCCGATGACACCCGCGCCGCCGCGTTGCTCGCGGCCATCCATGACGGCCCAACGGGCCAGCGGCTCGCCGCAGAACGCGCGTTCCTAAAGGGGCTCGACGGATCCTGCCAAACGCCGATTGCCGGACTGGCAGAGCTCGACGGCGGCACGATCCGCCTGCGCGGCGAAATCCTGCGCCCCGACGGGTCCGAGGTCCTTACTGATGACCGCACCGCGCCCGTCGAAGACGGCGCCACTCTCGGCGTCGAGATGGCTGCCGACCTGCGCAAACGCGCGGGAGAAGGGTTCTTCGAGTGGCATTGAGCCGCCCACGCCATCGAAGCCGAAGATAAGCTCGGCCAGCAACGGGCCTGGAAACGGCGATCCACCGTACATTTTACGCACTTTTTTTCCACCAAATCCGCACTCCGCCCCTACGAAGCACTCAGCGTCACCAAAATCGCCGTGCCCTGGGTAGGCCCGTCGATGGCCGGGCGGGCGTTGCCCGCTGTTAACCGGCCTGGGGTGCTCATGATAATCGTCGTGGCAAACCCCGTTGCCCCCCACGCCCCAAAATGGCATCACGCCCCCAACGTTTCATGGCAGGGCAGCCCCTATGGATATCGAAGAAACAGGCCTACCTGGCCTCGTCGTGCTGACCCCCGCGCGGTTCGGGGATGAGCGTGGGTTTTTCAGCGAAACCTACAATCGCGATAAACTTGCCGACCACGGCATCACAACTGAATTTGTGCAAGACAACCACTCCCTCTCGGCCCAAGTTGGCACCGTGCGCGGCCTGCACTTCCAGGCTCCTCCGCGCGCGCAAGCGAAGCTTGTCCGCTGTGGACGTGGACGGCTCTGGGATGTCGCCGTCGATATCCGCAAAGGCTCCCCCACCTACGGCCAACATTTCGGCATCGAACTGACATTCGAAAATGCCAAACAACTCCTGATCCCAGCCGGCTTCGCCCACGGCTTCGTCACCCGCGAACCGGGAACGGAGATCATCTACAAATGCTCCGACACGTACGCGCCCGAAACCGAAGGTGCACTGGTCTGGGATGATCCCGATATCGGGATCGACTGGCAATTGGGCGGCACCGCGCCAATCCTGTCCGGCAAAGACGCCGAAGCCCCCGGTTTCGCCGGGTTCGTCAGCCCCTTCACCTACGAGGCCGCGTGATGAAATTGCTTGTAACCGGCGGGGCCGGGTTCATCGGATCTGCTGTTGTGCGCTTGGCCGTGGAACGCGGGCATGAGGTGATCACGCTCGACGCGCTGACCTATGCCGCCTGCCTCGACAACCTCGCGCCCGTCTCAAAATCAAACCTCCACACGTTTGAGGAAGCCGATATTTGCGACCGTGCCGCCGTCGACACCATCCTCAGCCGCCATAACCCCGACGCGATCCTGCATCTAGCTGCCGAAAGCCACGTCGACCGCTCCATCGACGGGCCCGGCACGTTCATTGAGACCAACGTAACGGGCACCTATACCCTGCTGGAGGCCGCGCGCGCCTATTGGACCGCTAGTGGCAAACCCGAAAGCTTCCGCTTTCACCATGTATCCACCGACGAGGTCTACGGCACCCTCGGCGAAACGGGCCTCTTTACCGAAGAAACGCCCTACGCCCCCAACAGCCCCTATTCCGCGTCCAAGGCCGCGTCGGACCATTTGGTCCGCGCCTGGAATGAAACCTACGGCCTGCCCACGTTGATGACCAATTGTTCCAACAATTACGGGCCCTACCACTTCCCCGAAAAGCTGATCCCGGTCGTCATCCTCAAGGCCCTCGCCGGGGAATCCATTCCCGTCTACGGCACCGGCGAAAACATCCGCGATTGGCTGTATGTCGAAGATCATGCCGATGCCCTTTTGACCGTTTTGGAAAAGGGCGAAGTGGGCCGCAGTTATAATATTGGCGGCCACAATGAGATGACGAATATCGACCTTGTGCGCGTCATCTGTGGCCTGTTGGATGACCGTCGCCCCGGCGGCGCGCCCCATGCGGATCTGATCACCTTCGTCACCGACCGTCCCGGCCACGACATGCGCTACGCGATTGATGCCTCCCGCATTCAAGACGAGCTCGGCTGGACCCCCTCCGTCACCGTTGAAGAGGGTCTCGCCCGGACCGTCGATTGGTTCCTTGCCAACGAAGACTGGTGGCGTGCCCTGCAAGCCCGCGATGGCGTCGGCGCCCGTTTGGGGACCAAAGCATGACCCTCATCGCGTTTGGACAAACCGGACAGGTCGCCACTCACCTGGCAGAACTGGGTGTCACGTGTTTCGGCCGCGAAACGGCCGACCTGAACAATCCCGCCGCCTGTACGCGCCTTATTGAGACCACCGACTGCACCGGCGTCATCAATGCCGCTGCCTACACCGCCGTCGATAAGGCTGAGGAGCAGGAGGGGCTGGCCCTCACCATCAACGGTCATACCCCCGGTGCCATGGCCCGCGCTTGCGCGGCGAAAGGCATCCCTTTCGTTCATATCTCCACAGATTACGTTTTTGACGGCTCCGGTGATACGGCCCGCACTCCCGACGATTCTGTCGCCCCGATTGGCGCTTACGGGCGCACAAAACTTTTGGGTGAGGAACAGGTACGCAGCGCAGGCGGGCGACACGCCATCCTAAGAACCTCTTGGGTGTTTTCTGCCCATGGCGCGAACTTCGTGAAAACGATGCTGCGCCTTGGCGCGGATCGTGACCGACTGACCATAGTTGCCGATCAAATCGGCGGTCCAACCCCCGCCGGCGCCATTGCGGAGGCCTGCGTAACCATCGCCAACCGCCTGGCAACAAGCCCCGGCGCCTCCGGCACCTACCACTTTTCAGGCGCCCCTGATGTGTCCTGGGCGGATTTCGCCCGCGCCATTTTCGAAGATGGCGGGATCACCTGCGAGGTCGCCGATATCCCGACCACTGACTATCCGACGCCTGCCGCGCGGCCGCTGAATTCCCGCCTCGACTGCACAACTACCACGGACGTCTTCGGCATCGACCGGCCCGATTGGCGCGCGCATTTGCGCGATATCCTCCAGGATTTGGCGAAAGCTTAGGCGCCGACGGCAAATCATCGCGGCAATGGGCAATGTCGCATTGGCATTGCGCCGCCAAAACGCTAGGGCACCGGCAAGTCTATTTTGAGCACGAAAGGCGCAGACCATGGCGCGCAAAGGCATCATTCTCGCGGGCGGGTCCGGCACGCGGCTTTATCCTGTGACCATCGGCGTCTCCAAGCAGCTGCTCCCGATCTTCGACAAACCGATGATCTATTACCCGCTCAGCGTGCTGATGCTGGCGGGCATCCGCGACATCGCGGTGATCACCACCCCCATCGATCAGGCGCAGTTCCAGCGCACCTTGGGTGATGGCTCCCAATGGGGCCTCAACATAACGTACGTCGAACAACCCAGCCCCGATGGCCTGGCGCAAGCCTACCTTCTGACGAAGGATTTCCTGGGCGGCGAAGGCTCCGCCATGGTGTTGGGCGACAACATCTTTTTTGGCCATGGCCTGCCCGAAATGCTCGCCTCCGCCGATGCGCGCGCGACGGGCGGGACGGTTTTCGGCTACCGCGTCCATGACCCCGAACGCTATGGCGTGGTCGAATTCGGACCCGACAACAGCGTCACATCCATCATCGAAAAGCCCGAAGTGCCGCCATCGAACTACGCCGTAACTGGCCTCTATGTTCTCGACGGCACGGCGTCTGACCGCGCGGCGGCGGTCCAACCCTCTGAACGCGGCGAGCTTGAGATCACCAGCCTCTTGGAAAGCTACCTCGCCGATGGCGCGCTCACCGTCGAACGGATGGGCCGTGGCTATGCCTGGCTCGATACCGGCACCCATGAAAGCCTGCTGGATGCCGGGAACTTCGTCCGCACCCTGACGCAGCGCCAGGGCCTGCAAGTCGGCTCCCCCGACGAAATCGCCTATGCTTCCGGTTGGATTGACGACGAAGGTTTGGCCAAACGCGCCGACCTGTTCAAGAAAACCGCCTACGGGCGGTATCTCTCGACGCTTTTGACAGGGTAGGGTCTTGACCTTCCAGTGACTGGAAGGTCCATATGAGGCCCTATGACAGACCTCGCCCCCGACTCACAGCTGCAATTTCACCGCATGTCGGCGGTCAATCTTTCCTGCGCAGGATGCGCCGCGCGGGCCGAAAAGGCGGTGAACGGCCTGCCCGGCGTGGTGGAGGCGCGGGTGAATTTCGCCACCCGCCGCGCCGACATCCGCACAGAAGGCGCGACCGCGCCCGATGCGCTGGCCCCCGCGATGGCGGCGGCGGGCTACCCCCTTCGCCCTCTGCAGTCCGCCGCGCCCGCGGAGGAGGATGGCAGCGCGAAAACCGTCGCAGTCGCAGTCGCCGCGCTGCTCAGCCTGCCGGTCGTGATTATGGAGATGGGCGGCCACCTCTTCCCAGCTTTCCACCACTGGCTGCACGGCCTCATTGGCCTGCAAACCATCCACCTCCTCCAGTTCGCGCTGCCCACCGCCGTCCTTTTCGGCCCCGGCCGCGTGTTCTTCCGCCTCGGTCTACCGGCTCTCCGGCGTCGTGCGCCCGAGATGGACAGCCACGTTGCCCAAGGCGCGGGGACCGACTGGGCGTGGGCCAGCCTCGTGGTTTTTGCCCCCGCGATTATCCCGAACAGCGGCGCTTATATCTATTTTGAGGCTGCCGCCTTGATCGTCACCCTCATCCTCGTCGGCCGCTTGTTGGAGGCGCGCGCGCGCGGTCGTGCCGGGGCCGCCATCGCGGGCCTCATGGCTTTGCGCCCCGATACCGCGATCCGCATCGTGGGTGGGGAGGAGGTTGAAACGCCGCTCGACGCCATCCGCCCCGGCGACATGCTCCGCATCCGCCCCGGCGCGCGCATTCCCGTGGACGGCACCGTTGACGACGGCACGTCTGAAGTGGACGAGGCTATGCTCACCGGTGAACCCCTGCCGGTCGATAAGGCCCCCGGAGCGGCCCTTTCGGCGGGCACCGTCAACGGCACCGGCGCCCTCACCATGCGGGCCGAGGCAGTCGGCGCCGACACTGCCCTGGGCCGCATCGTTGCCCTGGTCGAAGACGCGCAAGCCACCCGCCTGCCGGTCCAGGCGCTTATCAACCGCGTCACCGCAATTTTTGTCCCGGTCGTCATCGCTATTGCGCTGCTCGCCGCCGCCATCTGGTTGTTGGCCGGGGCCACGCCCGGCGATGCGCTGGTGCGGCTTGTGTCGGTTCTCATCATCGCGTGCCCCTGTGCGATGGGCCTCGCAACGCCGGTTTCGATCCTTGCCGGGACGGGCCGCGCGGCGGAGCTTGGGGTGCTGTTCCGCAAGGGGGCGGCGCTGCAAACCCTTGGTACCGCCGACCTGATCGCCTTCGACAAAACAGTCACCCTGTCCTTTGGTCGCTTTACCGTCACCGACATCACCGGCGCACCCGACACTCTGCACCTTGCTGCTGCCGTCGATGCGGGCTCAGAACACCCGCTGGCGCGCGCCTTGGTGGAAGCCGCCCGAGGCGACACTCTCCCCGAAGCGACGGACTTCGTCGCCACCCCCGGGGGAGGCGCCTCAGCCAAGATCAACGGGATCGAGACCCATGTCGGCTCCGCCGCGTTTCTGCGTGCCAAAGGTATCGACGCACCTGACGGTGACACGACTCAAGTCCATGTCGGCGCTGAAGGGCGCCTGATCGGCACGATCAGTCTGGCTGATACCGCCAAGCCGGACGCCGCCAATGCCATCGCCGCGCTGCAAAGCGCGGGCAAGCGCGTGGCCATCTTGTCGGGTGACGCGCAAGGGCCGGTGGATCGGCTTGCCGCAGACCTGCAGGTCCAGGACGCCCATGGTGGCCTTTCGCCCGAGGATAAGCAGAGCCGCGTTGCCGCGTGGCAGGCGGAGGGGCTGCGGGTCGCCTTCGTGGGTGACGGGTTGAACGACGCGCCGGTTCTCGCCGCCGCCGATATTGGCGTGGCGCTGGGGACGGGGACGGATGTGGCGATGGAAGCGGCGGATGTCGTCCTTCGCCAGGGGCATGTGGCGTCGGTCCCTGCGGCGATTGAGGTCAGCCAAAAGACCCTCGCCAATATCCGCCAAAACCTGGTTTGGGCGTTTGGCTACAACGTGGCGCTGATCCCGGTGGCGGCGGGGCTGCTGATCCCGTTTGGCGGGCCGGGCCTGAACCCGATGCTGGGGGCAGGGGCGATGGCGGCAAGCTCGGTCCTGGTGGTGCTCAACGCGCTGCGGCTGCGACGCATCGGGGGGCGGGTATGAATATCGGCGCCGCAGCCGAAGCGGCGGGCCTGCCCGCGAAAACCATCCGGTATTATGAGGAGATCGGGCTGATCACCCCGGATCGGACGTCGGCTGGATACCGGGACTTCGCCGACACCCATATCCACAAGCTGCGCTTCCTCGCGCGGGCGCGCGGGTTGGGCTTTAGCGTAGAGGAATGCCGGACCCTGCTGGCCCTGTGGGAAGATCAGGGCAGGGCGAGCGCCGATGTGAAGGCGCTGGCTGTGGCGCACCTGGACCGGATCGACGCGAAGATGGCGGAGCTGGCGGATATGCGCGCGACGCTTTCCGATCTGGTGACGGCCTGTGCGGGCGATGGAAGGCCTGATTGTCCGATCCTGAAAGGGTTGGGCGAGGGCGGTCCTGTCTAGAATGTGCACGCGTGATCAGGTTGTGTGCTGAGGCCGAAATATAATGAAATCAGTATGTTGATCCTTATCTTATTTCTATAATTATGGAAATATCTTGTAAGCAAGCTTATGCGCGCTGAGCGCCCCTGGCCGGTTAACAGCGGCGCAGCCGCCCGGCCATCGGCGGGCCTCCCCATGGCCCGGCGATTTTGGTTGGTCTTGGCGCTTCGCTTTGGCGGAGTTCGGTTTTGGCAAGCATAAAGCGCCTCGGAATGGCCGTGGATATCGCCGTGCCGAGGCCCGCCCATGACCTCTCGATGGCAAAAGGCACCCGAGGCTGGGGTCAGGTCGCTACCCTTAGCGCAACCGCTCCTCGGACTTGGCGTCGAAGAACATTGCGTTCTCCGCATCGAAAACGAGGCCCGTTTTCGTACCCGACGCTGGCGCGATTTGGTCATGGGCTTCCACCACAATCCGCGCGCCGTCGGGCGCGTTCAGATAATGGTAGCTGACGCCACCCAAACGCTCGGACAGATCGACGTTGTGCGTCTCCCCATCAGCGAGGCGCAGGTGGTTGGGCCGCAAGCCCACCGTGATCGGACCGTCCGATGCGGAGCCAGGCGCTGGCACCTTCGCCCCCAACGCGGGCACATCCACGTTGCCGCCCACCGCCACACCTTCAAAGAAGTTCATCGCGGGTGAGCCGATGAACCCAGCCACAAATTTGTTGTTCGGATCGTTATAAAGGTCCAGCGGCGCGCCGACCTGTTCGATATATCCACCGCGCAGCACGACGATTTTGTCGGCCAGCGTCATCGCCTCGACTTGATCGTGGGTCACGTAGATCATCGTCGCGCCGATTTCGTTGTGCAGACGCGCGATTTCCACCCGCATCTCCACCCGCAATTCGGCGTCGAGGTTCGACAGTGGCTCGTCGAACAAGAACACTTCGGGGCCACGCACGATCGCACGCCCGATTGCCACACGCTGCCGCTGACCGCCCGACAGGGCGACGGGTTTGCGCGCCAAATAATCGTCAAGCTTCAGGATACGCGATGCCTCGGACACCTTCGTCTTAATCTCAGCCGCGGGATGGCCGTTCATCTTCAGGCCAAAGCCCATATTCTGTTCGACCGTCATATGCGGGTAGAGCGCGTAGGTTTGGAACACCATCGCAACCCCGCGCTCGGCTGGGTCGGCTGTGGTCACGTCGCGGTCGCCAATTTCGATCGAGCCACCGGTGGTTTCCTCCAGCCCCGCCACCATGCGCAGCAGGGTGGATTTACCACAGCCCGATGGGCCCACGAATACACAGAATTCGCCATCTTCGATGGTCAAATCGACCCCATGGATCACTTGCGTGGACCCGTATTTCTTGATCACATTGCTCAGTTGTAGGCCGGACATGTCGTTCTTTCCTCGTGTCTAATCTGCGGCGTCGGGAAAACGCCAATCTAGCGCATCCCCGGCTATTGCGGTGACCGCGTCGCGCAGGCGCGGCAAATGGGCGTCCTAGCCATCAAGGCTGGTCCGTTCTGTTGATGACGTGACCGAGACCGCGCCCAAAACGCGGCCCGCGCGGGTGATGATCGGCACGGCGATGCAAATGATGCCGGGCTCATGTTCTTCCCGGTCATAGGCGTGGCCGCGGGTGCGGATGGCGTCAAGCTCAGAGCGCAGCGCTTCGGGCGAATCAAGCGTTTCGGCGGTGAACGGATGATAGCTTTGCTGCGCCAAGATCGGCGCGCTGTCGGCGTCGGACAGAAAGGCGATCATCGCCTTGCCGACACCGGTACAATAGACTGGGCCGACCTTGCCCGCTTGTGAATACATCTGCAGCGGTTGGGTCGCGTTGATTTTGTCGACATAAAGAACTTGTCCGCCATCCAACTGCGCAAGGTGAACCGTTTCCCCAACTTCCGCCGAGAGGCGATCCAAATACGGCCGTGCGACCGGCGCGAGCGAGGCCGATTGCCACGCCGAATGGGCCAAGCGCACAAGGCGAAGACCCGGGGCGTAGGTTTGCCGATCAGGATCGTAGCTAAGCATGTGTTGCTTGGTCAGAACCTGGATCAATCGGTAGAGCGTGGCCTTGGGATAGGGGCTGCTTTCCAGGACTTCGCCGAACCGTACGGGCCGCCCAAACGACGCGACAGCGTCAAGCACATCCAGTGCTTTGCCCACCGTTCCATCGCCGCCTTCGCGCGTCATGTCCTCTCCTCCCTCGTGTCCCACCCCTCCCCGGGTGGCGCGACGATTTCCTCGAAGGATTCGCCGCTTTGGTGTTGACAACCCAAGGCCGAGTCAGCGTAGGATTTCAACATAAGAAACCAGGTTTCAAATAATGGAACCGTTTCCAGACCGGATCACTAGGGAGGACACCATGCGATCCATTATCCAGACCAGCGCCGCAGCGCTGGCCGCAACTACTATGCTCACCGGTGCAGCTTTTGCCGATGGCCACGCGCTATCGGGTGAGCTGAACATCTTCTCGGACATGTCCAACCCGGCGCCGCGCGCCGTGATGGAAGGCATGGTCGAGCGCTTCGGCGAGATGCACCCTGATCTTGAGATCAACCTCGTCGTCACCGACCGTGAGGCCTGGAAGACCCAGATCCGTAACGTGCTGCAGTCGGGCACCGCGGACGTCGTGAACTGGTACGCCGGGAACCGGATGGCCCCCTACGTAGAAGCGGGCCTGTTCATGGACATCTCGGACCTGTGGTCCGAAGGCGGCCTGTCGGAAGAGCTGGCCTCCACCCAAGCGGCCATGACGATGGATGACGGTATCTGGGGCGTGCCTTACACGTATTACCAGTGGGGCGTGTACTATCGCCAGGACATCTATGAAGAGCTGGGCATCGAAGCGCCAACGACCTGGGAAGAAGAGCTGGCATCCTGCCAAGCGATCATCGACTCCGGCCGTGCATGCTACACCATCGGCACCCGCTTCTTGTGGACCGCTGGCGGTTGGTTCGACTACCTGAACATGCGCACCTACGGATTTGATTTCCACCTGGCCCTGACGGCCGGTGAAGTGGAATGGACCGATGACCGTGTCCGTGCCACGT
>ERZ1740067.1372-NODE-1372-length-16808-cov-7.486898_pt1 | contig 16808 bp, 19 predicted proteins | sample MGYA00581736_ERZ1740067 | MGnify/ENA primary metagenome ERZ1740067 (study PRJEB43018, sample SAMN04849236) | marine metagenome | isolation source: floating plastic debris | place: Pacific Ocean | collected 2008-08-27 | study: EMG produced TPA metagenomics... | reverse complement strand
GTGTTCGCGGGCGTGGGTGAACGGACCCGCGAAGGCAACGACCTTTATCACGAGATGATCGAATCGAACGTGATCAAGCCCGACAACCTCGAAGAAAGTCAGGTGGCCCTGGTCTATGGCCAGATGAACGAGCCGCCGGGCGCGCGCGCCCGTGTGGCCCTGACTGGCCTGACACTGGCCGAGCAGTTCCGCGATTCCTCGGGTACGGACGTTCTGTTCTTTGTCGACAACATCTTCCGCTTCACCCAAGCCGGTTCCGAAGTGTCGGCCCTTCTGGGCCGTATCCCGTCGGCGGTGGGTTACCAGCCGACACTGGCCACCGACATGGGTGCGATGCAGGAGCGGATCACCTCGACCAAATCCGGGTCGATCACCTCGATCCAGGCCGTGTACGTACCTGCGGATGACCTTACCGACCCCGCGCCCGCCACGACCTTTGCGCACCTCGACGCGACAACGGTTCTGTCCCGTGCGATCTCCGAGCTGGGCATCTACCCCGCTGTGGACCCGCTCGACAGCTCGTCGCGCCTGATGGACCCGCAGATCGTTGGCGAGGAGCACTATCAGGTGGCCTCGGACGTGCAGCAAATCCTGCAGCGCTATAAGTCGCTTCAGGACATCATCGCCATCCTGGGCATGGACGAGCTGTCCGAAGAGGACAAGCTGACGGTGAGCCGCGCGCGCAAGATCCAGCGTTTCCTGTCGCAGCCCTTCGACGTGGCAAAGGTCTTTACCGGGTCGGACGGCATCCAGGTCCCGCTGGAAGACACGATCAAGTCGTTCAAGGCGGTTGTGGCCGGTGAATACGATCACCTGCCCGAAGGTGCCTTCTACATGGTGGGTGGCATCGACGAGGTGATCGCTAAAGCCGAGAAGATGGCTGCCGACGCGGCCTAACCCGTAAGGCGGGCTTTGCGCCCGCCCTACACCAGACCTCCGGGCGCACAGTGGGGCCTGCCCCACCGCCCCTAAAAGGAGAGAGCGATGCAATTCGATCTGGTTTCCCCAGAGCGCAGCCTCGCGTCCATGGACGCAAGTGCTGTGCAAATCCCGGGTGCCGACGGTGACATGACCGTCATGCCCGATCACGCGCCAACGATCACGACCCTGCGCCCCGGTGTGCTGAGGGTCGAGGCGGGCAACGATACGCATGAGTATGTCGTGACAGGTGGCTTTGCCGAGATCGGGACGGCGGGTGTGTCCGTGCTGGCCGAGCAGGCTGTCGCCAAGGGTGACACGACCCAGGCGCAGCTAGACGCGATGATGGACGAGGCGCAGGACAGCTACAACCGTGCCAAGGATAGTGGCAATTTCGATGACGCGGCCAAACTGCTTGCCGATATGGTGGCCATGGGCGGGCAGATCGGGTTGAGCCCGAAGCAGCCCAGCCTGTGATCCGTTTCTGATACGCGACTGAAAACCCCGCGCCGGCGGGGTTTTTTTGTTGGGGCGGCCTCGCCATAAATGGGGACTCCCATTGTCGGCAGGACGTGATACTTCGGTTCAACCGGGGTTGAATATACGTTTGGCATGAAGCGACTGCGCAATCACTTAGTGGGCATCGATCAGGGCGATACGGTGCTGTTTTCTGATTTCGAAGACGGCGGGGAAATGTGGACCGGGCGCGGGCAGCGCGAGCGCCGCCGGCGCGTCGCATTCTCCGAACCGTTCCGCGCTGCACCGGTGGTGCATGTGTCGATCTCCATGTGGGACGTCGACAACGAGACGCCCCTGCGCGCCGACATCAGCGCGGAGACCATCACGGAAAGCGGCTTTGATCTGGTGTTCCGCACCTGGGGTGACACGCGCGTGGCACGGGTCCGTCTGGCGTGGATGGCGATGGGGGAGTTGCGCCAGGTGGATGAGTGGGATCTGTACTGAGAGCGCTTGCGGTTTGGCCCATCGGCCCTCCGGGGGGGATTTTTCAGGACAAAGACGGATCAGCGCAGCACGCTGGACAGGAACGCGCGCGTACGGTCACGTTTGGGATTTGAGAAGATGTCTTCCGGCGCACCATCTTCGGCGACGACGCCCTGATCCATGAACACGACGCGGTCAGCCACGTCGCGGGCAAAGCCCATCTCGTGCGTGGCAAGTACCATGGTCATGCCGTCATCGCGCAGCTTGCGCAGGACGTCCAGCACCTCGCCCACCAGTTCGGGGTCGAGGGCGGATGTGATTTCGTCCAGCAGCAGGGTTTCCGGGCGCATAGCCAAGGCGCGGATGACGGCGACGCGCTGTTGCTGTCCGCCGCTCAGTTGATCGGGGTACTTGGTCATATGATCGGCAAGGCCGAAGCGGTTGAACAATGCCTCGATGCGCGGGCGTGCCGCGTCGGTTTCGCCCAGCACGCGCGCGGGGGCGAGAGCCACATTTTCATAGGCGGACATGTGCGGAAAGAGGTTGAAGCTTTGGAAGACGATCCCGATGCGTTGACGTATGGGGGCAAGGTCAAAGCCCGGTTCGGCGATGTCGACACCGTCGAAGCGCACCTCGCCGTCGTCCACGGGTTCAAGCCCGTTCATGCACCGCAGCAGCGTGGACTTGCCGGACCCAGACGCGCCGATGAGGCAGACCAGTTCGCCCGGGCCGATGTCGAGGTCAATGCCGCGCAGCACCGGCACATCATCAAAGCTCTTGGTCACGCCACGCAGGGACAGCCTAGGATCGGGCATTGCGGTCCTTGTTGAGCAGGTAGTCGGCGTAGCGGGTGGCGGGCACCGTCACGCAGAGGAAGATGACGGCGGCCACCACGTAAGGCGTGAAGTTGGCCAGAAGCGATTTGTAGATGCCCGCCTGGCGTAGGATCTCGACGGGGCCGATGAACGACAGCAGGGCCACATCCTTTTGCAGGGCCACAAGCATATTCATGTTGGCGGGCACCACACGGCGGATGGCCTGCGGCAGGATCACGTAGCGCATGGTGTCGCGGCTGTTCAGCCCCAGGCAGATGGCGGCATTGCGCTGGCTCGCGTGGATGCTTTCGATGCCGGAGCGCAGAACCTCGGCCACATAGGCCGAATAGGTCAGCACCAGCGCCACCGTGCCCCAGATATAGGGCGAGTTCCACGGCCGCGGCAGGCCCAGGCCCGGCACGCCAAAGCCCACGAGGTACACGAGCAGCACAACCGGGATGCCGCGGAACAGGTCCACGTAGATCGCGCCGAAGATGCGCAGCGGAAAGAGGGCCGCGGATTGCGCACCACGTGCGAGCGCGATGGCGAGGCCGAGGGCAAAGATCAGCGGCACGGACCAGGCAAAGATCGCGACATCCAGAAGGAAGGCCCGCAGCAGCGTCGGGAAGGTGTTAACGAAGGTCTCGCCATCAAAGAACGAGCGTTGGACTGCCTCCCATCCCGGTGCCAGGGGCACGAGCACTACAACCAGCGCCACCACGGCGAGCGTGCTGAGACCGGCGATGGTGTTGGCCCGGCGGCGTTGCCGGGCCTCGTAGGCGGCGCGTCGGGTCACTTGATCAGCGGGACGCCGGTCGCCTCTTGCAGCCACTGCGCCTCGATCTGGGCGAGGGTGCCGTTTTCGGTCATCGCGGTGAGGGCCGCGTCCACGCATGCCTTGAGCGCGGAGCCCTCGGGCATGAGCGCGCCGAACTGGTCGGGGTTTTCGGCGGCGGCTGGGTCGAACTGACCCAGGATCGCGCCACCATCGACCACGACAGCCGACAGATATAGCGCGGTGGGCAGGTCAAAAAGGGCTGCATCGATCTGGCCCGCCTGGATCGCAGCGGTCACATTGGCGTTGTCGTCATAGACCAGCGGGCTTTGGTCCGGCTCGATCTGCTCCATCACGACGGGCAGGGCGGTGGCGGAGGCGACGACGCCCCACTTCAGACCCTTGAGGCTGTCCATGGTGCCCGTGGCACCGCCGTCAATCACGGCTTGGGTGGTCAGTACGGCCTGAGGTGCGGTGTAGTAGGGGGCTGAGAAATCGACGACCTTGTCGCGTTCTTCGGTGATCGAATATTGCTGCATGTTGATGTCGAAAGGCTTGGCGCCGGGCTGGATCGCCTCGTCAAACGAGGTGCGGACCCAGGTGACGGCATCAGCGGCAAAGCCCATTTCGGCGGCCAGCGCATAGGCCACTGCCGCCTCGAACCCTTTGCCGCTTTCGGGCGCATCATCGATGACCCAAGGGTAGTAGGCCGGGTTGCCGGTGGCGATGGTAAGCGTGCCATCGGTCAGGGTCTTGCCAGCGGCGCAGTGGCCATCAGCCCATGCCGCGCTCGCGAGCGCGACCAAGATCGTGGCGGTCAAAACGTTTTTCATTCTGGGACTCCCTTATGCTTTGCCTGAAATCTTGACCAAGCGTGCGGGGCTGTCCAGCCCCGATGCAGGTGCAGGGTGGCCACAAACAGGCGCATGCCTGCAATCCGGTCGCTTGTCGGGCGGATGGCAAAGGCCTAGGCTCACCCTCAACGAAAGGCCCGTGACAGAGGTGTGGGCCGCAGGGCCAGAGTGACGAGGCAGCGATGAACGACAGGACGCGACGGCCCAACATCATGTTGATCACCTTTGACGACATGGTGGCCTTCTGGCGTTATAAATCCATCTTTGGCGAGACATTGCAGACCCCCAACCTGGACCGCATCTGCGGCCAGTCGACGGCGTTCCACGCCGCCTATTGCCAGTCGCCGATCTGCAGCCCGTCGCGGGCGTCCTTTATGTCAGGCCAGACGCCGCACCAATCTGGCATGACCCTGCCGAAGATGGACATGTTCGCTCTGGTTCCGCCCGATCGGATGTGGCCGCATGCCTTGAAACAGGCGGGCTACTATACGTCGTCGGGCGGCAAGATCATCCTTGGATATGTGCCGCTTGAGGATGACGTGCACGCAGTGCTCTATTGCGATAAGCCAAAGTCGTTCCGCATCGATTGGAAGGTGCCGCGCGAGATCAGCACGGGGCTGGGCGGGTTTCGCGGCGGGCGGGCGACGGATGATCCGAAACATGATGACCGGTACTATGATTTCCAGTCCTCCCGCTCGGCGATCCGGTTTCTGAACGCCTATCAGGGCGACCAGCCGTTCTACCGCGAGGTCGGGTTTTACGGCCCGCACGGGCCTTGGATCACGCCGCGTCGGTTCAAGGATATGTATGACGACACGCAGTTCGTCATGCCGCGCAAATGGCAGGAGGGGTGTGTCGCAAACGCGTTTTTCGACAAGGTGTCCAAGCAGAATTTCGAAGATATGCCGATGGAATACTGGCAGCGGTCCGTGCGCAATTACTTCTCTGCGATCAGCCACGTGGACCATCATCTGGGGCGTGTTTGGGACGCGTTGAAAGCCTCGCGCCATGCGGACAACACGATCGTGATCATCGCATCGGATCACGGGTTGCACGTCGGTGACCGCAACCGGTTCCGCAAGCACACCCTGTGGGAGCAGGTTGCGAATGTGCCCTTGATCGTCCACACGCCGGATCAGCAGGTGGGGCGCGTTGTCACCGATCCGGTCGCGCTGCTGGATATTGGCCCGACGGTCATGGATTTTGCAGGGCTGCCCGCCTTGCAGGAGTGCGTGGGTCGGTCGCTGCGCCCCCTGTGCCAGGGGGCATCCGATCCGCAGCGCGCGGTTTTGACGGTGCGCGGCAACAATGCGGCGGTCCGCACTGGGCAGTACCGGTTTATCCGATACGAGGATGGCTCAACCGAGATGTACGACATCGTCAACGATTGGTGGCAGACGCGTAATCTGGGCCCGGACCATCCCGATCATGCGGACTGTCAGGCCGCGCATGCTGCGTGCTGCGCCGAATACGGGCTGTCGCTCGGCAGTGTGACCTGTGCCGCTTAGGACGATGACATGACTGCGCGTACCCCATCCGGCCGTAACATTATGCTCATCACCTTTGATGACGCTGTGGCGGTGTGGAAGTACAAGTCGGTCTTTGGCCAAGCGCTGCATACCCCGAACCTCGACCGGATCTGCGCGCAGTCGACAGCGTTTCACGCCGCTTATACGCAAGCGCCGGTGTGCAGCCCGTCGCGTGCGTCGTTCATGTCGGGCCAGGCGCCTCACCAGTCGGGGATCACGTCTGCGACGTCAAACCCGTTCGACAAGATCCCGCCCCAAAAGATGTGGCCCTATATGCTGCGTCAGGGTGGGTACTACACCTCGTCCGGTGGCAAGGTGATGAGCAATTACAAGCCTTAGCCCGAGGCCGAGCATGCCATGATCTATTGCGATGAGCGCAAGCTGTTTCGCAAGGACTGGGCGCCGCCATCCAAGATCATGACCGAATTCGGTGGTTTCCGCGGCGGGCAGGCCACTGTGCACGAGGCGCATGACACCCGGTTTTATGACTTCAAATCGTCCAAGTCGGCGATTTCGTTTCTGTGGAAATATCGCGACACGGCTCCGTTCTACCGTGAGGTCGGCTTCTATGGGCCGCATGGGCCCTGGATCACGCCACGACGGTTCAAGGAGATGTATGACGAAACCGCCTTTCACCAACCACGCGCATGGGCGGATCTGCCGCCAACGGGCGAGATGCTGGATCGCACGTTCCGGGCGAATTTCGATGCGTCGCGGATCGATTTCTGGCGCAAGTCCGTGCGCAATTACTTTTCCGCGCTGAGCCATGTGGACCACCATCTGGGGCGGGTGTGGGATGTGCTCAAGGCCTCGCCCCATGCGGACAACACGGTGGTCATCATCACGTCGGATCACGGGCTGCATCTGGGGGACCGCAACCGGCTGCGCAAGGGCACGCTGTGGGAGCAGGTGGCAAACGTGCCGCTGATCATCCATGATCCGGCGCAGCCCGCGCCGCATGTCGTGACCGATCCGGTGGGTTTGATCGACATCGGCCCCACAGTTCTGGACTATGCCGGGCTGCGCGGCCTCGAAGACAGTCCGGGCCGATCGCTGCGTCCCTTGATGGAGTGGGGGCGCGATCCGGACCGGGCGGTGCCGACCTTTGCCGGCAATCACGCCGCCATCCGCAAGGGACAGTACCGGTTCATCCGCTATGCGGATGGTTCCACCGAATTCTTCGATCTCGGCCGGGATTGGTGGCAGACGCGCAATCTTGGTCCCGATCATCCGGATTATGCCGAGATGGCGGCGGCCCATGCGGCCTGCTGCCAGGAGCATGGCCTGGATGTGACCGCAATTGACGCCGCGGCCTGAGCGAATGCAATTGACCGGTTGGCGCATGGCCCGGTAGCGTCGTGGGTATGCGACGTGAGTATTCATTGGCCGAGGGCGCGCCGACGCTGGTGCAACCGTCCTGGTTTCGCCCCAAAGTGGCGCCGGATGAGATTCGCGCGCTGATGCAAAAGTCCGACCGCATCGCCGGGCGCGATGTGTTGCTGTGGCTGGGCGTCATGGTGGTCAGCGCGGGGATCGCCATTGCACTGTGGCCGTCGTGGTGGTCTGCACCGTTCTGGTTTGTCTACGGGGTCATGTATGGCTCGGGCGCGGATGCGCGGTGGCATGAATGCGGGCACAAGACCGCGTTCAAGACCGAGTGGATGAACCGAGCGGTCTACCACATCGCGAGCTTCATGCTGTTGCGCAATCCTTATGTCTGGCAGGCGAGCCATGTGCGACACCACACGGACACCATCATCGTCGGGCGTGATCCAGAGATCCAGGCGATGCGCCCGCCAGATCTCGCAAAACTGATCCTCAATCTGTTCGGCCTTGTGGACGGCGCCGTCATGATCAGGCGGATGTTCCTGCATGCCCTTGGGCGCCTGCATCCCGATGAGGCGGAGTTTGTGCGCGCCGAAGACTTGGGCAAAGTGACACGCGCGGCACGGATTGCGGTGTCAATCTATGCCGCGACCATAGCGCTTGCCGTTGCGATGGGGTCAATCCTTCCGCTGATGGTGCTTGGATTGCCGCATTTCTATGGCGCTTGGCATCGGGTCATGACGGGCGTTTTGCAACATCTGGGGCTTGCGGAAAATGTGACCGACCATCGGCTGAGCACGCGTACGGTTTTGATGAACCCGGTCAGCCGCTTTATCTATTTGAACATGAATTATCATGTGGAGCATCATATGTTCACAATGGTGCCGTACTATAATTTACCGGCATTGCACCGGTTGATTGCGCATGATCTTCCAGCGCCTGAGCCCTCTCTTTGGGCCGCGCTGCGCCGCCTTATCCCCGTGATGGCCAAGCAGTTGCGCGACCAGGAGGCTGTCATTGTCTAGGACCTGCCACTGGGCGCAACACCATACCCCGCCGAGGTCGAGGCATTGCGGCCCCACGCGGTGTGATGGAAACGGTGGAGGCAAATTCTTGCAAGAATTTGTCCGAACAGATTTTTGCAAAAATCTGCGACCCTCACTCCGCGGCGTACATGCCGTCGTAGATCGGGCTCAGCGTATCCGCTTCGAACAATGAGGAGACTGACGTGCCGTTCCAGATGTTCAGAATGGCCTGGGCAAAGATTGGCGCCACCGGCACGATCCGAATGTTTGGCGCAGCTTTCACCGCATCGGTGGGTTGAATGGAATCCGTGATCACAAGCGATTTCATCACCGACTGCGTCACGCGCTCCACCGCGGGGCCGGACATGACACCGTGAGAGATGTAGGAGTGCACTTCCTTGGCCCCGTTCTCCATCAGGACCTCGGCTGCCTTGCACAATGTTCCGGCCGTATCGACCATATCGTCGACGATAAGGGCGACCTTGTCTTTCACATCGCCGATGACCGTCATCTCGGCGATCTCTCCGGGCTTTTCCCGACGCTTGTCGACAATCGACAGCGGCGCGCCGAGCCGTTTGGCCAACTCACGCGCGCGTGCCACGCCGCCCACATCCGGAGAGACGATCATCAAATCGTCCATGCGCCCTGCAAACTGCGTTTTGATGTCCAGAGCGAAAACGGGCGAGGCATAGAGGTTGTCCACGGGGATGTCGAAGAACCCTTGGATCTGCGCGGCGTGCAGGTCCATTGTCAGGACCCGCTCGATGCCCGCGCCGACCAGCATGTTGGCCACCAGCTTGGATGAGATCGGCGTGCGCGCCTTGGTCCGGCGATCCTGGCGCGCGTATCCGAAATAGGGGATCACTGCGGTGATCCGCGCCGCCGACGACCGGCGCAGCGCGTCGCACATGATCAGCAGCTCCATCAGGTTGTCATTGGCCGGGTTCGACGTCGGTTGAATGATGAACATGTCCTCGCCCCGGACATTCTCGAACACCTCGACAAAGATTTCGCCGTCGTTGAACCGCTCGACCCGCGCATCCACCAGACCGGTGTGCACGCCCCGGTGCATCGTCATCCGCCGCGCGATGGCTTGCGCCAGCGGCAGGTTTGCATTGCCCGATATGAGTTTCGGTTCCTCGATATTCGGCATCTCATGTCCCCCGCAGCAGCAGCTTATGTGACAGATTCGTGATGTTGACTCCGCTTAGCATGGGCGTACCGTCCCGCCAAACCCAAGACCGTTACCCCGGAGAGCAAAATGGCCCATATCGACTACTATTTTTCGACGCTGTCGCCGTACACCTACCTGGCCGGGAACCGGTTTGAGGCGGTCGTGGCCCAGCATGGGGCCAGTGTGACCTACAAACCGATGGACGTGATCGCCCTTTTTGGTCGGACGGGGGGCACACCACCCAAAGACCGCCATCCCAACCGGATTGCCTATCGCGCACAAGAGCTGGTGCGTCAGGCGAAAAAGCATGATCTTCCGTTCAACCTTGAGCCAGCGCATTGGCCCACCAACGCCGCTCCGTCCTCTTACGCGATCATCGCAGCACAAAACGCAGGCGGTGGGGATTTGGGGAGGCTGGTGCATGCTGTGCTGCGCGCCGTGTGGGCCGAGGACAAGGACATCGCGCAAGACGACGTGGTCAAGGCCTGCCTGACCGAAGCAGGATTCGACCTAGGCCTTGCCGATCGGGGCTTGCTGAGCGGGGCCGAGACCTATGCCGCCAATCTGGAAGAGGCGGTGAAGGTCGGCGTCTTTGGCGCTCCGTTCTACATCGTGGGCGGCGATCAGAGGTTTTGGGGGCAAGACAAGATCGATGATCTCGATGCACATCTCGCCGGTAACCTTTGACGCCTGACAGGAAACTGTGTGCTTGGCCTTCCCGCGATGGGGGGCACCGTCAGGCCGTATTCGACAGGGACAATAAGAGGGCGCGCTGGCGCAAGGCAGCGGGCCACGTGCCCAAGCCACCCGTTGTCAAAGAAAGGCGTTATTCTCCCAACGGCTCGTCAATAATGTGATCTTCCCAATCGTCGTCGGCCACGTCGAATTCGCTGACCGTTTGATCGCGCATCGACACACCGGCGGCGTGTACGGTTTCCGGATCCCCTGAAATCAACGGGTGCCATGCGGGCAAGGGCGCGCCCAGGTGCAACAGGCGGTATGCGCAGGTTTGCGGCAACCAATACATGTGCTCATCGATGGTCGACGGCTTGAGCACGATGCAATCCGGCACGAACCGGTGTCGAATGTCGTATTGCGCACACCGGCAGGTGGCGTCATCCAGCAACCTGCAGGCGACCCGGGTCAAAGCCACTGCGCCGCTTTCGTCGTCTTCGAGCTTGTTCAGGCAGCATTTGCCACAGCCGTCGCACACCGCTTCCCACTCGGGGCCCGACATCTGATCCAGCCGCTTGCGCTCCCAATAGCGCGGGGCAAGTCCTTTGCGATCGATCGGATCGCTCATAGACCGTCCAATATGCAGCGTGCCTTGGCGCTGTCGTCATCCATTTGCACGATGAGCGCCTCCACCGATTCAAATCGCGCCTCGCCCCGCAGGTGCTCAACCAAAGCCACCGACACCGCCGCGCCGTAAAGATCGCCGGAAAAGTCGAACACGAAGGTCTCGAGGTTCGGGGTGTTCACGCCGAACATGGGGCGCACGCCAAGCGAGGCGACACCGTGGTAAGACCCTGTATGCGGCCCCTCCAACACATCGAAAAGAACGGCGTATACACCAAAGGCAGGCAGGTGCAGCCCGTCCACGGACATATTGGCGGTGGGATAGCCCAGCTTACGGCCACGCTGTTCGCCGCCGATCACGGGCCCTTCGATCCGGTGCCAATGCCCCAGCATCCCAGCGGCATCCTGCGGGTGGCCATCGCTCAGCGCCTGCCGGATGGCCGTGGAGGATACCGTACGATCCGACCGCTCCAACAGCGGGGCAATCGTGACGGCAAATCCCATCTCGGCGCCAAAGCGTTGCAAATCCGCCGCCGTTCCGGCCCGCCCCTTGCCAAAGCAGAAGTCAGCGCCGATCACCACGTGACGTGCGCCAATGCCTTGCGACAGCACGTCTCGTGCAAACGCCTCTGGCGTGAGCCCGGCCAGCTCGGCGTTGAACGGCAGTTCATACAGGCGATCAACCCCAAGTTTTTCCAACCGGCTGGCCCGTGCCGCGGGGCTCATAAGCCGAAACGGCGCGGCGTCGGGGGAAAAGTAGCTGCGCGGATGCGGCTCGAATGTCAGGATGCCGAGCGGTGCGGCAGGATCAGCCTGCTGTGCCAGATCGATCACCGACTGGTGCCCGACATGTACGCCGTCGAAATTGCCGATGGCGACCGACGCGCCCCGGTCGGCCTCATCGACAAATTGGTAGTCCCGAATGATCCGCATGCGCCATGCCTAGCGAGGCGCCGCGACAAGGGCAACCACCCGTTTCTTGTGCCGAAATGTACGATTGGATCGCCCGCAGGGCGGGGGCAGTGCCGCCATGGGCTGTGGCTGGAAAAGCCGCCTGTGGATCAGTCGAATTTGCGCGAGGGGGCCAGCACAGTCGCCTCGCCGACCAACACTGTCTTGCCGTCAACGCGGCACGCGCAATCCATCCGGACCCGACGCTTGGAAAAGTCGATGTCGGTGACGGTGACCATCGCCTCGACCATGTCGCCGGGGCGCACGGGGGCCAGAAACTTGAGCGATTGCCCCAGATACACGGTCCCGTGTCCCGGCAGTTGCTCGCCGATCACGGCGGAGACGAGGCCAGCGGTCAGCATGCCGTGGGCGATGCGACCCTCAAAGATCGTGTCGCGCGCATAATCGTCGTCCAGATGCACCGGGTTGCGGTCGGTGGAGATGGTGGCGAACATCTCGATATCCTCATCCGTCACGACTTTGCGCAGGGATCGGGACATGCCCATTTCGATGTCTTCAATGCAGATCGTGCCACGCGGCTGGTTGTCCAACATCTCGATGCTCCGGTAATTTTCTGACCCAAACGGGGCGGTTTCACGCAGGGTAATTACTTTGCGCGCGCAGAAAAGCAAGCAAAATGTGCATCCAGCGCTGTGCGACCTTGGTTCTATGACCGGCCCATCAGCTCAGCGCCAGCCAGGACGCAAAAGCCCCGCATGACCGGTTAACGCAAGAATCCAATGGCGTAGGTCGGCGCGCTTTGCTCGTTTGCAAGATACGTTTCCTAGGCGTCGGGGTCGGGTTGCTGCGTTGTCTTGGTTTCCGCCGCAGCCAGCCCGCCGGTGATAAACAGCGAATCGATATCCTCGCCCATCGCCCCGGCGATATCCGTCAGAACGCCGTCACCGATCGCCAGAATACTTGCGTCCGGCACATCAGCCCCCAACTCGGTCAGACGCCGACGCGCGAGGTCGTAGATCGGCGGATGTGGCTTGCCGAAATACAGGCTTTCGCCGCCCATTTCCGTATACAGCTTTGCAAGCGCACCAGCGCACCATTCGCGCACCTCGCCGCGGTCCACCACGATGTCCGGGTTGGCGCACAGCAGTTTCAGCCCGCGCGTCTTGGCCGCCAGAAACTCCGGGCGCATCACGTCGGGGTCTGCCATCGGGTCGCGCGGGCCGGTGCAGACGATCCCTTCGGCCTCGTCCAATGGCACCATGGTGATCTCAACCGGATCCTTGATCACGCCGATGGGTTCAAAGAACTTTTGCTCGCCCGGATAACCGATGAAGTAAACCTTGGTCCCGACCACACCGCGAAACATCGCCGCCCGCGCGCTGTCGCCCGAGGTGGCGATGGTGTCCCAGGCATCGTCCGGCACGCCGAACTGCACCAGCTGCTTTTGCACACCTGCCCGAGGGCGGGGCGAGTTTGTGACCAGAACCACTTTGCCCCCGGTCGCCCGGTAGGCTTGCAACGCGGCCACGGCTTCGGGCAGGGCCGCAACGCCATTGTGGACGCAGCCCCACAGGTCCACGAACAGCGCGTCATAGCGGTCTGCGATCTCGGACAGGGCGGTGATGATCTGTGCCATGGGGTCCTCGGCAATGCGGTCCGGTCAATGATAAGGGGGGCACGATGGCCCGCCAGACATGTTTCGCGATGGCCCTTGGTTCAGACCTTGAGGTTCGGGATGATCTGCTTTTTGCGGCTCATCACACCGGGCAGGACAACCGTGTCACCGGACACCGTGGCGTCAAAGCTCTTTTCCGCGACCCCTTTGACCCGGTCATTGGGGATCAGCATCGTCGCTTCCTCGTTGAGGATGTCGACGACGAACAACAGCACCTCGTCCGCGCCGTCCTCCTTGGCCACATCCACCATCGAGGCCATCAGGCTGTCCTTGCGATCCAGCACCAGCTTGGGTGCCGTGGTTTCCAGAACGGACACGCGGAATTGCGTGCCGCCTACCTCATATTCCTTGCTGTCCATGCGCAGCAACTCGGCGTCCGAGAATGCCGATACGTCCGACTTGGCCTCGAACATCTTGGCCGCGTAGTCGGCGATATCCACGCCCAGATCCTTGGCAAGGTCCCAGGCAATGGCCTTGTCCTCTTGCGTCGTTGTGGGCGAGCGGAATTCGAGCGTGTCGGACAGGATGCAGCTGAGCATCGCGCCTTTGACGTTTGTCGGCATCTGCGCGATGTCCTTGCCAATCATCTTCCACATGATGGTGGCGGTGCAGGCCAGCGGTTCGATCCGGATGTCGATGGGCCCTTTTGTCTCGAGCCCGCCCACCAGCTTGTGGTGGTCGATGATCGCTGTGATATCGGCGTCGTTGATGGCATCGGGCAGCTCTGCGGGGTTGTTCGTGTCGACGATCACGACGGCCTGATCGGCCTCCACCCCGTCGATGATGCGCGGCTTCGGCAGGTCCCAGTGGTCCAGCATGAACGCCGCTTCGGTGTTGGGTTCGCCCAGCAAAACAGGCTCTGCCGCGGTGCCCTTGATCTCATTCAGATACCAGGCCCAGATGATCGGAGAGCCGGTGGAGTCGGTGTCGGGTGATTTATGTCCAAAGACAAGGGTAGTCATGGGAGCGTCCTTTAGCATCCGGAGGTTGGCGCCCTTATAGCAGTGCGGCGTCCCATGTCACCGGTGGCCGAGGGTGATCATGTGACGCAGGGCGCGTTGATCCTGCCCGCCGCGTCTGGTAAACTAATCGCATCAGCCAAGGGAGTGCCCTGCACATGGACAAACAGGCCTGACCGCCCACCCTTTCCGCGCCGTTTCAGGCGTATTTCGGCATCGGAGATTTCTGACAATGGACCAGTTCGCCTGACCCGCTCGGCGGGTTTTGCCCGCGCGTTCGCGCATTTCCATTCCAGATCACGAGGCACATCATGCCCAAGCCCACCAAACCCCCTACCAAGCGCGGGGATACCCGGACTGTGTTCAAACCACGCCCCAAGCGACCGGCACGACCCGGCGCAAGCCCACGCGGCGGTCAGATCCGTGGCGGCCGCCCGCCGCGCTTTCCGGGGCGCACCGGCGGGCGTTAACGCTTGCCAAAGGGCCCGGGCACAGGCTTTGCTTGCCCGGGCCATCATCATGACTGACGCCAAGCCTGTGACCGCCCGCGAAACCGACCTTTACCCGCCGATCAAGACCTTTCTCGAAGATCAGGGCTATGTCGTGAAATCCGAGGTGGGGGCGGCGGATGTGGTGGCCGTGCGCGGGGCGGAACCGCCGGTGATTGTCGAGCTGAAGCTCGGTTTTTCATTGGCCCTTGTGCATCAATGCATCGCCCGGATGGGCGTCAGTGACGATGTCTACATGGCCGTGGCCCACAGCTCCGGCAAACGGTTCCAAAAAGCGGTCAAGGACATGACCACGCTCTGCCGCAGGTTGGGTCTGGGCCTGCTGACGGTGCGGCTGGCAGACGGTCTGGTGCAGGTCCATTGCGATCCGGGCCCATACGCGCCGCGCAAAAACGCCAAGCGGCAGGGCCGCCTGCTCAAGGAGTTTGCCGCGCGCACCGGCGATCCCAATGACGGTGGCCAGACGCGCGTCGGCCTTGTGACCGCATACAGGCAGGATGCGCTGCGACTGGCCATCTACCTCTACGAGGCCGGGGCATCGAAGGGTGCTGATGTGGCGCGCGAAACCGGTGTTGCGCGGGCCACGACCATTATGCGCGACGATCATTACGGTTGGTTCGAGAAGGTGGATACCGGCATCTACGGCCTCACGCCGCAGGGCGCGGAGGCTGTGACGCAGGCCCCCAAGCAGCTGGGACGTTAGGTTAGATGCGCAAGCTGCCATCTTCTTGCAGGGCACGCCCGTTTTGGGTGTAACGCACCACGTAGGTCACGTTGCCGTCTTCTTGTCGCGAATACACCGCGTCCGCCCCGTTGGTGTATTTGGTCTGGCCTGCGCAACTGGCCGAGAAAGACGCGGAGGAGCCGTTGACGCTTTGGTTGAAACCGGAAAACCCGGCGCTGGTGCAGATGCGGCCCACCAGCGAACGGACCTGCGATTGCGAAAACCCTTCGGTGCGGTAAGAGCCCGTCACGACGGTGCCACCATCCTGAACGGTCATCAGAACGGTGTCCGGCGACTGTGCTGGCGTTCCACAGGACGCGCACAACGCGACAATGGACAAGGCGGGCAGCGGGGACAAAGACAGTTTCATGGCTTACGGCTTTCCTCAATTAGGTACCAAGGTGGTAGCTACGGCGCTGCACCCGGTCAACGAGAAACACGGTCGGGCGCCTGTCCGGAAACCGTGTCGGTTTCCCGCCGTTTTCCGTGTCGGAAAACGCCATGCCAGCGCTGGTGAACATGTAATTTGCCCTAGATATAGGCGGATGCAGCGGCACGTTTGATCGCTCTGCGCCATCTACCTCGGCTACCAGATGCGTGAATATCCACGAGCAGTTTCGGGACAAACGCACCCGCGCGAAGCGGCGATGCATCGGCCCTTTATCGCTCTCCGGTCGAATTTTCGTAATGACATCGGGTGAGGGCGTTGACTCGCGCCGAATGCCTGCCTAACTACGCGACGTTATCACTCGTAAGACATGAGTGCTAACGGCCCCGCGTTTGGGGTCGAGGGAGAAACTTTGAGCCTCAAGGAGCTACAAAGATGGCATTGAAACCGCTTCATGATCGCGTGCTGGTACGCCGCACCGAAAGCGAAGAGAAAACCTCTGGCGGGCTGATCATCCCCGACAGCGCCAAGGAAAAGCCCAGCGAAGGCGAAATCGTTGCCGCAGGCCCCGGTGCACGCAAAGACAGCGGCGAGCTGATCGAGATGGGCGTGAAGACCGGCGACAAGGTGCTGTTCGGCAAATGGTCGGGCACTGAGGTCACCATCGAAGGCGAAGAGCTGCTGATGATGAAAGAATCCGACATCATGGGGATCATCGAGTAAGCGCGCGGCGCTCTCTCTGACCCTTTTTCCAACTTTCTCAAAGGAGAACGAACATGGCTGCTAAGGACGTCAAATTCGACACAGACGCGCGCTCGCGCATGCTGAACGGCGTGAACATCCTCGCCGACGCCGTCAAGGTCACCCTGGGCCCCAAAGGTCGCAACGTGGTGCTCGACAAATCCTTCGGCGCGCCCCGCATCACCAAAGACGGTGTGTCGGTCGCCAAGGAAATCGAACTGGAAGACAAGTTCGAGAACATGG
>ERZ1740067.1371-NODE-1371-length-16823-cov-45.338084_pt1 | contig 16823 bp, 17 predicted proteins | sample MGYA00581736_ERZ1740067 | MGnify/ENA primary metagenome ERZ1740067 (study PRJEB43018, sample SAMN04849236) | marine metagenome | isolation source: floating plastic debris | place: Pacific Ocean | collected 2008-08-27 | study: EMG produced TPA metagenomics... | reverse complement strand
CCAGCTTGAATCACGCCCAAATCAACTTGTGAATCCCTTTTGTCAACACGGCCTAAGCGATGCACCGCTTAATTTTGAACTGCGTAAACATGGATTGCCCCTTAACGGATTGTCTGAGGGATTCCGACTAAAATATGTCCAAGCGTCAAGGATAAATTCTGAGCTTGCGAAGCTCAGGGATGATGAAAAAGCCAAACGGCTACCAACTACCATCCATAAGCATTGCGAAGAGCTGCAACGCATTAACATAGATTTCAACATATTGGCTGCTGAAAGCTCGTGATGCATCACCGATGAAAGTCGACAAGCAAGTGAGCGCGCAGATTTCTACTTAGGCGAGAGTTCAGAGATTCTTCTTGCAACGCAGGCATGTTCGCTAAATGTTCTATCGCTATGCCGACTCGCTCCACGCCGCAGAAGAAGATTGATGATCGTGCCTTTCCGGTGCGCGTGAAATTCCGGGTTCCGCAAAGAGGTTTCGGCCAAAGCTACACAGAGATGTATGATTGGCTGAACACCAAGGTTGGTTTCGGGGGCTATGCAAAGCACTCCGAAGGCCATGCAGCCGCCTTCTATTTTCTGGACGTCGAGACTGCTCAACACTTCATCGCGGCCTTTCCTCAGCTTGAGCTTGCCGATGGAACACTTTCACGAACATATTCATCGCCAGCGATGGACGCTGCGGTAGATGCGGGGGAGCTACTAGGGGTGTGCAATCTATATTCGATCACCAAAGGTCAGGCTGCGATCCGCGAGCTGTTTGACGGGATCACAGACGCAACGGGCAACCTTCAACCTCTACCCAAGGTCTATCCAGACTATCACGCGCCCGTCGTCGCCAATATGGAAGGGGGACGGGTGCTCACCATGATGCGGTGGGGTATGCCGTCGCCCACCTTTGCGCTTCAGGGCAAGAGAACGGATCGTGGCGTGACCAACATCCGCAACACCAAGTCCCCACACTGGCGCAGATGGCTTGGGGAGGCCCATAGATGCGTTGTGCCCTTCGACGCATTCTCTGAGCCTCACAATGCGCCGGGAAAGCCTTCAGAGCCCGTATGGTTCGCTCTGGATGAGACGCGACCCTTGGCGTTCTTTGCGGGCGTCTGGACCCGCTGGACGTCTGTGAGGAAGCTCAAGGATGGGGAGACAACCGACAACCTGTTTGGCTTTCTGACAACGGATGCAAATGCGGTCGTAGCCGAGGTGCATCCAAAAGCTATGCCGGTGGTGCTGACCAGTATGGATGAGGTGGAGACCTGGCTAACCGCGCCGGTTGATGAGGCGCTGGCGTTGCAGAGGCCGCTGGCCGACGGGAGGTTGTTGCGCGTCTCCGAGGTTGGCAATTCTCAGCAATGAGCAACGGCGGCTCTGAGCCCGTTTTACCGGATGCTGCAAGGCGCATGAATGGCGGCTTCGGAGATTGTGCTGCGGTGGCAGACTGATATCCTGACTTCGTCCAGACCGGTCGACCGTAGCGTTTCGAAAGTCAGAAATGAGGATATCGGAACATCTAAGGCATTCTAGTCGAACTAGATGCACTTAAGGAATCTGATGGATAGCAAGATGCACGCAGATCACTTTATCGATCAACTTCGCCTTATGGGCGCATTGCCGGATTGTGAGACGACTGACAGGACTCTTGCAGCTTTTAGAGCCGTTCCACGTGAGGCATTCGCTGGTCCAGGGCCGTGGCAGGTTCGCTCTGCGCTCGCACAAAACGGCTTTGCAGTGCACGTCACACCTGATGCCGATCCACGATGGCTCTACCACGCAGTCCTTGTGGTGCTGGACGAGGAACAAGGCATTAATATCGGCGAGCCAACCCTATGGGCCCGCCACCTCGCTCGAGCGGGCGTGTGGTCCGGTGCGCGCGTGCTCCAGGTCGGCGCCGGTGTCGGCTACTATACCGCCATCCTCGCCCATCTTGTCGGCCCGGAAGGAAAAGTGGTGGCTTACGAGGTGGAAGATAACTTGGTTGAACGTGCGAAAACCAACTTGACGGCATGGACGAATGCAGAGGTACGCCACGGCAATGCAGTCACGGACCTACGGAATGACAAAAGCCATAGTCTCTTCGATTTCGTGGTTGCGTTCGCTGGCGTTACCCATGCCCCCGATGCATGGTTTCCAAGACTGTCGGAAAGGGCCCGGCTACTGCTGCCGCTGACGGGCGAGAACGGTTGGGGGGCGATGATCCTCGCGCACCGCACCGATGAAGGCTTCGAGGCGACCACTCTCGGGCGGTGTGGCTTCTATCCATGTGCGGGCGCGCGCGACGACAGGCTAGCCAAACGGGTCTCCGAACTCTTTTCAGATCCTGCTCATCTGGCGAATTGGCGGATAAAGATGATCCACAAAAAAGAGGGCATTGAACTTGAGCCAGTAGATAGGTGAAATGCACACCCTGCAAATCTATAATATCTGACCAACAATACCTCGAACCCGGACCTTCCTGCTCAGCGCGGCGAATACTCGCTTCGTCCGCACTCTTCCATCTCAAAGCCACTGACATCAGCAATAGGTCGGTAGTGCATACCGCTGGGAAAGATCCATGGTAATCCGACCGGTGGTCTGCTCATTCTTAGATTGTCGAATGTTCCTTAGGACCTTGGAGCTTGGTCTTCTAAGAAGCAGAAGTCATCTACCTAACGTAAGGGGGACGTCTGGTTCTCTTGCCGCTTAGGTCTTACTAAGTTTATAATTGAACGAGCGATATGTAAGTGTTTGCGGGATGTCCGCTCGTTGTTTGAGCCGTCGACATATTGTCTCAAAGAGACGAACAATTCGTACTTCTCCTCGCCGCGCAATCCCCGCACCGCTTCTTCAAATTCGACTGTTGGATCGCCTGAATAGTCTGACTTCTCTGAGGTGCTTTGCGCTCCCAATAGATTCGATTGCTGATCAAGCGTCGTTGAGGACAAACGTTCCGCAGAGCCAATCTGCCATCGTTCGACTAAATCGCTACACGACAGCTTCTCTAGGCGTCGCAAAAATGAACGCTGGTACAGTCGTACTGCTTGTAAAACCAAGATAACAACACAACAAACACAGAACAACCCAAGGCTAAGCGCTATGTTCTCAAAGGTCAGGTACGACATAATGTGCATGTAGCAGCGATTTCCGTATTTTCTACTAAAAGTTGATCACATTAGTTAAAAAAGCGTTAGCTTACTTCTCCTGATCTAGCAACTGTGTTGTTGTGTTCGGCTTGCTCTAAGACGCCAACAAACCTATCTCGGATCCCCCGACACTTTCTTTTTTGTATTTCGAAATAGATACTTAACGAAAAACTGGATATGAAGAGCAACAGCCCCAGCAGGCTTGCGGCGCCGAGCGGTACGGTTACGCTATTGACTATAGATGCAATGTATGAGCCGACCGCTAGCGACCCTCCAACTGCAGCGATTGGGTTTGCAAATTTCTGCCCGCCACTCCATTCGTCTATCTCTCCTTGCACTTCGCGCACTTGATCTCGGAGTAAGAAGACAATCGTTTGCAAGATATCAACTATATCATCTTGATGGATAGTCTCTGATTGGCGAATGCAAAGAAATAGCTGTTCTGAAAGTTGATTCTTGCTCTCATGCTTAGCAATCAAAGACAGCAGGTCAATCATTTCATCGTCGGGAATCCGCTCTTCAGACTTTGAAGCTGACTCTAACCTAATCAGTATGCTCTCGACGAGGATGTCTGCCCTTCGTACGATCAGTTCGTTCACAATATTCAGTTCGTTCACAATATTGCTCGATTCTACACCTCATTAATCGTTCTACTTTAGCGCCTTGTCTTCAAGCAATATTCAGCCAAAAAGCGTAGTTTCAACTCTGGGTCGCAGTTGTCCCTTGCACTTTTACATTAGCCATTGCCAAAAGTGGTCTTCGGCCTTTAATTGGTCAGCTTTCTGACCGCTTCGCCAACCTCACACCCGCGCCTCCGCCATTCTCTGGGATGAACTGGACGCCAGCTTTTTCGAGGGCCTCTCGGATAAGCTGTGCATTGCTAGTTCTGATCGAACCACCACGCTCAAATGCTGTTATCGCAGTCACAGACAACTTTCCTCCAATATCTGAAATTGCCTCCGACAGGTCGGCCTGTTTCCACCTTAGTAGTGCCCTTGCTGCCGCACACTGCGTCGATGTTACCATAGATAACCTCAATTATTTTCAAGTTTAGTGTTGACTGCGCGCTGACGCATACTTAAATATATTTCAAGTTAGCGCAGTTAGCAAGGAAACAGCCATGACCACCGCAGCCACATATGACCGCCGCTCCATCATGACAGAGGCTTGGTCGCGCACACGTGCGTTTATGGCGCGTAATCCGAATGGTCGTCTTGTCATCGCCTTCGCAAGCTATCTGCGTGAGGCCTGGGTCAACGAGAAATCCCGGTTGGCCAATGTCCGCGAGGCTCAACGTGTTGCCGGTCTGACCGTCGATCAGCTGCGCGCTGAAATCGATCAGATTGAAAACAGCCCCACCAATGGCGGCACCGCCCCCAGCACCGTGCACCTGCGCAAAACTTTGACGGCCAAACTGGCAGAGGAAAGCAACGCTCAGAAGCGCGCCATCATTCAGGATACATCTGCGTGTGTTGTGACCTTCACGAAGGCGGACGGGTCGCGCCGCGTGATGCGTGTCTCGGCCCAGCACTTGCGCCATCACGTCAAAGGTGATCAGGCCAGCCGGTCGAGTCGCATCGCGTCTCACACACGTGCCTATCGTCACACTAACCTGCTGCCTGTCTGGGACAGTGAGGCCAAGGCCATCAAAAGCGTAAACCTCTCGACCGTCACCCGGATCGAGACGCCCGAACAGACCCACACCTATTGAGACAATCGTCAATCGTGACGCTCGCAAAAGCAGCCTGCGTCAAACCCAAGGAAGGACAATCAATGTACAGTGTCACCTACAGGCTCAACACACTTGAAAAGGCACGGGCCGAGTTCAACGTGAAGCGCAGCCACGACGACGCCTTGGAAGATCAAAGCGGCACATCGACCAAGGGGACGAAGAAACACGACAAAACTCCGCTCAACAAGGCAGAGGACGATATGAACGCAGCAGAGCTGGCGCTTGCACGCACCCCTGCCGACAACGTGATCGAGTTTCTCAAAAAGGTTTCAGCGCTTGCCCGTGAGGGTGGCATTGACGAAGATGCCGCCAATCACCTCAAGGCTGATGCTGACAGGCTGATGGACGTGGAGGCCGACCCCATTATCCAGATGTGCGAGGAATGGATGACCATTCGTCGCGTCTATGAACAGCGCGCGGGTTATGCGTCCGACCTGCCCCATACGGAAGAAACCCCGCTGGAGTTGGAAGAGGCGTCCGACTATTCTTTCCGGCTGGAAAAGAAAATCATGCGCACCACTCCAAAAACCCCTCAGGGCTTGGCGATGCTGGCCACCATGTATTGGACGGTTGAGGGGCCAACTTGTCGTGCTGGGACTGAGGCCTGGGCCGAGTCTTTTGACAATCCGCAATTCGCCCTGCTGGCTCGCCTGCGTGAGGGTGCAATGCGTATGGCTGGCATGGTCAAGTCATAGGCTGGGGGTGGCGCAAAACAGTGCCATCCAAACCCATCGCCCGGTGTTGTCAGGTTTTGTCAGATGTCGGGCGCACCTGACAAAGCATTGTCACCCAGCAAACCCGGTGCGGAGAAAGGAGGATCGGCCGGGGGCGTTTTTGTAACCAAGTATTTTAATAACCAAGACCCCGAGCCCGCATACCACCAGCACTCATTTCAGCGCTGGAGGGCTTGGGTGCCCCCAAGGATCATTTTATGAATGCATATTTGACGAACAGGAACTGGTCAGACCGGTTTCTGCCTGAGATCAAGCGGTTGGTCGGCAAGCACCTGCTGGAAACCGCGCCCGATCCGTTTGACCACTTCCAGGCCACAGACTTGATGATGCTTGAGGCCCGAGACATGCGGATCGCCGCTAGGGTCAGGCGCCCAGGCTATGCGCAGCGCTATCCCCACCAGTTCACCATCCGCTCGCAGATCCCGTCGGGCGGTCAGACGGAGCTTTCCAAGATTGTGAACGGCAAAGGCGACTGGATGTTCTATGGGCACTCAGATGCCTCAGAGACTGGCGTGGAACACTGGTGGCTGATCGACCTGCGCGCCTTCCGAGCAGCACTCATAAGGCACGGCGCACAAGGGCCACAGATCAGCATGGGAGACCAGAGAAACCCCGATGGCACCTGCTTCAAGTGGTTCGATGTGAGGAGCTTTCCGAAAGAGCCACCGTTGGTGGTGGCTAGTGGCTAATCAGGCGTTTAGGGAGGAAATTCCACTTTGCAGGTCTACCGTCAGAATGAAATCGATTAGGGAATGCCGCCTGTGGAGCAAGTTACCTACAGCGGGCTCCGTCAACCTTGAACGGCGCGACCAGCAAAAGCCTCAAAGATCAATAGGCCTGCAAAACAACCAAGGACCACTGGCCTAAAGGTGGCTTATTGGGTGGATAGAATAATGCAATTTTGATTTAAGAAATTGGAATTAAAGGGAATTTTTGTTTTCTATGGTGCGGGTGGAGGGACTTGAACCCCCACGCCTTGCGGCGCCAGAACCTAAATCTGGTGCGTCTACCAATTCCGCCACACCCGCATATGTCCCTCGGACCAGCGTCGGATATCAAAGCCACCTCCAAGAAGCGAGCGCAAACTTACGCTCATTCAGACGACGATCAAAAAAGACCTCTCCGCTCCTGCAAATTGCTAAGTTCCGACAATGGGTGGTTCGGCATCGGAAGCCCATGGACGGCACAAAACTTTCCAGCAAATGCGATACGAGCTATGATATCTTCCCCGTTTTCAGAACACGCGGCAATTCCTCTGGCAGGTCTTCGGCAATCAAACCTGGCCCAAAGGACAAGGCGCATTCCACATGCAGCCAGGTCGCTGCTTCTGCCGCCTGCATCGGATTGAAACCACGTGCAAGAAGCCCCGTGATGAACCCCGCCAGGACGTCCCCAGATCCGGCGGTGGCGAGCCAAGGGGCCGCGCGGTCGTAATAGGCCGAATTAATGCTGCAACGCCCGTCTGGGGCAGCGATAACAGTATCCGGCCCTTTGAACAACACCACACAGCCTGCTCGCGCTGCGGCTTCACGCGTGGCGTCGACTTTGGAATAGGCGGGGCCTTTCACCGCAGGCGCTGCGAGCTTTTCGGAGATATCCCGGAAAAGGCGTTTGAACTCCCCCGCGTGGGGCGTCAGTACACATCCCTCATGCAGCATATCGAATAGCTCGGACTCTTGGGCCAGTAGCGTTAGTGCATCCGCATCTATCACCAAGTACCGCTTACCAATATGGTCCTTAGATAAAGCTGCCGAGATCAATTCCTTCGCACGCTGGTCAAGCCCAAACCCCGGCCCTAGGCACAGCGCGTTCAACCTTTGGTCTTCTAGAATGCGCATTAGTCCTGCGCCGTCTTCAACCCGCCTCAGCATGAGCGCCGTGATCTGAGATGCCACCTCCATTTGCGCCGATCCCGGCACCCCGAGCGTCACAAGGCCCGCCCCAATCCTCAAAGCCCCCCGAGCCGCTAAACGCGCTGCTCCTGTACGGCCAGCGCCGCCAGACAGGATCAGCGCGTGACCATGGGAATACTTATGCCGCGCTGAACCGCCCCAGCCCTTGTCCAGAATTGATTCCGCAGCGAAGAAACCTGGGCGCTTATCTTCGACATCAATCAAGGTGGTGACAGCAAGGCAATCCGCCTTTTCGCGGGTCAACGGGTTGTATGGTGTTCCCAAGGTTCTTGTCAGCCGTCTGTCCAGACCAATGTCTTTGACGACGACACGACCACACCCGACCGGACCATCGGCAAGGTGATGCCCGGACTTCGCACAATGAAATGTAACAGTCAGGTTTGCCATAATGGCGCTGTCGAATGGGTTTTCTCCATCATATCCGAGATATCGCCCACTATCGGCACACAATCCGCTTGGCACGTCCACTGAAACAACGCGTGGCATCCGGTCGTCGCGCCATGATGCCCACCAATAGTTGATCTCGTCCTGCACTCTTCCGGGGTCCAGAAAAGGACGTGAAAGTCCGGTGCCAAACAACGCGTCTATCGCAACCGACGTACCGGGATGATCCTGTCCATATCCATCAATCTTGTCTTCAGTCAGAGTAGTGACATCGCCCAGTTTGATCCACCGATCATGATTTGCCCGTGCATCCGGTGGCAGCCTCTCAGGATCGCCATACAAAAAAACCTCGACCACCCAACCCAAATGATGGAGAAGCCGCGCCACAACAAAACCGTCGCCACCATTGTTGCCGGGCCCGCACAGTACCACAGCGCGACGGGTCTCCTCTTCTCTGGGCCCCAAATATCCTGCGGTGGCGTCGGCCGCCTTCCGCTTTGGTGCTACCAATTCAGGCCATTCCTCGAAAATCGCCTCAACAACGCCTTGTCCCGCACGCTCCATCAACTCCAACCCCGTCACCTCACCCGAGGCGATGGCGGCTTCTTCAATGGCCCACATTTGCGCCGCCGTCAGCAATTCGGTCATTTTCGCCTCCGTTTCCAAAGCGCCCTAAAAATAGTCAAAAAGCTTATAACTTGGGCGGCAGGAATTGAATCCCCTTGCCCTGTCACCTATCGATACGTCATGCAATGGACGACCCCAAGTGCCGGTGGTCTGTCGCGGACAAGACCCGAGGAGAACCATCCATGAAAAAGATCGAGGCGATCATCAAGCCATTCAAGCTTGATGAGGTGAAAGAAGGACTTCAAGAGGTCGGCGTACAAGGGCTGAGCGTGATCGAGGTAAAAGGCTTTGGCCGTCAGAAAGGCCACACGGAGCTCTATCGCGGTGCAGAATATGTCGTCGATTTTCTACCGAAGGTTAAAATCGAGGTGGTCTTGGACGACGATCAGGTGGATGCCGCCATCGCGGCGATCATCGATGCCGCAAAGACGGATAAAATCGGTGATGGGAAGATCTTTGTGACATCTGTGGAGCAGACAATACGTATCCGTACGGGTGAAACAGGGTCAGACGCAATCTGACCCAAGCAATTCCAAAGACAGGAAGGATTAGGAAATGAGCAACAAGGTACTTGACCTGATCAAGGACGAGGATGCCGATTATGTCGATATCCGCTTCACGGATCCGCGCGGCAAGCTGCAGCACGTAACGGTCATGTCCGATCAGGTCGATGAGGACTTTCTCGAAGAGGGTTTCATGTTCGACGGCTCGTCGATCGCAGGTTGGAAGTCTATTGAAGCCTCCGACATGAAGCTAATGCCCGACCAGGAGAGCGCTTACGTTGATCCTTTCTATGCGGAAAAAACGATCTGCCTGCACTGCTCAATCGTTGAGCCGGACACGGGCGAGGCGTATGAACGCGACCCGCGCAGCACTGCCGAGAAGGCCGAGGCCTACCTGAAATCCTCTGGCATCGGCGATGTTGCCTATTTCGGTCCGGAAGCGGAATTCTTCCTCTTTGACGACGTTCGCTATTCCAACTCGATCAACAAGGTGTCCTACGAGGTCGATGCGACAGACGCCTCCTGGAACACTGACACCGAATACGAGATGGGCAATATGGGCCATCGTCCTGGGGTCAAAGGCGGCTACTTCCCTGTGAACCCAGTCGATGAGTCGATGGACCTGCGCTCTGAAATGTTGTCCACGATGAAGCGGATCGGCATGAAGGTCGACAAACACCACCACGAAGTGGCGTCGTGCCAACACGAACTCGGCCTGATCTTCGACAGCCTGACCAAACAGGCGGATGAGCTTCAGAAATACAAATATGTCATCCACAATGTTGCGCACGCCTACGGCAAATCGGCGACATTCATGCCGAAACCCATCTACGGCGACAACGGAACCGGAATGCACTGCAACATGTCGATCTGGAAAGACGGCAAGCCGCTTTTTGCAGGCGACAAATATGCCGATCTGAGCCAAGACGCACTCTACTTCATTGGCGGTTTGCTAAAGCACGCCAAGGCACTCAACGCCTTCACCAACCCATCGACCAACTCATACAAACGCCTGATCCCGGGCTTCGAAGCTCCGGTTTTGCGCGCCTATTCCGCCCGCAACCGCTCGGGCTGCGTACGGATCCCCTGGACCGAAAGCCCGAAGGCCAAGCGGGTTGAGGCACGCTTCCCCGATCCATCGGCCAACCCCTATTTGTGCTTTGCAGCGCTGCTGATGGCCGGACTCGACGGGATTGTGAACAAGATCGATCCAGGCGAGGCGATGGACAAAAACCTCTACGATCTGCCAGCCGAAGAACTTGCAGGCATCCCAACCGTCTGCGGATCGCTGCGTGAGGCCATCGAAGAGCTTCAAGCCGATATGGACTTTCTTTTGGCAGGTGATGTGTTCACGCGCGACCAGATCGAGGGCTACATCGAACTGAAGATGGAAGAGATCGAGCTGTTCGAACATACACCTCACCCGGTCGAATTTGGCATGTACTACAGCTGCTGATTGCAAGAATTCCCAAATCCAGGAACGCCCCGGAAACGACAACGGGGCGTTTTTGTCGACGAATCCAAGCCGGGTCGAAGGGCTGTTCTATCTCAAGAGTTTCGAGCAAAGTGCGCAAAGCAAAGCGCAAGCCGAACTCAGCCAATGTGATCCATGCCCTGAGCGATCTGTTCATCCATCGTGGTATGCTGGCTTACATTGGGTGCGACAACGGTCTCAAATTTGTGGCGCAAGCCTTTCGGGACTGGATCACGACAGTCGGTGCCGGAACAGCCTACATCTAACCGGGCTTACCCAGCGAGAATGTATATGGTGAAAGCTTCAACGCCAGGCTCTGAGACGAACTGACAAATGGTGAGATCTTCTAAAGCCTAAGTAAAGCACAATTCCTGATCGAAGAATGGAGGAAATACCTCAACACAAAAAGATCATGCAGTGTTTTGCGATATTGACGACCGGCGCCCGAATCCACCGTTCTCACGGATCAAAAGCCAGTCACGCAATAACAATCAAACTGGACCACTCAGGTGGGGCTAATCAAGGATCAACCACACATCCTTACCCAAAAGTCTCAACGGATCCCAAGAGCTTCAAGGTTCGCGATACGAGCTTGCAAGATAGGCTGCAATCTGCCAAATGCGCGATCAAGGCTTGGCGCGCCTGCCGTCCGCAACTGGGTGAAGCGTCAATCGGCTTTCTGTCCTCAGACGGGCCAGCAGGATCGGCAATGCGGACCCCGATTTTCTCAGTAGCAGCCCGGCCGGAGACTGATATGGATATCCCCCTTCCCTCCCGATCCGCGCTGAAGGCGCAGGCCAAGCGTTTGCGCGTTAGCCTTGCTGCCAAAGGCAAAACGCTTACATATGCGGAATCGCTCGAAGCCATTGCGCATCAATGGGGTGCGCGAGACTGGAATACGCTTGTAGCACAGGCCTTGGATGTGCCCCAACGGGACTTTACCCCGGGCGCAGCGATCCGCGGGCGTTATCTCGGCAATGATTTCTCGGGACGCGTCAAAGCGGCGCGGCTGAACGGCGATGGCAGTTGGACGCTCAGTCTGCGCTTTGACGAAGCAATGGACGTCGTCACTTCACCTCGTTTCAGCGCTTGGCGGCAGCAAATCACCTGCACGGTTGACAAGAACGGCCGTTGTCGTCGGACCACTTCTGACGGGCGACCCCATGTCGAACTCGCGCAGAGTTGGGGAGTATGAGACGGGACGGCGGGCGGGGCGCATATGAGCGTCATCGAGGTAGCGCCCGATCCGCCGTTCCAGACGACAATACATAAGTGTGAATCGCAAAAACCACTGCGCCCGTTTTCGGCAGGCGCAGTATAGTCTGCCGCTCTGAACGAAGATATTGCCCCCACCCCGCTCCGACAGGGCGCGGCGATGATTGTGAGCGCGGCTGAAAGAGCGCTGGATCGTCATACCACAGCTGATTGAACCGCCAGAGCGCTCGCCCCGGCTTGACGGCATCGAACATGCGCTGCACCCGCCGCCCAAGATCACTAGTGTATTCGTCCACCGGAGAATGAATCGCGGTCAAGGGTTGGCCAGCCTTTTCATCCAAACGCCAACTGGCTGGAAAACAAAGGATAGCCCCTTTCAGGACATGCTCGTCTCCGACCTTTGTCAGCACGCAGAAATCGCACTGCACCAATTGCCCCAACATCTTGAAGGGTTCGGTACGCGACACACGCACCTTGCGCCCATCCGGGCATTGAACATCCGCACCGACCTCAAAGCCAAGCGCAGGCAATGCGTCCAGAACCATATCGAGCAGTTCGCGCCCCGCCTGCAAAGCGTCCGGGTCGGACCACAAAACTTCTTCTGGCCGCTCTTTCATCAAGGCGGAGCGCAGAGCCATTTGCCCGGCATAGGCCTCATCAACGCGCAACCAAGGCCCGATGACCGGTTGCACACCCGGCAATGAACGGCCCTGGCGCATGTCTTCAGGAAGATGGGTATGAAGCACGGGTTGCATCCCGCGCTTCTATCCGGCAGCCCGATCCCCCGCAATTCCCAGCAGCGCAACGCGCCCGGCTGTTAAGCAGGCACTGCGTGAAGGTCCACACGCATCCGGCCCATATGCTCTTCCCAACCCTCATCCATTGCCAGTGTCACGCCATAGGCCTCTGAACCTTCGGGCAGCCCCGAATGCTCAAGCCGCAAAAGCGTTCCGCCTTCGACAGCCTCGATCCACCATCGGACCCGCGTCATCACCCCGTTCAACGGCTCGACGGTAAAAGAATATTCCAGATAGTCAGGCGGGCATGCTTCAATGACGGCACCCCAGATAACTCGCTTGCCGCTTTCGACACCGAACAGCGCATATTCGTTACCCGCGCGCAGCGGTGTCTTGGGCTTGTGAAACCATATGGCCAGCTTGTCGGGCTCGGTGAGATAGGCCCACACTTCAAGCGGTGTCGCCTTGAGGTAAACGGATTTGCGGATCGTATTCATGGTGTATGCTCCTCTTCTTCAATAGCGGCTTTGAGGTCTGCCAGGCGCGCATCCCAGAAGGTTTCGAAATAGGTCAGCCAGTCTGCGACAGGACGAAAGCCTTCCGGGTCGATGATGTTGAAGACCTCACGCCCTTGCATCCGGGTTCGGATCATGCCGCCCTGGGCCAGAACGGTCAGATGTTTCTTGACGGCGGCCCGCGTCATGTCAAAAGGCTCAGCGACTTCGGCGATCGTCATCTCACGCATCTTAAGCATTCGCAGGATTTCGCGCCGCGTCGGGTCCGCCAGGGCACGAAAGGCCGGTTGGTCTGGCCCACTCATGGTTCCGTGACCTCCAGAAAGCGTGGCAGGTCATATCGTTCTGTTTGGATGGCACCAGCTATCTCAGAAATAGACGCCGCAGCATGTGCGAAACGCGCCGAAACCTTCTCTCCAGCCCAGCGCTCAATCGCTCGCACGCGTAACGCCTTTCGCTGCACCAGCCTGCCCCAGGCAATTGTCGACAGGGAGCTGATTGGCCTCGTTCTTAGAACCGCGATCATCGAACACTCCATGCAGAGGCCTTAAATGAAACCTTTTGGTATCAGGCAAATATGACACCAAAAGGTTTCATGTCAATCCCTCAAGTCGCAATTCTCAAAAACGACGCGGAAAGCGGTCGCAATCCGGCAAGTCACCCCCTGCTTTCCGCGCCACGCTTACGCCAAGGGAAGGACGAATAGATGAACCGTCATTATCGCAATGGCCGCAAGATTGACCCCGCACAGGGATCTATGTTGGCGGATGGAACCCCAAACGAAGGAGACAGGATCGAGATCGGGCCACCACATCTGGCGCTCAACGAATGGAAAGTGGCGGGGCTCACGCTCCCCAATCTTCCGGAGATGCGCGCTTACCGCTGGCGCCGCCTAACCCAACATATCGTTGATCGGGGCTATGCGGGCCTTCTAATGTTCGACCCACTTAACATCCGCTACGCCACCGACTCGACCAACATGCAGCTTTGGAACACACACAACCCTTTCAGGGCCGTTCTGCTTTGTGCAGACGGATACATGGTCATCTGGGACTACAAGAACTCGCCCTTTCTCAGCACCTTCAATCCGCTGGTTAGGGAACAGCGTGCTGGCGCGGACCTTTTTTACTTTGACCGGGGCGACAAGACGCGCCAACAGGCAGATGTGTTCGCCGCCGAAGTCCAGGATTTGCTCGAAAAGCATGGCGAAGGCAGACGTTTGGGCGTCGACAAAGTCATGCTGCATGGCCTACGTGCGCTCGAAGCTCAGGGTTTCGAGGTCATGGACGGTGAAGAGGTCACCGAAAAATCACGTGCCGTTAAGGGCCCGGACGAAATCCGGGCAATGCGCTGCGCAAATCATGCCTGCGAAACTGCAATTCGCGAGATGGAGGATTTCGCACGTAAAAACGTCGGGGACGGCAAGACGACCGAAGACGACATCTGGGCCATTCTACATGCCGAAAACATCAAGCGAGGTGGCGAATGGATTGAAACGCGTCTGCTCGCCTCAGGCCCACGCTCAAACCCTTGGTTTCAGGAATGCGGACCTCGGATCACGCAGAAAAACGAGATCATCTCGTTCGACACGGATCTTGTGGGCAGTTATGGGATCTGCATCGACATTTCCCGCTCTTGGTGGATCGGTCCAGACAAACCGCGGCCCGACATGATCTACGCCATGCAGCACGCGGTCGAGCACATTCAGACCAATATGGAGATGCTGAAGCCGGGTGTCATGATCCCCGAATTGACAGCCGGAACACATGTGCTGGACGACAAGTACCAAGCGCAGAAGTACGGCTGCCTGATGCACGGTGTCGGTCTTTGCGATGAATGGCCACTTGTTGCGTACCCGGACAAGGCCGTGCCCGGTGCCTATGACTATCCGCTTGTGCCCGGCATGGTGCTGTGTGTTGAGGCGCTAGTGGGGGAAGTGGGGGGCGATTTCTCGATCAAACTGGAGGATCAGGTTCTGATCACCGATAGCGGATACGAAAACCTGACAACCTACCCATTTGATTCGGATCTGATGGGTGAATGATAGCCAACTTAACCTAACGTAAACATCCCGCAACAAACAAAGAAGATCATTAGTCGATGTCATAATACCGCACAGAAAGAAGCTAGCTTGATTAAGGTATTGCCAAAACTCCACTCACGTTCACCCTAATCATTTAGCTAACTAATTCATTGAAAATCATATTTAAGTGAGGCCTCAAATATCTCCTTACTTTCGCAGATTTGCATCGATAACAGTCGCCTGTCTTGGGCCGATGGGAATGACCGCTTTAACCCAGCTTTTGCCGATAAGTGAACCGCCGTACATAGACTGATACCATCGCAGGAAAGCAATCTTTTTTGCAAGCGGATTTTGTCTGATGGTGCCGATCGGATGCGCCTTGCAGACCGGCTGAAGATGCTGACGCAACAGGTCGCCGCTGCCTCATGCGCGCTAACTTCAGATGTCGCAGTTCAAGAATGCCATGACATGCTTGAAGAAGTCACCGACGAAATCGATATCATTGACCATGCCCTGATGTAAGATAACGACGCATTGCATGTCTTTGGTCCCGAAGAAAACCGCCTGACACAGCGCGAACTTGAGCTTCTGGAGAAAGAATGCAGACTGCACACGGCGCTGTAGACGCTGTCCTGAAGGGGGTCTACCCTTCGACATGTCCTGCACTACGACTGCGTCTATGCAAACGGCGGCCACCAGTTTGTCTATGTCGAAGGGCAAATAGCGTGGAGCCATTTCCGGAACCGACGCAAGAGGTTTGAAGAGACCATCAGAGACCAGACGAGAGAATGTAGACGAACAAACGCCCAACCGACGGGCGGCAGGTTTCAGAGTTATTGCGCTACCAAACCTTTCAAGCCATTCATCCCAGTCGGCCGTTTTGACCCAAAGGTTTTGATCGGGGCGTGGCAGATGGGACAATGCCTGTCCTTCTCGCGCCGCACCAAGGGCTTTTCGCATCCTCGGAAAGGGCACCTTCGCCTTTTCTGCCGCGCTCGAAATTGAATGGACATGGCGCGTTGAGACCCGCTTGCCAATAACCACTTCGCCAACATCACATAGATAGTTGTGCACAACGAATTCGCGCGCAACATCGCAAAGTGGCGCGCAACCTGGCCTAGACTGCATTCGCTCCAGCCAACGAGAGAATGGAAAGAACTCAGAGTAGAAGCCACCCCGAGGTCTTTTTGGTCTTAGCGTCGCAAGTTCTCTCGCAAGGTTCTTTGGTCCGCGCGAGATTGCAGAAAACCCTGCCGATGAAGCTGCAGCTAGCGTTTGTTCGTCGATTTTACTTTGGTCTCGACCGTTGTTCCCCAAAGCCACCAACCCAAGCTGCTCACTCGCGCGAATGACAGTTCCTATGTCGAGCCGATCAACCCATCGACGGTGCTTCGACCTGCCGCACGACAAACGGCGTATCACATAGAGCTCTACTTCAGTTGGCGCACACCTTTCTCCAGATTTCAAAGCTTTCATGATCAACGAAATATTGTCTCTGACCCGCCCCGCATGGTCATGTTTACAGCGCCCGCGCTCAGGGCGCGGAAGTTGAATGAGCGCTCTCCCGTGGATAGGGCAAGACCTGATCCCATCAATGTACCACCAGATCGGCGCGCCCGACCCGAGGAAGCTACTGGAACCGCTTTGCGCGTCCTCAATGCAGCTTGGGCAAACGCTCGGAGTGTCAAATCGCATCAGCTTAGGAGCAAGCCATTCGTCGCCAATCCTGTAGGTGAACTCGAGCAACTTTTCGGGATCTACATTCGCGAGTTCACACCACGGCCACGATTGTCCGTTGTCAGGGATTTTGGGACAGATTGCTGTGTGAGCTAAGAGAGGGTCTG
>ERZ1740067.1370-NODE-1370-length-16834-cov-7.398236_pt1 | contig 16834 bp, 2 predicted proteins | sample MGYA00581736_ERZ1740067 | MGnify/ENA primary metagenome ERZ1740067 (study PRJEB43018, sample SAMN04849236) | marine metagenome | isolation source: floating plastic debris | place: Pacific Ocean | collected 2008-08-27 | study: EMG produced TPA metagenomics... | reverse complement strand
GCCGGATGAGCGAGACCGCTCTCAGCGAACAGATGTGAACACTCGCGGCCGCGCTCTTCGAACGCGGGCTCACACACGGCTTGACCGGCAACATCTCGGCCGGAACGGACGATGGCGGCTTGCTGGTCTCACCAACCGGCACCAGCTTTGGTCGCCTGAACACCATGCGCGGACAATCGTGAGAAAACGAACTATCGGCTCTACCGGGTCGCGAGGCGGAGGCTCGCGGCAGCTTTCTTTGCGGGCAGAAAACGGGCCAAACGAACTCTTGGCAAAAGATATCGAAAGGCATACGTGTCTTTTGTCCGAAGGATCTGTTCGCCACTCAATCTGCGTTTCAGGTTCCATGCTTTGCTTGGACGTATTCCCAGCACTTCAGTGGCCTGATTTCAGGAGGCTGAGTCACGGCGCCATCATTTTGGCGGGTGGCACGTTCGGAGACCGGGCGGTGGTAGATGCAGGCAGCATCGTCACGCAAAATGTTCCCCTGGTTAGGTCGTGGTTGGCATCGGTCGCGGCTTATCGTGCGGTCCTCACAGCATTAACACGCCCCGCGGCGCTAGAATTCTGTTTTTCCGCCTCGCACCATCAAGGCAACAGCGTTGCGGTTGTCAGACCGGGCTGTTGAGCGCTCGGACGTTCGGTGCGTTGCTGCCAAACACTCCTACACAGATTGATATGAAGGCAGCCTATTGGTGGTCCAAAGCAGCCGACATCCGGTTACGTATGTATATGAAATTGAACAGAAACCTTTGCATTATTCCCCGTACCTACAGGTTTTGAGGCAACATTGGCGCTCAATCTGAGCTTTTCCCCCTTAACGCGAGAAAAAATTGCTGCAAAACGACCGCAGATCGGCAATTTGTAGTCACCGCTCAGCGACAATAGCGCAGATTCAAAAACAATACGGCACCGGCCGGGCGTAAGGGACGATGATGACGAAACTTTCTACAACCGCAGCCGCGGTTTTCTCCGCGCTTTGCTGTTTCTTGAACATGCATCCGGCCAATGCGACGCCGTTCACAACCAATGTCCCGGGCACCAACATCGCCTTGCCAAGCGCCTATCCCGAAGCAGGCGGTGTCGTCATCGTTATGGAGGGCGTCAACGGCCAAATTTACTACCAGTTCAGCGATCCCAACGGCGCATTTCGCGGCTTTAACTCGAATGGTCAGCCGAGGCGGTTTCGCGGCAACCCCTTTACGATCAACGATCCGATCCCGCTGGATTGCGGAATCCGCAGCTGTACAGACTATTTCGGCGGTGCCATCGCTCAGGTCTACGTCCGGTTTTCGGCTTTTGATGGCGACACGCAGCCCGGTGGTTTTGATGAAAACGACATCAGCCTGATCCTGAACGGTGTGAACGTTGGCAGTTGGTCGGGTCTGACGACCGAACGAACAAACAACTCCGGGACCGTCAGTCAGGGTTTCACCACCGGTTTCGGGAACAACACATTCAATACGGGATGGTTCTCTTCTACCAATCCGACCTTGTTGAACAGTTTGCTGACCACCGGACAGACCAGCACGCAGGTCTTGGATGACGATCCGAACGACAACTATTGGGATTTTCGCCGCGGCAACAGCCTGGGCAATGAAGACCTGCGCACGATTGCACCAGGGTACGAATTCCAGAAGACGACCACGGCGACGGACTACACCAATGTCGGCGATGTGATCACCTACACCTACACGGTCACAAACATCGGGTCGGTGAACATTAACAATCTCACGGTGGTCGATGACAAGGTGAACGGTCAGGGTGGTACGGTCACTTGCGACAGCACGACCATCAATGAGACGACGGGCGGCGGATCGCCTGAGATCGCGACATGTACCGCGACCTACACGGTCACGCAGGAAGACATCGATACCGGCAGCCTGACGAATATCGCCCGTGCAAACGGCGATCCGGAGTTTGGCCAATTGGGTGCGGTGCAGGCCAGTGTCACACTGCCAGGCCCCGCAGCAGCACCAGACCTGACCATCACCAAGGTTGCGCGCCAGACAGCTTTTTCTGCTGTCGGTGACGTCATCACTTACGACTATGTGGTTGAAAACACGGGAAATACGACGCTCACCGATGTGACCGTAACGGACGACCGCATTGCGTCACTCAGCTGTACTCAGGTGTCCTTGCTTCCGGACGCCACGTTGACCTGTTCGGCAAGCTACACGGTGACGCAGGACGATCTGGACGACTTTGCAGTGAACGGCACACCGCTCACCAATGTAGCAACGGCACGTGCGCAGGACCGCGGTGGCGCAACACTCACGCGCACGGTGAACGAAACCGTTAATGGTCCAGCGGCGGCACCGGCCATTGTGGTGACCAAGACTGCGGTTCAACAAAACTTTGATGCCGAAGATGACGTGCTGCAGTTCCGGATTGAGGTCACGAATACCGGCAACGTCACATGGCCCGGCCCCCCGTCGATCACGGACGCTTTGGTTACAGATGCCGGGGGTACGGTCAGCTGCCCGCCGGGGACGATTGCGCCAAACGGGTCTGTGATCTGTACGGCTGACTACACCGTGATCCAGGACGACGTGAATGCGGGCGAAGTGATCAACCAGGCGACGGCCAGCATCACGGTTGGGGGAGTAACGGTCAGTGACACCGATGATGTGACCGTGCCTGCAGTGCAGACTACGGGTCTGACATTGGTCAAGCAGTTGAATGCGGGAAGTGCCACCAGCTTTGGCGCGCCGAACGTGACATTGATCTATGATTATGTGCTGACGAACACAGGCAATGTCACACTGACATCGCCGGCCATTGACGATGACAGAGTGTCAGCGACCTGTACTGCGACGGAAATCCTGCCGGGCACGTCGGTAACCTGTACCTCCGACAACTACCTGACGACGCAGGACGATGTGGATACTGGCAGTGTGACCAACATTGCCACGGCAACCGCGGAAGACCCGGACGCGGTCGAGGTTTCCAGCAACACCGATCAGGTGACGGTGGACGCCGACCAGATGCCGGAGCTGACGCTGGACAAGCAGGCCCCGCTCGTCGCGCCGGTTGCGTTCTTCGAAGGTGAGACTATCGTTTACACCTACGAAATCACCAACACGGGTAACACGACTTTTAGCGGCGCGATCACAGTCGATGACGACCGGTTTGCCGCGCCGATCGATTGCGGCAATGCTGATCTAGACATTGGGGCAAGCCGGACGTGTCAGGCGACATATACGGTCACTGCGGCGGACGAAGCGCTCGGCTTTGTGACCAATACGGCGACCGCGACCGATGGAACGACGACGTCAAATGCCGACACCGAAACGGTTCCTCAGGACGGTACGGATGCGCTGGAGTTGACCAAGGTGGCGGATCTGACGTCGGTTTCGAGCCTGTCCGATCTGATCACCTATACCTTTACTGTGACCAATGTGGGCGACAGATCCATCGGGACAGACAGGACGATCACGATCAACGATCCACGCCTCGGCACGGTGGCGTGTTCGCAACCTGTCCGGATTTTCCCAGTGGGACAAGGGTCGCCCAACGCGATCACCTGTACCGGCAGCACCAACCCAACGCAGGCGGAGTTGGACGCAGGCGAGGTCGTAAACACGGCCACGGCGCAGTTTACGCGGCAGAACGGCGGCAATCCGTTCACTGTGGTTTCTCCGTCAGCAGAGGCCATTGTACCGGTCGCGATCACGCCGGCCTTCACGCTGGACAAGATTGGACCAACCGCGTTCACGTCCGTGGGCGAGCAGATCACCTACACATTCCGCATCACCAACAGCACAGAGCAGACCATTGCCACAGCGACCGTCACAGACCCTCTTATCCCGGACTTGTCCTGTGACCTGACGGAAATCGGGCCCTTGGCCACCGAACAGTGTACGGGCACCTATACCGTGACGCAGGCCGACGTCGACGCCGAGAGCATTTCCAACACAGCAACGGTCAACGGCATGTCGAGCACCGGTCAGACGCTCGACCCGGCGACGGACACCGAAGTGACGCCAATTGACCCTGCGGCGGCAACGCAATCCGTGGATCTGTCCAAAACAGCCGATTTAACCGAATTCAATGCCGTTGGTGACCAGATCAGATACAGCTTTGCGGTTGCGAACACGGGAACGCAGACGCTGACCAACATCGTGATGACCGACCCTCTGGTGTCGCTCACCTGTACCGTCCCAGTGCTGGCGCCGAACTCCACCGACAGCACCACGTGTCAGGCCATTTATACCGTTACACAGAGCGATCTGGATGCGGGCGTGGTGAACAACATCGCCAGCGTGACGGCGCCCGGAACGACGGGTGACAGCAGTTCTTTGGCCATACCAGCGGCCAGCCGGGATGCTGCCTTTACGATCGATAAGGAAGCTGACGATGCGGTGAACGTCGTGGCGGGGCAGGTCGTCACCTATAGCTACAGGGTAACAAATACCGGTAACGTCACGCTGTCGAATGTCGCCCTGACGGACACACATCTGAGCGCATCTGGCTCTCAGTCGCTGACCATTTCGGGCGGAGGCAATACAGGTAGCATCGCGCCGGGTGACGATGTGACCCTCACTGCGACCTACACGGTGACGCAAGACGATATTGATGCGGGAAATGCGCTGACCAACACCGTCAACGGCACAGGCACACCACCCGCGGGCGTGACGCCGCCCACGGAGAGCGATACCGAAACTGTGACGGTCGAGCCCGCCGATGCTGACCTGCGCGTCGTCAAGACCGAAGCAGATGGTTCCGGCACCTTTGGCGCGGTGAACAGCATCGAGGCTTATACGTTCCAAGTGTTCAACGATGGCAACGTTACACTGAGCAATCTGACTCTGACAGATGATCTTACCGGTTTCAGCTGCACGCTGTCCGATCTGCAACCCGGGACGTTCACCTCAACCTGCGCAAACGCATTGACCTTGGGAGATGACTACACAATCACCCAAGGCGACATTGACGCGCGGTTTCTGACCAATGAAGTGACGGTCACAGGCAATGCCCCCGGTGGCGCAGCAGTGTCCGCGACGGACAGCCTGACGCTGAGTGGCCCGACGCAGACCCCGGCCATCACGATGACCAAGACCGCAACGGCGGGCGGCGGCTTTGCGGCCGTAGGCGACACTCTGACCTATGACTACGTTGTGACGAACGCTGGCAATGTGACCCTCACCGAAGCGATTTCCATCGCCGATGACCGTGTGTCTGTGACGTGCCCGGCTTTGCCCCTGGGCGGGCTTGCGCCCGGCGGCACTTTGACCTGCTCGGCCTCGGACACAGTCACACAAGCAGATCTGGACGCGGGTAGCGTGACCAACCGGGCCACGGCCAGCGTCACGCAACCGGTTGTGCCGGACTCGCCCGGTGGGCCGACCGAAGTCACGGCGACATCGCCCGAACAGACGGAGACTGTCAACGCCGCACAAGCGCCTGGCCTGTCCATTGCCAAGGCGCTGGCACCCGCCTCGGCGAGCAGTTTCACGGCCATTGGTGACACGATTACCTACGAATACACAGTCACCAACAGCGGCAACGTCACGCTCACCGACACGATCAATGTCAGCGACGACCGCATTGCAGGGGGTGCTGCGCAGTTTTGCTCGGACACGGATCTGGCACCGGGCGACAGTCTGACATGTACGCTCGTCTGGACCGCCGATCAGGGCGCAATCGACGACGGCGAAGTGACCAACATCGCGACCCCGGCCACAACTTTTGGCGGCAGCCCCGTGCCAGCGACCAGCGACACGTTGACGGTGCCAGCGGTGCAGACGCCCGCGCTGACCATGCTAAAGGAATTCGCGTCGATCACAGACCCCGGCCCGCCATCCGGCCCGGGTGGTTTTGCCGCGGGCAATGTTGTCGCCTACCGCTACACGGTCACGAACTCGGGCAATACGACCATTACGACGGAACCGACGGTCTCCGACAACCTGATCCCGGTTTCAGATATCAGCATTGATGCACCGTTCCCGGCAGGGGGCATGGCGCCCGGTGACGCGGTGACCTTTACCGGCACCTATTTGCTCACGATCCCTGATATCCAGTTGGGTAGCGTCACGAACAACGCCACTGCGACCTCTGATGGTGTCACGTCGAACCCTGAATCCGAGACGATTCCAGTAGGAGCCAATCCGGCACTGAGTGTCACAAAGACCGCGCTGCAATCGTCGTTCACTGCGGTGGGGGACGTCATTGACTACGAATACCTGGTCGAGAACACCTCGCAAGGCTCGCCTGCACCTGCCTTTGCCAACGCCATCAACGTCACGGATGATCGGACAACCGTTTCCTGTCCCGCACCTGCGGGCGGTCAGCTGGAGGTTGGCGAGACGATCACCTGTACTGCCTCCTACACGGTGACACAGGACGACCTCGATGCCGTGGCGCAGGGGCAACCCGGCGGTTTCGTGACCAATGTGGCCACCGCCGAAACGACCTTTGGTGGGCAGCCGGTGCAGTCACCTGCCGATACCGTTACCGTTCCAGCCGTCAACGATCCCGCGCTCAACGTCGCCAAAAGCGTGTCCGGCGGTCCGAACCCGGCGGGGGTCGGCGACATGATCACCTACGCCATCCTGACCACCAACAGCGGTGACACGACCATCAGCGGTATCGACGTCGACGACCCATTGCTGGCCAGCCTCAGCTGCTTTGACGGGGCGAGCAATACTGGCGCGCCTGTCACATTGCCTGCCACGCTGAGCCCTGGCCAGCAATTGCTATGCGAGGGCGATTACACCATCACGCAGGACGACGTGGATGCGCAGACCCTTGTGAACACGGCAAATGTATCAGGCACGACACCCGGTGGCGCGCCTGTCACGGGCACCGGTTCGGTCCCGGCACCGCTTGAGGACGACGCCCCAGCGGTCGAAGTGACCAAGGCGCTGAGCATCTCTGAACCGGATAGCAGCTTTAGCATCGTCGGGCAGTCCATCGACTTTACCGTGACCGTGCGCAACACGGGCAATGTCACGTTGAGTGCAACAACCGTCACTGACGACCTGGTGCCCGGCGAGATATGTAACGTGACCAGCCTCGCACCCGGAGATGAGGACACCAGCTGCACGTTCACCTACGTGGTGACGCAGCAAAACATCGATGATGGCGATTTGACCAACGTGGTGCGCGCCAGCGCCGTACCAGTCAGCGATCCGGGCAACCCGGTGAGTGATGATGGCACGTTACTGGTCGATGGGCCGGATGCCGAGCCTGCCTTCAGCCTCGTCAAAACCGCTGACGTCGCGAGCTTTGCGGCGCCGAACGAAACGATCACTTACAGCTACCGGGTGTCGAACACGGGCAACGTGACCCTTACTGCGGCGCCCACGATCACGGATGACAGGATCGCCTCGGTCTCTTGCCCTGCCTTGCCGTCCGGCGGGCTGGCGCCGCTCGACAGTATCGTGTGCACCGCAGTCTATCTGACCACACAGTTGGACGTGGACAATGGCGGCGTGACAAATATCGCGTCCGTCCAAAGCAGCGAAGTCCCCTTTGATCCCAACGACCCCGACCGGGCGGAGGCGACTGAAACAGTGCCCGCCACCCAAGGTCCGGCCTTCACCATCGACAAGACGGTGGACGATGCGACGGATGTTCAGGCCGGACAGGTTCTGACCTACAGCTATCGCGTCGTGAATACGGGCAACGTGACGCTTACCGATGTCACACTGACCGACAGCCATACCAGTGCGGCAGGAACAGCGCCGCTGAGCCTGAGCAACGGGGGCATCATCACTTCCCTGCTGCCGGGCAATGAAGCGACGCTGACCGCAAGCTACACCGTCACGCAGGACGATGTGGACACGGGCAACGACATCACCAACGCGGTCACCGGTACGGCAACCCCGCCCGGCACATTGACACCGCCCGAGGCAGATGATTCCGAGATCGTTACGGTTGAAAGCCCGACTCCCGACATCACGGCGCTGAAGACTGTCAGCGCCAGCACGGGCAACAGCGTGGGCGACACTGTCACATTTGAAATTACGGTGACCAATACGGGCAACGTGACGCTGGACACGGTCAGCCTGACCGACACGTTGCGTGACGGGAACGGGCAGGAGATCACTCCCGCCCCGCAGCCATCCTTGATCTCCGGTGACGGCGCTGTGCTCGACGTGAATGAGGTCTGGACGTACGAGGTGTCGTATGTGCTGACGCAGGACGATGTCGACAGCGGCGGGCTCAGCAACTCGGTTCTGGTGCAGGCGCAGGACCCCAGCGATACGTCAGTCAGCGATCTCAGCGACAACGGCATCGCAGGCGACGGCCCGGACACCCCAACCACATTTGAACTGCCGCCACAGGCCGAAGTGACGGGTATCAAAACGATCACGTCCACAGGAACAGATGTCGGCGATATCGTGCGCTTTGAGATCACGGTCGAAAACACGGGCAACGTGACCCTGACCGGCGTCGACGTCACCTCCGACACGTTGGAGCGGCAGGACGGCACGCCGCTGGCGCTGGCCTCGGGTCCGGCGTTTTCGTCGAATGACGGCGGTTCGCCGCAAGGTGTGTTGCAGGTGGACGAAACCGCGACCTTTGTGGCGACTTATGTGCTGACCCAGGCGGATTTGGATGCGGGCGGTATCCGTAACTCGGCCGTGGTCGCAGGGACACCGCCACGCGGCCCTCCGGTCACAGATGTCACCGACAATGGCGTGCCGGGCGATGGCGATGACACGCCAACCACGCTCGACATCACGGCGGCCCCGGCCTTCAGCTTTGACAAGGCCTATACCGGCGCGGATGCGAGCTTTGACGCGGTGGGCGATGTGCTGGAGTACACCTTCACGCTGGTCAACACGGGCAATGTAACCCTGACCGACGCCATCGAAATCACCGATCCCCTGATCACCGAGCCTATCGTCTGTGACACCGTTTCGGTCGCGGCACCCTGGGCACCGGGTGACACCCGGACATGTGCCACGACGTACGCCGTGATGCAGGACGACATTGATGCAGGCGAGGTGGAAAACACCGCGTCCGCCAGCGTCGGCGCTGCTCCGGGCCAGACAGACAGCGTGACTGTCCCGGCCAATCAGACGCCGTCGCTGGACATCCTGAAGGAGGCGCAAAGCGTTGATCCTGCGACCGAATTCTTTGTCGGCGCCGTCATTGACTATACTTACACCGTCTCCAACACCGGCAACACGACGGTGACGGCTCCGATCACCATCACGGACAACCTCATTCCCGCCGCGGATATCCAGTGCCCCGTTTTCCCAACGGACGGTATCGCGCCCGGTGGCACATATGTCTGTACGGGCAGCTATACGGTGACCGCGGGCGACGTGGACCTCACGACAGTCACAAACCTTGCCTCTGCAACCGATGGCACGACAACCTCGCCTCAGGTGACCGAGACCATTCCGAACAACGCCAGCCCAGCCCTCGATGTGACCAAGGAGTTGCTGCGCGTGACAGACGCGGGCGATGTGGAACGGACCGGCGGGTTCGAGGCGGTGGGTGACAAGCTGCTTTACCGGTTTACGGTCGTGAATTCGGGCGAATTGACCTTTGTCAACGACGTGGTCATCAACGACGAACGGCTGGGCGCGCCGCTGGTCTGCTTTACCAACACAGGTGCCGATCCGGACTTCCGGCCGGGCGAAACCGTGATTTGCGAAACGGATGCGTCCTCGGCCTATGTGGTGATGCAGGAGGATCTGGATGCAGGCGAGGTGTTCAACGAAGCCTTTGCCGAAACGAGCGCCACAGGCCTCACCGCCCCGGTGATTTCGGATGTGTCGTCGGTCACGACTCCGGCCGCGACGGACCCGATGTTCGAGCTGGAGAAATCAACCCCCACAACGGCCTTTGCCAATGTGGGGGAAACGATCACCTTTGACTTTGTCCTGCGCAACACCGGCAACCAGACTCTGTCGAACCTCGAAGTCACCGACCCGCTGATCCCGGCGCTGGTCTGTGGCGTGGATACGCTTGCACCGGGCGCGACACTGACTTGTTCGGGCGATTACGTCGTCACGCAAGACAACATCGATGACGGCACGCTGAGCAATACGGCCTCGGCCAGCGGGGTGGACCCGTCCGGCACTGCCGTGCCGCCGGTCACCGGCACTGCGGTCGTGCCCGGCCCCCTGACCGACCCGTTGACCCTTGCGCTGACGAAAACCGCGACCCCGTCGCCCTTTGGCGCTGTTGGCAGCACGGTGTCTTATGGGTTTGCGGTGAACAACACTTCGCGGTTCACGCTTGTGGATGTGACGGTGACGGACCCGTTGATCCCGGGCTTCTCCTGTGTGCTCGCGCGGCTTGATCCCGGCGTGACGGACAATTCCAGCTGTGCCGCAACTTACACGGTGACGCAGGAAGACGTGGATCGCGGATCGCTGGACAACACCGCCCAAGTCACTGCCGGCGACCTGTCGGGAACGCGGACTGTGACCGTGACCGACACGATCACAACGGCAGGGCCCGCCCGTGCTCCGGCACTTGAGGCGACCAAGACGGCCAATATCACGAGCCTCACACCCGGTTCCGACATCACCTATACGCTGCGTGTCGCAAACACGGGCAATGTGACGCTGGATGTGACGGGCATCACCGACACGATGAACCGGATCAACACAGGTGCGCCGACCTTCCTGACAACGCCGTTTGGCTTTGTCACTGGCGACAGCAACAACGACAACCTGCTCGATGTGGACGAGGTCTGGGAATACAGCGCGACCTACCGCATCACGCAATCCGACCTGAACGCAGGTGGGGTGCAGAACAGTGTCGAGGTGACCGCCGAGGGCCCCACCGGTACAGGCACCGTCAGCGACACATCCGATGATGGGGATGACGGGGATGGCAACACCGCAGATGATCCCACAACGGTCGAGATCACGCTGGACCCGCGGCTTGATGTGACGAAATCGGTCGTGACCACCGGTACGCAAGCTGGGGACACAGTGGTGTTCGAGATCACGGCGGCCAATATCGGCAACGTCGATATCAGTGGCCTGAATATCACCGATACCCTGAGCCGCGCGGATGGTACGGTGCTGGGGACGCAGGCGGCTGTTCCGGTCGGCGCGATCTCTGATCCGCTTGCGCCGGGTGCGTCGGCGGTCTGGCGTGTGTCCTATGACCTGACGACCGAAGATGTTGATGCAGGTGGCCTGTCCAACGCCGTGGTGGTGACGGGCACAGGCCCCGGGCCGGCGCTGGTGCCGGTGACAGACACTGGCGATGACGGTGACGACACCGACGGCAACACGACTGATGACCCGACGGTACTGACGATCACGCCGCAGCCTGAACTGGTTGTCACCAAGACATCCACGAACCAGACGACAAGCCCCACGGCGCCAGGGCAAACGGTCACCTTCGACATCCTGATCGAGAACCTGGGCAATGTGACGCTGCGCGACCTTGCTTTTACCGATACGCTGACGCGTCTCGACGGCACCATACTGTCGCCCGACAGCCCGTTGCCCGCCGGACCGGCCGAGCTTGCCGCGGGGCAAAGCACAACGGTGTCCGTCGCCTACACGCTGACGCAAGAAGACTTTGATGAAGGCGGTGTGCAAAACGTCTTCGAAGTCATCGGAACGGACCCCTTGGGCCTGCCGATCACTGACGCGTCCGATGATGGCGACGACGGGGACGGCAACACCCTGAATGATCCCACGCTGGTGCCGATCACGGCCATCAGCACGGTTGACCTGACCAAGACGGCCAGCGTGCCCACGCGCATCCTCGGCACCGTGTTCGAGGTGATCTTTACGCTGGAGGTGGTCAATACCGGCAACGTCACGCAGGCCGATCTGATGCTTGAGGATGACCTGACGGTCTTTGTGGCACCGGCCACGCTGACAAATGTGGCGGCCCCGGTCGCCTCTGGCTTTGCCACGGGTGGGGCCAATGGCGGCTTTGATGGGCAGGCGGTGACAAACACGCTCGCGGCGGGCACGTCGCTGGCACCGGGCGCCACCGGGACGGTTTCCATCGCGGTGCAATACGACACCACAGCAGGGTCACCTGCGGGCACGAATACCGCTGCGTTGACTTCGGACCGGATCCCCACGGCGGTGACAGCCTCAACAACCGTCGCCACATCCGAGCCGACATCGGACATCGTCGCGGGCAAGCGGTTGATCAGCGGTGGCATCGTGCAGCGCGGGTCAGTCGTGACGTTTGAACTGACCTTTGAAAACCAGAACACAACGGCGGAAAGCGGTCTGACCTTTGTCGACCAGTTGCCACCGGGGCTAATCTATGTGCCGGATTCCGCGACCTTGAACGGGTCTGCCACACCTGCGCCCGAACTGTTGGGCCGTGCCGTGACCTGGCCCAACCAGACGCTTGCCGCGGGTGAGTTGGTCACCATACAGTTGAGTGCGCGTCTGACAGGTGGTGCGGGTGAATACACCAACAGCGCCTATGTGATCGGACCTGCCGGGGGCCGCGTGTCCAACACGGCGACGGCGGTGTTGCGCGTCAGTCCCGAAGCGGTGTTTGACTGCGGTGACATCATCGGCAAGGTGTTCGATGACCTGAACGGCGATGGGTATCAGGACCCACCGCAGACCATTGTACGTGAGGGCAACACCGCCGCGGTGCGCCGCCAGCTCGACACCTGGACACCGGAGCAGATCCAGCTGGATGGGGGTGAACCAGGGCTGCCCGGCGTCAAGCTGGTCACGCCGCGCGGTGACATCATCACGACAGACAAATACGGGCGCTTCAACGTGCCGTGTGCACTGCTTCCGAACCAGCGGATCGGGTCGAACTTCCTGCTAAAGCTTGATGACCGAACTCTGCCCACAGGCTACCGGGTCACAACCGAAAACCCGCGCGTCATGCGGGTAACCGCCGGTAAGCTGGTCGAAATGAACTTTGGCGCGCGTCTCGGCAATCTGGTCGAGATCGATCTGACCGCCACAGCCTTTGCAGGGGACGCACCAAGTGCCGCACTGGCGCAAGGGCTGTCAGGGCTGGTGTCGCAAATTCAGGATGAACCTTCCGCCATCGTGTTGCGCTATTACCGCGCCGATGAACCGGTGGCGACGGCCCGCGCCCGCCTGCGCGCGACCGAGGCGGCGTTGCGCAAGGCCTGGCAGGGCAAGGGCACCTATCGACTGGATATCGACCGGTCGATCAGGCGGCTGCAGTGAGGGTGATGAGTATGAAACGTGTCTTCGCAACATCCGCCTTCCTCTTGGGGTCCACCGTGCTGCCGGCCTTAGCGCAGGATGGCTTTGTCATCACGCTGAATGGCGACAAGGTCCGGGGCGACGATCCGGTTCTGGAACGCCAGATCAAACGCATTGATGAAGTTCTGGAGCGTGCCGATGTCCGGGTTCAGTATGACGGGCTGGACGTCACGCCTCGGCTAGATCTGGAAATCGAAGGGGATGACGCAGGCCGCAGCGCTGGCGAAACTGTGACACTGCAATCGGCACTGAATTACCCGGGCTATGTGACCCGTGGCGAAGTATTGATCCTGGACCTGAACGCCCGGGGCGGACCCAGGACGCTGGAGCGTTACGAAATCGCGCCCAACGGCCAAATCAGCGTGCAAGTGCCCCAAGGTGACAACATCGTAGCGGTGCATCGCGTCTACGATGCACGTGGCCGGTATGACGAAACCACGCCTTTGCGGATCAGTCGCGGCAACGAACGGAACCTTGTTGACGGGGTGGAGGATGGCAATGACGCCACAGCGCGCCGCCGGATTCCTGTGCATGGCGGTGCCGTGACCGTATCGGGCAGCAGCGTCGCAAGCGGTGCCCGTGTCAGCACGTTGGGCGAGGTGATCACACCCAGCCCGTCGGGTGAGTTCGTAATTCAACGCATTCTGCCGCCGGGCAGTCATGCCGTGGGCGTGCAGGTGCGCGGCCCAGGTGCGGCACCCGTGGATGTTGTGCGCGAAATCGAGGTGCCGAGATCCGACAGCTTCTATGCGCTGCAACTGGATCTGACGCTGGGTTATAGCGACAGCGATCTGGACGGGCGCGACTATTACCAGCAGGGCCGCATCGCCGGCTACTTCAAAGGGCGTTTTGCCAACGGCGTAGAGCTGACGGCGCAGGTTGACACCGGCGAGGGCGATCTGGACGAGATTTTCTCAGGCCTGGGCGAACGTGATCCACGCTCGACCTTCCTGCGGCTTGACCCAGACGATCTGTACCCGACCTATGGCGATGACAGCACGCTGGTGGATGACACGCCGACGTCAGGCAAGTTCTACCTGCGCGTGGAGCGCGACAACAATTACGCGATCTGGGGCGATTGGCGCGCCAACATCGCGAACACGACCTATCTGCGCAATGACCGCACGCTTTACGGTGCCCGCGGTCACCTGGAATCGCAGGATGTTACGTCGCAAGGCGAACCGCGCTGGCAACTGGATGCCTATGCCGCGCAGCAGGACACGCTGACCCAACGGGACGTGTTCCGCGGCACGGGCGGGTCAGTCTATTTCCTCAGCCGTCAGGATCTGACCATCGGGTCCGAGAGCCTGCTGGTGCAGGTGCGCGATGCAACGACCGGCCGTGTGATTTCGACGCAATCTCTCGTCGCCGGGCGCGACTACACGATCAACCATATCCAGGGCATCATCACGCTCGAAGAGCCGTTGCAGTCAGGCACCGGGTCCAACGGTCTGGTGGTCACGGATGTGGGCGGTGCGGCGGATGTGAATCTGGTGGTGCAATACGAGTTCACGCCGGATGCAGGCGATGTTGATGCCTTTTCCTACGGCGTACGGGGCGAGGTTTGGGCGACAGACCGGCTGCGCTTTGGCGCAACGGTGCAGAGCGAACAAACCCCGGCAGGCACGCAAGACTCCTTTGGGGTCGATCTGCGCTATCAATTGAACGAAGACACTTTTGTGCAGGCCGAATATGCCGAGTCTGACGGCCCCGGGTTCAGCTCGGACATCTCGACAGACGGTGGACTTGTCTTTGACGAAGCGGCGGCGGTCGCTGGCAGCGGAGAGGCGTTCCGTATCGAAGGCCGCGCCGCACTGGTCGATCTGGGACTCGCAGCTGAAGGTGCGATCAGCGCCTATTTCGAAGAGCGTACCGCCGGGTTTACCACGCTGGACTATTCGACCGCCGCCGATGAGACGCTTTGGGGCTTGGCGCTGGACGTGGCGGTGACCGACCGCCTTGATTTTGCGCTTTATTTCGACAGCTTCGAACAGGATGGAGGCAAGATCGACCGGGAGGGTGGCATAGAAGCCAACTACGCACTCTCAGATCAAACGACATTGAGCTTCGGCCTCGAAAACCTTGAACGCGAGGGGGTGTCGGGGTCGGGCAACGGGTCGCGTACAGATGCGGTCGTGCGCCTGAGCTTCGAGCCATCCGAGACACTTAGCTGGTATATCTATCTACAGGAGACGCTCGAGAGGTCCGGCACGCTCGAGGAAAACGACCGCGTTGGATTGGGCGGTCGTGTGACATGGGCCGAAAGCTGGGAGCTGGAAGGCGAGATTTCGGATGGCGATGGCGGCACCGGCGGGCGCCTGTTGATCCGCAACGACAGGGGCGAGGCGGGTAGCACCTATTTCGGGTATGAACTTGATCCGAGCCGTGAAATCTCGGGGCTTTCCAGGTCCGAGACGGGGCGGTCCAAGGGCCGGTTCATTGCCGGTGGTGAGCGGCAGGTGAGCGGCACCGTGACGATGTTTGGTGAAAACGCTTATGACCGGTTCGGGCGCTACAACAGCCTGACGTCGTCCTACGGCATCACGTACGAACCCACTGATCGGCTGTCCTTCGTGACGGCGTTCGAAACGGGACAGGTGCGCGATGAGGTGAACGGCAATTTCGACCGCTATGCCCTGTCACTGGGCATGCAGTATCAGTCGGATATATGGGAGGGCAAAGCCCGCCTCGAATACCGCAAGGAAGACGGCAGCGGTGCGTCATCGAACCGCGACAGCGACACATGGCTGTTCACAGGCTCGGGCAGCTACAAGATCGACGAAAGTCAGCGTCTGGTCTTCTACGCCAAGGTTTCGGACACCGACGGCAATGGCGGTATCGCGCCGGACGCCAACTTTACTGATCTGTCCATTGGCTATGCCTATCGCCCGATTCACGACGAACGGTTGAACGTGTTGTTCCGCTATCGCTATCTGGATGACGAGTTTGGGCAGCGCGTACGGGACAGCGCTGATCCCGGTCCGGTGCAACGCAGCCATGTTTTCAGCCTCGACGCTGAATATGACCTGACCAAGCAGTGGTCGATCGGTGGCAAGCTGGGGGCACGCTTTAGTGAAAGCGCGGCCACCAGCGGGGATGCCTATACGTCCAATGATGCGGTTCTGGGCATTGTGAATGCCCGTTGGCACATGTTGGACAAGTGGGATGCCCTGATTGAATTGCGTGCGCTGGACCTACGTGACGTCGGCACCACCGAGGTTGGCGGGCTTGCCGCGGTCTACCGTCACCTGGGCAAGAACGTGAAATTGGGTTTGGGCTACAACCTGACAAATTTCAGCGATGATCTGACCGACCTGACCTATGACGACAGGGGTGCATTTATTAACATCGTGGCCAAATTTTAGGGCTGGGTCGCTATGGTCATGCCCGCTGCCATTGACAAGTTCGGACATCTTTTCTGGAGGGTCTGATACGACCGCCAAACTCTTTTTGGGACAAACGACGACGCGGGATTAGTTTTTTTCGTCTGCATTGCGGGCTGCTACTGTCGCATTAGGGCCGGACGGTGAATAGCAGATCTGGGCCGTCTGTTTCGTCGCGAACTCCGCCCCCCAACAAGATGCCGCGGTTGCTCCAATGGCGGCAACGAGCTCCATTTTGTCTTACGATGCTCGCGCAGCATTCTGCGGAAGCACCTTGCCTGCGATGTAAAGCGCTGT
>ERZ1740067.1369-NODE-1369-length-16839-cov-4.436606_pt1 | contig 16839 bp, 11 predicted proteins | sample MGYA00581736_ERZ1740067 | MGnify/ENA primary metagenome ERZ1740067 (study PRJEB43018, sample SAMN04849236) | marine metagenome | isolation source: floating plastic debris | place: Pacific Ocean | collected 2008-08-27 | study: EMG produced TPA metagenomics... | reverse complement strand
AGAAAGATACCTCAACAGCCGCCCAGTTTTCAAAGCTTAACGATCCGAAGCGCTTTCGGAATGGCGCAACCTTGCGCGAATGGCTGGCTGAAAAATCTTGTCTTTCGGGAAACTGAGACGATTTCCCGTTCGTCTCACAGCCCCTTCCGGTGCAAGCGTTTTGTTTTAGAAGCCTAAACGCAGCTCAATGCCCCACAAACGGGGCTCATTCACCGTGAATCCTGGATTAGGGTTCTCTTCCACAACGCCTGTGGCGGGTGGGACGCCAACGGCGTTTCGGTCAAGGACAACCCGGTCATCAAACAGATTGTCGACGAATGCAGCAGCACTAAAATTGCCAAAGTCGTAACCCACTCTGGCGTTGACCAAAAAGGCCCGGTCGCCGCGGTTCTCGGGCAAATTGAGAATATCCGAGAATTGGCCACTGGAATAGCTGATGTTGGTATTCGCGAACAAGCCTTGATCGTCCTTGTAATTGACGCCAGCCGCTGCATTAAATCGCGGCGAGGTATCAAAGCTATTTCCGTCGAGATTTGCGAACTGCGGATCAGCGGGATTTACTGGGTCACCATTGGCGTCAACCGCGAACGGAAAATCAGTAAACTCCGTCCACAATAGGCCCATATTGGCGAACACGGAGAGCTTATCGTTCACTTTAGCCTCCGCCGAAAACTCCGCCCCATAAAGCTCGGATTCTCCAGCGTTAAGAATGAGGCGATCAAACAGATTACCAGCTAATCCAGGCAGATTGACCTGTTGATCGGTCCAATCTGAATAGAAGATATTGGCATTGACGGTTAGGCCAACATCCGGCCATTCATTGCGAAAGGCCAGCTCGTAATTGGTGAGATATTCAGGATCATACCGGCCGATAATTGTTCCGCCGCCGCTGTCACCTGTTACAAATACTCCGCCCGCACGATAGCCTCGCGAAATGCTGAAAGAGATGGATCGATCATCATCAAAATCGTAGATGATGGTGCCACGCGGCAAAAATGCTTCAAATGTTGTATCGAGCGCATCTCCGCTGAAGAGTATACCGAGAAAGGGTTCGACACACGGCCTTCCGCCTAAGCCCGGGACAAATGGAGCGATAATGCAATCGGCTGGGTCCGACGTCAGTGTGCCTGTTGGTTCAGAAACATCAAGGTTCTCCCAGTCATACCGAGCAGCCAGATTGATCTTGAGCTTATCGGTCAATTCAAACGTCACATCGCCGAATATGGCATAGTTTCGTGCGAGAGTTGTAACAAGGATCTCGCCGGTCAGCTCCGAGTCAGCAGGAATCACCGGAAAAACCGGCACTGGACTTCGCGTGAGCCTGGTCGTAGCCGTCGCGGTATCGAAAAAATAACCACCCAACCAGCCTGTTAGGCGATCATATTCGAAATTGGCGCGCAATTCGGCTGTGTAGGTTTCGGCGACGTTTATATCGCGATTAATGCCCAATTCATTATCGCTATCACCTTCCTCATAGGTGCCAAGAACCTTGAAACTCCAATGATCACTCAATTGGTAGTCGAGATCCGCAATCAAGCGGGTCGTTTGAATAGTGGAGAAAGTTGTACCGGGTGCAAAGGTCTCGTTCCCGAAGGGGTCGAAATCGCCGAACGTCGGATCGCTGATCGGAACTGGGGCCTGGACGACATTTGCACTTGCGATATCGGATTCGGTATATTCGCCAGTGATTTCTAGCCTGACACCCTCTAGCGCGCTCGGTTCAAAAAGTAACTTGCCCCGCAGCGTCAAGCCATCTTGGAATCGTGTGTTCGTTCCATTGAGCTGGTTGATGACTTCAAAATCAACCTCCCGATAATCGGCCGAAAAACGGAAGGCGATCTGATCGGCAACGATCGGTCCAGTGACAGCGCCGGAATATTGCCGTGAGTTTTCATTGCCAATCAGGATGCGGGCGTCCAGGCCGAAGTCATATTCGGGATCGGCCGTCTGGAAAATGATGGCGCCCGCCAAAGCATTACGACCTTGAACGGTGGATTGTGGTCCGCGCAGCGCCTCAACCTGCTCAACATCCCACAGGTGCAAAGCGCCCCGATTTGCTGAGAAGGAACTGGGCGCCCCATCAACGTAAATATTTCCAGTGACACCGTTGCCAGCACCGCCGACGCCGCCAAAGCTGATTCCGCGTATCGAAATGTCGTTTAGAGAGCTGCCACCGGTTGAGAGGTTTGGCGTGCGCAGCACAATATCTTCCAGATTGTACAATCCGCGCTGTTGGATGTCTTCGGCCGTAACGATCGAGACCGAGGTTTGCGTATCCTGCAGCGACAGAAACTGCTTCGTTCCTGTGACTACAATTGTCTCTGCCGGCAACGGTTGTTGACCTTCTCTTGCACTAGAACGCTTGTTCTTCTTGGGTGCTTCGGAGACAATAAAAGCGCCGCTACTTGACCGGCGCGCACGGAGATTGCTGCCTTCCAGCGCCTTCTTGATTGCCTCGACCGGCGTTAAACTGCCTTTGATCGCCGGAGCGCGCTTGCCTTGGATGAGGGCTTCCTCGGCCAGAATATTCACGCCTAAGATATCGCCCAGTTCCACCAGTGTTTTCGTGAGTGGACCGGCGGGCAGATCGATGTCCATGGCCTGGTTTTGAGTGCTAGCGCTCTGCGCCAAAACCGGGCCGGGGCTTGCCGCCCAGAACGCTGACGCGGCGCTCAAGAGTGCGGGTTTAAGCCACTGCGTATTGCGTCGATAAGCCAAGTTTTACCCCTTCATGATGTTTTTGCGACTGCCATTCAATCGCGGCAACATCATAAAGACTCGCGAGCAGCGCCAATCAGGACCTTTGAGGAGAACTTTTTTTAAAAAGCGTCTGAAAGGGGTCGGCCCCAGAGGTGCTCTGCCAAGTCAAGTTGGCTTGCGGTGGACAATGAGTATCCTGCTCTCCGCATTTCTAATCTCGATGGGGAAGATATCAGCCAGCGTGACGAGCATCCCATCGATATCTGTGCCGCTGAAAGATACCGTGACTTTCGTATCAAGGAGATCGTTCAGGTTGGGATCAAGCTGGATTAGTTTGGTTGAATAGCGGTTTGCGTCAGCGACTAACTCGCTGAGCGGCGCGCCCTCATATTTCAGCCGATCCTGACGCCAGGCGGCGAAGTTCTCCGTTCTGAAGTCATCGATTTCCGATAATCCTTCGCTTTTGGTGGCATAGAGTTTCTGGCCCGCCGAGAGTGTTTTGCGTGTGATCATGCTGGTGGGCGCGTCATTCAATATAAAGGGGTGACCGACTTCAACACGTCCCTCGGCAACGGACAGCCTGACCACCCCGCCGTTGTTTCGCACGTCGAACACCGTCCCGAGCACCTTGGCGGTGAAGTTTTCAGCTGTGACAGTGAAAGGGCGCCCAGGGTCTGGCACCACATCGAACACGGCGGCACCCGCTATCAGGGTTACATGTCGTAGACTGTCTGAGAGTTCCGCTTCAATCTGGCTGGCCGCGCCTAGCGTGACGATCGAACCGTCTGACAGCACCACCGCTTTTGTTTCGCCGACACCCGTCGCATGGGCCGCCAGCAAAGGTGCTTGCACGACTGTTTCATGAGGCCCCCTTAAAAAAGGAAGCGCCGTGACAAGCAAAGTGATGACCAGGGCAAAAGCAGCTGCCGCGCCGACAAGAAGCGGGCGGTTTGCGGCTAGATAAGCTGGCAAACTTTCAAGAAAAGCTGCGCTTTTACCCGAAAAACTTGGCTTGAAATGACGCTTAGCAATGCGCTCGCGGCCAAGCGTACCAAGCGCGGCCCACATGGTGATGGCTCTATCATAGGCATCCGCGTGACGCACGTCCGCTTGGCGCCACGCTTCGAACTTGGCCCGCTCGCCAGCTGTGATTTCACCGGCCTCAATGAGCAAACGCCATTCTATGGCAGTCTCGCGGATGTCGGGCGGATATGTGAGATCGTCATCGGTCATTATTGATCTCCATCCAAGCCTATCAGTAAGGCGTCTTCAATATCAGCAACGGCGCGCGTTATGTGTTTAACAACTGCGCGTGGGCTGAGGTTCATTTGCCTGCCAATCGCTGCAAAACTCAGCTCGTCTACGCGGTGCAATAAAAACGCTCTTTTGCGTTTTTCCGGCATACGCTCCAGCGCATGATCTATGATATTAAGCTGCTGCTGTACTTCTAAGACTCTTTGCTGGTCAAAATCAGGACCTGCAGCGGCAAAATAAAGTTGCTCAATTTCAAAATCAAATCGCGACCGGCTGCCCGCATTTCGTTTTTCTGTAAGCACTAGGTTCCGCGCCGTCCGCCATAGAAAGGCCTTGAGATTGCGAATGCCGGAGACGTCCTGTTCGGCCAGTTTTTGAAACGTCGCCTGCGCTATATCTTCAGGATCTGGCGGCCCATCGCCAAAAGCTTTGCGCAGCGACCAAACAAGTTCATGCACATAGCTGTTATATATAGCTCCAAGCGCCGTTTTGATTTCAGTTGATGTTTGGGTTTCGTTTGAGCTTGGGCTCGACGAGCCTGCGCGATCATCCCTGATCTTATCCGGGCTGGAGCTCGTGTTCATGCCTAAATTGTGCCGTAGAGGGCTAGATCATAGTGTGAGGAGAGCGCCTGACACTGTACAGAAATTGAACCAATGGCACGCGCGGGAAGTTCAGCTATCAGTTTTGCAAACTCGTTGAGAACAATTCGCAAGCACCTTAATGCCAGCAGCAGTTTTTGCAAGGCTCTAGATGAAATCGATACGCCATGCTTCGGCACGTCTGCTTTCAGGACGTTGTCACACCAAAAAGCCGATCGAAGCCACTTGCCAGGAAGTCTGGCGTTATAAAGTGAAAAAAGCCCGTTTCCCTAGCTAAAAAAATCACATGAAATACTCTAATTCTGCACTTAAGTTTGATCCATCTGCTACTTCGAGTTTTCCATCAAACTCTATCTGCCTTTCGCTTTGTGAGCCGCAATTGCTTCTCGTGCCAACCGTCCAGCGGCAACAGCTGTCTCTTGCGCGGCACGTACGGCATTTCGTGTGACTGCTGTGTGCTGAATAAAACCGTGGATGAGAGAGGGAAATTCTCTGTAAATGACATCATTACCTTCGCTCACGAGTTTTGCAGCATAGGCGCGTTGTGAATCGCGAAGCGGATCAAAGCCCGCAACAGCGATCAACGTTGGCGGCATTTGACGCGGTTCGTCGAATAAAGGTGAGATTTCCGGGGCTGTGAGGTCTTTCCCTGGGAATACGATCGATAAGACATATTCTGTAAATGCACCATCAAGCGCGAAACCTTCGCCAAACAAATTGGAGGATTGGTACGTCTCGCGCATATCCGCAATGCGGCGGTTGTCGACCGCTGGAAAATACAGCACCTGACATAGAGGAACGATTTCTTTTTGATCAAGTTGCCGCGCTGTGACGGCATGAGAGAGGTTTCCGCCTGCACTGTCGCCGCCGACACATACCGCGTCGCTTGCGCCGCCAAGCGCTTTAGCGTTTGTAACAGTCCATTCAAAGGCGTGTTCCGCATCGTTCCAGGCCGCGGGGTATTTTGCTTCCGGAGAAAGCCGGTATTCGACGCTGACGACAATCGCATTCGCATCTACAGCGAATTGTCGAAGCTGTCGGTCCGATGCCTCAATGCCGCCAATAAACCATCCACCGCCGTGATAGTATACGAGGATGGGCAGTTTTTCTTCAGGCGTTGGTTTATAGATGCGCACCGGAATGCTGCTGCCATTCGATGTCGCAATTTGATTATCGGTTATAGAGTGCAACTCTGGCGGCTCTGCTGTCCGAGAAGACCAGATTTGAGTTTGTTGGCTCCTGATGACTGCGCGCCCTTCCGGCGTTTCGACATTTGCATTGGGGTCTGGTTTCGCAAAGCGAGCGGCATCTTCCGCAAGCATGGCCTGTATTGCCGGGTCTAGCGTCTGATTATCTAGTGTAATGCGCTCAGATGCGTTTGGCGTTTGCGCGTTGGCGACCAGGCAGCCGGAGACTGCGATAGTCAATATAGCACGTGCACAACTTTTCTTGATGGTTCGGCACATTGCGTCAAATTGGGCTTTTTTTAATTGGCAGCGCATTTGAGCCTCCAGTTCTCGTTTAGCGATGCTCACAAGTCGCGCATGGCCTAGCTTTCGAACAAGTCTCCATTTGGGTAAAGTTGACCATTTGCGCGTAAACGGCTCTAAGCTGGCGTGAAACAAACGCCAAGCCGTTTCAATTTTCTGCGGTTGTGACGCTTTTTATGCGCTGTTCTAAAATGTGTCGTTCGCGCTCTGGTTTTGCTAGCCACCAGGTGCGAATGGCGGCGTTGTCGATCTTGTTTAACCAACCTTTATGAGCGTCTATGGCGGCATTGGGATAGTCCACATCTTGCAGGCGCAGATATGTATCAAAGAAATCGCGAACAAGCCTATTTTGCGCTTGGACAAAATGCCTTTTCGGCGTTGAGCCTACGAATGCGTTGCGTATCGGTCCGCGCAGGAATAGCGGCAAGTCCGACATGCCTAAATGGAAGGCGCCGCGTAGCTCAATGCGGGTGACGTTCTCATTGAGTCCAATGCCTTCAAAACGCTCATAGGCAAAATCATTAAAGGAATGGCCAATGGCTGGCCGGGGTCTATTGGCCGATGCATAGACCATATCCGTGTCAGCATGGAGCATCAGAAAAGGCACCGGCATGTCTGCGTTTATCGCCTTTAAATGATAGTCAAACCCATCCAAATTCACCGCAGCAGCACAGCGTGTATCAACCAGACAAATTGCGCCGGTTGTTGAGCCGCCATAGGACATCCCCATCTGCCCAATTTTTGAAAAATCACTGGCCCGAACAATGTCTGACATTGATTTTGGAGCTTTTCCCTCGGCCAGCTGATTATGAACGAAGAGTCTATCATCCACCCAGATTTTACGGCTTTGAGCAAAACGCCCTTGATCTTCTAGCCATTGGGTGCTGGCGCTTAGAAGTCCTTCCAAACGGTCATCATAGGTCTCGCCACTATAGGCTAGATCCAGGGCATCCTTGATATCAGCATCGTCTGGGGCGTTGAAAATCCTAGGATCCATGTCCACCACATCGCCATTGGGAAACACCGTGGTTGAGGAATCGCGGGTATGTTGAATGGCGTAAATGATGTAGCCGTGGCTGGCTAGATCTTCCATCAACGTCACATGCTGACCAGCAAACATCACATAGCCGTGGCTATAAAGTATAGTCGGGCGTGGTGCGCCGGTTTGCTTGAGGATTGATGCATCTTTACATGACCTGGTTTGAACATGCCGCAAATGGGTGAGAAATTTCGGTCGGCCGAAAAAAGTCCCTAAGCTGCGGGCCGTCGTGTCTGCCTCTTGCGGCGTAAAATAAGGCACAGGTTGGCAAGCCAGATCCTGTGCGGGATACCAAACTTTGACTAACAACCGCCTCGCCGCATCCTCTCCAGCATTTTGGATATTCATCCTGTTCGTATCGACCAGCTCAAAGCTGCGCGTGCCCACCATATGCGGGCCGGTGGGCGCCGGTAGTTGGCCAACAGGAAAAGTAAGGATGGGATACATGCTTGCCGCAGCGGCTAGGAGCAAAATGACTCCGGATATATAAGGGGTTTTGCTAGAGGACCCGCTTTTCTTAAATGCCGTAAAGAGCGCTATAAGGACGAATCCAATCCCTACTGCTATGGCAATTTGTGCTTGCCAGCGACTGATCAAGTAGGCCCAAATGCTCGCAATAAGCAACGCAGCCGCGGCGCCTAAAAGGATCCATGTGCGCCCCGGCATTTTGCGGATTATCCAAGCAGTCAGAAAAACGGCGAAAGCAAGCGATATCGCTAAATCTGTGATCATCATGTGGACGAGATCTTTCGTGCGGCAGGTAATTCCGAAACTCAATAAAGACCAAAAACATGTCTAATCGGGCCGGAATTCTGGGTAATCTAGGCTCTAATGCGCGTAACGTTAGATTGTGCGAGTGCCTGGGCTTGACGCTTTCGGATAGTCTGTTGACGTTTGATCCACAGAGTGATCCCAAAAGCGACCGTTGCGAGCAGCCAAATACCTGTCAGCATTGCCACAACACGGCCCCCAAGGCCCGCAGCCTCTCCAGTGTGAATTGGATATAAAGACTTCACAAAAACCTGTGCGGCCGATGCTTCCGAAATGGGGTATGCGCCGCGGATTGACCCGTTGTTTGCATCCAAAATGACAAGGCTTGCGCCATAGCCGCCGCGATACAGCTCACCTGGCGCACGCACCCAAGCATAATAACTTGCGTCCTTTGATGAAGGCAGCGTTGTGCCCACAAATCGGCTGCCGGGAATTGCCTGCACTGCAGCCTCCATGGCTGCCGCAATGCCGATAGCCGGTTGGGTTTGCGGGTTGGCGGGCAGGCTGGCATCCTCCGCCTGTAAAATATGGCTGATATCGTGTTCATAAATCATGAGAACGCCAGTAGTCACGAGGAGCAAAGCAGGGATTGCTGTCCATAGACCCAAAGCGCGGTGCCAAGAGTAAAGAGTGCTGTAGGTTATTCCGCTTCCTCTCAATGCCGGCAGGAGGGTGCGTTTCCATGTGCCGCGCTGAGGCCAAGCTGCAATTAAACCAAGGATCAGATTGCTCACCAGCAAGACGCCAGTAACAGCTAAGACAAGCGATCCTGTTGCGCCTGACAGGAGGTTGATGTGGACGGCGCGCATAAAACTCAAAACCGTATGATCGGACGCCTTACGGTCTTTCAGTATATCTCCTTGCCCATTTATGCGCAGGCGTCGGTTGATGCCTTGCTCATTGGCAAAGTTCACTACGTATCGATCGGCAAGCCCGGCCGAGGTCCATATCCAATAGACCTGTGCGTCGCCGCCAGCGCCGTCGAGTTCAGTCAACAGATGTTCAATTTTTTGTCTGTCGGTGGGGGCGTGCTGCGTTGAGACTAAGGCATCTGCCAGCTCAAAATGAAAGCTCAATAGCGCACCAGTAAAGGCTTGAATGACCCAGAAAACAAACGCGCCGAGGCTCAGCCATTTGTGAATGATTTTAACCAAGCGCAGCGCGCTGAAAGATCTGCTCACCATAACTGAAACGTTTTTCCATCACGCGCCATTACTAGCGTCCCAAGCCATGAAATAAACATCCAGTTTTTGTCGCTGCTAGGACTCCAGTTGATCGATGATCTTTGCAAGTGTCGATATAATCGCAAGATTTTCCTGCTCGGTACGGCTTGCGAAGCCAATGCGCAGCCCAGATGGTGCGTTGGGCCGCGTTTTATAGGACTGGTTGGAAGCAAAGCGCAGGCCCTTCTCCACCGCCTTGGCTTCAACTTGGTCAATATCCGCGTGAAACTTCAGCCAAAAGGCTAGCCCGCCATTGGGGATTTGATAGTCAACTTTAGACCTCAGCTCTGCTTTTAAGATTGACGCGAAATGTGTTCGCCGCGCCGCGTAAATCTTTCGCGCTTTGCGTGCGTGGCGCAGTACCTGACCATTTTCGAGCATGTCGTGCACAGCCGCTTCCGTAAGGCGGTTCCCCATGGCGTCGTTGAGCGATATCAAGTACGCGAGCGCATCGATAAAGACTTGATTGGCTGCCACATAGCCGATGCGCAGCGCCGGCACGAGAAGCTTGGACAGTGAACCGATATAAATCACGTGCTCCGGCGCATAAGCGGCAATAGGCAGAAGCGGCTGAGACTCAAAATGAAATTCATGGTCATAGTCATCTTCTATAATTGCGAACTCGAATCTCCGTGCTAATTCAACGAGCTCCAGCCGCCGTTCTGGCGCCATGGAGACTGTCGTTGGAAATTGATGATGGGGCGTAACAAACACGGCTCTTACAGCCTTTTTGCGACAAATATCCCTAACTTCATCAACGTCGATACCGCCGCTATCTAGACTTACAGGGATAACGTCCGCACCAAGCGCGCGAAAGGCGGCGACGGCAGGTTCATAGGTGAGTTCTTCAACGATGATGGCATCGCCAGGCTTAAGCAGCGCCAAGGCGATGAGGAAAATCGCTTGCTGGCTGCCTCGCGTAACACAGATGTTCTCATAGCCGGTTGCTAATCCGCGCTGCGCTTTGAGCATATGCGCAATGCCTGACCGTAAACCCTCAAGACCGCGCGGGTTACTGTAATGAAGGCCTGAGCCTCGCTGAACATCCCGTAAGGCGTATCTGTAGGAGCGTGCGAGTTCATCGAGCGGAAACAACCGGTCATCTGGAGAGCCCTCATCCACCACAAGCCCTGGTCCATCTGCCAGTGCGATGGGTCTATCAGGGCTCGCTCGAAACGAAAAGTTCGGCCGGGCGTTGTAGGATTTAAGAGTACTCTCACCATTACCGGCTTGGGGTCGCGGAGAGAGCATATCAGACACAAATGTGCCACTTGTTGCCGACGTGGAAAGCCATCCCTGCGCAATGAGATCATCATAAGCGGTGACAACCGTTTTGCGGCTTACCTGCAGTGTTTGCGCCAAAGCCCGGCTACTTGGCAGTAGTGCGCCGGGCCCAATTCGGCCGGCTTCTATATCGTGAATGATGGCCTGAGCGATCTGCATGTAAAGTGGAATTGCCGATGCACTATCGATTTTTTGACTCAGATTGATCTGCCATCCTCTGTGCATTGGTCTCTTCTAATTTGATTTTTTGGATATTGTCTATAGTCCAATATGCGCTGAAAAAGAAGCCGTGTTGTTGCTGGATGAAAGCGTGATGTACAAATCCACTCATCTGAAAGACGAACCACTATCTCGATTTCACGACTATGACCCGCACCATTTGCGCGCGCTCATAAGCGACTATCCACTTGCTTGGGTGACTTCACGCAACAACGAGTGTGCAAGTTTGCTGCCCTTGATTGGCGTCTTTGACGAGGCTGGGACTCTAACGGAACTCATCGGTCATTTTGCCTTGAGCAACCCATTGGCAGATGCTTTCAGAAAATGCTCGCAGACCACGGTTTTTTTCAATGGGCCGCATGGATATATCTCGCCATCCCAGGCGGGCCGCAGCAATTGGGGGCCAACTTGGAACTACGCGCAGGCAAAAATATCTGGAGACGTGATTGTTGATTCTGCCCTGACGCCTGACGCAATTGAGCGTTTGGTGACCCATGTCGAAAAAGATATGGCCAATCCCTGGCGCTCAGCAGAGCTGGGCCCGCGCTATGATCTGCTGATGCAGTATATTGTGGGTTTTCGCGTTGAAGTGAGCGAGGTCTCAGCTGTCTTCAAACTCGGTCAAACGGAGGATCAACCAACTCTGGACGCCATTATCTTCAACTTGCCTGACGGCGAATTGAAGGACTGGATGATACAATTCCAGGTGCGTGAGAACAGTAAACGGGGCAGGCACCACTGATGCAAGACACCAGTCCGATAGCCCTGATTGGATGTGGCCGAATGGGCGCCGCAATCGCCCGCGCTTTGGCAAAAGAATTTGATGTCAGTGCTTATGATCCCTTTGCCCCTATGCCGCACGGTGTGCGCAGGCTGGAGGCGTTAACATCCGATATGATCCCTTCCGGTGCGACGGCTATTCTTGCTGTAAAGCCACAGACACTGGCTCAACTTGAACCAGACTTGAAAAAGCTGGCGTCGAAGCTGCCTCTGGTCATCTCCGTGATGGCCGGCGTTACCATAAAGCGCTTGAAAGAGGTTTTTGGAAAGCAAACGAATGTCATTCGTGCCATGCCTAATATTGCAGTTGAGGTAGGGCATGGCATGACTGTGGCGGTCAGTGCCGAGAGGTTAGATATTATCGACAAGGCAAACATGACACGGTTGCTGGAAACTACTGGACGCTGTGTTTGGCTGAGCAAAGAAGAGCAAATTGACGCTGCAACAGCCCTATCCGGGAGTGGTCCGGCGTATTTTCTTCGCTTTGCGGAAGCGCTTGTCGAAGCGGGCGTGGCAGAAGGCTTGGACCGTGCTGAAGCAGTGCAACTCATCCGCCAAACCTTTATTGGCGCAGCGCGCTATTGCGAGGCGCAAAAGATGACCTTGGCCGATTTGCGTGATCAAGTGACGAGTGCGAACGGAACTACTGAAGCTGGCCTTCACACGCTGGACCAGAACCACGCGATTGAGAAGCTCGCGATTGCAACGGTGGAGGCAGCTGCTCGCCGCTCGCGCGAGCTTGGCTCTACATGTTAGTGGATAGAAATTTCTAGGCCTGATTTCGATGCTTGATCTACTTAGCGGGATACGCGTTGTTGATTTAACCACGGTGGTACTCGGACCTTATGCAACCCAGATGCTCGCGGATTTCGGCGCAGAGGTGATTAAGGTTGAGCCGCGAGGCGGCGATATCTTTCGTAGCGCGCGGCCTGGTCATGCTGGTGGCGATGGTGCCGGTTTTCTAAACCTTAACCGCAATAAGAAATCAATCGCGCTTGATCTTGGTAAAGAGGAAGACAAGCAAACCCTCACGGCACTTGTGGCCACGGCAGACGTTTTTGTGCACAATATTCGGCGTCAAAGCGCGGCCAAACTTGGTATCGATTTTGACGCAATTAGAAGGTGGAAGCCTGACATCATCTACGCCTGGGCGCGAGGGTATGGCCAAGGTCCGTATGAAGATGAACCTGCCTATGACGACTGCATACAGGCTGTGTCGGGTTTGGCTTGGTTAAACGCCAATGAAAACGGTGAGCCTAGGTTCGTTCGGACAATTTTATGCGATAAAGTGGCAGGCTTGCATCTTGCATTTGCCATTGCGGCGGGGCTTGCCGCGCGCGCGAGGTCCGGTGAAGGGTGCCAGGTTGAAACGCCAATGTATGAAACAATGGCCTCGTTTCTACTTATTGAGCAGCTTAGCGGGCAGACCTTCATCCCCGCGCTTCCAGACCGCGGCTATGAACGGCTGAATGCGCCAGGGCGAAAGCCCTATAAAACGGCTGATGGCTATGTGGCAATCATGCCGTATACCAGCAGCCATTGGCTCAAGTTTCTCAAAATTGTGGAGGAAGGAGCGCTATGCGCCACTGCTTGGGTACGAGATTCCGAACAGCGTTCGCTGCGTGTTGCAGAGCTTTATAACGTTATTGAAAAACATGCAGCTAAACGCACGACGCACGATTGGCTCAATTGTCTTCGAGCGGCAGACATTCCGTGCGCGCCGGTTAACAAGCTTGAGGATTTGCCAGCCGATGCTCAGCTCTTGGCCGGTGATCTATTTCGGTCTTTTAAGCACCCACGCGAAGGTGATCTGCAATATGTTTCTAACCCGATTACAAGTCGCACAGCAGACACTCTTCCTGACCAACCGGCACCGGTTTTAGATGCCGACCGAGCTGATATCTTAAAACAACTTAAAAGCTGAAGGTTCAAGGTTATCCGCAGATATGGGCCTTTATGAAGGCAGCCCCGTCTGAAATACCTTGGCGCGCGAGATCAGACACCGACATCGCTTCGAGAAAACTATGTGTAGCACCCGCATAGACTTTATAGTCCGCTGTGATGCCAGCTGCTTTCAGCCGATCATACATTTCAAAGCTGTGCTCAGCCACTAGATCAAGTTCGGGAATTACAAGAAATACCGGTGGAAAGCCCGCCAGATCAGCAAGCAGCGGCACGGCGAATGGGTCCACTTCATCTTTTTGGCTGCGCAAGTAATTTCGCCAATAATGCTCAGCTTCATTTCTGTCCATGATGGAGTTCGGACCCCCAAAACGACTTTCCGATGCATCAGAAATGGAGGGTGAAAATCCGCCATAGTTTGACAAGATTGCGCGAATAATCTGATGCTTATCCATATCACGCAGTCGCATGAGCACTGCGAAAGAAAGATTTCCGCCAGCTGAGTCGCCCCCGATGGCGATGCGCGCTGGGTCAATGCCCCAAGACTGCGCATTCGATTGCAGCCATAGCATTAGCTCGGTGATTGCGTTGAGTGCGGCAGGATATTTAGCCTCCGGCGACAAAGGATAATCCACGCCAATGACGGCAAAGCCTCCTAATGCAGCATATTCGCGCATCAGTCGGTCATGCGTATTGTTGCTGAAGAGGGTAAATCCGCCGCCGTGAATGTAAATAAGCGCGGCAGCATGGTCAGATTCACCTTCGGGATAGTGTATTCTAATGCCCAGACTATGATCAGATCCGTCAAAGGTCATATTTCGTGTTGACCGCATACGCGGCCCACCTTGGGACCATTTTTTGCGGATACGCTCTACAATAGCGCGTTGATCTTCAAGCGGCGCTGCATCGAAATCCGGATAGGTCTGCATTTCGTTACGAATATGCATAATGAACTGCAATACGCCGCTCTCAACACTATCCATGTTCATGATCGGCAGCTCCCAATTACATCTTTACGCCGGGTTTCCGCTACCGCGCATTCCAGCGTACGCTCGGCGGAGTAAGGGCTGTCTTTTTCGTCTTGGGCAACTAAATTTCTGGGTAATTTGCTACCGTAAAAGGGCGTTTGCGCGGTGGTACCAGTTGCTACGGACCGCTTTGAGCTTATAAAATCCGGGTCTTTTTCATACAACCAACCGCAGCGGATTTTTTCACGTTTGGTCAAAGTGTTGGCTTTTAAATGATGGCTGATAAGCCTAGAAAGTTTCCCGGTTTTAGCTGACCATCTTGCGCTGGGCGGAGCGTTGTCATCGTTTGCAACAGCATCGACGTACGCAATAATTTACCCACTTTACAATTTCCTTACCCCATTCCAAGCGAGAATGATTCTCAGTTCTGGCGCTATCATTTCATGGTGTGGTTCGCTGATTGGGCCTTGAGCTTATTCGTGACCCTTCACACTCGAAACAAAAAGCAGGGAACTAGGTGCCAGGAAGGAAGTAATAATGAGTGGTATTCATAAAGGGTATCGGAAAGCGAGGTTTAACGCCGTTGCTCGGTCTATGCTGTCGGCGGTGTCCGTGGCGGCTCTAACAACGGCGGCAACGGCAGCATTGCCAACGACAGTGTTTGCTCAGGGCGAAGCTGACGAAGCGACGGATTTGGAAGAATTGCTCATCGTTGCAAGAACACGAGGCTTCACAGGTACCAAAACGCTTACACCGCTTGCGGAAATACCTCAGTCAATCAGTGTTGTCGATCAACAGCTGATGTTTGAGCGTGCTGCTCAGGATTTCCAAGACGTGTTCAGATACAGTGCAGGCGCGTCAGTGGGCGATAGTGATGATTCTCGCTTTGACAACGTTTCCATCCGAAGTTTTGCGACATCCATATTTGTGGATGGATTGCGGCAGACAACGTCCGGTACGTTCATCAATATCCTGAAAATCGAAAACTATACGCTTGAAAGAGCTGAGCTACTGCGCGGTCCGTCTTCCGTGCTTTATGGTACCGGCGCTCCGGGCGGTATCCTGAATGCTATTAGTAAAAGGCCGCAAGATGAGTTTGGCGGCGAGGTTGCCATTGACTTTGGTAACGATGATCGCGTTCAGGGTAAATTTGATGTCACTGGCGCGCTCACAGATACAGTTTCAGCGCGGCTTGTTGGGCTGGTTCGTGACGCGGAGTCCCAATGGGGGACGCCGGACGACCGTATCGTTATCAACCCATCGATACAGTGGAAACCGACCGATAACACGGTCGTCACGCTCATCGGCTTGTATCAGGATAATTCGCAAGGTTCACTGGGCTATCTACCAATCCCATTTTCACGTGATGCCACGACTGTTGATGAAACACTGCCGTTTGATTTCTTTCAAGGTGACATTGACGGAGACGGCGACGGGGATGGTTTCACCGGTCTCGAGGGAAGTAACTGGTCCATCACAGGGATCGTAGAGCATGAATTCACGCCAAATCTGCGCGTTAGGAACTCGACACGCTACTTAGAGGGTGATGTTGATTATAGTGAATTGTTCACCTTCGGCTTCATCTTGGACAGCATGGGTAACCCCTATGCGATTGATGAAGTGCCGGGCTTTACCCTGGCCTTTGAAGATTTTCCTGACGGTGAACCCTTCCTACTCGAGCGTTCTGCTTTCCGGGCGGAAGAAGAGTATAGAATTTTCAATACTGACTCCAGTATCGCCTATGATTTCAATCTAGGCGGTATCGAAAATTCTGTATTGGCAGGCATAGACTATTTTGACATCAGCACAGAAGAGCGAGAGGGATTTGCAGGGTTCCTACCTCCTGTCGATACCATTGAATTATTCAATCCCAACGCAAGTTTTGCTTTCACTGGTGAAGTGCCAATCACTTTTGGGAATGATACAAAAACGCGGCAGCTTGGTTTTTATATTCAAAATCAGATCACTGCGTTTGACCGGCTCAACATTGTCTTAGGTCTGCGTCACGATAGTATAAAATCAGAGTCCCGCTTTCTTGGGATGGGTGAGTTCAATGAGGATGTCGACGTCAATGAAGTTTCATTCCGTGCCGGCGTTATCTATGAAGTCATAGACGGTGTCTCGCCATACTTTAGCTATGCAGAGTCGTTTACACCCGTTCCCGGCAGCAATAACGGCAACACGTTCTTGCCGCAAAATGGTCGACAATTTGAAGCCGGCATAAAATGGGAGCCAATGCCTGGTGTGCTTATTTCGGCTGCCTACTTTGACATTGAAGAAGATAATCTGCTGTCACAGGATCCTGGAAATCCCAATATAACGCTGCAAGGTGGGGCCAGAGGGACAACCGGTTTTGAAGTTGAAGTACTTGCGACATTGCCAGGGGATATCTCTCTTACGGCAGCTTACACGAATTTTGACGCAGAAGTGACCGAGACCAGTGAAGCTAATAGTCTTTTCGCAGGCGATCGCATCTCAGACATTGCAGATGAACTGGCATCGATATGGCTTGCAAAGACGTTCGACATTTCCGAGGACTGGGGTGTACGCGCCGGCGGCGGTGTTCGCTATATCGGGGATAAAATTTCAGCCTCGCAACGCGTTATT
>ERZ1740067.1363-NODE-1363-length-16874-cov-20.470242_pt1 | contig 16874 bp, 15 predicted proteins | sample MGYA00581736_ERZ1740067 | MGnify/ENA primary metagenome ERZ1740067 (study PRJEB43018, sample SAMN04849236) | marine metagenome | isolation source: floating plastic debris | place: Pacific Ocean | collected 2008-08-27 | study: EMG produced TPA metagenomics... | reverse complement strand
AATAGAATGAAACCCTGGCTGGAGTTGAGCACCAGACTTCAACAGCAAACCCTAATTGGTTTCTAACTCTGAGAGTTGAGCCGATTCTTTACCCAGCTTCTTAGATTTACTTCAGCTTCAACCTCATCTCGCTGAGCTTCTTCTAGAAAGCGATAGAGGTCTTCTTTCCCCACAAAACCAAACGTCGGACTCGTCTCAGCCTCTTCATACACATCATTTACCAAACAGTAAATCCGCCATACATCACCATCAAACCGCCAAAACTCCGGCACCCCCAAACTCGCATACAGACGGTTCTTATCAATATCCGTGTGCGTAATATCCACCTCCACCACAATATCCGGTGGCGGATCAGTCGTCAGGTCAACAGTCTTCCCAGCAACCTTAGGCTGATTCTGAATGTAGTATGCGTTGTCTGGTTCTGCCCCCTTATCCAAGTCAGCCCGGTCCAGCGTCGTAGACCGCATCGACTTCAGTCGTAAGCCTAACTCCACCACCAAAATACGAATAAAAAGACCGATTAGCTCACTAGCCCATTCATGTTCTTCTAAAGGCATCGAGATTTCTAAAACACCACAGTCGTAAGTAAGGCGAGCCGCACGAGTATCAGGTAGAGCATGCAAAACCTGCTGATAGCCCTGCCAGGTAACGTTAGGCAAGACAACTCGTTTTTCTCCAATCGGTGGGGCAAGTGTTCTAACCATTTGGCTCAGCACCGAAAAAGCGACTGATCGAGCAATTAAAGCCTGGCAACAATGGCGATGTGATCTCATCTGTTGTCATCAGCGTTGCCACCAACGCCAGCTGCCCTTGCTGCCGACGATAAATCTCTAACTGTCGGGTAAACCGATCCGCAATCCAATATTCCTGAACACCCTGTACCGAATAAAGCTTCAGCTTCGCCTCACGATCTCGACGAATATTGCTTTCCCCCGGTGACAAAACCTCAACAATCAGCTCAGGAAAACCCGTCAGGTGTCCTGCTTCATCTTCCAAGACAACCAACCGCTGCTGACTAATCCACACCACATCAGGAATCACATTATCCGTATCCGATGGAATAATGCCCGGTGCCAAAATCGCTTCCCCTAAACCCGATGTTTCCGACCACTCATCTAGGGCCGCAAAAATTTTGCCACTGATCTGCTGATGTTTACGATGGGGCGAACGAGTCACAAATAACTCTCCATTAATCAGCTCATAGCGGCTGCCTTCACTCTGAGGCAGTACTTCCAAATCTCGTACAGTCCATCGAACCCGTTCAGCAGTTTGACTCATTATTCACCCTTCTCATTTCTCGATTGTTGTTTTAAGCCAATCCATTAACTCATCTTGGGTCATATCCTCTGCTGCAGCGTTTTCCAATAGCCCCAAACGCTCCAAGGTTAGTCCCTCTATCTGCTCTGTAATGGCTGATTCCAACGTGTCAAACCGAAGCGTTAGCACCTCTAAAACTTCTTTCCTTTTCTTTGTCAATTGGTCCAGCCAGGCATCCAAATCTGCCAGGCTATCAAAATCCAATAACGTCTCTGCCAGTTCCTCTAACTGCATCAACGACAGCTGATCTACCTGGAATAAAGTCGCTTCAGGCAATTTTCCAACCTTCCGTTTGAGTAAACGAACGACCAACGCTCGTTCATGAGCTACCGCTTCCTGCTGCCATTCCGCATAAAACTCCTCATAGACTTTGGTCTTTTTCAGATCACGAATGGCAAACATGTCGGCTATTTCCTGGCGCGTAAGGTTTGGAAACTTATAGAGAATAATAGTTTCAAGAATATTCAGAATGGTTTCGTTGGTCAGACTAGGTAGAGGGGTTTCCCTTGCTTGCTGCATCAACCGCTGTCCAAGGGCAATGGCTGTGCTGGGTGGCTCTACTATTAGTTTAACCAACCCTAGGGTTACCGATTGGCTTGGATCTAGTTCATCCAAGAAGACCCGTTGGCATTGATCACTCTGTAGCAAGCAACCATAGGCATCACTATCATTTGGTTCCAAACTAGCCTGTGGATAAATGGCAATTGCACACCAGCGGTGGACATCAGGATGCTTCTGTAAGAATAAGAATACTTCTGCAAATAAACGACGATAGAGTAGCGGGTCTTTCTGAAATTGCACCTCTACAAAGTAGACTGGCTGCTCACTGTCTTCTGGCGGCAGAAATACCCCATCAATGCGGAAAGCGGTTTGCTTTAGCTCAACTGAGCTAAAGCGATACACAGGGGCTAGAGCTGGCTGCCCAATCAGCTCAAACAGAATGCTAGGCGCAGTTTCGAAGAGCAGATAGAATAACGAATCGGTTTTCAAGGGTGATACACATTGTGCAGAATCCGCATTCAGTATCCCCGCTTCAAAATGGATAATCCCGCATGGGTTGGGTCTCAGGTATATTATGAAATGACCTTCCCAATCAGCTCATTTTCCTATGCTTTACGCTATCGGTGTCATCGAAACCCACGGATTTCCAGCTTCGCTAGCAGCAGCGGATGCCATGGTTAAAGCAGGTCAGGTTTCCCTATTAGGGATTAACCAGGCCGATAGCGGACGTCAGTTTGTAACGATTCGAGGACGTGTGGGTGAGGTCGATAGGGCCATGGAAGCAGGGATAAAAGCGGCTGATGCCTGCCCGAATAACGGCAAAGTTACCGCCCACTATACCGTCCCTCACCCCACTGAAAATATTGAAAGTGTCTTGCCCTTACACTTCGATGAAGCATCAGAGCCATTCAGAGTTTGATTGGCACCTATTCTAGGCCCCTAAATACGCTTTGATCACCTGGCTATCTTGTTGCATATCTTTGCCGGTACCGGATTGTACAACCTGCCCGGTTTCCAATAGATAGGCCCGATCGGCCACGGCCAAAGCCAGGCTGGCCATCTGATCTACTAGCAAAATGGTTAGCCCTTCATCGCGTAGCTGTGCCAGGGTGGTAAACAGATCGCTGACAAGTTTCGGCGCTAGCCCCAGAGACGGTTCATCTAGCAACAACAATTTAGGACGGGCCATCAAACCACGACCGATGGCCAGCATTTGTTGTTCTCCACCTGATAACAACCCTGCTTTTTGGTTGCGCCGTTCAAATAAACGCGGGAACCGCTGGAGAATTTTCTGGATATCGTCTTCGACTTTATTATCCTGACGGTTAAACGCCCCCAAACGTAGGTTGTCGATCACGGTCAGCTCTTTAAACACTTGGCGTCCTTCAGGCACTAACACAATACCTTGTCGATTGATGTCATGGGCAGGTGTCCCTAATAGAGATTGGTTTTGCCAGATAATATCTCCAGACCAGGGGGTGATGAGCTGAGTGATTGCTTTCATCAGGGTGCTCTTACCCGCACCATTGGCACCAATGACGGCCACCAGTTGACCTGCATTCACAGTCAGGTCAACTGCCTGCAATACCTTTAATTTGTCGTAGCCAGCAACTAGCTGTTTGGTTTGTAATAGGGGTTGCGGTAGAGAGAGCGCTGGGCGCGTTAGGTCAGGGGAGTCAACGCCTAAATAAGCTGCCAAGACGGCTGGATCTTGCTGCACGTGTTCGGGAGACCCCATAGAAATGCGATCGCCACTATCCAACACTACAACTTGGTCCGAAATATCCATCACTAAGTCCATGTCGTGCTCAATCAAAATGACTGGAATACCGCTGCTGGCAATCCGCCGCACTAGCCTTGCCAGCATATGCTTATCGTCTTTACTCAGTCCTGCCGCCGGTTCATCCAATAGCAACAGCTGAGGCCCCAACACCAATGCCCGAGCGATTTCGGCCAACCGGCGATCGACAAAGGGTAGGTTAGCGGCTGTCTGGTAAACATCGCCCCTAAATCCAACAAATGATAATACTTCCAGCAGCACTTTCTCGGGGTGGGTTGGTGCTTTGCCTCGACCCACTAGGGCGGAGAAAATTGAGCCAGTTTGGTCACCTTTGGCCGCAACCCGTAAGTTATCAATTACCGAAAGAGAGTCAAATAATCTGGTTGCCTGAAAGGTGCGGGCAACACCTGAACGTGCGATCGCAAGACCAGATTGTTGGGTCAGGTCAATATTCCCCAGCATGATGCTACCGGTTTGGGTTTGATAAAAGCCCCCGATCAGGTTCAACAGAGTCGTTTTACCTGCACCATTGGGGCCAATCACCGCAGTGACCATGCCTGGCTGCACCGTCAGGCTCACCTCATTGACCGCACGCACACCCCCAAATTGAATGCCGACCTGATTTACCTTCAGCGCAGCGGCTGTCTGATTGCGCGTAATCAGGGCTGGCATCTCTGGCGGAGTGGTCAGAGGGTAGACCGGAGACTTTCGGCTAAACCAACGCTTGAGTGGTTGGGTGACGCCCTCGGGAGCCAGCCACAGTGTGAGCAGCAACAACAACCCAAAGACCAGCAGTTGGTAATCGGCGAAGTCTTTAATCAGTTCTGGTAAAAGAACAAGAACGATTGCGCCGACAAATGCCCCTTCGGCAGTGCCAATCCCCCCTAAGATCACCACCAACAGAAATAAAATCGAGCGGTGCCGGGTGAAGCTGTCGGGGCTGACAAACCCAATGGTGGAGGCAAAGAAGGCTCCACCTAATCCTGTAAATGCTGCCGAAACGGTGAATGCCATCACCCTCACTGTTAGGGGATTTAACCCGAGAGAAATGGCGGCGGTTTCATTATCTCGCACGGCTTGAAACGCTTTGCCCCAAGGGTGTTGTTTGAGCTGGTCAAAGGACCAAATCGCAACAAACGCGAGTACGACAGCAATAAGAACGACATCTTTTAAGGCGGGTTCTAGGCCAAATAGCACCGGTTTGGGAATGTTGCTCAAGCCGCCAAAGCCGCCGGTCAGACCAACCCACTCGATCAACACGCGCTCGACAATAATGCCAAAGGCGATTGTTACCATCGCCAGGTAAGGGCCTGTCACCCGCAGGGCTGGTGCTCCTAAGGCGGCTCCCATGCCAGCGGTGGTCAGGATGCCGACACCCGCTGCCGCTGGAAACGACCAGTCTACCTTTAGCATCAACAGACTGGCTGCATACGCGCCGATGGCAAAGAAACCGGCATGGCCAATGGAAATTTGCCCTGACAGCCCGACCAAAATATTGAGACCAACGGCCACCATTGTGGTGATGGCAATCATACCAAGGGTGTAGAGATAGTAGGTATTGGGCGCGAGTAGTGTGGCTGCGATCGCAACCAATAACACCCCTATCCCAATCCAGCCGCGCAGCTTCATAATGATGACCTAGCCATGACCTAAACCTTCTTCACCTGAGCCTGACCAAACAGCCCATAGGGTCGTATCGCCAGCATCAAAATCACCACCGCAAAGCCAATAATTTCGCGATAGCTCCCCCCCAACAGCCCCGCAGCTGTCGATTCCACTAACCCGTATAAAATGCCCGCCAGCATCACTCCCCAGGGATTAGCCAAGCCACCGATGATGGCGGTGGCAAACGCCTTTAAACCCAGCAGTGTCCCCATGGTGGCCGAGACATTGCTAACGGGCGCGATTAACATGCCCGCCAGCGCGGCCAGGGCGGTAGACATCCCAAAGGTCAAGCTGATCATTCGCTCCACTGGAATGCCCATCAGTCGAGCGGTGTCATGGCTTTCGCTGACGGCCTGCAGGGCTTTGCCTAAGAGAGTTTGGGTAAATAGGATACGGAGTGCGATCGCAACCGCTAACCCCACCACCGGAATCAGCAGCTCTACCGGAAACACACCAAACCCCAGCAGTTGCACTGGCGTTTCTGCCCAGGTAGACGGATAGCCCCGCGTCTCTTTACCAAAGATCAGCATGGCAAGATTTTCGAGAATGATGCCCAGGGCGATTGTCGTCAGTAACCAACTGTTGGAGCCCCCATCCGAAAATGGACGCACCACAAACCGCTCAATCAGCAGCCCTAACCCAAAGGCCACCACCAACGTGATCGGTACGGCCAAACCGGCAGGTACCCCCAGGGTAATATTCAGGCTGTAGCACAAGACAGCCCCCACCATCACAGAAGCGCCCTGGGAAAAATTCATCGTCTTCGAGACCGCATAGGTAAGCTGAAAGCCCAGAGCCACCAAGCCATACAGACTACCAACAGCAATCCCTGACAGGATCAGTTGAGACCACATTGCATCTACCCGGTATATTTACCCTTTGAAGGGGACCAGTTTGTTGTCTTCCCACTGCACCAAAATGTAATCGTCTTCACTCAGGGCATCGTGGTTATCGGCTGAAAAGGGCTGATCATAGGTTTTAATCAGACCTTCGTAGGGGGGGAGATCATAAAAAGAGTCTCGCAATGTGGGCCCGTCTAAACTCTCTGCCGTGTCTATGGCCAGGGCCACCAGATTCATGGCGTCATAGGCATTGGCCGTTCCCACCGGAGCAATGACGTCCTCTGGCCCTTTGACATCATACTTCTCTTGTAACTTGCTCATTAGGGCTTCTGGGCGTTCTCCTTCGGCATCAAAGAAGCTATAGGTCTGCATAAACACCACCCGAGCCGCCGCCGGACCAGCCAATTCAGGGAAACGGCCACCCGTTGGTCCCCAATGGGAAACAACCGGCACCTCCCAACCCAGGCGTACCAAAGACTTCATTGCTACCGCTGACGGTGCAGCGTTGGCCACCATCAGCAGTACTTCGGCCCCACCCTCCTGCAAACGACCTAACTGGGGAGAGATATCAGTGTCCCCATCGTTGAACTTTTCAATGCCAACAATGTCCATGTCATACTTCGGTGCCCATTCCTCAAACCCAGCCTGATTCGATTCGCCCCACGGGTTGTTGATCAGCACTAAACCAACCTTAGTGGCCCCTAATTCTTGCTTGGCATAGCGCAGTAGGTAACTGTCTACAATGTTGTCGTTAGCCGAGACCCGAAAGGCAAAGTTGGGGTCAAATTCGTTACGCGTAATCCCTGTGGCCGCTGCCCACACGCCCATGTAAGGCACTTCCAGCTCATGAAAAACGGGCAACATGGCCAATGATACAGGAGAATCTAAGCCCCCAAAAACCAGCGCTACATTTTCCTGTTCAATCAATTCCCGAGCCGCTGCTACACCCTTAGCAGGGGTGGATTCATCGTCACGAATGACAAGTTCTAAAGGACGTCCGCCCATGACGCCACCGCTGGCGTTAATTTTTTCTAGGGCAATGGTCAATCCCCGCGTAATCGATTCACCTGAAACAGCTGAAGGCCCTGTAATGGCAGCAACTAGACCTAACTTAATGGGGTCACTAGAAGAGGCGGGTTCGTCTCCCTCAGCAGCAGGTGCGGTGCCGCTGGTGGTGGCACAACCGGCTAGCTTCGATGTTAAAAGAGCTGCACTCAGCCCCGTGACACCTCGAAGTACCTGTCGCCGCTTGAAAAGCATGCGCTTGAGCGAGTTTTGAGCCATGGGTCTCCTGATGCCTGAGCAGACACTATCAAGAGAATTATCAGTTTTTCGTTGTACTCGAACTGATGCTTACGCTACAAATACGCTTACAGTAACGTTGCATTTGAAGTTATACCCAAATGAATACTCTCCCGTAGGAGTAATTGCTTTGCTTTGCTTCGCTTTGCTTAGATATACAGACGTTCCATGGAACATCTCTCCGAGATTAACGTTTAGAGCTGATACAATCCTTATTCCCTAGTTTGCGATCGCATAATCCACCAGCTGCACCAGCCGCTGCCGAAGCGTTTCCAATCCATACTTATTCACAGCCGAGATAAACATTGCCTGAGGATACTCATCTTTAGCCAGGGCCAACGTATCGCTATCCACCGCATCTAACTTATTAAATACCAATAAAATTGGCCCCGGTGTTGTTGGCATCTGTTTCAAAATCCCCATCACCGAGCGAATATGCTCCTGCCAAGACGCATGGGACAAATCCACCACATGCATCAGGGCATCTGCTTCGGTCACTTCCTCTAAGGTGGCCCGAAACGCATCCATGAGTGAAGACGGCAGATCTTGAATAAATCCCACCGTATCGGTTAGCACCATGGACCGTTTCTCATTGGTCTCAGGATCAACAACCGCTAGCCGCTTTGTGGTCGGGTCCAAGGTGGCAAATAGCTGATCCGCCGCGTAGATATCAGCATTGGTCAGTGTATTTAACAACGTTGACTTACCCGCATTGGTGTAGCCCACCACCGCCACCGACGGCACCTGATGGTGCTGACGATTTTGTCTGAGCCGAGACCGGTGCGCCTGGAGCTGATTCACCTCTCGCTGCAGCCGCGTAATCCGTTTTTGGATTGCTCGCCGTTCTGTTTCTAGTTTTGTCTCACCCGGACCACGGGTACCAATACCGCCCCCCAGTCGAGACATGGCCTGTCCCCGACCGGTTAGTTTCGGCAGCTGGTATTCTAGCTGGGCCAACTCCACCTGCAATTTACCCTCACCCGTGCGCGCACGCTGGGCAAAAATATCCAAAATTAACTCCGTGCGGTCCACCACCCGAACGCCGATGCGCTGCTCCAGGCTACGTACCTGCGCCGGAGATAGGTCCCGATCAAACACCACTAAGCTTGCGCCAAGGGTTTGGGCTTCTAAGGCGACTTCATCCACCTTACCCGCGCCTAGCACAGTCTGGGGATGGGGCTTAGATCGCTTTTGCTTAAGGGTTTCTAACACTTCTCCCCCCGCAGTTTCCACCAAGCGAACGATTTCTTCGAGACCGCTCTTAAAGCGCCGCGTCGAGATGCGCTCGGTTTGTAGCCCCACTAATAGCACCCGGTCATGGCTAGCATCGACCTGCTGGGCTATGAATAAACGACGAAATTCTTCTTCGAGGCCCTCAGTCAGGGCAACAAAGTCTTCGAGATCTAGGGTGTCTAAATCTATGGGCTCAGACACTGACCAGCGCTCAGCCTCATTAGGCACCAGATGGGCTAAGTAAACCTCACGAATATAGCCAGTGGCACCACCGCCCTTACGCTGAAAACCACTGCCTGTGAGGGTTAGCGTCACCAAGGCATCTAATCGCTGTAGGGCCATGGCCGTTAGAGCCGCATTGTCAGGTTTTTCCAGCTTGAGCTGGGTCGCAACACAGCGAATACCACTCAGACGCTCAGCACCGTAGCGGGGTAGTTCTAAGGTAGGAATCTGGGTTTGGCGTGGTGAGCCCACCCCTACGCGAATGACATGCCCCCGTCGGTCAATGTAGGCACAGACCGGCTGATTGATATCTGTGCTGATGGCCGCCAGGCGCTGGGCAAATTCGCGGTTAGTGATTTGACTGCCCGGAATTCGCTGGTGATAGAGACGACGTAGTTGCTTGAGCTGACTGGGTTTAAGTCCTTTTAGCTCGCCGTGGATGGTTTCGATAGGCCCTTGGAGAATGCAACAGCCCCTATTTTAACGATCACCTCAATTTCAATGACAAAGCAGTCTCAAATTGAAACGTTTTGGATTAATTCGTCAGGGGTAATGATTGAAATTGACTATATGTCGCTGCGAGACACTATTTTTCTATGAACTCAGAATAAACTATTGATAGTGTGCTGGCTAAAATCAGCCTCTAGTCAGGTAATGCCTATTGGCACGACCCATGAGTGAATGGTTGGCAGCTTGCATTTGTGCCAACTCTAGTCTAGCTTCAGAAACTGACAGCTAAGCTGATCCACTAGCCATCCCCTGAAATGGTAGGCGAGCGTAGGAAATCCGCTCCTAGGTTGTTAATTCCCCATATAAATATGAGCACCGATATCAATTCCCCCGAAGAGAACGCGACGACTGAAAGCACTACTGATACTGCTGAGCAGGCCAAAGAGATTTTGGCTAAAGTGGCCAGCGTACTAGGGGATGCTCCAGAATACGTGGTTCAGACGTTTAATGAGTACAAGCGGCCAATTACCGTTATTGGTCTTGTACTTGGTGTCTTGATCGCGATTAAGATGACCTTTGCTATCTTGAGTGCCATCAACGATATTCCAGTCCTGGCTCCCACCATGGAGCTGATTGGCCTAATTTATACCGGCTGGTTTTTATATCGCTACTTGCTTAAGGCCACCAATCGCAGTGAGTTGCTGAGCAACCTGGGCGATGTAAAGGACCAAATTACGGGCAATAAGTAGCTGGCTGTTCGCTGGGCTAACGTGTGAGCGCTAATCGATCGGCGCTAATTAAAAGTATGTTGCAAATAGCTGGATAGCTTCATGTCCAGCTATTTTTTATTGTCTGTAATTGAGCCGATCGCAACTATCCTGAGGCTGGAAACCCGCACCTGCACCGTCATGGCAGATGTCGGATGGGGGTTTCTATACTAATAGGCAGCACTTACAGCCGTCTGAGGGACCCATGGAGCTAAGTCAGGACGTCATGAAAGCGGTCGAAAGCCTGGAATATCGGGTGACTGCGGGTGATGTAGCCGCTAAAACTGGATTGAACCTTTCCCAAGCAGAAGCAGGGGTGCTGGCCTTGGCATCTGCGACCCAGGCCCACATGCAGGTGGCTGAGACGGGGGATATTGCCTATGAGTTTCCTCGACAGTTTCGGTCAATTCTGCGTAACCAGTACTGGCAGCTGCGCTGGCAGGAGACGTGGGCAAAGATTTGGGCGGTGCTGTTTTATCTGATTCGGATTTCCTTTGGCATCATGCTAATTGCGGCGGTGGTGCTGGTGTTTGTGGCGATTATTGCCATTCAAATTGGTATGCAGTCCCAGCGGGATGATGATAATGGTGGCGGCTACAGGGGCGGCGGTGGGTTTGGGTTTAACCCATGGCTTTGGATTGGTCGGGATTGGTTTTATTGGTTTAGCTATGGTCCCCGCCGGCAGTATGGTCGATATGATTCGTCGCCACGTCGTCACTCCAGACCCAGCAGCGAGCTGAATTTTTTGGAGGGGATCTATTCGTTTTTGTTTGGCGATGGTGATCCTAATAAGAATTTGGATGAGCGACGGTGGGGTGCGATCGCAACCGTCATTCGCAACAATCGCGGTGCCGTCTCCGCCGAACAATTGGCCCCATATCTAGATAATGCCAACCTCAACGACGACCTTGAAGACTACGTCATCCCCGCCCTTAGCCGGTTTGATGGTCGTCCCAAGGTGAGTCCCCAGGGCGATTTGGTCTATTACTTCCCCGAGCTACAGGTCACCGCAAAAAATCAAAAAAACCAGTCGGTTCCTGCCTTTCTAAAAGAAACCAAACGCCGCTTTACCAGTGCCAGCTCTGACCAAGTCACCATTGCCATTGGCCTTGGCACCTTGCTAGTGGCCGGGTCCATATACCTCAGCTATATCGCCGCTGGTTGGACCACAGGCTTTATCGGTCTAATCTATTCCCTCTGCGACCTTTTCCTAGCCTACGGTCTTGCCTTTCTTGGCATTCCCGCCGTTCGCTATTTTTGGATGAAGCAACAAAACCAAAAAATTGAAACCCGCAACAGCCAGCGACAGCGACTGGTGGGCAAAACAGTCGCGCGCAAGCTGGACTACGCCAAACAGTTCGCCACCGAAACCATCGTGGGCAAAGACAACCTGGCCTACACCACTGAAACCGACCTGATCGATCAAGACATCACTAACCGCGACAAAATTGACGAAGAATGGCGCAAACGCCTCGAATCGTCCTAAGGAAACCCCAAAAAAAGCCCCGTCTCTTATGCCATCAGATGCGCTCAGAGACGGGGCTTTTTAATGCTCAAACTTGCTATGGGTCTCGACGGGTTTAGTCACCCAGAATATTAATCAGAGCCCCGGCAGCACCGCCCTGGATAGCATTCTCTATAAAGGAATCATCGTTGGTGATCACGCCAACGACACCACTAGCTGCAGCGCCGACAGCGGCATCTTGGGCCAGGCTGGAGTCATTGTTACCGCGCACAGCCTCAACAGCCGCACCGGCAGCAGCGCCATTAACGATGTCATCAACGCCAGCATTGTCACCGACAACGGTACCCGTAACGATACCGGTACCAGCACCAATACCGATGCTTTCTAACAGATCAGCTGAACTGGGGGTGGCGAGGACTGAACCCAAGGTACCGGTCGTCAATCCTGCGACAACTAATGCAGTAAGTGCTTTTTTCATGGTGATAGCTCCCAAAGGGACATGAACAATTGATTGCTCTAACTATCGCAATGGTAGCTAATGGGTCTCTGAAACGGCCCTGAATAAGGGATAAGAGTGACTTAAGTCATGCTGAGTCTTTGAAGTGATCGGCATCACCCAATGGTTCTGTCAGATTGACTAAGGCCAGTCATATCTCCCAAAACACGGTTCGACTGTGGTCATTCAGCGATGACGGTTCAATTTTCTTTGCGTACCAGCGGATTCACCAGATCGTTTAAGCCTTCTCCGATCAGAGATAGCCCGGTCACCATGCCAGTAATCGCTAACCCAGGAAACAGGGCCGTCCACCAAATTCCCGTCGGTAGCGCGTCCAGGGCCTGTCGCAGCGAACTGCCCCACTCCGGCACCTCGTCGGGCAGTCCCAATCCCAAAAAGCCCAAGCCCCCCAATATCAGGACCGCATCCGCCGTATTCAGGGTAAATAAAACGGGCACACTCTGCACCACGTTCAAAAATAGATAGCGCGACAGCACTGCCCAGGTGGACGCCCCCATGGCCTGGGCCGCTTCCACAAACAGCTCTGTCTTTAGGCTCACGGTGTGGTTACGCACCACCCGGTAATACTGGGGCACATAGGCAATGCTCAAGGCCGCAGCCGCATTCACCACCCCCTTGCCAAGAATAAAGGCCAGGGTTACCGCCAGCAGAAGCACCGGCAAGGTATAGATCGTATCCATAAAAAACAGCAGCCCCCGGTCCAGTTTTCCACCTAGGTAGCCGCTCACCATACCCAGTGGCACCCCAACTACCACACTCATGGCCGTTGCGAGCAGTACCACCTGCCAGGCAGCCCTGGCCCCAAACAGCGTCCGAGAGAATACGTCGTAGCCCTGACGGCTGGTGCCAAACCAATATTTTCCAGACGGCGGCACATGCACAGGATTTTCTAGCGTCACCAGCGGATCTTGAATCCAACCCCAGCTTTGTAGCAGCGGCGCACACAACGCTACCAAAATAAACAGAAGGGTAATGACAATCCCCATCCACATCAGGGTTTTAGAAATGGTCCAGCGTTGCGATCGCAGCGTATCTGCCATAGCCATCCGAATGAAGTCAGGCTCCATTGTCTAATGGCAAGGGCCAATGGGAAAGAAAAATATTGAATCCTGGATAGGGGCCCTGTAGGGGCGTTCCATGGAACGCCCCTACAGCAATGGTCGATTCATAGAACGCCCCTACACGGAGGGTAAATTGGCGGCGTCAAATAATGCCACCACCAATTCTTGAAACCCCTTACCTTCTTCGGCTTGGGTGATAAAGGCCGGGTGGTGAGCCAGGGCGTCCAGGTAGTGGCGCACATTGGCCACCCCCACCGAATGGGGAAACTGGGCTGGGTCAAACATACTTTCGTCATTGGGGCTGTCACCCACGGTGAGCACCTGGGGATGCGTCAAACCGGGGAACTGCTGGGCCACCACCTGGGTAAGGCCGCTGGCTTTGTCCTGGGGCAGGGGCTTGATGTGACATTGCACCGTGCTGTAGGTAAAGCCCCAACCGTTGTCATGGCAGCTGTCGGTCATCCATTGTAGGTCGTCTAGGCTCAGCCCGGTGACCTCAAAGGTCCAGTCGGTCAGCCGAAAGGCATTGTCGCTAGATTCCTTGAGCTGGGGATATTTTTGACGCAGTCGCTCAAACTGTTGTAACAGCAACTGTCTGTGGTTATCGGCCAGGGGTTGCAAGAATGTGGGGTAGGGGTTGGTTTTGGTGAAGTAGAGGCCACCGTTTTCTGCGATCGCAAGCCCCACCGGCAAATAGTGCAGTAGCCCACTGACCCAGCCCGCCGAACGTCCGGTGGTAATCAACACCGACATACCGGACTGCCTGAGCTTTTCTAAAATCACTAGCAAGGCGTCATTAAACCCACCATTCTGCGTCAGGGTGCCGTCCATATCCGTGGCCACTAACCGAATCTGAGCCAAGGCCTGACGCCCGAGCGGTGTTGCCAGGGGCTGTAACCGATTTTCTACCATGCTTGCGCGTCTCTGTTTTTGTGGGACTCTGGCCCAAAGTCTTCTATGGGGCTCTGGCCCAAAGTCATAGTGCCAGACAAGCACTAGAGTTTAATTAAGGAATTCCCCAGATATCACAAAACTGATATACGTTAGATGCCATCTCCTGACAACGATTCATAGAGATCGCAGGTCCTATGAACACAGACGTCCTATAATCAGGCATTTGTCCCCGTCAAGGTAAAACGTTTTAGCCCAGCTAACCATGGCAGAACTCGTACCCGACCAGCGCAACTACTACTACCTTCTAGAGGCTGAAAGAGCCGGGATCCATAAGCCAATTTTGGCGGGTCTCTACTCAGTGCACCAATCCCCCCGTTTAATGGATGGTGAAACTGGACTTGGCATCGCCGCTGCCAATAAAGTACCTGTGGATCAGGTCAACACATTGCCTGAGCAGATACAGTACGCCGCCAACACCCTGCGAGGGTTGACCAGCACCCTTACCGCTGACGGTTGGAGTGGCAATGATCTCTGGGATGCTGCCAAAGGTCGCTATAGCGATCGCTTTATTGAGCGCATTGCCGAAGGGTATATGCCCGCCGGGTCTGAAGAGAACTCCGCCCGCTTAGAAAGCTGTAATGCAGAGAAGCTGCTGGCGGCCTATCTCGAAGATATTGACTATGACTATGGTGCCCAGGAGCTGCCCCATAACCTATCTGAGCTAGACGATGAACTCCTGGCCCTAGCCGACCGCATTGCACCTAACTATAGCCGTCTAGATTTTCAGCGCGAGGCTCTGCTAGAGGTGGCTCGCATCTGGCGCAAGCTCGACTCCCACCAAAGCACCATCAAGGCGATGGATGTAGCCATCAACAATGATGTGGCCGATGAGGCAGCCTTAGATAAGGCCCTGACTGAGTTTATGCGGCAGGTCTCCCGGTTTTACTCCGGCTATCCGCACCAGCGCGAAGCCCTGCTGCGGCTGACCCAGCTATGGAGACAGCTCGACTCGAGAGAAGAGGCCATTGACTGGTTGCAAACCAGTGACCCTAGGGCCGGGGAAACCAATCTAGAAATTGTGGACCCGGCCCTAATCGCCTTTGTCCAACGGGTTCCCGACTTTTATAAAGGCGATGGCTATCAACGGTTTGCCCTCACCGAAACCTATCGCATGTGGAAGGGTCTAGACTCCCGGGCCACAGCCCTGGGTGAACTGGGGGCTACCCCCCAGTTTCTGAGCGCCAACAAGAACAACCCAACGGCCTTGGCCGAAGCCGCTAAGCGAGTGGATAAGTCGCTGCTTTCCTTTATGGAAGATATTCCACAAGTCTACAAAGAGATTGAGGAGCAGCGCGAGGCGCTTATTCGTTTCGTACAAATCTGGCGCAAGCTCGATCGACGCGTCGATGCTATTCAGTCTCTGTTTGACGATGTTCGTACGATGACCCGCGCAAATCGGGACTCCGTTGATGCAGCCCCAGCCCCCAAACCAGCACCGCTCCCAACCCGCCCAGCCCGCTGGACGCCTTACAACATTCAGCTCAGTGCTTCTATCGTTGTCAACGGTAACTTTACCTGGTCCGAAGCTACTCGAGGGGGCACTCGCATGCCCCCAAACCAGGCTACGGTAGATAGCATGGTACGAATTGCTACATTGGCTCAGCAGGCTCGCGATCGCATCGGTCGCCCCTTCCGTATCACCAGCTGGTACCGGCCCGCTGACATCAATCGCCAGGTTGGAGGAGCCTCCAACAGCCGCCATATTGTCGGCGATGCCATTGACTTTTATATCGACGGTCTATCAGGGGATCAGATTTATTGGGCACTAGACCCCTGGTGGCCCGGCGGTTTGGGCCGCTACACTAGATTTGCTCGCTTGAGTCATTTGGATGCTCGGGGATATCGCGCACGCTGGCGTCACTAATTGCACCCAGGCCTATCGAAAATTCACATAGGTTTTACACAGCGTTAGATATATCCTCTTAGTCCGGAAACCACCACCCAGGGCATGCTAAATGTAATCGGATAGCACCCACGCTTAGCTATGTCTAACCCCGTTATTGAGCTCAATACCTCGGTGGCCCAGGCCCCGACAGTTGTCGCCCAGCCCAAAAACCCTTGGATGTATACATCGATTGGGCTGGCCGTACTTTTACTGATTTTGGGTGTTGTATCTCAGCTGCAGTTTGCTCGGATACGTAAGAAGCTCAAGTTTGAGGCCTATAAAAATAAGGAGCTACACAAGCGGGTGAAGCTAGCGCTGACCACCATCAGCAAAATGGAGAAAAACCCCGATCTGGTGCACTCCCGAGACTTTAACCTTGACTATCTCAGGATGCGCATGGAGGAGAAGCTCTTCCATGCCTCCGTGGTCAATCAGCTCAAGGTCAAGGTCAAGCAGCGAGTAACCCTGGCGCTACGGCCCCAGCAGGCACAGCAAGGGGTGGTGGGTATTGCTTCTTCCAAACCCCGGGCGGTGGATCAAATCTTTGATGTAGAGTATCAGACCATCCAAGATTCACAAAAGAAAAAGCGGGTGCTTTTCCGCATTCAAATCAAACTTGTCAAACTGCCCACCCAGGCTACGTCCATCACCGTCCAAGAAATTATTGACTGTATTGAGAACTTCTTGAGCCCAGAGCGGGACGAAAAGTTCTGGCAGCCGACATTATTGGGACGCCTAGCCACCATGCACTGGGATCAAAAAGCAAAACCCACACCGCTGTTGGTACTAGAGCAAACTAGCGAAGGGGTGAATGTCACATTCCGCAGCGCGACAAATCGAGTGGCGCTCTAGCATCAACCTTCAGATATAGAGTCAAAACGCAGGTGGGGACGTTCCATGGAACGTCCCCACC
>ERZ1740067.1362-NODE-1362-length-16882-cov-7.573127_pt1 | contig 16882 bp, 13 predicted proteins | sample MGYA00581736_ERZ1740067 | MGnify/ENA primary metagenome ERZ1740067 (study PRJEB43018, sample SAMN04849236) | marine metagenome | isolation source: floating plastic debris | place: Pacific Ocean | collected 2008-08-27 | study: EMG produced TPA metagenomics... | reverse complement strand
ACCAGCTGACCCAATGCCTTCGAGTGATGCCAAGGTTGATTTTGCTATTACTAATAACTGGGGTAGTGGCTATCAGGGGCAAGGCAGCGTCACGAACAATGACGATAGTCAACTCAATAGCTGGACGATTGAGTTTGAGTTCTCTGGGCAAATCACCCAGATATGGGACGCGCAGATTGTTAGCCAAAACGGCAACACTTACGTTATTGGTAATGCACCCTACAATGGCACAGTCGCGCCCGGTCAAGAGGTCTCTTTTGGGTTTCTAGGAGAAGGGTCAACCTCCACCTTACCCAGCGTATTCACACTCAATGGCGAAGTCATTGGCTCAACTTCTTCTGAACCCGTCGAACCAGCCGAGCCAGTTTCTCCTATTGGTCCAATTGAACCTGTTGGTTCTACGGACCCAAGTTTTTCACAAGTGGGTGATTTTAACTATGGAGAGGCCCTGCAAAAATCTCTTCTATTTTATGAAGCACAGCGCTCCGGGCCGCTTCCGGAAGATAATCGCATTGATTGGCGTAATGATTCTGCCGTGAATGACGGTTCAGATGTCGGCGTTGATCTTTCCGGTGGTTACTACGATGCCGGAGACCACGTTAAGTTTGGTCTCCCTATGGCCTTTTCAATGACGATGTTGAGTTGGGGTGTTGTTGAATATCGTGATGCGTATCAGCAGAGCGGACAGCTTGACGAAGTCTTAGACGCCATCAAGTGGGGGACTGATTATCTGCTGAAGGCTCATATTACTGATAACCAAGAAACCCAGGCACTCTGGGGCCAAGTGGGCGATGGTTATGTTGACCATGCCTACTGGGGACCGGCTGAAGAAATGGCGATAGATCGACCATCTTTCAAGATTGACAGCCAGAATCCGGGCTCTGACTTGGCAGGTGAATCGGCAGCCGCACTAGCAGCCGCATCCATTATCTTTAGAGAGAGTGATCCTGCTTATGCCGATCGCCTACTGGATAATGCAAAACAACTGTTTGACTTTGCCGTTCAGTATCGTGGCAAATATTCAGACGCTATTCCAAATGTGAGTTCCTTTTATAACTCTTGGAGTGGTTATATGGATGAGTTGTCATGGAGTGCAGCTTGGCTTTATAAAGCAACAAATGACTCAACCTACCTGGATAAAGCGGAGCGATACTATCAGGGACTAAATCCGCAGTGGACTCAAAGTTGGGATAATAAGTCTTACGGTACGGCAGCATTATTGGCTCAAGCCACAGGAAAATCGCAATATACACAAGATACTGAACAGTGGCTTAACCATTGGTCTAATCCAAACGGCGGCATTCAATATACGTCTGGAGGCTTAGCCTGGTTAGATCAGTGGGGTTCACTCAGATACAGCGCGAATACGGCATTCATTGCTGGAATCTATAGTGATACAGTCAAGGACTATGGCGAGCGCTACGCGGACTTTGCAGAAGATCAGATCGATTATCTTCTAGGAGAAAACCCCAACAACTTTAGCTACATGGTCGGATTTGGAGATGAGTATGCTCTGAATCCCCACCACCGAAGTGCCCATGGCAGCTACAACATCAATGACGCCGATCCAAACGACAATATTCTCTATGGTGCATTGGTTGGAGGCCCAGCATCTGCCAACGACAATGATTACGCTGATGTGCGCTCGGACTACATCCGCAACGAAGTCGCCATTGACTATAATGCGGGCCTCACAGGTGCTTTAGTCCGGCTCTACGATCAATTTGGTGGCGATCCATTGACGGATAGTCAGCTCGACAGCTTACCGGGTATCTCTGTGCCAAATCTAGGATACGAAATGGCATAGGGAGGCATACTCTTTTTATCTGCTCCTTCTGCAGAAATAGGCTTCACTCAGTCAATGCGCTGTGCTGCGTTGACTGAGTGTAAGCGGCTGTAGAAGAATCCTTATGCAGATTGACAACATGAGTTTGACCAGATTCGAGCCGCTAGTGCAGGTAGCCAAGGCATAATATCTGCCAAACAACTCAGCCTCACCCGGAAAAGGAGGACTCGTGCACTCGGAACCGGAAATTTGATGACTATTGAGAATCTCATAGCTGACAGGAACTTAGCGTCAACCATCCCAGCAAGTTTTAGAAACTTGAAAGCTCGTTGCTAGCTTAGAGGCTGCTTTAAAGGGGGCAATCTCAGTATCAAAAGGCACGTATCCTATCAGCTGAATCGACTCAAAGCCCAATACCGTCGTTTCGATTACTGAATTATTCAGGTATCATAATGCGGTTCAAGGGGACTTTAAAACAACCTCTTAATGCCATTGCTTCAAAGGATTCACACTCCATTAGTAGTTACCGATTCTGAGTCAGCGACTACTAAACAGTAAGAGCGACGTCATGGCCTTATGCTGCCAGTGCAGGTACAGGTGCACGGTCGACCACTTGAAATAATCGATCGAGCTGAGTTAGCTCAAACACAATACGAATAGAAGGTGGGGCAGAGCAAATGCTGAGCTGATTAAAACGGGGGCGTACGGCATTCAACGCTGACATCAGTGAAACAAGTCCGGCATTATCCAACGACTCGACATGGCTCATGTCGACAACGAGCTCACGTGCCTGTGGATTACGGCTAGCTAGGGAAATTTCCTGCTGAATACTGGAAGCGCTCTCTGCATTGAGAATGCCGGAAGGGCAGATGATAACTACAGGTGTATTGATGCTTGCCATATTACTCTTTCCTCAATCGGCTTTCTGGTACGTGTATTTTTCGGTGTCTTAGTCTGGACTTAACGTATGAGGCACTCTTAAATCAGAGGAACCCAAACACCTCTAGGTCAGTGCTTGTGGCCGTCGCTAGATTGCCATTACTGAGTAGGTATGTAACATTCCCATCGTTGACGACCTTACATTAGCTGTTCATCCCTGTCGCTCTTAACAACAAGGAATCTCGCGCTCTGCAAGTCCTATGTATGAATGCTATGGATCAGTATTAGACAGTTACAAAACTATCTTTCTCAACTCAAAACGGTCTAGAGCGTTGATAGCAAGTTTGCCCAATCTTGACCCATGGCGAAAGTGTTTAAAGTTCTTGATAAGTGCTACCACTTAACTTCAAGATGACCCAACTTTTCAGTGTTATCCGATACATTGTGCTTCACTTTAATTAGTTGTTGTTCACAACATTTCATGAGCGCTGCTACACATAAAGAACAAGACTGAAAACTTTTTGTTCCCAGAGCAAAGGCTCTAAATTCCAATGTATCTTCACTCAATCGATAAGACATGTTTAGACGTCGAAGTCTTGACGAAAATCAAAAAGATTGTCTTGGAAAATGAATACTTTTGTATTTTTTAGTCAGTGTTGTTTGATACAAACGGCTAGCTAAAAAATACGAAAACTGTAACAAGTCATCAATGTATGAATCTGTTGCTGATGTCGGCCTACTGTTTGTATAGGTCTTCTTCTTAGGTAAGTCCCTCTTTGGCAGTCGAAAGAGTCAACATTGCTTATTAGCTCCATTCGCGTAACTTTTATACAAACGCCTCTAAGATTCCTGTGACCCAGGTACTATTGTCCAGAGTTTCTGACAGGTGGCCTTTCATGCGCTAGCAGACATATTCTGATAGAACTCCCAATGGGATTGGTCAGCTCCCAAGGCACTGTATGTACCAAAACACTATAGGACCGATCCCGTAGGGTGTATTGCTGTTAGCCACCCAAAATATAGGCACACCCGAACGACTAAATCAGGTTGCTATGGTAAGAGCCGCAAAGCATAGTGCGATTATCACAAGTCAGCTTATGAAGAGAGTTCGCTGGCTGGCTTGAAGTTGAAGATGTCGGCGTGTGATCGCCAAAAGCTACGAATAAACTCGTTTAGCTGACTGCTCCCTTTCGGCTGTGTGCTCTCGTCAGGCGTAATCTTGAGCTGTATGAGTAAGGAGAAGAAATCAAGATCGTAAGCGATGTTGAAAGGTGCTAGCGGCCAAATTAAGTCTGGGCAACCTTCCAAGTCATAGATTTTGAGCTGAGATGTTTCAAATGACTGGGCAGCATTAGTGATTGCAGCTTGTCGGGTAGCCCTAGAAACATTTTCTGGTAATTTTTGAATTAGGAGCGTCGGCCTTGCCCAGCAGAGCTGTCGACTGCTGACAACTTGAATAGCCTCCGCGTAAAGGCGAGATGAGCCGTGCTCTAAATAGAGAATCTGAGAAGGAACAATGCTCATAGGATGGGCCGGGGAATGTATTTATTAAAGAGACCTTGCTTATACTCTGCTAATGGCCATTGCTGGCTAGCATCACAAGTGCGAATGCTCTAGCGTTAGTTGTCTTGTTTTATGCGCTTTTGCTTAAAAAATATATTTTAGCTAAGATATATTAAAGTTCGTAAATGTCTGTTTATTCTATCACTCTCTTCACTTGATAGGTAATGTGATAAGAAGCGTCTGTAACAGATGAGGTGTTTGGTTTCATGACGGCTGATGCTGTGAAGGAGTGCCCTTGTCATATATGGGCGGGGTTCAGCGAAAAAACATTGCCCAGATGATATTGACGATATCTCATCATTTAGAATTGATTTTGACGACTTAACAGCGGAGCTATTAGTGGCTGTATGTCATTACTGCTTTGCCTCTTGGGCTGTTTATCTGTATCGAAAACAGCTTGAGCAAGGCTCTCCTCTTTTGGTCGAGTGCTGGAATAAATCTGTGAAGGCGTAGGAAAGCAAAATTCAAATTAATGCCATGTCTACTTCTATTGGAACCATTGAAAAAACAACGACCTCAACGGTTCGAAAAATAGCTCCTCGGTATCGCGTTTTGTTACATAACGATGATTTCAATGGGATGGAGTACGTTGTTGAGTGCTTGATCGAAACGGTACCTGCGCTTACCGTCCCTCAGGCGATTGACATTATGATGCAGGCTCATAGCTCTGGGGTTGGGCTGGTGATTATTTGTGAGCTAGAGCATGCGGAGTTCTACTGTGAGACGCTGCGCAGTAAGGGGCTTACAAGCACTATCGAGCCAGACGAGTGAGCCACATCCTCTGTGCGCTATTGGCTTGGCTGAGAATTTTTTTGTTTCTGCTAGGTCTATCGGTGCTGTGGTCTCCCATTGCACTGTCTGTGTATTGGCCGAGGGGATGGCTGTACGGCACTAGTGTGGCTCAGTCCGTTGCGCTGGCGTTACTCTACATTGGCTTTTTGATAGGTCTTCCCTTTTGGGGCAAACAGGTTCACGGTTGGAAGCATCCTTTCGCTTGGTGCGGACTCAGGCTGGATCCACAGTTTTTTCGAGATTTGGGCGTCGCGCTTTGTATTGGTGTGCTGGGCGTTTTTTCACTGTTTGGGATAGAGACGGCGTTGGGCTGGGCACAGCCTAGTACACCCAGCCCTAGGTTGGCGTTTTTTGTGTTCGAAGGGTTGCTAGTGGCGATCGCTATTGGCTTTGCTGAGGAAATGCTGTTTCGTGGTTGGATACTGGCTGAGCTAGAGAAAGGATGCGCCCCGATGACTGCCTTGGTGATGAATGCGCTGTTTTTTGCCGCAGTTCATTTTATTAAGCCGTGGGATGAAATTTTGCGATCGCTGCCGCAGTTTTTGGGTTTGGTCGTGCTGGGAATGGCGCTAGTGTGGGCCCGGAGATCACCTACTGGGTCCGCAGGTAAGCGGCTAACTCGGCTGGGATACCCGATGGGTTTACATGCTGGGCTGGTGTGGGGCTATTACATTGTGAACGTTGGTAATCTGAGCGCATACACCGGGAAAGTTCCCGAGTGGATTACTGGCATCGGTGACAATCCACTGGCTGGTTTGATGGGTTTACTCCTGTTGAGCTTAATTGCTTGGCCGTTTTCCAAGCAGGCAAAGCCGAAAACTGTTTATGCGGACCCCGTGCGTACAGAGCCACCAGAATTCAATCGATAGGCATTGACTGGGTGACTCTGCGCTTGCTAGATGGCGCCTAGAACAGCGGCTAGTAATGCTTGTTGCGCATGCATACGATTTTCGGCCTCGTTCCAAATCCGGGACTGGCCACCTTCCATGACGGCTGCAGTGATTTCTTCGCCGCGGTGGGCGGGTAAGCAGTGGAGGACGATAGCTTTGGGATCTGAGATCGCCATTGCCGCTTCATTAATTTGATAAGGCTCAAAAATAGGAATCCGCGTTTCGGCGAGGTCTTCTTGCCCCATGCTCGCCCATACGTCTGTGTAAAGCACGTGAGCCCCTTCTATCGCTGCCTTAGCATCAGTGGTAACAACAATTTCGCTTTGCCCTTTAGCGATTGCTTCGGCCTGTTTCAAAATGGCTGAGTCCGGTTCATAGCCCTTTGGCGTTGCCACGCGAACGTTCATGCCAACGAGCGCACAGCCAAGAATTAGCGAGTTAGCGACGTTGTTGCCATCGCCGAGGTAGGTCATGGTTAGTCCCTGCAACTGGCCAAATTCTTCTTGTACGGTGAGCAAATCAGCCAAGATTTGACAGGGATGCTCCAAATCGGTGAGCGCGTTAAGGATAGGGATTGTGGTGTAGTGGGCAAATTCTTCTACTTCGGCCTGCTCAAAGGTGCGAATGGCCAGAACATCTAGGTAGCGATCGAGTACGCGAGCGGTATCGGCAGTAGATTCACCGCGTCCGATTTGGGTGAGGTTGGCATTGAGGTCGATGACTTGGCCGCCAAGCTTGTACATAGCCGCTGAAAAGCTGACGCGGGTGCGGGTAGAGGCTTTCTTAAAAACTAACCCGAGGATCTTTTGGGGGCATTGGGGATTGCTCTCTCCTGATTTAATCTGTGCGGCGGTGGTGAGCAAATAATTCATTTCGTCAGTGGTGAGGTCCGCTAAGCTCAGAAGATTGCGCCCTTTGAGTGCCGCCATAGGTCTCCCCGAATAAGTATGCAAATTAAAACGCTATCAGAAGTTCTATGAATAGGGAATAGGCCTGAGGCACCGTTTTGAGGGATCTTGAATCGATAGAATCAAATCGTATCGCTAAAAAATACTCAAAAGATTAAGGATTGGTTGATTACCGATGGGGATCTACTCGAATCTAATTTTTCCGCGCCTCTTGGAGCTGACGATGGCCTCCGAGTCGATGACGAACTACCGCAAGCAGCTGCTGAAGGAGGTTTCTGGGGAGGTACTAGAGATTGGCTTTGGTACGGGGCTGAATTTGCCGCACTATCCGCAGGCGGTGACGGCATTAACGACGGTGGAGCCGAATGGCGGGATGGGTGCGATCGCTCAAAAACGTATCGACGAAAGCCCTATCCCTATCCAACCCAAACAGCTCAGAGGCGAGAATCTGTCCATGGCGGATGACAGTTTTGACAATGTGGTGTGCACGTGGACGCTGTGCAGTATTCCAAATATCCAGAAGGCCCTGAGTGAGGCGTACCGAGTGCTAAAACCGGGCGGGAAGTTCTTTTTTATCGAGCATGGGTTGAGCGATGAGCTCAATGTTCAATCCTGGCAAAATAGGCTGACGCCGATTCAGCGAGTGGTGGGTGATGGCTGTCATCTCAACCGCAAAATGGATCAGCTCGTAGAAGCGGTGTTTGACGACGTTGAGGTTGAGGAATTTTATGCAGCTGATTTGCCAAAAGTACTGGGATATTTCTATCGCGGTTTTGGGGTGAAAAGAAAAAGATAAATCAGTGAAGATGGAAGCGCATAAAACAACCCCGAGTTGGACCAGCACGGACCGGTCCAACTCGAGGTTGTTGCCATAGTTTTACGCGACAGTCTTACGCGACGAATGCGTTACTTTTTCTTGCTAGGCGGGTTTAGGGCGTTGTCGAGTACTTCGCGGGCAGACTCAGCGTCGTCTTTAGCGTCGCGGTATTTAAGATTGGTTTGAGCAAAGGTTTTAAGGGTCTTGAAGCCACTGTTGAGTTCTTCAATCTGCTCTTCCTCAATAAAGTCGTCTGTGAAGAGCAGATCAACGAGTTTACGAACCTTTAGGGCTTCTTCGCGGGAGCCTTGGACTTTTATTTTGAGTTTGGACAGGTTGCTAAGAGTCTGCACTGCTTCGACAACCGCATTTTCTTCGTCCGATGGCTCGGTTTTACGCTCTTTCACTTCAATAAATTCCTTAGGATTGAAACCATCGTCTAGCTCAGTGGGCAGCTTGCCATCGTCCATCAGCGACATTAGCTGATCCATCGCCTTCTCACGGGCTTTGTTTGAGTCCCGACCGGGCACATCAATCAAAACTTCAGGACTTTGAGCAAGGGTATATTGAACCATGATTCCGGATTTAGTATATTTGTACCACTATTCTATTACCATCTTGACTGTAATGGTGAGGGAATATTGGTGATTTGCCATGGCGCGGTGAATACGCCTCCATGGTGATACTTAGTACGCCTTTTTGTGCAGATGTGCAAGCAGTTTTCACAAAGATAAGTAAAACGACTTATTGACGGTGTACTAAGACAGATTCAGAAGTGAACACAATCACTGAGTTGATGGCAAGTGAGATCATAGGCTGATAAGTATATTTGCTGTCTAACTGTTTGGGCCCGTGAGCTGGGGCTTGTGAACGCTGTGAGTGTTGAGCTGCGTATCGTTAAACCTCTGCTGAATTATTTGCTGGTTTGTCTGGAGCAAGAGAGCGCCAATGCTGGCAGAAGGGTGCCCCGCTACACACTCTGGGCTCTGAGCCTGTTGGGTGCATTTGGCATGGTGTTGCCTATTTCGCCAGCGCTAGCGGATGAGGCTAATACCCTGGGTGATAGTGCTGTTTATAAGGATATGGCACCTGCTGCGCTTGAGCCGTCGCGCATTAATGAGACGCTCGATGAAGTCGCTGAAGCAGATCGTGAAAGGGCTAGGCAACGGTTGCTCGACTATTTACAGCGGCTGCGAACAAGGTCAGATGAGCCCAGTTCAGCGCCGGTATCACCTATTTCAGGTTTTCCCTCTTTTGGGAGTGATGTCTTTGACGCTCAGTTGGCGGGCTATGTCGCCTATGTCAATGAGATGGGGACGCCGGATATTTTGATTGTGGGCAGTTCTCGGGCGTTGCAGGGGATTGACCCGAGTGAACTGCGATCGCAGTTAGCTGCCCAGGGCTACCCAGGGCTCAAGGTGTATAACTTCAGCGTTAACGGTGCCACGGCTCAGGTCGTTAACTTTGTGCTCAGCGAGCTGCTGCCAGGCGGGCTCCCCCCGATTGTGGTGTGGGGAGACGGTTCTCGGGCGTTTAACGATGGACGACGCGATCGCACCTGGGAAGCACTCACCGCTTCAGCCGGCTATCAAGCGATTCTCCGCGGTGAGAAGCCAGTGCTAGATGAGCCTGACATCACGACAGTGACGTTTACGAGTCCTTCGGGAACGGTGATCTCGTATGAGGTCGAAGTTGTGACGACCCCAGATAGCTCTGGTGAGCCACAAGCTGGTGAGTCGTTTGAATCGTTTGGTGTAGAGTTATCTGATGCCTTGTCAGCCCAGGCAGCCGTCTCAGGGGATTTGGCTGAGCGCGTGGCGGACTCGTCTGCTGCTGTGAGTTTGGTGGGTACGCGTTTGAATGGGCTGACGTTGGATGGGTTAGGATTTTCGGCGGTGAGCGATCGCTTTGACCCGGCCCAATACTATCAGCAGTTTCCTCGGGTGAGTGGTCAGTATGACGGTGCGTACTCGCCATTTACCTTGCAGGGTCCACAAGCGATGGCCCTAGCTCAGGTGGCCGAGACAGCTGCTCGGCAAAACTCGCAACTGATTTTTGTGAACTTACCGTTGAGCGATAGCTACCTGGATGACTTTCGGCTGCACTATGAAGATCGCTTTCAGCAGTTCTTGCGTGCAGAAAGCGATTTTCATGGCTTTGAAGTGGTTGATTTACTCCAAGCGTGGCAGGGTCAACCTGATTTGTTTGCAGATCCGAGTCATATAAATCAGCATGGGGCGGCTGCGATCGCAGCTCAGCTGGCCTTCGAGCCCAAGTTCCTGCTGGCGCTGCGGACGCAGTTTGAGCCTTAGAGAACGTACTTACGGATTAGAGAAACTGTTGCATAGGGCACAGCGGTGTACTTTTGGACCTCTTATATTGTCATCAATGCTTCAGTCAATGCGATTCTCCAGCGCAGCGTGTTAACCTCACCGTCTGGCTTGAAGTAACGGTTTTCCAAAAGATCTGCCTTTTGGACAGTCCTATAAATAAGTCAATAAAGGCTCTTTTAGATCCAACATTTAATCATTCATGGAACCCTGAAGCCCAGCAACTGCTGGGCCTTTTTTTTGCTAAAAACACGGGCGAGCTTTGCAATGGAAAGCTTTTGGTATTTTGCTGATGTCTCAATGAAACGGTGAAATCTCGTATTCCAAAAAGATTCGGGAATAGCAAATTACACAACCAGTTGCATGGAGCTTCGTTCGGTTGTTGATGTATAGCGAACGAAAGGGTTAAAAAGGCGCTACTTTAGCTATACACATTTAATGTTTTGCGTCCACGACTTTGACCATGGAAAATATCTACTCAACCTTGCTCGATCAGGCTGGCCGGAAATCCTTTGAACTGCCCGGTGCCTACCCCCATTACAACCCTGATCGACCTGGCCAAGTAGAACACATTGCCCTTGACTTAGCCTTTGATATCCCCAATAAAAGCTACAGCGGTAGCTGCAAAGTGCAGATTATGCCTGTCATTGATGGGGTAAAAAGCCTCAAGCTAGATGCCGTGGACTTAGCCATTAAGTCTGTAAAAGTGGCGAATGCTAAGCAAGACTTTGATTACGACGGCGAGCAACTAAAAGTTGCGCTCAAAACACCGACAGTGGCTCAGAAGCTGCTCACCCTTACCATTGATTACGCTGTCAAAAATCCACAGCGTGGGATTTATTTCATCGGGCCTGATGAACACTATCCCGACAAGCCCACACAGGTTTGGACCCAGGGTGAAGATGAAGATTCGCGCTTTTGGTTCCCCTGCTTTGACTATCCTGGTCAGCTCGCGACTTCTGAAATCCGAGTACGTGTGCCCAAAAAGTTCAAGGTCGTTTCCAATGGGGCGCTAGTGTCAAGTGAAACGGACGGCAGCGACAAAATTTATCACTGGAAGCTCGATAAAGTGCATCCCAGCTACCTCATGACACTCGCCATTGGTGAGTTTGAAGAGATTAAAGATCAGTGGAAGGACAAGCCCGTTAACTATTATTTCGAGAAAGGGCGTAAAGCTGAAGCCAAGCTCACCATGGGCAAGACGCCACAGATGATTGAGGCTCTCAGCAAATGGTTTGGTTACGACTATCCGTTTTCTAACTACGATCAGGTTTGTGTAAGCGATTTTATTTTTGGTGGCATGGAGAATACCACCACCACGCTGCTGACCGATCGCTGCATGATTGATAAGCGAGCTGCCCTTGATAACGCGCGGGCCGAAACGCTGGTGGCTCACGAGTTAGCGCATCAGTGGTTTGGCGACTTGATAGTGATTAATCACTGGTCACAGGCTTGGGTCAAAGAGGGGGCCGCGACCTATTCTGAAGTGCTTTGGGTAGAGGAGACGCTGGGGCAAGATGAGGCGTTTTATTACCACCTCAACCATGCTCGCGCTTATCTCAGTGAAGACAAAAGCCGATATCGTCGGCCTTTGGTGACGCATATCTATCGTGAAGCGATTGAGCTGTACGACCGGCATATTTATGAGAAAGGATCGTGCATTTATCACATGATCCGGATGGAGCTGGGTGACGCGCTCTTTACCAAGGCCCTCTCTACGCTGCTAACAGATAACGCTCACACGACAGTGGAAACGATTGACTTGCTGCGAGCTATCGATAAAGCGACTGGGCGCAACCTGCGGTACCTGTTCGATCAGTATGTATATCGTGGCGGTCATCCTGACTACAAGGTGAGCTACAGCTGGGACGCGGACAGCAACCTGGCAAAGCTGACAATTACGCAGACGCAGGTGGAAGACGGCAAATCTCAGGTGCAAGAAGGGCTGTTTGATCTCAAAATTCCGATTGGCTTTGGCTATCTGCCCAAAACAGAGACGAAGTCAGGAAAGAAAGGAAAGAAAGTCGGAAAAGCTGAGATGAAATCCTTCAAAGTTCGCATTCATGAGCGTGAGCAGGCGCTGTACTTCCCGCTATCGGAAAAGCCTGACTTTGTGAGTTTTGATCTTGGCAATCATTTTTTGAAGACGGTGGAGTTGGCCTACCCGATGGCCGAACTGAAGGCTCAGCTTGGGTATGACCCGGATCCTATTTCTAGGCTGATAGCGGCTGAGGCACTGGCGAAAAAAGGAAGTTTGGAAGCGGTCGAAAGCCTAGAGCAATCGCTGACTTCTGATTCTTTTTGGGCGGTTCGTGCTGAGGTGGCTAGGCAGCTAGGCTCTGTGCAGCTCAAGCAGGCAGAATCTGCTTTACTGACGGGATTGAAAGATAAGCATCCGAAGGTACGCCGGGCTGTGGTTACTGCGCTGGGTGAGGTAAAGACGGCACAGAGCTACAAGGCCCTTAAGAGCGTGGTGGACAAGGGCGATGAGAGTTATTACGTTGAGGCGGCGGCGGTGCGATCGCTCGGTAAGCTGGGTACCACTACCTTGGCTGGCAAAGATAAAGAGAAAAAGACGCTGAAAGTGCTTGATGGCGTGCTCAAGGAACGCTCTGGCTGGAACGAAGTGGTGCGTAGCGGTGCGATCGCAGGCCTTAGCCAGTTCAAAACCTCTGCTGCCGCGCTCGATTTGCTGCTGCCGTATACAGAACTTGGCGTATCGCAGCCGTTGAGACTAACGGCTATTCGCTCCCTTGGTACAATTTCTACGGGCCAAGAGAAAAAGACCGTAGAGCGCATCCTAGAGAGACTAGAGGCGCTTTCGCGTGAGGACTTCTTCTTGACCCAGGTGGCCACAGTCGCCGCGCTTTCTCAAATGGAAGTGCAAGGTGCGATTGCAATTTTGCGTGGGCTGGCGACCCATAGTCCCGATGGACGTGTGAAGCGCCGAGCCGATGAAGCCGCTCAAAAAGTACAGAAAAAAATTGGGGCAGATCAGGCTTTGGCAGATTTGCGTCAAGAATTGGCAGAAGTGAAGGAGACCAATAAAGAGCTCAAGAGCCGATTGGAAACTCTAGAGGCAAAAGCCAAGTCCTAAAGGCTGTAGGCACCTTACTTAATCGGGTTATCTTAAGCGTGTCTAAAAGCTCAAGGAAAAAGCTGCTCTAAGTGTGTAGTGAATAACAGAATTAGCAATCATTTCTTTTTTAGCTTTGACGAATGAGCACTCAACTTCTCGTAGACCGCTTCGAGCTTAAGAAACAGCTGAGCGAAACAGATGTTAGCTCAGTGTATTTGGGTTGTGATCGCCAGCATTTGCAGCGCCCGAGCTGTGTGGTCACTGCGATTCACTATTCACAGCGTGAAATGCGCCATCGTTTAGAGCGTGAGGCACAGGTGATAGAGCAGCTAGGTCACTCCCCCCAGATCCCTAGTGTGTTGGCCTACTTTCATCAGGTGGCTGGCGATCAAGGCTCGATAACCAAGGACCACCAGGTCCGCTCACAGACCACATCGCCACCGGCAGCCTCTGCTACAAGTGCTTCCCTGGCTCAGCCATCATCCTCAGAGTCACGCCGTACGTTTTACCTTGTGCAGTCGCACGTGCTGGGTCATGCGCTAAGTAAAGAAATCACCCCTGGCAAGAGGCTTAGCGAGAGCTATGTCGTTAAGCTATTGCAAGACGTGCTGGTTGCACTTTGTAGCGTCCACCGTCAGGGAAAGGTTCATCAAAACCTGCATCCTCAAAATCTAATCCGTCAGGATATTGATGGCCAGATATTTTTGACCGAGTTTGGTGGACTGGCTCGTTTGGCCCGCAGTGAGTTGGGCGCAGACGGTACCCTGCAAGTTACGATGCCAGTCAGTCCTCACCCGTATCTTGCACCCGAACAGTTGCAGCCAGATTACGCTGCGAACCCAACGCCTGCAAGCGATCTCTACTCCTTGGGCCTGATTGCAATTGAAGCCCTGATTGGTCGGCCGCATTATGATCTTGCCTATGATCCTAATAAGGGATTGCTGTGGCGAGAAGGCGTGGATGTCAGTTTGACGCTTGCTGAATTTATTGATCGACTGGTACGTCATAGCCCTGAAGATCGGTTCGAGGATGCGGCAGAGGCGCTAGAGGCGCTGCGGCTGGGGCGCGAGCGCTATCAGGTAGCGCACGATAGTCGGCTAAATACAGTCGTCGCTGCGCCTGGCGGTGGTGCCAACCGGTTTACAACCACAGGTAGTGGTTTTGGTGGACAAGGTACGCGCTCTGGTACGACCTCGTTGTCTGCGACGGGCAGAACCTATCCTTTGAAAGCGGCAAACCCTTATCTTTTCAAACTATTTGCTGGGGGCATTGCCGTTGCGATCGCCCTAGGGGTCGGTGTCAAAACTTTTCAGTGGGGACAGCACCGTCTCACTCAGCTACCTCAGACCTGGGAAGATTGGGGTGCCGAGCGTGTAGATTACCCAGAAGCGAAAGCCAGCGAACTGGTGCCGCTATTGCAAGATGGCAGTATTTTGCTGCGACCTGCTGCTGCTCAGGCTTTCTGGGAAATGGTTGCAGCGGCTAAAGCAGACGATATAGATCTATACGCTTTGGCGGGATACCGTGCCAAAGATGCTGCGCCTGCAGGCGCAGAGTCTGCTGATAATGACTATCCGACTGGCTATGCGATTGCCGTTGGTGGCGCGCAAGCATCGCAAGACTGGCAGCAAAATTTTGCACAGTCTGAGGCATTTGAATGGCTGACAACCCACGCTAAAGATCATGGCTTTGAGCTATCAGTTACAGAACGAGGGCTGCTTGGTGAAACTTCCCCAGAGCCTTGGCATTGGCGATATGTAGGTGATGCTGAAAGTAAAAGTATATTTGGACAGTCTACCGCCTGATCTCAAGACTTCTCTTTGGAAGTGATGGCCTGGCGCTATGGTCCAGCCACTATAGTCTGAACACTGTAGTTTGATATTTTTCGCCCTGTCCTCTGTTCTTCCTTTGACGCAAATGCTCTGAAATGTTCACATACTCATTAACCAAACTCATTAGTTCAGTGATATTCTCCATGCATATAGCGGCAAACTTAATGTAGACAGTAAAAGCTTTACGATGTCGGTTTAACTTCGCACGCTCTTTTGTGCTGATCCTTCCATGCCACCCCAACAGTCATCAACGCACTCATCTAGAAATTTGACTGCCTATTACAAGACAACCCTTGGTGCCTTTTTTCTAGCCATCGGATTGGTGTTAGTGCTTGCTAGCCTGTGGATAACATTTCAAGTAGGTGAAAACCTAGTGGTTGTCGCTATTTTGGGGATGCTGCTTTTAGGCTTCGGTTACTACTGCTTACATCGTCCTTGTTTTGTTCTAGAGCCTTGTCAGCTCACGGTATACAATCTGCTAGGGTTAACGACCAAACGGTACACCTTTGAGTCTTGGGAATTTGTTAAAGCCGATAGCCGTCGCATTTATATTGATCAGAATGGAATCACGATTAAAGTATCTGTTTTTCCTTGGTTAGTTAATACTGAAGACTGGACAGCAATGCGCAAGCTGCTGTAGCAGTGGCACATAATCGAAATCTTGCTTTTGAATAACCTCGTCTAGAATGCACCGATTAATCGGTGCATTCTAGACGGGATTTTGTCGTGGTGCTTGCAAATTTTTTGTTCCTCATGTGAACTTGAACTGGACTTGTTCTAAACCTCAAAGTCCTTACATGGCTTGGGTTAAGCGGCTATGAATTCTTCTTGGACTTCGGATACAAGATCGGATTAGATTAGAGGATAGTGAGGACGTAAACGTGGTTAAACAAACTTAATTGTTACGTGCAAATTAAATCAGCAAACAAAGCTGCCGAGTCTATAGCTTTGGCCACTTAGCTCACCACATTAGTGATCTCTGAAACCATTGATTCCTAAGGGCTAAGAGCTAATTTATAAACGGAATCTTAAGCAGCTAATCGACGTGTCATCAGTCGGATGAGCGAGCCATAAATCATCCCCTCGCTCATCTCCGAATATAACTCATAGTCCTTGCTTAAACGTCGAAACCGATTGAGCCAACCAAAGGTGCGCTCAACAATCCAGCGCTTAGGCAAAATCTCAAATCCTTTAGATTTTCTCTCAATCACATCTACCTCGACTGACTCACCACAAACTTGTTTCACAGCCTGAGCAAAGTTCTTGCCTGAGTAGCCCTGGTCTACCCAAACAACTTCTAACCTGGAGAGTGCTGCCGCTGATTCAGACAGCACAACCACCGCACCTAATCGCTCTGACATATTAGCTTCGGTGACTAGCATCCCAATCAGAAAACCTTGTGAATCGACTACGATATGGCGCTTACGGCCTTTTACCTTTTTACCACCGTCATATCCGTACACATCCCCCTTTTTTCAGTAGTCTTGACAGATTGAGAATCTGCAATGGCTACTGTTGAGTCTTCCTCTCGGCCTAGCTTTGTGCGCAATTGGCGTCGCAATTTATCGTGAATCTCTGGCAAGATGCCCTTGCGTTGCCATTTGCGAAAGTAGTTGTATACCGTTGAGTAGGGTGGTAAATCGTGAGGCATCATTTCCCACTGGCAACCTGTTCTTTGAACGTAGAATATGCCGTTGAGGATTTCTCTTAAGTCCACGGTTCTGGGATGCCCGAACCCTTTTGGTGCAGGCAGCAGGGGTTCTATAATGCGCCATTCGGCATCACTCAAATCGCTGACGTAGAGCTGGCGTTTAGGGTTAGCAACTTCAGGTAAGCGACTCATCGAAATAGGCTCAAGTACTCGTCTCTTAAAGCTTAAAGGCCGTTCCTTATCCCAATGCATCCCTTTTTAGATTGTCTTTATAAATTAGTTCTAAGTGACACACAGGCGTACGTAACGCCAGAGGCGTGGCCAAGACCAAGGCCTCGCCTCGCCCTTGGCGATA
>ERZ1740067.1361-NODE-1361-length-16897-cov-6.565135_pt1 | contig 16897 bp, 16 predicted proteins | sample MGYA00581736_ERZ1740067 | MGnify/ENA primary metagenome ERZ1740067 (study PRJEB43018, sample SAMN04849236) | marine metagenome | isolation source: floating plastic debris | place: Pacific Ocean | collected 2008-08-27 | study: EMG produced TPA metagenomics... | reverse complement strand
ACGATAGCCCAAGCCGTGCACAACGAGACTTGCAGAAAACTCTTCATAACGCCATACCTCTCTTGGATTAGACTATCGACGAGAGCACACAGCTAACGCCCGCGTTATCGCAACAAGGATTCAACGGCATGAAGCCAATTCGATTTGCCACAGGAGCGCTGGTCGTTGGGCTTGGACTTAGCGTGATGGGGTCGAATGCGTCTCTCATCGGCGCTTGGATCGGGCGTCCGATCCGGAGTGCGTTGGGCCTCAGCGCGACGGCAGCCAGTGGCAGTTCATCACAGTCTTGGATCTGGACAGCCCGCGACGGGGCCCCTTGCGACGGCGACGCGACCATCCAAGTCATTTCGGGTGCATCGGCCCACCCCGGAGTCTTCTGCTCGATCGCGGAAACGCGAGGACAGAGACTCTCCGTGTCGTGCGACTCGCTGGAAACTGGCACGCGCACGCAGATCGTCGATGTCGTCCAGTTGCGCGAGGCGGAAGCCTACCTGCGAGATCAGCAGGGTGTCAGGCTGCTCGATGGCTTTCGCGATAGCGCTTCGCACGCGTCGTACCTGCAAGCAAGTCGATGGTCACCGAACTACATCGGGAGCATCTGGCTCCTTGCCATGCTCGTGTCGCTCGCGTGCATCGTCTGGCACTTGGTCAAGAGCCTTCGCAAGCACTCGTGAATGGGCCTCGAAGGATCAGACGTTGGGCACAGTTGCGCGAGTCCGGCCTAAGCGAACGCCGGCGCGAGGCGGAGGAAGTTGGCGAGGAGTTGTGGGCCGGCGTCGGTGAGGAAGGATTCGGGGTGGAACTGCACGCCTTCGAGCGGCAGCTTGGGTTGTGAACCGGAGGCGTCTTCGGCCCAGACTCGGCGGAGGCCTTGGACGACGCGGACGGCCTGTCCGTCAATGTCGTCATCGGTCCATGCGGAGACGATGAAGCCATCTTGGCCGGGCTCGGGGGGCTTGGGGATGGTGTCGGCGTCGATGACCAGCGAGTGGTAGCGGGTTGCCATGAATGGGTTGGGCAGGCCCTCGAAGAGTCCTTGGTTGTCGTGGTGGACGGGCGAGGTTTTGCCGTGGACGACGCGGGGGTGTTGGGTGATCTGCATGCCGTGCATCGCGCCGATGCATTGGTGACCCAGGCAGACGCCCATGACGGGGACCCGGCCGGCGTAGTGGTTGATGATGTCGGCGGAGTTGCCGGCCTCGGCGGGGGTGCAGGGGCCGGGGGAGATGATCACGTGGGTTGGTCCGCGGCCGCTATCGAGGGCGTCGGCGGAGGCGGGGGTGATTTTGTCGTTGCGGATGACGACCAGGTCGCGGTCGGGGGCGAGGCGGCGGTCGATCTCGCCCAGGCGCTGGACGAGGTTCCACGTGAACGAGTCGTAGTTGTCGACGAGGAGGATCATCGGGAAAGAGCGTAGGAGCACGGCTTGCCCTTCGGGTCAAGCCGTGGCACTGGGGAGATGGGTTGGGCCGTGGCACAGGGCCGGCTAGGCGGCGAGGGGGCCGAGGGTGCCGGCGACGCCGTCGCGGGTGACGTAGAAGAGGTCACTCGAGATTGGGTAGGGGAGCCTGCGGTAGTCCTGCTCGACGCGGGAGCGGAGGCGGTCGAGGAAGTCGCTCGGGCCGGCGGTGAGGGCGACGAACATGTCTCGGGCGGGGGTGGCGACGTAGAAGTCGCCGCCGAGCTGGGGAGCGAGGCGGTTGAAGAGATCGCCCAGGAGGAGTCGGGCGGCGTCGTAGCCGTCTTGCTCGGTGAGGATGGCGGCGCGGCCGCCTTCCTTGGACTCGATCATTTGGAAGTGCAGCTCGGGGGCGTATTGCACGAGGTTTGAGCGTGCGATGTCGTCGAGCTCGTCGATATCGAGGCCCCAGCGGACGACCTGCTCGGTGGTGATCGAGACGGTCATTTGGGGAAGGTCGGTGACGAAGACGACGACGGTGTTGTTGACGTACGGGATGTGGGCGACCATGTCGCGGGAGAGGTGCTCGAAGATGGACTCGGGCTGGATGCGCGGCATGATGCGCGGGCGGGCGAAGCTCAGGTCCATGTCGGAGAGGTTGAGCGCGTCGGAGGTGAAGAGCTGGTCGAGGTAGTGCTCGACGATCTCGACGCCTCGGTGGGGCTCGTGCTTGACCATGCGGAAGAGGTTGTCGAGGTCGAGGCGGCGGCCGTTGACGATGAGCTCGGAGGGGCCGACGAGATCGATGGCGTAGTCGGGCTGGAGGCGCCGGAGGAGTGTTGCGACCTGCTCGGCGAAGGCTTCGGGTTCTTTGGGCATGCTCGCCATGTGTCAGTTCCTTTCCGCGTGGCCCGCGGTGTTGCTCGGAGTGTCGCTCAGGTGTTGACGAGGAAGCGTGGTGGAAGCGTCGGGTTGGGGGCCGGTGGGGGGGGGCGAGGCGAGGTGCGTCGGACGCCGGGGTTGGTCTTTGCCGCGTTCCAGCGAGTGCTGGGTTGCGAGTGTGTTTCGCGTGACTGCGAATGCGGCGGATGTATCGACGGAGCGCTTCGGACGGGTCAGGCTGGTGGTTCCGGCGGCGGCGTGAAGTGGGTGCGCAGGCGGTACAGGCGGGCGCGGTGGTCCGGGAACTCGGGCGGGCGGGCAGCGGATAGGTGCTTATGGGTCGCTGGCGGCTTGCTAGCGAGTTGGGGGCGGGTTGGTGGTCGCGGCTATGGGACGTGCGGGCGGTGGCTGCCGGGATTTAGCGGCGTGCGGCGCGTGATTGGGTAGTGATTGGGCGGCGGTTGGCCGGGGGTGGTGGCGGTGCGTAGAATCGCCGCCTTGGTGGGTCCTGAGAGCCGTCGTGTGTGGACGGGAGGGCCTGCGAGCTTTGGAGACGACCGTGACCGAGCAGGAAATCGAAGCAAAGGTGATCGACATCGTGGCCGAGCAGCTCGGCGCTGAGAAGGGCAAGATCAGCCGCGATACGAGCTTTGTCGAGGATCTGAACGCCGACAGCCTCGACACGGTCGAGCTTGTGATGGAGTTCGAGGACGAGTTCGAGACAAGCATCCCCGACGAGCAGGCCGAGCAGATCAAGACGGTCGGCCAGGCCATCGAGTTCATCAAGCAGGCCAACGGCGTCGACTGACGCGGTTGTTTGCTGGCGCATCGCTGCTGGCGCATCGCGCCGGCGGGGTTTGCCGAGTCCGGGCGTGTGCTTGTTGATGACGCGCGTTGGGTGATTGCTGTGCGGCCCTCTCGGGCGGCGGGGCGCGGAGGGTTGCGGTGAGCGCACAGAAGCGTGTTGTCATTACGGGTATGGGCGCGGTGACGAACCTTGGGTTCGATGCGGCGAGCACCTGGGCGGGCATGCGCGAGGGGCGCAGCGGCATCTCGGCGCTCGGCGGCGAGGAATTCGACAAGTACCACCCGAATTGGTCCGTGCATGTCGCGGGGCAGGTCAAGGGCTGGGACCCGGTCCCGGTGCTTGACAAGCGTGAGGCGCGTCGGTTTGACCGCTGCACGCAGCTCGGCGTGTTTGCTGCTGCCGAGGCGGTCAAGGACTCGGGGATCGACTTTGATTCGCTTGATGTGCCCGAGCAGGAGCGCTGCGGCGTTGTGATCGGGTCGGGCATCGGCGGGATCGAGACGATCGAGATTGGCGTGGGCGTGCTGCACAACCGCGGGCCGGACCGGATCAATCCGTTCACGGTGCCCGGGCTTATGGCCAACGCGGTGAGCGGGCATATGTCGATTCGGTTCGGGCTCAAGGGCCCGGCGTCGACGCACGCGACCGCGTGCGCTTCGAGTGGGCACGCGTTTGGCGATGCGCTCCAGTATCTGCGGCGTGGGCTTGCGGATGTGATGGTTGTGGGCGGGGCGGAGGCGGCGGTGACGCCGTTGTGCGTCGGTGCGTTCATGACGATGAAGGCACTCAGCGGCTTTGACGGCGACCCGGCGAAGGCGTCGCGGCCCTTCGACCAGCGGCGGGACGGGTTCATCCTGTCCGAGGGCGCGGCGATGTTCACGCTCGAGACCGAGGAGCACGCCAAGGCACGCGGGGCGAAGATCTACGCGGAATTGGTTGGCGCGGCGAACAGCTCGGACGCCTCGCACATCACCGCGCCGGACCCCGACGGGCTCGGTGCGGCCCGCAGCATGCGTTGGGCGCTTCGGGACGCGGGTCTTTCGCCCGAGCAGATTGATTACGTGAATGCCCACGGCACGAGCACGCCCTTGGGCGACAAGGCCGAGATCGCGGCGGCGATGGCGGTCTTCGGCGATCACGCCCGCAAGAGCGCGGGCGGGAAGCTGCTGATGAGCTCGACGAAGAGCCTGCACGGGCACTGCCTGGGCGCCCCGGGCGCTGTGGAGCTGACCGCGTGCACCCATGCTGCTCGCGAGGGCGTGATTCCGCCGACGGTGAACCTGGACGAGCCGGACCCCGAGTTTGATATCGATCTGGTGCCGCACGAGGCGCGGGAGCACTCGGCGCGGTACGCGATGGACAACACGTTCGGCTTCGGCGGTCACAATGTGACGCTGATCGTCGGGCGGTACGACGGCTAGCGGGCTGTTTCTTCATGCCGGTGTCCGCTCGCGGATCGCACTGACCTGCTAGGCAGGTCAGTGGCACGGCTCCCCACTTCCATCTTGCTGATGAAGGGCCTCCGCTCGTTGTGACCAGTGGCACGCGCGTTGCGGCGTTTTGGCATGGTGCCCACGGCGTGCGCAGGAGCTGCGCAGGTGTTGGGCTGGCGGTTGGGCGTGGAGTGCGCGATCGCACGAGCCGATGGAGGTTGGCATGGGCAGCAGTGGTGAATCGATTGGGCGGCTTGAGGTGCCGATCAGCGTGCGGCTGGGCGAGCGATCGCTGCGCGTGCGTGAGGTGCTCGGGCTTGTGCCGGGGTCGATTATCGAGCTGCCGCAGCGGGCTGAGGATGAGCTGACGCTGGTGGTCAACAACAAGGCGCTGGGGCTTGGTCAGGCTGTGAAGGTTGGCGAGAACTTCGGCGTGCGCATCACGTTCATGGGCGATGTGCTCGAGCGGATGGAAGCGATGATGACCGGCTCACTGCAGCTGGGCGACGGCGACGAGCCCGAAGAGGACGACGACGCGGCGGCGCTTGCCGAGGCGATGCTGGCGGGGCAGCTCTAAGGCATCATCGGGCGATGGCCCGAAGTATGCCGCTCTCGTGACGCCGCCGCAGCGGGCGGACGCTTACGGATTGCCGTTTGGGATGTTGTCTTCGTTCTCGCCGGCACCGAAGAAGTAGAAGCTGTAGTCCTTGGTGCGGACGGCTCCGGGCTCGAGGGTGACGCTGTCGACGTGGCCATCGAAGAAAGAGATAAGCGACCTGTTGACGTTGCCGTAGTCATCGACCCACTCGGTCTGTTCCTCCGAGGTGTCGAGGGCCATTGGGACGAGGTTCATGAGGGTGTCGCCGTAGAGGGCCATGGTTGAGGGATCGAAGTCTGATCCGATGCGGAACTTGCGAATGCCGTTCTTGAATGCTCGAACGAACTCGTTGCCGCTGCCGGGGTATCGGCCACGCTCGACCCACCACCAGCGGAGCTGAGCATGGAACGAGGTGCCCGTGTCTTCATACGTGGAAGTGCTGAAGTTCGGGTCGATGTAGGGGTAGTTGTTCTGGCCGATGTTTTCTAGGCCGCGGGCGTATACGGAGCGATCGACGGGCGACTTAAAGGCCTCAAGTTCGTAGTCGTCCCGGAGGCGGTTGCTTGGGACCGTGTAGCGGAAGTCGGACTTGCCGGTGACCCAATTGGTGATGGTCTGGCGACGGAGGCCATCGAGGCTGAAGTTGGTGTCGGGATAGATGTAAGGGTTGAGCCCGCGAAGCGCTGGCGGCACGTCAAACAGACCAGAAAAACGGCCTGACCAGTAGGCGCTGGCGTACTTTCCGCCGAACGTCCATTGGCAGAAGCCGATGATGCTAGGTGCGGTCTGGTTGAACCAGGGCAACTCGTTCTCGAAGTCGTTCTGATACTGGAACGTGGCGATCTGGATCTGGCGGAGCTTCGTCGTGGAGACGGTGCGCTGGCCAGCCTTCCGGGCGGCGCCGAGGCTTGGCAGCAGGATGCCGATGAGCAGGGCGATGATCGCGATGACGACCAGCAGCTCGATGAGGGTGAAGCCCTTGCGGCTGCTGTTGGCCCGGGTCTTTGGGAATGCGATGAGGTTCGTCGTGAACATGCTGGAATGCTCCTGCCGCACGCGTTGCGTGCTTGGATCGGTTGTGCTGCGCGAATCGGTGCGTTGGACGCTGCTGCGTCGTGCTGATAACGACGCGGCGTAGAACCGGCTCGACCCCCGGAGAGTTGTCTCTAGCCGCGTGGGCCCGGGTGAACCGGGGCGATGAGGAACCACGATGAATCGGCCCCGCTTTGGGGCTGCGGCGGAAGACGTTGGTCGAAGGAGAAAGACTACAGGGAATCGGGGGCTGGTGGAAGGCCTTGGGTGGCCGGATGGGCGTGATATGGGTGGGTTTTGGGCCGGCGGGGCTGACTTGGGTTGGATGGAGGCAGGCCTGAGAGCGGGTTCTGGGAAAAAGCGTCGGCAAATCGGACGCGTGGGGTCGGCCCGGCGCGGGTGGCGAGCCGATGATGTGGGCTGGCGATCGGGCGACTTGCCCGGACGCGGCCCGCAGCGGACCCCATTTGGGGACCAAGGAGTCTTGAATGCCCCGCGATATTCCCGTCGGCAACGGCGATGTGCTCGTGACCTTCGACAAGGACTACCGGGTCCGCGATCTCTACTACCCGCGGGTCGGGCGGTTCAACCACACCGATGGGCACGTGCAGCGGTTTGGCGTGTGGGTGGATGGGACGCTGTCGTGGGTTGAGGAGGACGGCTGGACGCGCGAGCTGCGGTACAAGCCCGACTCGCTCGTGACGGAGGTCCGGCTGGTCCACAAGAAGATGGGCATCGAGCTGACGTGCCAGGACGCGGTGGACTTCCACGAGGCGATCTACTTCAAGCGCGTGGTGGTGCGCGACCTGCTCGGCAAGGAGCGGGACGTGCGCGTGTTCTTCCACATCGACCTGTCGATCGGTGGCAGCCCCGTGGGCGACACGGCGAACTACGACCCGTCGACGAGCAGCGTCGTGCTCTACAAGGACGATTTTTACTTTCTGTACAACGCGTGCGACCGGGCCAAGTGCGGGATCGACCACTGGGCGATCGGCTCGAAGCGTGTTGGCGGGGCAGAAGGAACATGGCGCGACGCCGAGGATGGCCGACTCGGCCGCAACGCGATCAGCCAGGGGTCGGTGGACGCGACGATCGGGAGCAATCTTGTTGTGCCGCCCAATGGCGAGAGCTACGTGTGCATGTGGTGCGCGATGGGGCGGAGCTACGAGGACGTCAAGCGTCTGAACCGGCTGATCTGGGAGCGGACGCCCGAGGCGCTGCTCGCGCGGACCGAGGCGTACTGGAAGCTGTGGAGCCGAAAGGAAGAGTTCGACACGAGCCCGCTACCCGAGCATCTGCGAGATGCTTTCTATCGCAGCCAGTTGATTTTGCGGACGCAGGTGGACAACGGCGGCGCGATCATCGCGGCGAACGACTCGGACATCACGCACTTCGCGGGCGATCACTATTCGTACTGCTGGCCTCGCGATGGCGCGTTGGTGGATTGGGCGCTCATTAAGAGCGGGCAGAGCGAGTTGAGCCGGAGCTTTTTGCGGTTTGCTGCCAAGTGCATTGGCAAGGACGGGTACTTCCTGCACAAGTACACGCCGGAGGGCAGGCTCGCTTCGAGCTGGCACCCTTGGATGCTTGAGGGGCAGGAGATTCTGCCGATCCAGCAGGACGAGACGGCCTTGGTTGTGTGGGTGCTTGAGCGGCACTTCGATGCGTTCAAGGACGTGGAGTTTGTGAAGCCGTTGTATGAGCCGTTGGTCGTGAGGCCGGCGGAGTGGATGCTGAGCTACCGGGATCATCATGGGTTGCCGCGGCAGTCGTGGGACTTGTGGGAAGAGCGCCGGGGTGTGCATCTGTTTACGGTCGCGTCGACGATCGCGGCGCTGAAGGCCGCGGGCAAGATGGCGGCGCGGTTTGGCGATCCGGAGCGTGCGGCGAAGTACGCCGAGGGCGCAGAGCACATGCGCCAGGCGATGGTCAAGCAGATGTGGAACCCGGACCAGAAGCGCTTTGCGCGGATGGTCGTGCCGCTCGAGGGCGGGGACTACCGCCTGGACATGACGCGGGACAGCGCGAACTACGCGCTGAGCTTCCTGGGCGTCTTTGACGCGGACGACCCGATGATGGTCGACGAGGCGAACAGCCTGCGCGAGAACCTCTGGGTGAAGACCGACGTGGGTGGCATGGCGCGCTATCAGCACGACTACTACCACCAGATCGAGCGCGAGAACATCGAGCAGGTGCCCGGCAATCCGTGGGCGATCTGCACGCTGTGGCATGGGCAATGGGAGATCGCCAACGCGAGCACGATGAGCGAGCTTCGGCGGAGCTTGGATGTGCTTGAGTGGGCGGTGAAGCGCGCGGCGCCGAGCGGCGTGATGGCCGAGCAGTTTGACCCGTACACGGGCGATCCGATCAGCGTGAGCCCGCTGACGTGGAGCCATGCGACGTACGTGATCACGGTGCTCGAGTATCTCGAGAAGCATAAGGAGCTGTGCAGCCGGACCGTTGCGACGGCGCGCTAGGAGTTCGGTGCGCCCGGCGCTGCGTCGCCCGCGTCCGGGTGAGGCGCGAGCGGGTCGTTCGGCGTGCCGCACTCTGGACAGCGGGTCTTCGCGTCGTCGGTATCGCTCTCGGGCTCGATGCCGATGAGCGTGTAGCCGAAGCGTGAACAGACGTCGTGCCCGCACGTGCGCAGTGCGATGCGGATGTGGCGGCGTTCGGCGCCGGAGACCAGGAGAAAGAAGCCGGCGATGATCGCGACGGGGAGGACCACGCCGGGAACGGCGATCGAGGCGGCGCGCGGCACGCCACTCGATTGAAGAAGGCTCACAAGGGCGAACCCGCCGCCGATGCCCAAGGCGATAACGACGGCGATGAGCAGGAGTGTGAAGCGCTGGAAGGGCTTGTCTGCTTCTGCGGATTTCTCGGCAACGCGGATCACTTCGTCGCGGTCGGCCGACGCGAGGCGCAGCCTGCCGTCGGTAGCGCGTTGGATGGGGTCCTTGGGCACGGGATTACTTGAGCTTGACTTTGCCGGTGCCCTTGCGGATGACGCCGAGTTGGTGGACTCGCTCGCCCAGGCGTGCGAGGCGTGATTCGACGGCGGAGGCGAAGCTCGGGCGGACGATCAGCACGTAGCCGATGCCCATGTTGAAGACGCGGCGCATCTCGTCATCGGCGATGCGGCCCTTGGACTGGATGAACGAGAAGACCGGGTGGGGCCGCCATGAGTCCAGGCGGATGTGCGCGTCGACGGCGTCGTGCAGTGAGCGCTCGATGTTTTGCTCAAGCCCGCCGCCGGTGATGTGGGCCATCGCGGAGACGACCTTCTTGACGCGGTACGCGCGTTGGAGGCGCACGATCGGATCGGCGTAGATGCGTGTGGGCTCGAGGAGGACCTGGCCGAGTGTGCGGTCGTCGCCGTCGTGCTCGCGGGCTTTGGGCTCGGGCTTGGTCAGGTCGAGCTTGGCGTGCTCGACGACTTTGCGGACGAGCGAATAGCCGTTGGAGTGGAAGCCGGACGAGGCGAGCCCGAGGATGACGTCGCCCGGCTGGACTCGGGTGGGGTTGATCGCGCGTTTGAGCTCGACGACGCCGACGGCGAAGCCGGCCATGTCGAGGTCGCCGTCGTCGTAGAGGTCGGGCATCTCTGCGGTCTCGCCGCCGATGAGTGCGCAGCCGGCGGTTCGGCAGCCGTTGGAGACGCCTCGGACGAGGGCTTCGAGCTGGACGGGGTCGGTGCTCGGGATGGCGATGTAATCGAGGAAGAAGAGGGGCTCGGCGCCCTGGACGATGAGGTCGTTGACGCTCATGGCGACGAGGTCGATGCCGAGGGTGTCGTAGATGCCGAGCTGGGCGGCGAGCTTGATTTTGGTGCCGACGCCGTCGGTGCAGGCGACGAGGACGGGGTCTTTGTAGTTTCGCTGGAAGAGTTTTTGGTTGTAGTCGAGGCGGAAGAGGCCGGCGAAGCCGCCGGGGTTTTGGATGACGCGGGGGGTGTGGGTTTTGCGGAGGTGCCGGCCGAGCGTGGAGATGAACTGGTCGTAGGTTTCGAGATCGACGCCGGCGTCGGCGTAGGTGAGGCCCTGTGATGTGGGTGATTTGGCGTCGGGCTTTGCGGGTTTCTTGGCCATGTGCTCGGCTTGGGCTGGTGTGGCGCGACAGCAGATCGGTGGGGCGCTGGAACTGGGAACACGAGGATAGCGGCGGGCGTGGTTGCCGGAGCGCGGCGGGGGCACTTAGGATCGCCGGTCCTGCCCGCCGGCGGGCGCGTTCGCGGTCGCGGCGTGTGCTTCCCGGCGGCCTACGTCAGCCTGGAGCATGCGCATGGCAAGCAGTCATCTGTTCACGAGCGAGTCGGTCTCGATGGGGCACCCCGACAAGGTGGCCGACCAGATCTCGGACGCGGTCCTCGACGCGATGCTCAAGGACGATCCGAACTCGCGCGTGGCGTGCGAGACGATGGTCGCGACGGGCCTTGTGATTGTCGCGGGCGAGGTCCGGACGCGGACGTATGTGGATATCCCCTCAATCGTGCGCGAGACGATCGAGGACATTGGGTACACGTCGGGCGATATGCGGTTTGACAGCGCGAGCTGCGCGGTGATGGTGACGCTCAACCAGCAGAGCGCCGACATCGCGCAGGGCGTGGATGTTGATGGCGCGGGCGACCAGGGCATGATGTTCGGGTTTGCGTGCCGGGAGACGCCCGAGCTGATGCCGCTGCCTATCGAGCTCTCGCACCGCCTGGTCGAGCGTCAGGCGCACGTGCGCGAGTCGGGCGCCATTCCTGGGCTTCGGCCGGACGCGAAGAGCCAGGTGACGGTGGAGTATGAGGGTCGGACGCCGGTGCGGGTGGACACGGTGGTGCTGAGCACGCAGCACGACTCGTCGTGGAACAGCCGGCACGCGGAGCTGACCAAGGCGGTGACCGATGAGATCATCAAGCCGGTGCTCGGGGACAAGTGGAACCCGGGCATCAAGGTGCACGTTAACCCGACGGGCAAATTTGAGATCGGCGGGCCGCACGGCGACGTGGGGCTGACGGGCCGGAAGATCATCGTCGATACGTATGGCGGCCGGGGCCGGCACGGCGGCGGCGCGTTCAGCGGCAAAGACCCGACGAAGGTCGACCGCTCGGCGGCGTACATGGCGCGATACATCGCGAAGAACCTCGTCGCGGCGGAGCTCGCGGACGTGTGCGAGGTGCAGCTCTCGTACGCGATCGGCGTTGCCGAGCCGACGAGCATCTATGTGGATTGCGATGGCACCGAGCGTGTGGATGCCGACAAGATCGCCAAGGGCGTGCGTGAGGTCTTCTCGCTGACGCCCAAGGGCATCCGCGAGACGCTGGGTCTGAACAACCCGATCTATCGGCCGACGGCGCGGCACGGGCACTTCGGGCGCAAGCCGTACACGAAGGAAGGGCTCGAGTTCTTCACGTGGGAGAAGACCGACAAGGTCGAGGCGCTTCGCAACGCGTGCCGATGAGTCATTGAGTTTGCAAACCACAGATGCATGCAGAAGCCCACGGACGTGTGTTCGTGGGCTTTTTCCTGCGCTATGGGCGTAGCGCGTACAGCCGGTAGGTGACGATGTAGTCGCGCACGGCTGGAACGAGGATGCCTTCGGGGACCGGCTCGCCCGCGCGGAGCAGTTCGCGGGCGTCGGTCGCGGCGTGGGGCATGACTGGCAGATCGCACCAGGTGTTGCGCCATGTTGCGAGGCTGGCATCGGTCCATGCGCCCGTCGCGTCGAGTTCGGCGATGAGCTGGTCGGCGGTCGTGATCGGCTCGCGCGGAATCACAATCGGTGTGGCGGCGGCGAGGATCGCGCGGGGCTCGTGCCAGCGGTGGAAGGCGGCGGCCTGATCGGTGCCGATGAGAAAGTACACCGGCCGGTCGCCGGCGAGGACGCTGGCGCGGGCGGCGGTGTCGGCAAAGTACGACGGGGGCGGGCGGTCGAGCTCGTCGGTCCAGATCGCGGCGCGCGGGATGCCGGCGATCGCGAGATCGAGCATGGCGACGCGGTGGTGGTCTGCGGCAGGCGGATCGGCTTTGTGCGGTGAGCGGGCGGCGGGGACGACGAGCAGGGCGACGGCAGCGTCGAGGCGTTTGGCGAGCGCGTCGCGGGCGGCGGCGGCGAGGGCGGTGTGGGCGGCGTGGGGCGGATCGAACGAGCCGCCGAAGAGGAGGATGGCTTGGGCGTCGCCAGCAGGGGCTGGGAAGGGAGTTGGTGGTGGGACGCCGGGCATGGGTGACGGTTGGCGCGAGAGCACGATGCGGCAAGTCGCGGGGGTGGGCGCGTCGACCAACCGGCGTGGACCGGGGTACACTCTGCCTGCAAAGGCGGCCCCATCGTCTAGCCAGGTCCAGGACACCAGGTTTTCATCCTGGTAACACGGGTTCGAATCCCGTTGGGGTCATTGATGACGATGCGGCGTGTTTCCGCTGCGGAGTCCCTGATGCTTGAGCGATCCCACGGCCTTGGTCGTGGGATCGTTGTTTTTGCGGGTTGCGCTGACCGCCCTACTACCTCACTAGCCCTGCCGCTAGCCCTTGACTGCGCCACTTGCGAGTCCTGAGACGAAGTCTCGTTGCAGCAGCAGGAAGAGGATGAGGACGGGGGCGACGGCGAGGAGGGTGGCAGCCATTTGCAGGCCGTACTCGGTGTAGTATGTGCCTTTGAGGTTGGCGACGGCTACGGCGAGGGGCATCTTCTCGGGGCTGTGCAGGAAGACCTGCGGGCCGATGAAGTTGTTCCACATGCCGAGGAACATCACGAGCATCATCGCGCCGATCATCGGGCGCAGGAGTGGCAGGGCGACGTTGGCGAAGATGCCGATCTCGCCGAGGCCGTCGATGCGGGATGCCTCGATGAGCTCCTTGGGGACGGACTGCATGGTGCTCTGGCGGAAGAGGAAGACGGCGAATGCCGGGGCGAGGCCTGGCAGGATGACGGCGAGGTAGTTGTCGAGCAGGCCCAGGTTGTGCATGAGCTCGTAGGTCGGGGCGAGGAGCAGGGGCGGCGGGATGACGAGGAGCCCGAGGACGAGGATGGTGACGGGCGTGCTGCCGTGGAAGCGGAGGCGGGCGAGGGCGTAGCCGCCGGCGGCGGCGCCGAGCGTGCCGATTGCGGCGAGGGCCGACGACAGGAAGACGCTGTTAAAGAATGCGCGGTGGAAGCTCTCGCGTCCGAACAGTCGCCCGAAGGACGCGGTGGTGAGGCGGCCGAGATCGAGCACGCCGTTGGCGTCGACGGGGAAGAAGAGCGTGGCGAAGAAGTCGGCGTTGGTTTTGAAGGCGGCGATGATGAGCCACGCGATGGGCATCATGAGGACGGCGCAGACGGGCAGCAGGATCAGGTGCGGCCAGCCGCGGGCGATGAGGCTGGGCTTGGCGTTCATGTCTGGGGACGGGCGGGTAGATCCGTTGGTCATTGGTCTCGCGCCTCCCGCCGGGCGAGGTGGATCTGGATCGCGGCGGCGCCCATGAGCGCGATGCCGAGCATCCAGCCGACGGCGGACGCCATGCCGAGGTTGCCGGTTTCGAAGCCCTGTTGGTAGAGGTACATGACGATGGTGAGCCCGCCGTTTTGCGGGCCGGGGCCGTTGTTGAGCAGGATGTAGGGGAGCTCGAAGAGTTGCATCGAGCCGATGAAGGAGAGCAGCACGACGAAGGTGAGCACGGGGCGGATCGCGGGAACGATGACGTTGATGAAGCGGGCGACCGGTCCCGCGCCGTCGACGAGTGCGGCTTCAACGAGCGAGCGGTCGACGGCTTGGAGAGCCGCGAGGAAGTAGATCATGTTGAAGCCGACGTAGAGCCAGAGCGCGATGAGGATGAGCGTGGCGGGGATGTGCTGCTCGAGCCAGGCGAAGTCGAGGCTGAGTCCGATCATTGTGTTGAGGATCTGGTTGATGATGCCGGTTTGCTTGGCGAAGAAGACGCTGCCGATGATGGCAGCGAAGACGAGCCCGACGAGTTGGGGCATGAAGATGATGAGGCGGTAGAACGCGCGGCCTCGGAGGCCCGGGCGGTTGAGCAGCATCGCGAGGCCCAGCGCGATGGGGAGTTGCACGAGCAGCGAGCCGAGCGTGAAGACGGCGGTGTTTCGGATGGCGATCCAGAAGACGGGGTCGGTGAGGGCGGAGCGGAAGTTGAGTGTGCCGACGAAGGTCTCGGCACCGACGCCGTAGGTCTGGCTGAGCGCGAGCGTGATCGAGCGATAGAGCGGGTATGCGACGAAGACGGCGGTGGTGAGCAGGAAGGGCGTGAGGAGGATCCATGCTGCGCGGCGTTCCCGGGCGCGGGCGGTGGGCGTGGTCATTGGTCGCCCCCGCTCGTGCCGGACTCGGCTGTGTCGGCTTCGGCTGGCTCGGCTTGGGCGAAGGCGTTGCGGTTCATCACGCGGAGGATGGCGCGCTCGGCGGCTTGCAGCTGGTTCATCGCCTCGGCTTCGAGCTCGGCGGGGGTGTAGAGGTTGTTCTCGTTGGCGTAGTCGATCAGGGCCATCGCGGCGTCGGCGACGCGGAAGACGGCGGTTTGGTTGTACGGGGAGGCGTTGCGGGCGGGGATGCCGGGGATGTGCTCGATGTAAAGGCGGCCCTTGGCTTGGCCGCGGAAGTAGTCGTCGGGCTCGTCAAAAACCGGGTCGGCCCAGTAGGTGTTGATCGGGGTGATGAACTAAACATAACAATAAAGCTCGCGGGCGAACTCGGAGTCGAAGTAGAGATGCTGGGCGGCGAGCCAGGCGGCGTCGATGTTCTGCGAGGTCTTTGGGATGCCGAGCATGGTGCCGCCCCATACGCTGACGCGGCGGCCACCGGGCTCGAAGGCGGGCAGCGGGATGATCTCGAGCGTGCCGGCCATGTGGGGCAGCTCGTTCTTCCAGACGTTGCACATCCAGTCGGGCATGAAGAAGGCGAGCGCGAAGCCGTCGGTCTTGAGCTTGTTGCCCGATGCCTCGAAGTCTTTGACATCGGCGGCGATGCGGTTTGGGCCGACGCACCAGGAGACCATGGTCGCGAGCACGCGGGCGTTGGCGTTGGAGACGAGGGTGAGTGCGCCGTTCTCATCGAAGAGGCCGGTGCCGCCTTGCAGGAGGAGGATCTCGACCTTCTCGGTTTGCGTGGGCCAGAACCCGAGGAGGTAGCGGTCGGGGTCGCCGTCGTTGTTGTCGTCGCGCATCATGGGAGCGAGCGTGCGGGCGAAGTCGTCCCAGGTTTCGATGTTGTCGAGCGAGATGCCGGCACCCTCGATGAGGTCGGCGCGGACGCCGAGCAGGAGCGGGTGGACATCGTGGGGGATGCCGAAGACGCGGCCTCGGCTTGTCCAGGGGGAAAGGCTGGTCTCGGGGAACTTCTCGAACATGCCGGCGTCGCGCATGCGGTCGGTGAGGTCAACCAGGCCGACCGCTTCGACGGGGCCCGAGAAGACTTGGCCTGCCATGGTGCGTTCGATCTCGACGAGGTCGGCGGTGGGCAGCCCGCCGTAGAAGCCCGACATGACTCGGCGTTGGAGGGGCGCGAGGCCGAGCATGCTCATCTCGATGGGGAGCGTGCCGGCGGCCGCGGCGGCGGCGTTCCACTCGTCGACCATGGGCTGGTAGAGGATTTCGTGCGTCGCGGCGAAGAGCCAGAGCTGCATGGCGGTCGAAGCGCGGGTCGTGCCGGTGAGTGCGATGGGTGCGGCGATGAGGCCGGCGAAGATGATGAGGATGCAGCCACCCGACAAGCCCGCGGCCCACGGGGGGAGGCGATCGGTGAGGCGCGAGATTGCGTGGGGTGGTGTTGGCATACGCGCACGTGCGTGGAGCGGGTGAGCATACCTGTTGGGTCCGCGTGCGGGCGCGTGATTGTCTGGGATTGCGCGGCGCCCGGTGTTTCGGAGAGAACGTAACGTTTCGGCGCGCAGCGTTAGGGCAAGAGCAACGCGACGAGGAGCAAGCGCGCGTCGATGACGTCGCGCGTTGAAACTCGGAGCGCGTGGCAGATGAGTGCTGGGGCAACGAGCGCGAGGCCGATCGAAGCGGCGCGAGGCACAGGTAGAGCTTGGTCGAGCGCGAGGACTTCGATCGGGACGATCAGGAGCGCGACGGCGGCGATGTGCAGCAGCGACGCGAGCGTGAGCGCTTGCGCGCGACCAAAGCGGGCGGGGATGGTCGCGGTGCCGGCGGCGCGGTCGGCTTCGATGTCATCGAGGTCGCAGAGGATGGCATCGGCGGTCGCGATGACCAGCAGGGCTGCGAGCGGTGCGAGCGAGAGCGTGCCGACCGCGATGGCGGCGGTCGCGGCGATGCCGATGCCCACCGAGAGGTTCTTGATAAGCAGCACGTCCTTGATGCGGCGGCGCTTCGGGGTCGGCGCGGCGTACGCGACGACGAGGACCGTGAGCACGAGGATCGCCATCGCGATCGGGGCGGGGGCGAGTGCGACGCTGGCGAGGATGGTTGCCATCGCGGCGAATCGGATCGGGCGGTCGTTGGCGCGGAGGAAGGCGTAGCGGGCGGGCTGGGCCTGGACGTCGGCGGGGTCGTGGTGGGCCTGGGTGAGCTTGACGCGGTCGAGCGTGAAGGCGGCGGCGCTCGCGACCGCGAGCCACAAGGTCAGCATTACGGCGTTATCGAGGGTCTCGGATTACGACATGGAGGAAAACCTCTTCGGCAGCGACGACTCTGACGAGGGCGAGGTGGTCGAAGAGGTTGTGCTGCCGAGCAAAGAGAAGCCGCGGAAGCGAGTCGTTGACGACAGCGACGCGGATGACGACGAGCCCGCGGCAGACAGCGACGAC
>ERZ1740067.1358-NODE-1358-length-16927-cov-5.579007_pt1 | contig 16927 bp, 13 predicted proteins | sample MGYA00581736_ERZ1740067 | MGnify/ENA primary metagenome ERZ1740067 (study PRJEB43018, sample SAMN04849236) | marine metagenome | isolation source: floating plastic debris | place: Pacific Ocean | collected 2008-08-27 | study: EMG produced TPA metagenomics... | reverse complement strand
AACAATGATTGGATAGTCATTGTCGCCTTCTGCCACCAAGGGCGCACTGTTGGGTGTGCCGCCGGTGATCTCGATGAAAGCCACCCCGGTGATACCCTGAAACTCCAGACGCGCCTGACTGTCCACCGTCACCGGCGTGCGTTCATTGACACTGATCCGGATGCGCACAAGCCTGGGGTCCGCGCCAAGCGCAATCTCACTGACTTCGCCCACCTTGATGCCGTTGTAGCGGACATCGCCGCCAAGGGAGAGGCCCGCAATAGACCCATCAAAGATCACGTCATAGGTCTGGAACTCAGCGTCCCCGTCAAAGCCGGTCAGCCAGACAAGGAACAGGAACGCAGCCACAACCGTGGCTGCCGAAAAGGCGCCGATCAGGATGTAATTTGCCCGTGTTTCCACGTTTTATCCGTCCTCTGACATCTTAAGAGCCTGACGCGCGCGCTACAGCCCCTGCCGCCGCCCGCGACCGCGGACCCTGAAAATATTCCTGTATCCATGCATTGGAATGCGTCGATACTTCGCTTATCGGCCCAATCACCATAACACGCTGCTCGGCCAAGACTGCCACCCGGTCACAAATAGCGTAAAGACTGTCCAGATCATGCGTGACCATGAATACGGTCAGCCCCAGCGCATCCTTCAGCTGACGGATGAGAGTGTCGTAATCCGCAGCCCCGATCGGATCGAGACCTGCTGTCGGCTCGTCCAGAAAAACGATCTCCGGATCAAGCGCCAGCGCCCGGGCCAACGCCGCACGCTTGCGCATGCCACCTGACAGCTCGCTAGGGTGCTTGGGGCCGGCCGATGGCGGCAGGCCGACCATGGCAATCTTCTCCGCAGCCAGTTCATCCATCAGGTCCTGCGGCAGGTTGAGATGCTCACGCATCGGCACCTGAACATTCTGGGCAACAGTCAGCGCGGAGAACAAGGCACCGTCCTGAAAGGCCACCCCCCACCGCTGCTCAACGGCTTTGCGCGCATCACCTTTGAGCGACGATACGTCCTGGCCGAAAACGCGGACCATGCCGGCGTCTGGTCGTTTGAGCCCGACAATCGTGCGCAGCAAAACGGACTTACCCGTACCGGACCCGCCGACAACGCCAAGCACCTCGCCCTGGCGCACATCCAGTGCAAGCTGATCGTGTATCACCTGACTGCCGAACTGATTGCGCAGGTTGCGCACCTGAATGATGTTGTCGGGCCCCGCCATGCTCAATACCCAACCGCCGTGAAGAACATTGCAAAGAGCGCGTCCAGAACAATCACCGTGAAGATGGCTTTCACAACGGAAGATGTTGTCCGTTCGCCGACAGATTCAGCACTGCCCGTGACCCGCATTCCTTCAAGACAGCCGATAACAGCAATGGCCATGGCAAGGAAAGGCGCCTTGATGAGCCCGACAAAGAATGTGCTGGAGGCCACTGCCGCATCGACCCGCTGAAGGTAGGTCTGCGGCGAGATATCCAGCATGAAATAGGAAACCGCACCGCCACCAATCAACCCCATGATGTCCGCGATGAAAGTCAGCACCGGCAGCATCAGCACCAGCGCGATGACCCGAGGTGCCACAAGAACTGCAATCGGGTCCATGCCAAGGGTGCGCATGGCATCAATCTCCTCGCGCACTTTCATTGAGCCGATTTCCGCCGTGAAGGCGCTGCCCGACCGGCCCGCGACGATGATGGCGGTGATCAGCACACCCAATTCGCGCAAGATAGAGATAGATACGAGATTGACCGTAAACACTTCGGCGCCAAACAACGCCAGTTGGGACGCCCCCTGTTGCGCAAGCACTGCGCCGATCAGGAATGTCAGCAGCGCCACAATCGGCACAGCATCGAGCCCGACCCGCTCCATATGACTGACGACCGACGTCAGCCGCAACGTCCGGGGCCGGACAATCACCTGCCCGATCACCACCAGAACGAGGCCAAGCATGTTGAGCATGGCCACCAACTCGCTCCACAGCGCGACCACTGACCGGCCCATGCGCTCGGCAAGCGCCTCGAACACATGTCGCTGCTCGGGCTCCACGTCGCAGGGCTGGTCGCTTTCACGCGCCAAAGCGATTAGTTCTGCCTGTGTCTCACTGGCACCGGCCACCAGAACCTCAGCCCCTGCATCTTCAAGGTCTCGCTGCGTGCGGTGGACCATCCATGCTCCGGCCGTATCCAGGGCCGTGACGCCGGACAGATCAATGAGAACCTGACCCTGCATATGGCGTGGTGTCTTGGACACGGACGTTGCGACGGACCGAAGCGCCCCGTCCTGCACGCCTACATGGCGCACTGTCCATGGGCCGGACAAAACAATTTGTCCGCCTTCGGCGGTTTCCCGCGTCTCAAATTGCGCAATCTGTTCGCTCAAAACATTCCCCGAGGATCACGAGCCGGAGTGTGCCCGAAAGTCCGTACGACATGCAATCAGAGCCACAAAATCAGTCTGTTTTTGGTTATCGCATGTTCCCGGTGCCCGCGCGGCAACGCAACGCATGGCCATATGCCGGACAGGCCTGTATTTTCGAGGTAGATGAAGTTGCGATCTTTGGAGAAACCGATGCTGAAAACCAAGACCTTTCTGGCAGCGACCGCCGCATTTGCCGTAAGCGCCATCATGGCAACCACAGCACAGATTGCGCCGGCGATGGCTGAAGATGCCGCCGCGGCTCCAACGGAAATTATCGGTGACGCTGCCAAGGGCAAGCGCGTGTTCAATCGCTGCAAGGCCTGCCACACGGTCGAAGAAGGTGGCCCCAATCGTGTCGGCCCTAACCTGTATGGCGTTGTCGGCGCTGAATTCGGACACATCGAGGGATACAACTTCTCACCCAACCTTTTGGAACTGAAGGCCGAAGGCAAGGTCTGGGATGTCGCAACGCTGGACGCTTACCTGAAGAAACCCAAGGATGTCATTCCAAAGGGCACCATGAATTTTGTCGGTCTTAACAAGGACTCCCAACGGGCGGACGTGATTGCCTATCTGGCAACTTTTGGCGGTCCTGAGGCAGCAACAGCCGAGTAATTCCGCCGGCGCTTGGGCTGCAAAAGTAGCAGCATCTTAACCTCCCTGAACTAGTGTTCATGAAGCGGGCAGCCGTCTTGAGCGCATTTGCCGGACGTCATCTTTGGGCCATTCTTTAAGCCCTTGCTAGGTGATGTTCAGGCAGACTGTGCTTGAATAAAGCTGAACAGGTGAACAACCCACATCGGGGTCCCCGTTCGCGGGGCAGTGTGAGGGGTAGGCATGAAAACGATACAGCTATTGCGGCGCCTCGCGGCGGCGCTGGCGGGCATCGCGCTCGCCGGCTGGATTGTGCTCATGCAGTACGACCCTTCAGGCGTTGCAACCACTGTCCGCCTCGCCGTATTTGATTACTACCAAAATGCATCTTCCCGCCCTTACCGTGATCCCGCTCTGTCGACCGGCACCGGCGTTATGTATGTGGATGTGGACCGCGCCAGCCTTCAGCTGATCGGTCCGTGGCCATGGCCCCGCACCCGCTTCGCAACTCTGACTGACAAAGCCCTGGCAAAGGGTGCGCGCGCCGTCGTCTTTGAAACGCCGTTTGAGTGGCCCGATGCCACCTCGCCTGCGGAAGCGGTTCAGGAGTGGCTGGCCAACCCCGAACTCGATCTCGACCAGATCGCCCGTCTGCAGGACGCCGCCAGCGACCTGCCGGACCATGACGGCGTTCTCGCCAACGCCATTGCGCGCGGGCCGGTCGTAACTGCGTTCTCCTTGAGCGACGAAACCAATAGCCTCATACCTGTCCGCAAGGCGCCCATATCCGCGCGCGGCGGAGACCTTACCCAGTTCGTGCCTGAACGCGAAGGCATGTCGCCGAGCCTCAAATCTTTGGAGGATGTCGCCTCAGGCAACGGAGCCCGCACCCTCTCGTCAGGCCCCGGCAATGACGATGTCATTCGCCAGGTCCCCCTCCTCGAAAGGGTTTCCGGCAGCATCGTGCCGAGCCTCTCGGTTGAGGCAATACGAGTGTCTGAAGGTGCCAAGGGCATCCTCGGGCTTGTGACCAAGCCCGATAGCAGCCTCGGCTTCGGCCGCCGCCCTGGCCTACAGCGCATCGCGGTTGGAACCAAAGAGTTTCCAACGGACCCAGATGGCGGCTTGTGGCTGCATTACACAAAAGATGAACCAACACGGCATCTGCCTGCCTGGAAGGTGCTCGGCGACCATCCGGACGCAGATCGCCTGAAAGACGCTATCGTTTTTGTCAGCGCCACAGTCCAGGGAGCAGAGGCATTCGTGCAGACGCCAGTCAGCACCATGCCGCGCGTCGAGGCACATGTTCAGGTGCTCGAGCAGATGTTGCTGGGCCACTACCTCTGGCGCCCTGACTGGGCGCAGCCGGCGGAGCAGGTCTACCTGCTGGTAACAGGCGTTGCCCTCCTCGCCCTGCTCATCACGGCGGGCACACTTTGGGCCACCCTCTTCGGCACCCTCGCCATTGCCGGCGCCCTTTGGGCCGGGTGGTTCTCCTTCACGTCCAAACTCTGGCTGGTGGACCCGGTGTTGCCGGTCACAGGACTGGTCATTGTCTTCCTCATCGGTTCCTCGATGAACCTGATGCGCCGCAATGCCACCGAGCGATTCATCCGGTCTCAGTTCGCCGACCGTCTGGCGCCCAAACACATCAGCACCCTTGTGCGCAATCCTGCCGCTGCAGCCCCCGCAGGTCGCGGAACCATGGTGACGGCAGTCTCTGCCGACGTCCGCGGCTTCCATCGTGTGGCGGAGCCCTTCGGCGAAGATGCGCCGGCCCTGGCCAATCTCGTCAATGACATCCACGACCCACTAACGCGGTGCGTTCTGCGCCACGATGGCTTGGTGGACCGCTTTGTCGGCGGTGGCATGAATGCCCTGTGGAATGCCCCTCTCGAACGTGAAGACCATACCATTCAGGCAGGCCATGCAGCTCTTCGCATGGTCGCCGAACTGGAACCGGTCAACCGGAATCTGGAGAATGCGGCGCAACGTGCGCATCGGCCCTTCATCCCGGTGTCCATGAGCATAGGCATTGAGCGCGGTCAGTCAGTGGTCGGCAATCTGGGTGCCGAGAAAGTCTATGACTTCTCCGGCATCGGGGGGGCTGTCAATGAAGCGCAACTCCTCCAGCGCCTGTCGCGTCAATACGGACCGGCCATCATCGTGGGTGCCGAGGCACGCGATGAAATCAAGGACAAGTTCGCGCTGCTTGAAATTGACCAGCTGCGCCTGGATGGCCGCATAGACCCGTGGCGCGTCTATGCCTTGCTGGGCGATCCCATCATGGGAGCAAGTCCAAAGTTCAAGGCCCTCGAAGAAGCCCATACCGCCCTCTTCAAGGCCTACCGCGCCCGCAACTGGAAGGGCGCGCGTCAGGTTGTCGAGCAGTGCCGCAACCTGTCCGGTGCCATTCCCACGCTCTATGACTTATATGACGAGCGCATAAACAGGTTCGAGGCCACTCCGCCACCGGAAGACTGGAACGGCGTGCACGAATTGGCCGACCTGTTGTCGCCAGCCAAATCAAAGGTGGCGATTGGCAAACCCGAGCCGGGCGAACTCGGCGAAGCCCAGGTCTAGGTCCGCCGCAGGTCTCCACCGTCGTCCAACCTGCCTAGCTGGCGATCTCGATACCAATCTTGCCGAAATGCGCACCGGAGCCCATGTGCTCCAGACCGGCCTTAAGTTCTTCCAGCGGGAATGTCGTATCAATCACCGGATGAATTTCATGCAGGGCCATGGCCTTGAGCATGTTTTCAAACTGGGTGCGATTGCCGACCGTGATCCCGTGAATGCGCGCGTTCTGCGAGAACATCGTCGCGACATTCATATCCTTCATCATGCCGGATAGAAGACCGATCACCGCCACATGGCCACCGACACGAATGGCCGTCAGCGACTGGGTAAAGGTTTCAGCGCCGCCCACTTCCACCACATGGTCAACGCCAAGGCCGCCGGTCAGCCCGCGGGCTGCAATGCCCCAGTCAGGCGTTGTCTTGTAGTTGATGGTGTCGTCCGCGCCCAAAGCCTTGGCACGCTCAAGCTTCTCGTCGGACGAAGACGTCGCGATCACCCGCGCACCAGCTGCCTTGGCAAACTGCAGCGCAAACATCGAGACACCGCCGGTGCCCTGCACCAGCACTGTCTCACCTGCCGTGAGATTACCTTCGACCATCAGCGCGCGCCACGCCGTCAGCGCCGCACAGGGAAGCATCGCCGCTTCCATGTCGGTCATATACGCAGGCACCTTGACCACACCGTCTTCGCCAATCAGCAGATATTCCTGCGCGCAGCCGTCCAGCGATCCGCCCAGTGCCTTGGACAGGCCCTCAATGGTCGGCCCGCCCGCATGCCAGGTCGGGAAGAAGGTCGGGCACACACGGTCACCGGCTGCAACACGCGTCACGCCCTCACCAATGTCACTCACCGTGCCGACCGAGTCGGAGAGCGGGACGAGAGGCAGCGGGTACTGACCACCGAGCCCAAGCACCGTGGCATAGTCACGGAAGTTGAGGCACGCCGCTGTCAGCTTCACCACGATCTGCCCGGGTCCCGCCTTTGGAACGTCGCGTTCCACCAGCGTCAGATTGTCGAGGCCGAACGCCCCCTGAATTTCCACCGCCCGCATTTTGTCTGCCCGCATGATGCGCGCCTCCCATTTTCAGTTTTGGTTTTTTGAATTCGGTTGCCCGCGCAGTTGCTCTAGCGCGGTGTGTCACCCTTGATCTGGCAGCGATGCATCACGCGCCGGGACATGGGGTCAAAAGCTTCGCGTTTGTGATTGAGAGACCGGTTGTCCCAGATCAGCAGATCGCCCGTGCGCCACTGATGCGTCCACGCAAAGCGCGGGTCCGCGCAATGCGCCCAGAGTTCATCCAGCAGCACTTCGTTCTCGTCGCTGTCCATATCGACGATCCAGCCATTGCTGCGGCGACCAAGATACAGCGCCGTCTCCCCGCTTTCTGGATGCGTGCGGATGACCGGATGCCGTGCACCTGGCGCCTTGGTGACATCTGTTACCGGGTCCGCACCAACGCGCAACTCCCCAACGCTTGTGTAGCTGGAATCATGGTTGGCAATGCGCCCATCAATTTTCATGCGCAAGTCATCGGGCAGGGCCTCGAGCGCCGCGACCATGTTCGCAAAACTGGTGTCACCACCGCTCGGTGGAACTTCCAGTGAGTACAGAACACTCGCCATAGGCGGCTGGTCCACATAGGACATGTCCGTGTGCCATTCTGCTTCATCTGAGCCCAGCGCACCGATCGGTTTGCCGTCTTCAACAACGTTGGAAATAATCCAGATGTCGGGGCGGGATTTTGTCTGTGCCCCCACATCCTCAGTCGCACTGGCGGGCGCCAGATCAAGCGGTCCGAAGCGTTTGGAGAACGCAACCAGGTCGTCATCGGTCAGCGACTGATCGCGAAACAGCAGGACTTTATGGGTCAGCCATGCCTGACGCAGCGCCGAAAACGTAGCGTCATCCAACGTCCGCACATCAAGTCCACGAATTTCAGCGCCAACCGCGGCACCTGTCGGCACAACCTCAAACGATGCGTCGATCGTCGTTGCAGGATCACCCATCGATCCGCTCTCCATTCCAAATCCGGTGGCCCACAAAGGCCGCGCCGCAAGCAAGCACAGCTAGGGCTGTCATCGCAAGGTAGGTAAGCCCGCCAAAGTCCTCATAAAGCCGTCCGGCAGCAAAGGTGGCGCCCGCCATGACAATACCGCTCGCCAGGGCCGAATAGACGCTCTGCGCCGTCGACGCGAGTTGCGGCGGCACCCCGCGCACCAGAAACTGCATGATGCCCAGATGCGCCAGCGCGAATGTCATTGCGTGTAGGCACTGCAACAGGGGCAGTGACCAGAGCGGCGGATCAAACGCCATCACCGTCCACCGCACGATGCCCCCCGCCGCCGCAAGCCCGATCAGCATCGCCGGGCCAATCCGGGCTACGATCGGCGCCGCCTGCCACAACAGCGCAACTTCTACCACCACCGCCCAGGCCCACAGCGCGCCGATCACAGTGTCGCTCAGGCCAAGGGACTGCCAGTGCAATGTGCCAAACGCGTAGTACACAGCATGCGTCGCCTGCACGCTTGCGGCAGCGAGCGCGAAGATCAAAAACACCGGCGAGCGGACCAGCCGCAATGCGCTGGCAATATCGACCCGCCCCATGCCGCTGATCTCCCCAACACCATGTCGGTCGCTGAGTAGAAAATACGCCGCAACGTTCAGCGCGCCGGCGAATACGATGGCCCACACCACAAGATCCGGCCCAAGACTGCCAAGCGCCGCACCGACGCCCACATTGGCCACGATGAAGGCTACGGACCCCCAGGCCCGTGCGCGCCCATACACCAGCTTGCCCGCCTCGCTGTCGCGCATGGCCAGCGCATCGGTCATCGGCATGATCGGCGGACCAAACACCGTCATCACCATCAGCACCGCAAGGATGGGCCAGAAACTACCCGTCGCCAGATACGCGACATTGGCCACCAGCGTGACGGCGGTGAGAAGACGCAACACCCGCACCGGCGCGCCTGCCCGGTCCGCCACATAGGCGATCACAGGCATCGTTCCCATGCGCACCACGCCGGAGAGGCTGAACAGCAGCCCTATTTCATACGCCGACAGTCCGCGGGATTCGAGCCAGACCGGGAAGTAGGGAAGGAACGTCCCCATGCCGAGAAAGATCGCCCCATAGGCGAAGGCATAGCGGTGCTCAAGCGACATGGTCATTGCACACCCCCTCCCCTAAGCTTGCCGATGCAGGACCGGTAAGGGGAGACACGGCTTTGGACCGCACCAGGACAAAAAACGTCATCGTCCTTTTGTTCGACAGCCTGAACAGGCACATGCTGGGCAGCTATGGGGGCGAGGAATTCGCGACGCCCAACTTCGACGCCTTCGCCGACCATGCCCTCACATTCAATCGCCACTTCACCGGCTCCCTGCCCTGTATGCCCGCCCGGCACGACATTCTGGTTGGCGCCATGGACTTTCTCTGGCGCCCCTGGGGCTCCATCGAAATCTGGGAAGACGCCATCACCTACGCCATGCGGCGCAAAGGCATCACCACCATGCTGGTTGCCGACCACCCCCACCTGTTCGAAACGGGGGGCGAGAACTACCACACTGACTTCAAGGCGTGGGATTATTTGCGCGGCCATGAAAGCGACCCGTGGAAGACGCGGCCTGATCCCAGCTGGCAGGGCGCCCCGCACTTCTATCCACGCGACATGCCCTACGACAATTCACGCGGCTATTTCGGCGGCGAGGAGGACTTTCCCGGCCCCCGCACCATGCGCGCCACCGTAGACTGGCTGCGAGAGCACGCCCCTCACCACGAAAACTTCTTCCTGTTTGTGGATGAGTTCGACCCGCATGAGCCGTTCGACACGCCGGACAAATGGTCGAAAATGTATGATGACGACTGGGACAAGGACCCGCTGATCTGGCCGCCTTACGCCGTCGGTGCCGTTGAGAAAGGCGTCATCACGGAGCGCGAAGGCAGACAGATCCGCGCCCAGTACGGCGCCAAGCTCTCCATGATCGACCACTGGTTCGGCAAGGTCATGCAGACGCTGGAGGACACCGGCCGCCTCGACGACACACTGATTATCCTCACAACCGACCACGGCCATTACCTTGGCGAGAAGGATATCTGGGGCAAGCCAGGCACACCGGTGCAAAAGACACTCGGTCACATCCCGCTACACATAAGCGGCCCCGGCATCGCACCCGGCGAAACGGATGCGCTCACGACAAGCGTCGACATCTTCGCGACCCTGGCCGACCTCTATGACCTCGACGTGCGCCAGCGCACCCACGGCAGGTCGCTGCTACCCATTCTCTCAAACACGTCGCAAGACGTGCGCGACTATGTGCTGACCGGCGTCTGGGGCCGCGAAGTACAGGTGACCGACGGCAGGCATCTGTTCGCCCGCGCTCCCGCCGGCAAGAATGCGCCGCTGGCCATGTACTCCAACCGCTGGTCCACCATGCCCATCCACGCCAACGGACCGGACGGCAGGGAAATGCACACCCGCGATATCTTCCCCTTGCCGGATGACCGCGCGGAACTTCACAAGGTGCCCGGCTCAGACGTGCCGGTGATCCGCCAGCCCTTCCAGCCCGGCGACATGCTGCCCTATTGGGCGGGCCGCAAATTCACCGGTGACCATCTCTACGATCTCGCAGCTCCCGTCGGCGAAGAGCCGGACCGGGCTGACAGTAGCGACGCAAGGACTTATCTCGACCTTCTGCGCCATGCCTTGGACGATGTGGAAGCACCAGAAGAGCAATACGAGCGGCTGGGCGTCAGCTAGAGCGCCGGCAGCTCAATCTTCCGCATCTGCGCTGAGTCATTCAGTGCCTTGAGGATGGCGCGCTCGATGCCCCGAGCCCAGCTATCACTGACCTCTTCGACATGCGCATGCAGCTCAATGAGCAATTCCCGCAACGCATCATTGGTGACGTTGAGCGCACTAATGGTCAGGACCTCATCGGTCCCGTGCCCGGCAGACCCGACACGGTTTTGCAGGTCGCCCGACAAATGCGGCGTCGCATCTCGGAAAATGGACCTGAAGGCTTCATTCTCCGTCACCCGCACATCCGCCCCGCGCTCATACTCAATGCCTGCGCAATACATCAGCAGCCCGACGACAGATGCACTGCCGGTGGAGTAGGTCGCGTTGAGGTTGGGCGCGATCTCCATGAGCATCGTGCCAAAGCCGCCATTGAGAAGATCATTTGCTTCCGGGCGCATCAGTTCGCCTCCTCAAAACTTGTGAGCAGCTTGGCTGCCACAATCTCATTATGCTTGGCGGTGCAGAACAGGCCGGAGAACGCCAGGATCGGGTCCTTGTTGTCGCCCGTCGCATATTCATGGCTCGACGATATCCAGATGCCGAGTCCCTTGATGTTCGAGAACAGCTCCCACCACGCCAGCGCTGCCGGGTCAGCACGCAAACCGGATTCCTTTTCCCAGATGGCGATACCGTCATCGCGTGCAATAAGAGACGCTGGCACATTCGGGTCCGTCGCCGCCCAGATCGGATCAAGTGCCCACGCCAGATCCTCCAGCGGGTCTCCCAGATGGCACATCTCCCAGTCGAGCACGGCGGTAAAGTCGCCCCGCTCGTCACTCATGAAGTTGCCGATACGGTAATCCCCGTGAATGACCGAGAGTTTTTGCGCCGGCGGCGGTGGAGATCGGCGCAGCTTGCGAATGGCCGCCCGCGCAATCGGGTGCGGCTCGAGCTGGTCGTTGTCGATCACGCCTTCCCAGTAGTCGAGTTCCTTCTGCCAGCAGGCGTCGAGCGCGGGCGCCTCCATCTTGTCCGCCAGACCGTTCGCCTGCGAGTCCGCCCCGGAGATCGTACCCAGATGCCGCCAGAACTGTTCGCCCAGCTTTGGTGCCAGCTCACCATAGGGGTCGGGCGCAAAAGGTGACTGCGCTTCGCCCGTCGGAATTTCCGACATCACGAAGAACGGCCGGTCGAGCCACTTGGTATCCATCTCCAGAAACAGCGCCTCGGGAACCGGCACCGTCGTATTGAAGAACGCGCGATAGGCGTTGAACTCAACGTCCCGGTCCGTATCGATCAGGCTGCCGACGGGGTCCCGTCGCAGGAGCAGCCCGCGATGTTCGCCCGGCTTCGTCGGGTCCGTGCGCAGATGCACTTTCACCCGGAACGTCTCACGCGACGCGCCACCGTGAATGCGCTCGATGGCTTCAACATCCGCCGTCGTCACATCCGGCATATGCGCTTCGAGATAGTCAGAAAAGCGGCCAGCAAGATCTTCCAGCGCGGGTTCTATTGGCAGTGTCTCGCTCATTTGGCGCCATCCAGCATGTCGGCAAAGCCGGATGGGTCATGCGCACCGATAATCAACTGCTCGAACACACCCTGTCCTTTGCGCACTTTCCCGTCCGGCGTCGTCATCGTCGCTGAAGAAAACGCCTGAATGTGCAGATGCTCAAATGAGAGCGCTGGCGCGTCGGCCAAAACAATCTCGTCATAGCCCAGCGCGTTCTCGCCCTTGTAGTGGCCGTGGCCCCACTCAGAGCCCACATAGCCAAGCCCCTGCATGTAAAAGGTGTAGTGCGGTTCCAGCGTGATCGTTGTTGCGCCGTCCGCCCCGTTCAGCGTCAGCGTCGCGCCCGCCGCATGGCGCGTGCCGGGCTTGAATGTCACGTCCGACGTACAATCCTTGTACTCAACAGGCTCACCACCAACCGGACACACAACACCATTGGTGTTCCACGCATGACCCTGCCGGTCCGAGTTGATGTGATAGAGCGAAATCCGGTCGTCAAAATTGAGCGGGCACCACAGCCAGTAGAATTGCGGCTCCGGCGGTGGCGCAACCGGCTGGCTGTCAGCAGCACCAACGGGCCGGATACCCCAGGAGCGGTCACGCGTGCCGCGATAGCGCGGGCGCGTCACCTCAATGCGCTTGCCCTGCACGTCAATCCAGCCTTCCCACTCTCCATTCTGGGTTAGCCGGGTGTAATCCAGAACCGTGCGCGGCCCGACCCGCGAAATGAAACGCGGTTCTTCCAGTGCCTGTGTGCGGCCGGTAAAGGTCAGGTCAGCTGTGATGCCGTGCTCATTGTCCTCAACGACAACCCGCAGCACGTGTAGCGGTTCAACAATCTCCACGCGGATGGGACCAACCTGCGTGTCCATCCGTTCCATATGCATCACCTTTGAGGCATGCACATTCTTCTGGACGCCATCCACGATAACGCAGAACGCAGCGTCCATGATGTTGTGACCGGGATAAACCCCAAACGCGCACGCAAAGTGTCCGTCGCCGTCTACCTCGGCAGCGTCCTGCGGATATCCATTGAAGAAATAGCGGGCATAAAAATTGCGGTCGGTGGTCGCATAGGCAATCGGCACCGGCGCCTGATGGATCGGATAGTCATCGGCCTTCGTAAGCATGGCCACTCCCTGTTGTCGTCTTGTATTTCTATTTGAGTAGAATGAGAGCCGCCCGTGCCCGGCGGGTCAAGCAGATGCGCCATCGAAAACAAGGATTCTGATCATGAAACTCTGGCTTGCCCTCGCCGCCCTGAACGGATTCATCGCAGTTGCCGCAGGGGCATTCGGGGCTCATGGGCTTGAGGGGCGCGTGGGAGCGCGTGCCCTGGCCGCGTTCGAAACCGGCGCGCAATATCACATGTATCACGCGCTCGCTCTGCTCGGCGTCGCGTGGCTGGCGAGTATCAGCACCCACACAGGAATCATAATCGCCGGTTGGGCCTTCCTGACAGGCATCATCCTGTTCTCAGGATCGCTGTACTTCTATGGCCTGACAGAGAGCCGCGCCCTGGTGCTCATCACACCTTTGGGTGGTCTGTCATTCCTTGCGGGCTGGGCGGCCCTGCTATGGGTCGCAGTCCGCAGCTAGGCGCGCACCCGCTCGAGGAAGGCACTGGACTCAGTCTGGAGTTCCGCACTGGCCTCAGACAGGCCGCTGGCCCCATCCGACACTTCCGAAACAGCCTGGCTGGTGTTTGCGGCAAGCTCGGACATCCGTTCGATCTCGGACCGTACGGACTGAATGCGTTCAGCTGCATTTGCCATGGCGCGGGTGATCTCGTTCGTGGTGGCCCGCTGCTCTTCAGTGGCAGCCGCAACGCCGCCAACCGTCTGCTGGACGGACTGCGTAGCATCAGCAATCGCGCGCACATCCTCAGAAGTAGAGCGAATTTCGGACAGCATGTTTTCCACATGGCCGGAAATCTGCTCGGTGGCTTTTTGTGTCTGGTTGGCAAGCGCCTTCACTTCGCTGGCAACCACCGCAAAGCCCTTGCCGTGCTCGCCTGCGCGTGCCGCCTCAATCGTCGCGTTCAGAGCCAGCATGTTGGTCTGATCAGCAACGTCGGAGATGAGCCCTAGCACATCTTGAATCTGCGCCGACGCGTCATTGAGTTCCTGCACGCGTGTGGCAGCCGCCTCAGCAGTGGCAGAACTTGTCTCTGCCTGCCCGGCCGCGGAGCCGATCTGTGTTGCAACTTTTGCAATCGCGGAATTGAGTTCGTTTGCGGCAGCAACAACCTCGTCCACCTGACCACTTGCTTCCGATGCCTGATCCTGCACCAGGCGGCATCCCTGCGCCGTGTCTTCCGCAGTCCCGCTCACCTCGCTCGCTGTCGTGGCAAGCTGGGTCGCTCGCGTGGCCATGCCCGATGTCACGCCGCCAACCGCGCCTTCAAACTCGTCTGCCATCTTCAGAAGGTGGTTCCTGGTTTCACGTTCAGCCTCAATGCGTTTGTCACGCTGCCGCACCCGGAATTCCTCATTCTCAAGCGCTGACGCCCTGAAGCGTCCCAGAGCAGCATACATCAGGCCAATCTCATCCTGACGTGCATAGGCCGGAACCTTGGTTTCAATGTCGCCCTTTGACATCCGGTCCATAGACTGGACAACAGCATCCATCGGACCGGCAATCTGCGTGGTGACAAGCCACCAGCAGGCGGCAAAGCCGAACAGCGCACCGAGGGCCAGGCCAGCTTTCACCATCAGCTCAAAGCGGACTTTTGCAATGTCTTCCGACACTGACTGCTCAATAAATCCCTGGATCTCTGTGGCAGCCGCCAGAACAGAATTGATGGTGCGGCTCGCCGCGGCAAACCACTCCGCTCCGGTAACAGGATAGGGCGTCCCTGTCAGGCCGGCCTCTTCGATCTTGTGGCGCAGGTCTGCAATCGGCCCTTTGGCCTCTTCTTCAGCCGCCACGATCTTTTCTGCAATGTTGGACGGCATAAAGCCCACCAGAAGATCCAACGCCTCCATGGATGTTTCCACAACCGCTGCCAGGGGCTCGATTTCCGCCGCTTCCATGGGCGCGATGCGACGTCCGCTGGAGACAATGCCCGCCACCTTGCCGCGTTCACGCCCGGCATACTCCGCCCAGCGCCATGCATGGTCGCGCATCGTCACCGCATGCACGGCGTCCGCCGGCATGTATTCGGTCATGGTGATCTCAACGTCTTCACGCAGGTGCGCCGACTCAACAATGAGACTGGTAATCGCAGGAAACCAGTCTTTTGCCAACGCACGGTCTGCACCCATGCGCCCATTGGCAATCACCGCGTCAACACGGGCACGCAGGCGCACAACTTCCGCATGCGCCTTTTCCATGTTCGCCGCGTATTTGGCAGCATGGTCGAGAGCATCGGCGGCCTTGAGTTCCGCAACAGCTTTCGCCATGGCGTTGTCCGCCTGGGTCCGCTTCACCGCAATTGTATTGCGCTGCTCAACCGATGCACTGCCGCCCTTGCCAAGAATGCCCGCTGTAGTGCCTCGCTCCACTGCCCATGCACCGGCTGCCTCAACAAGGTGCGTGGCAGCCACGTTTATGTCACGCGCACGTTCCTCCTCGCGCAGATGTTCGTAGGAGAGCCAAGCATCCCAGGACGTAACAGCCAGTAATGCCGTGGCAAGTGCGGCCACCAGCGCGAGAATTTTTGTCTTGATAAGCATGATGCAGCCAAGCGCTCCGATAAGGGTCGGCAGGTAGTGTGCGCATTTCGAGCTAATTTCGAATTAACAGGAATTCCGCCATTTCCGCCCCTTTTTTGGGCATTTCAGACGCCCCATGACTCTCGCCTCCCCATCCTGTATGGTCCCGCGCAAAATTGCGTTGAAGCGCAAAAAGCCAGCGTTTTTCAGGGAGATACACGGCATGAGTGAAGCCGCAAGCACGTCCACACCCGAAATCCCGTCAGAGCCGATCATGAGCGTTGCAGACGCCCATGCACTCATGACGTCCCCCGGCACGCCGTTCGAAGTGACCGAGGCAGAAGTGCGCGGATTGAAGATGCGCGTGTGGAAGGAAGCCAAGAACAGCCTTCGTGAACTGCTGGCCATGGCCAAGGAACATGGCGACCACGAATTCGTGGTGTTTGAGGATGACCGCCTGTCCTACCGCGACTTTCACAAGGCTGCAGCCGCCCTCGCCCACAAGCTGAAGGATGAATACGGCGTCCAGAAGGGTGATCGTGTTGCCATTGCCATGCGCAACTATCCTGAATGGCCCATCGCCTTCTTCGCGGGCGCCAGCATCGGCGCCATCATGGTCCCGCTGAATTCCTGGTGGACCGGCGAGGAACTGGAATATGGCCTGGAAGATTCAGGCACCTCTCTCGTCTTCGCTGACGAAGAGCGCGCCCACGCCATTTCCGCCTTTGCAAATCGTCTTGGCATCAAGTCGGTGATCGCAGCCCGTGCAACAAAGCTTCCTGACGGCGATGCAAAGGTCGAACACTTCACAGACGTTCTGTGCAAGCACGAAGACTATGCGGCGCTGCCCGATCAGGAGCCGCCAGTTGTCGACCTGGTGCCGGAAGATGATGCGACCATCATGTACACATCCGGCACCACGGGCCGACCGAAGGGCGCGCTGGGCACCCAGCGCAACATCTGTGGCAACGTCGTCGGCCTGGGCATCGCGCCGGTTCGCCAGTTGCTGCGGTACGGCCAGCCACTTCCTGATGTCGCCAACATGCCCAAGAAATGCATGCTGATTTCCGTGCCGCTGTTCCATGCAACAGGTCTGCACGCGATCCTGTGCGGCACACTTAATGCCGGCAACAAGCTCGTCATGATGTTCAAGTGGGACCCGACCCGTGCCCTTGAACTGATCGAGCGTGAAAAGATCAACAGCTTCGGCGGCGTGCCCGCCATGGTCTGGCAGGTTGTTGAACACCCGGACTTCGACAAATACGACACCTCCAGCGTTGAAGGCATCGGCTATGGTGGCGCACCTGCCGCCCCGGAGCTGGTCGAAAAGATCAAGACCCTGTTCCCAACCTCGTCTGCCGCAAACGGATACGGGCTGACCGAAACATCCGCGGCCTCAAGCCAGAATGCGGGCCTTGAATACATCGCAAAGCCT
>ERZ1740067.1357-NODE-1357-length-16957-cov-6.056384_pt1 | contig 16957 bp, 10 predicted proteins | sample MGYA00581736_ERZ1740067 | MGnify/ENA primary metagenome ERZ1740067 (study PRJEB43018, sample SAMN04849236) | marine metagenome | isolation source: floating plastic debris | place: Pacific Ocean | collected 2008-08-27 | study: EMG produced TPA metagenomics... | reverse complement strand
TGAGAATCGCCCGCCGAGATGAAAATCGGGGCTATCGAAATCAAGCCCACTAAAAGGGGCTAGGAATGACGTTCGTTACCACACTACCCTACTTGTCCTAGAGCCTAAAGCCCTTTTTGAGAGCCGCGATTAAGTCCCTTGAGTGGACTTCAATCAGTTAGCCCCGATTTCTAATCGTGGGGCGGACTACACGTGTGACCGATTCCTCAAATTCGAGCCTAAGTAGTTACGATAGAAGACTGGTCAATGCCAAAGCTCAAATCGCCAAAGCTTGGACTTTTGCTTTGGCATTATCATGCCAAAGCGGCTTACCGCTAGTTCACCACTCATTCTTAGAGAGTTCACATGGGCTCTGTAGGGATATTGCGCTTGCAGGCATAATCGCGCTGCTTTACAGCAATCTACGTCAATCAAAACATTTACAACAATCGCCAGATGCACTGATCGACTATTTTAGTGAGTCTTCCTTGGATTAGGAGACATGGCCTGACGCCTGACAGCGGCAGTAATTCCGGCACTAGCGCCGCGCTCTTCTCAAAACTGTTGATCGATTAGCTTTTATCACATCGTCGATGCGCATAGGGCAAAGTAACAAAGACTAAAAAACTGTAAGTGACAGATGCTACAGAAACTTCGATAGTTTTTCTACGTCTCTTTATCCAACAAAGGTTAACGTCAGGTTAATCAAGGGTTATATTCTGATCCTTTTCCTATTAAGGTCGGATTATTGAGGAGTAGGGCATAGTGGTCAACCAGCTAGAGGCTAGAGCGAACAGAGGGCCTGTTGTGCAGAACGGAATCGTTCAGTCGCCCTTCATCATCTGCTGTTCTGGTCGCTCAGGCTCTAGCCACTTAGGACGGATGCTCAATAGCCATCCTTACATCTCCTGTTTAGATGAAGTGGGGTTTATTACGGATTTAGTCTCGGACGATGGTGAGATTCCCGATTTAGAGACCTATCACAGTTATCTCCGTACAGATCGCGGCTTTTATTCTCAATATCTGACGCTCAACGAAGATTTGGATTTTCAAGCCACGATTAATGATTTTTTGTGCCAGCATAAAGATCCTCAGCAGATGCAGGCTATCGGCATCATCGCCCACTTTGACTTCATTCGTTTAAAGCGGCTCTGGCCCAATGCTCGCTTTATTCATCTCACTCGGGATGGGCGCGATGTGGCCTACTCCTGGCTGAAAGAACGGAAGTTAGACCGCTCTGCTTGGTTTGCTGCCAAGCGATGGAAAACAGCAGAAGATGCCTGGGATGTCTTGGCAGAGGAGCTGTCTCCGGGTGAATATTTGGAGCTGACCTATGAAGCGTTTGTAAGCGACCTAGAAGGTACACTGCATCGACTGTGCGACTTTATCGGCCTTCCCTACCATGACAAAATGCTCGATTTTGTAGAGGAAGACAGCTACTTCCAGATGCCCGATCCGCAGTTTATTGGTCTCTGGCGCAAGCACCTGTCACCCCGAGAAGTTCGTTTGGCCGAAGCTTGCTTATCCCATCAACTTGTTGCAAAAGGCTATACGCTCAGTGACTACAAGCCTTTGCGGGTTAGAGCTCTAGATGTCAAGCTACTCAAGCTAGGCGAAGCTGTACATAGGCAGTGGTCTAAATTCAAGTTTTTTGGCCCCTTGTTGTACAGTCTGGATTTATTCTTCCGGCGAGTCGTGAAGTCCAGGAGGCTACAGGCGTTAGTCAAACAAAAAATGAACCAACGGGTTGATGCGCAGTTACTGCGGTAGAAAGAAAGATTCAAGGCAAGTCCCTGTCTTATCCACTTAGTTACTGGCAGGTTTAGGCTCAAACTCAATTGATTCGTATAGGTCAGCGAGTGAGATGTCTAGCTTAATTGAGGCCAGTGTGAAGCTAGTGTTTTGTTCGGTATACTCTGAAAACAACCACTGATTCTCTGACTGCTTCGTATATTGTTCTACATAAGGGCGATTTCGCATATTGCTCTACACAAGGGCGATATTGATGAGTTGGCACATATTCTTGGAATGTTTCCAGTGTCCGACAGTGTGCAAAATTCTCGCTACGGTCATATGCTTCTGTCGAATCAGAAAGCGTTTCTGCCACGAGGATAGCGTTCATGATCGTATCTGTGCGCCCACTACGGGGCGCACAGATACGATCACGTCGTATATATATGAATTTGACATCAGAAAGCCAGAGCCGCTGGGCCGTCATGCAAAGGCTGTACGGCAGCTTCCTTAGTGAAGCTTTCAGTAAGACGTGCAAGCTTCACTAAGGAAGCTACGAGCTGACGTTCCTCCGAGCATTGGCACAATCTTCCTGTCACGGTACTCGTTGCAAGTCTCTGACTTCACTTCCATAGCCAAATATTCTTCAGCTGTACAGAGCTTTAGAGCTGTTGCCGTCATAAGTAGCTTCCTGCTCGCAATACTGTCTCTTGCAATGGATGCGACTGAGTTGAAACTCTTCGAACAAGCATTCGAGCAAGTTAAAGGTGCAAATGCGTTTCTCGTAGTTTTGCCTCAACGCTCTTTAATGATTTCTCGGGAAAGAATACCTAAAACGACGCAAACTCGTTTCATATAAACAACAGCTTCTACGAAGTTCCAATACTTTCAGAGCTTCAATTCCTTTAGTCGTTAAAGAGCGTTAAGAACTTACAATCCGAAATCCAAAGAAGCAGTCACCAAAAGTAGGAGAAAGCTTACTTCTACTCGCAGAGCGACAATTCCAGGGTTGGCCAGCCCAACATCCACCGCGTCCAACTCTTTGAGTATTCTCCTCTCTGGTTTCCCAGGGAATATTTGTACCTAGAGCATTGTTGTAATTTTCACTCCAATGATCTAAACACCACTCCCACACATTACCGTGCATATCATACAAACCAAACGCATTGGTGTAAGCGTACTTTCTAACAGAAGTCGTTCCCCTTCTTCTCGTTGTGAGCTCTTGCTCTGAAGCCGGTGACTCGTCACTATATGTGAGTCTTACATCATAGTTGGCGACTTTCGATGTAATAGTAGCCCCAAAGTGAAATGGCGTAGTGCTCCCTGCACGACATGCGTACTCCCATTCCGCTTCGCTAGGAAGCCGGTAGAGTCGCTCCGACCTTAAAGAAAGTCGATTACAAAATTCAACCGCTTCAAACCATGTGACACTATCTACTGGATGATCTTCACCTACGAAACGAGAAGGGGTTGGGTTAAGAGGGATATTGATCTCAGGCCATTCAGCAACTATGCGCCATTGGTCCTGAGTAACAGGATACACTCCCATAGAAAACGATGAGATCTGCACTGAGTGCTGAGGAATTTCTCTATTGTTGAAACCTTCTCCAAGTATTGGCTGTAGATGAAGGGTTTCTTCTCTAGACTGACCCATCAGAAATTCGCCTTCAGGAATATGAGCCATCTGTATTGAAATTTTGCTCATTTACGCTAGATCCTCAAATATCTCTACATAGCCTTGAACTTTAATGTCTCTCTCTTCAATAATTTGACCCTCTGCATTGAGAAAAACAGACTTACTTTCAAAATCGCTTTCCCTAAACGCACCTTCTTCTTTTCCAGAAAGATCTAAGCCTACTAGCGCGCGCTCTTCAGCTTTCGATGCAAAAATTAGCTTAATGCGAGACAAAAGAACAATACTACTAAAAGTAAACGAAAACCCTCCAAATAGCAGGATTTTTCTACGAGAGAGCTTTGGAAGAGAAGATTTTTCTTTCATAATTTTTTAGAGCGCTACCACGATCTAAATCAATAGAGCTAAGATTTCACTTTTTTACTTTCAGCTTTTTATAAGCAAGCATGTGTAGGCTCTTCCTGGTGAGCTCAAAGCCTGCAACAACATTCTTTCTCCCTTCAAGGAAAGCATGCTTGATGTCTCTATAATCACGGATAGTTAATTGATACTCATTTTGTTGTTGAGCCTTATTGTTGAACCAAAATATATATTGAATCTTAATCTTAAGCGTATGACCTAGTTCCTAGTCTATTGCCTTTCATTTTTCCAGCAAATCAAACAAAGCGCATATTTAACTTCATATTTCTTACGAAGAGAAGAGAACTATGACCATAGCTGCTCAATCCATTTCATGGTTAGTATCTGCCAGGCAAGTTTATGATTAGGTCGTGAGGATTGCCAATGAAGATGGGACTTGCAGGCCGCTTTGGCCTCTCTAGCCGTGGAAAGAGAGTTTTGGTCCAGCGGTAAACTATCTGGGGTGTTTAAAAGGGGATGATACTCCAGACGCTGACAGGCAAGATGCAACCAACTTTGCCAATCGCCTTCCCAAATCCTCACAGAACGGTCAGAACTGCCACTAACGATATAACTACCATCAAGGCTGATCGCCACGGAGTTGACCCAGTCCTGATGACCTTGAAGCGGTGAGCCAATGGGTTGGCCGGTATTGGCATCCCAAATGCGTACGGTACGATCATAGCTGCCACTGACGATACGATTGCCATCGGGGCTGATCGCTACGGACAAAACCAAATCTTCATGTCCTCGAAGAGGTTGGCCGATGGGTTGACCGGTATGCGCATCCCAAATGCGTACGGTACGATCATAACTTCCGCTAATGATGCGATTGCCATCGGGACTGACTGCTATTGCCCTAACCCTAGACTCATGACCTTGAAGCGGTGAGCCAATGGGCTGTCCGGTACCAACATCCCAAATTCTGATGCTACCGTCACGATGACCACTGAAGATAAGCTTGCCATCAGGACTAACTGCCACGGCCCAGACTGAGGTCTCAGGTCCTCGAAGAGGTTGACCAATAGGTAGACCAGTATTGGCATCCCAAATCCTTACGGTACGGTCACTGCTACCACTGACGATGTAATCGCTATCAGGGCTGATTGCTACGGAATTTACCGCATCCCCATGACCTTGGAGAGGTTGCCCAACAGGCCGACCAGTAATGACGTCCCAAACCCGTACAGTATTGTCACGACTGCTGCTAACGATGCGATTGCCGTCGGGGCTGATCGCGACAGACCTGATCACATCCGTATGACCTTGGAGAGACTGCCCCATGGGTTGGTCGGTAGCGGCATTCCAAATCCGTATGGTGCTGTCATCACTGCCACTAATGATACGAGTGCTATCGGGACTGAACGCAACAGAGGTAACCTCATCTTCAATGCCCTGGAGAGAATGGCAGATGGGAAGACCAGTGGAAGCATAACAAATTCGTACACTAGCATCATTACTGCCACTAACTATACGGCTGCCATCTGGGCTGAATGCCACTGAATTTACTGCATCCACGTGTCCCCTCAGCGGTTGGCTAATTGGTTGACCGGTAGCCGCATCCCAAATCCGTATGGTGCGATCACTACTGCCACTGACGATGCGATTCCCATCAGGGCTGACCGCCACGGAGCGAACTGAAGCCCTATGCCCCTTCAGGGGTGAGCCAATGGCCTGACCAGTGACAGCATCCCAAATTCGCATAGTACCGTCATTGCTGCCACTAACAATGCGGTTACCATCAGAACTAACAGCTACGGCCAAGACAGAAGAGTCATGGCCCTGAAGAGGTCGGCCAATGGCCTGACCAGTGACAGCATCCCAAATTCGCACAGTACCATCATCACTGCCACTAACAATGCGATTGCCATCAGAACTAACGGTTACGGAATTGACCGCATCCTCATGTCCTAGCCTATTCTGCTCTTGGGCCGAGAGAAGTCCTATTAATAAACTGCCCGAAGCCGTTGCAATGGTCTCCTTAAAAACTTCGGGCTCACTTCTTTGACTCCGATCTGTAGTTGCGATCGCCAATAATAGGCCCATCAACCTATCAGGCGTTTTTAATTTATTTCTCGCGATCGCAGAGTCTCTTAATATTTGAACAATGGCAGTTTGCTTTTCTGCTTCCAGCGTTTGTACACGGGCAACTGCTGCTCGCTCATCTGCCAGCTGCCGCTGTGCATTTGCCACCCGCTCCTGGACTTGAGCAATCTGTCTTTGTGCTTCCGCTAGTTCTCGCTCTTCAGTAGTTTGCGCCAATGCTATCGCCAGTTCTTCTTGAGCCAGCTGTAGCTCTTGTACAGAACTTTCTGCTATCTGCCGCTGTCTTTCCGCTTCCTGTGCATTTGCTTCTGCGACTTCTGCGTTCTCGCGCGCTTCTAGTGCATTTGCCTTTGCTTCCTGCTCGTTTGCCTCCGCTCTTTGCGCATTAGCTTGAGCAAGCGCCTCTTGATCTCTAGCTTCTCTTTCAGAAGTTTGAGCTATTGCGGCCTGTCTTTTCGCCAATTGAGCCTGATTGAAGGCAAAAGCTGTAAGCCCTGATAGCGAAAGCAAAACACCTGCAACCGTAAAAGCAGCAACATACCACTTGCGTCTAACTGACCGCCTACTCGCCCGCACAAATTCTGTTTCCAGTGCATTCAAATCCTCATAACGGCCCGCTTCTTCTAACAAGACACCACGAATCAGCGTACTCGAATCTCTGTTCTTGTTGTGCCACTGTTCCGCCGCTGCCGTCAGTCGCAGCCGCTGCCGTAGCGAAGTTCGCTCATCTTCTAGCCAATCTCCCAATCGCGGCCAGTTTCGAATCAATGCCTCATGAGCTATCTCCACCTGTGCGTCATCTGCCAACTCTCCTTCTGTCAACCGTACCAGCCGCGTCAGAATCAACTTTTCTAGTACCCGATCAACCCGATCTTCTGCCTCCCCTGCCGTGTACAGCCCAGACTGTGGAATTCGCCGACTCGTCACTTCCAGCCCTTCTCCAGGCCGCACCATTCGTAGCAAAATCCGTTTCATCGTCACCTGTTCTTCTGGAATCAGGCTGTCATAAAACTCGTCTGCACTTTTCGCCAGCGCCAGACGTCCACCGCCAAGCCGCCGGTACGCCTCCCACGTCACCCGATTTCGCTCACGATGATCCCACAGCTTCAAAAGCGTAAACTGCAACAATGGCAGTGCCGCAGTCTCACCCAAAACATCACTCAACAACGAATCAATCAGCCCTTCCTCAAACTTCAGCCCTACTAACGCAGCTGGCTGCGCGATCGCCTCTCGTAATTCCGTCGCCTCCAACGCCGTCGTGCGAACATGAGCCTCCTCAAACAGCTCCAACAACCCCGGCAACCGCACCAGCTGACTCTCAAAATCAGTCCGCATCGTCAAAATCAGCCGATTAGCTCGATCCTCAGCCTGCACAAAATTAATCAGATTCTGCACCAGCGCCTCACGCAGCCCATCTTCCCGACACAGCGTAAATACCTCCTCAAACTGATCAATAAACAACACAACTGGCTGCGATCCTTGCTCATCATTGGATGTCACCAACTTCAGCAGATGCAATGGATCTGCCTGAAAGGCTTGTACCTGCGGCGTTACCCAGTCTGCCGTTGCCCGCGCTGGCTTAATTCGCCGTGCCAATGCCGCCAGCGGATCTGAGCCCGGCACTAGCGGCGCATAGTAAATCCAATCTCGACTACCCGGCAGTGCACCCGCCACCAACTTGGGCAACACACCCCCCAAAACCACAGAAGACTTACCACTCCCCGAAGACCCCACCACTACCAACAAACGGTGATTCTCCAAATGCTTTAGCAGCTTGTCCAACAAACGCTGCCGCCCAAAGAACAGATGCTCATTTTCAGCGCGAAACGCCTCTAATCCTAAGTAAGGGCACAGATCATCATCCAAATCTGGCGCTAACGCTGGGTCAAACTCAACCAGCGTCGCATCCGGTAAATCTACCTTCCCCGCTCGATACAGAACCGAACTCCAATAGTCCAGCAGCCCTTGCGCCGTCCAGCGATCATCCTCAATGTCTAAAACCGCCCCCGTTCCCTGCCCTCGCTGCATAAACTGCTCAATAGCAGTCAGCATCGCCGGATCATTATTCTGCTCGCGGTACTGCTTCAGCAACTCAGTATGCGCTGCCCGCAGAGAGGCTAGCGAAGGGAACCCTCCAGGCGCAGCCGTTGCAAAAGATTCTACTGGCCCTACATTACTCATTCCATCATCCTCAACACCAGTGCCAAAGGTCCACCAACCTCTCGCAATTCTTCACAGAGTCGCTTCAGCGTCACATCCACCTGAAAAAAGCGATTTCTCGCCTGCTGGCGATAAACCTTAAAGAAGCGCCGGATTTTCACCGGGTGCTGTTCTTTAAGGGCCGCATCCAGATTGTGACTATTTTTTTGAAACTCAACCGTCCAATCATCCGCCTCTGCATCCATCAACCCATCTGCTTGGTCTTGCAAATAGGGCCAAGACATTTCTAACTCGATAAAGTCCCGCCCCAGCGTAGACTCAATCCGCCGCATCTCCCGGTCAAAACTCTGCCAATAGTCATGACCAATCACCAGCGCCCCCAGTCGCTGCTCCAACGAAGCCAACACCTCAACCCCTTGCTCAAACTGTTGCAATTTTTGAGCATCTAGCTGCGCCTGGGCTAAATTTGAGGCAATAAACTTCAGCGCCTCCACCAAGTCAGGGAGTCGCAGCGCCCGCGCCGCCTCATTCAGCTGGGTATTGATCCGATCCGGCTGATTGGCCAGCACCCGATTGAGCAAATAAATCGCTCGTTTGAGTGGTGCACCCTCCAAATCAGCGATCGCACTTTGCAAATGCTCCTGTGCCTGTTGAAGTTCCGACAACCAGCGCAGTTCTCTCGTTGCCACAGTCTCGCGCGCGGCCACCTGCTGCATCTCCGCCAACAAATCTTGCAGCGTCAGCTCATACTGCATCAGATTATCAATGGCCATATCATCGTCTGGAAAAAGCTTAGCCGTTTGCACAATCACGCCATAGCACTGCAACTCCAACGTATGCAATAAATCATGCAGCGCCTTATAGTTGGCAATCACATCAATCTGCTCGCAAGCTGACTGAAACACCACCCGGAAGGTAATCACCGCATCCTTTACCGCAGGCACCTGCATGAGTTCTGCCAGCGCAGTCAATCCCTGTCCCACTGGCTGGCCATACTCCGTATGCGCCACCCGCAGCTCTTCACGAACCAAGCGTTTGACCGTTTCTGGGTCAGCCTGATACGTACGGTTATCGATATGGATACTCTGGCCTTCTACACTAGCGATCGCAGCGCCACCAGAGAGTTGCCCCACCGTTTGAGTGCGATCGCCTTGAACCCGCTGCTCAACATTGAGAGCCTTCGGGTTGAGGCCATCTGGGGTTACATCATTTGAGGTTGGGCCATCTACCGGTAAGTTGTCTCCATCTGATGTAGGCAAATCAGACATTTGACGAATCAGGAAGAATTTAAACGTTCTTAAGAATGTATAGAATCATAGAGGAAAGCAAGGAAGAATGGGGCTTTCGTCAACATTTCTTGAATCCGCCGGTTAATTGGCTTCTTTGCGCTTCTTCTTGAGCACAGGTGTGAGATGCTCTGGAATGCTTTCTAGGTCAATAGCATTGCAACCGAGCTTATAAGCAAAGTCTACTGGCCGATTAGCGAGCAGTCCGTCGTAGAAGCCAAGAGAGAATTTGATGGCAGCGCGATCGCCTATCGCCTTTTTCATACCAACAACGTAGGGAATATGCTGTGCGATCGCTTCTGCCTGAGTCGCAGAATAACAGGCATTGAGCACCACGCATTCCACTTCATCAGAAAAGAGAGAGAATAGATTTGCGAGCGATCGCGTAGATACCAACTGGGCTTTCCCCACTTCATCTTCCAGCAGCAATCCTTCTGACTGCGTTCTACTGTTGTACGCATCCCCTGTCCCTTCTGAAACAACAACAGCTTTTCGAGCATCGCCCGGCTCATTACTAGGTGAGGCTACCCCTTCCCCATGCCCAGAAAAATGCACAATCAGGGGATGAGTATCGAGGAAGGCTCGCTGTACATCTCTGGGTCTAACGGCCCACCGTTGCTCAATGCGGACGCGATCGCGGTACTGTGATCGCTCTAAACCTGCCTGAATTTCTCGCACTTCTTCGCCTAGTCGCAATTGACTGGTATTTTTTGGGTTAGCGGCTAACACGAGAATCGTTTTCACGTCTGCATCGGGCGCTTTTGGTGAGGCAGGTTCTGACGAGGAGGCGCTTCCGTAGGCAGACGCCACAGAATTTCCAGAGCCACTAATGATGACCGAGCCCGTAACATTTCCAAAGACTTGTCCACCCGATATTTGGCCAATCGTTTGATTCTGGTTCCCTTTCACGTTTTGAGTAATTTGGGTGGTAGGCATGCTACTTGAACTATCTACTTGAAAAATGCCAGCCAGCTGATTGGATAAGGCTTCATCACTCGCCACAAGCTTCTTTAGCTGAACTCGCAGCACCGTCTGGGAGTCTTCATCGTCAGGATTCTTAGCAACATCCATGGCAGCCTCTTTCGCAGATTCTTTAGCGTCCACCTTTGGTTTCAACACAGCCCACACCGTCTGAGCTTTCTGCCATGAGGCTTCACCAAATTTATTGGTGGCCGTTTCTGATGTGCCTTTTCCTGGGTTGAGCAGATACGGTAAGAAAGGCGCCAGAAAAGTAGTGAGGGTTGTGACTTCCATTTTGATTTTCCCTTACAGGCCAGCCTGTCGCATCAACTCCATCAGCTTACGCTTACGTCCATGGGTGTCAACCAGCTCTTTCTTATATCTTTGCCAGTCTTGCGCTTGTCCAAGCGCCACGTAAGCAGCTTTCGCTCGCTTTAGCCACTCTACGGCGCTACTGTAATACTTCGACTTGCCTTCATCTGCGATCGTCTGCGCTTTAGGAATGGCCATGTCAATCACCCACTGACTGTGAGATGCAATTGCCCTATCCATCACTCGCAAACTCAGGTTTTCTCGATAACTGCTAAATCCAGAGACTTTAGAGATCGCATCGTCTATCAAGTCCTCGTGTAGCAAAATATCAATCTGCGCATCTACCCCTTGCCAAGCATTCATCTGCCGAATCTGTTGTAGTAGCTCTGCTTTGACTGCTGGCCATTCATCTCCTGAGAAACCTTCAATTTCTTGATATCCCTTCAATGAGGGCTTTGCCCTAAACGCAAAGATCCCTGCCTCCAGTGCAACTTCCTTATCACCTAACCCTTCTGCCAAATCTTGCGTCCAGCTTGCAAACTCAAACATGCGATACGAGTCTTCAGGATCTAGTCGCAGTCCTTTGATGGCAATCTCTAGCGCCTGGGAGAGTTGTTCCTGCTCACGCAGAGTTTTCGCAAGTGCGATCGCCTCCGACAATGTCCCTAGCTGTTCCTGAGCAGCCTCCATCGCCTCATCTGTGCGACCGAGCTGTCCCAGCATTGTCAAATACTCCTGAGTCAATCCCTCCGCCTGTGCCAACAGCAAATAATCTTCGTAGCGCTCATCCCGCTTGAGAAGCTTCAGCCGAATCTGGCTAAACTCATCTGCCCAGTCGGGCGCTTCCCCCAGCCAGGCACCTTTTTCTGTAATCTCTCCTACAAAGACTTTCTGCAAAGGTGCATAGTCCCAGCCCTGCCGCAGTGCTTCAAGCGCCATGTCCAAGCTACCGAGCGAATCTTGCCAAACTTCTAGCTGTTCTTGCCAGTGTGTAATTTCACCTTCAGAAAGTTCTATGCTGAGCAACACCTCTGTCCAGGTCGAATCGAAGTCAATATTGAATTCATCAGGGCCCATACCGATAAAGTCATCGACGATATACCAGTATCGGGCGCAAGCTTCGGTGATGCCTGCTAGAACAACAAGGGCGCTATCTGCGTCACCTTTTTCAGCAAAGGCGATCGCATCCTGCATCAATCCTGCAAGGTCGTAGGAAATGCTGTCATCATCATCTCCGTATTCCCAGCCACGCACAGCGGTGCGAAAAATCTCCTGCACTTGATACTCGTAGGGCTTAGGGTTAACTTTTGTTTTACGTTTTGGTGAGGATTTTTTCTCTGAAGATTTTGCCACAGTTGCCTTTTCCGCAGACGCTATACAGCTCACATAAAAATCAATTGACTCCAGCAATGACGAATCTTCTGCCACCAAAGATTCAATCATTGCCTTAGTCTGAGATGGGCTGAGCTGGTCAAGTAGTTGATCCAGCGGTGGACGTTCTTCAACGGTATCCGGCTCACGAATGCAAACCAACAGCGTTGCAACAATGTGCTTACACCAACCTTCAAAACTATAGGGACAGCTGCATGTAGCCTGGGTAACGCCACCACCATCAAAGGTCACCGTAACTCGATAGGGGTCCACTGTGTTTCCTTCCACCTCTGCATGCAGTACCTGCTGGCGCAAAGTCGGATTGAGAACTGCCCCAGAGAGAAAGTAGTCTTCTCCTCGCGAAAAAGATTTCTCCGTAGCAGCACGCTTCAGTTTTTCAAGGGACAGTTTAGGCAGAGGCATAGCAAATAATTCAGTGAGTATGAATTCAGCTGGGTTGTTGGGGTTGAGTAAATGTTAGCAACTGAATTCGCTGCAACATAATAATAAGTAGGTAAGGCTAATTATTTGTAAAACGCCCTTCGACTCCGCTCAGGGATCATCGCTAAGGCAAGGAGAGGGCTGAGCGGAGTCGAAGCACGGTGTTATATGTGAGGGATAATTAATCTGGCCTACTTAGGGTGGCCTTGAGCCTGCCTAAGTAGGCCAGCTTTTGCGATAAATCTCCAAGGTCTCACAATCAAAAATCCTACGTACAGAGCACGCAGGGCTTTTGATGGTTAACTTATTTTCACCACAGCAGATTTACCGGTCCACCCTTATTTTGTCGGTTAACCCAATACGCTGGCAGACTGCCACGAACTGTTGATAGCAGCATTTAACCCGGCTGAATCCAAAGCCCCAGATTCATATTGGCTCCAGGTACTGACTAAACCATCCACTTGCTGCTTATCAAGCGTAGCGCCATTGCTGACTTGGAACGTATCAATCTGATCCACCAGGCTGGTATACCAATCTTGCAACAAAATTTGAGCCTTGGCACTCAGCACATCAAGCATAAGGTCATCCCCTGCTTGGGAAAAGCGAATGTCTGTAGATTCAATGCCACCCCCAAACAGCAGCTGATCGGTGGTGTCGTCAGTTCCTTGGTTATCGATACGAATGAGACCTTCTGTTGTCAAGGCATCTTTTTTACCGAAGAGACTTTCCGAATCCCACTGGTCGAAGACAAAAGTATCCGCCGCTGCACCACCGATAAAGTCATTGGTCGCCGCCATCAGAAATAGATTGCTACCCGTCCCCCCTTGTACAACGTTACCGTTACCGCCGCTGACAAAGAAATTCTTATCGCTACCACCCTTGATGGTGTTCTTTTTGCCATAGCTGAAGATTAAGTTGTAGCCTTTGCCTGCATCAATCGTATTCTCTTCACCCCCGGCAAAGATAATGTCACTCCCCCAGCCAGTCTGGATATCATTTTGTTGCCCAATACTCACAACAATATCGTCACCTAGGCCGCTATCGACTTTATTCGTTGTGCCACCCGCGAAGATAATGTCATTACCCCAGCCACCAGTCACATCATTGAGTTTGCCAAGACTCAGCACAATATCGTCACCGGTACCAGCTGAGACCTTATTCGTCTGACCTGCAGAGAACAGCAGGTCGTCATCACTGCCACCCTTGATGTTATTGGCCTTGCCTGCCGAGAAGATTTTATCTTTTCCGCCATAGGTCGCAACGGTATTCGACTCACCAATGCTAACAACCACATCATCGCCAAACATATCGACAAATTTGTTGTTCTTTCCAGCAGCGAGGAGCCAGTCATCACCGGCCTCATCTAGCAGAGTATTGCCCTCACCAATGCCCAATACGACATCATTACCTGCACCACCGAGGAACGTATTGGCCTTTCCACCTGCGAGTAACAGGTCGTCGCCGTCACCGCCCGAGAGCTTATTACCCTCACCCAGGCCCAAAATAATATCCTCGCCCGCTTGACCAAAGCCTTTATTCGCTTTGCCGAGACCAATGACAATATCTTTGTCAGCACCCCCAAAGAGTGTGTTGCTTTGCCCAGCAGCGATCAGGGTATCCGCACCACTTCCTCCGCTCATCACATTGTTTTTCCCACCAGTGATCAACAGGTCATCTCCCTCGTCACCAGAAGCAGTATTCTTTTGTCCCGCACCAATTATTAGATCATTACCTAACCCACCAAAGAGCAGGTTGGTTTTCCCAGCGCTAACGAGAATATCATCGCCGACACCACCATTGACGGTGTTGAGCTTGCCAGCTGCAATGAGGGCATCACCCGCATTTTGCAAAAAGTCGTAGCTAAAGCGAGACATATCAGGAGCAAACTGGTTCAGCTTCAAATCAAAGCTGGGCAAGGAAAAACTCGGCAAGGAGAGATTGGGTAAATCAAGAGAAGGAAAATCGAGTGCTGGCAGTGTGGGCAGTGTGACATTTGGTAGTTCGAAGGTTGGCAGGTCAAACTCAGGCAAATCGAGGACAAAGCTAGAGAAATCAGGCAATGTCAAATTGGGTAACTCGATAGTTGGAAGCATCAGTGAGGGTAAGTCGAACGAGGGAATCTCAAGATTGACAACAGGCACAGTAAACTTCGGCAGCGTCAATGTTGGTAAAGAGAAACTAGGAAGCGTGAAATTAGGAATTGCCAAATCACCAAAGCCAAACTCACCGAAGCTCATATCAAAATCGGGCAGATTTAGCTCAAAGTCAAAGTCCAAGCTCAAGTCCGGTACCAGGCTACTGAAACCAATCTCAAGCAGGCTATCCCAACTCAATCCCGGCAAGCTCAATCCATCCAAACTCCAGTTAGGCAAGTCTAGAGAGAACTCAATCCCATCAAAATCAAACCCGCTGATATCCGGCAGCAGGTCGCTCACGCTAGGCAAATCCACATCAATATTCACATTGGCAATGTCATCGCCAAAGGCAATGTTGTACATACCGCCAGCCATGACGATGTCTTCACCTTGTCCGCCTACAATGCCGTTATATTTTCCCAGCGCAACCATGGTGTCGTTGCCGCTCGCCGCATCGGTTGCATCGACCTTGCCAGCATTTTTCCAATCCACACCGGAATTTGTTTTGCTGACTTTGGCATCTTTGCCCGCATTCTTGGTTTCTGCGCTGCCGTACTTACCTAGGCTGATGCCGAGCGAATCGCCAAAGGCAACGTTGGCCTGTCCAGTGGCGACAATGACATCGTCACCACTCCCACCAATCATGGCATTGACTTGGCCAACGGCCACCATCGTATCGTCGCTGTTGCCCCAAGCGGTCATGATGTTGGTCATTCCAGCCGCAATCATCGTGGTGCGACCATCGCCCACTTTGGTCAGGAGGTTGCCCTTCCCGAGGGCGACCATCAAGTCGTCACCCTGGCCGACTATGGTGAGGACGTTGTACGCACCGCCTGCCACCATGCGAGCATTGCCGTTAGCAACTTTAGTGAGGACGTTGAGTCCGCCCACCGCATACATTTCATCTTGGCTCGTGCTGGTTGAAAGGAATACGTTACCAGCGGCGAGGCCTTTCATTTTGTTGTTGCCGCTGCTATCGTAAAAGGCATTAGCTAGACCTACGCCGGTGATAGTATCGTCGCCGCTACCCGATATAACAACGTTGAGTCCGCCCCCAGCATAAATCGTATCATTACCCGAGCCGCCTGTAATAACGTTGAGTGCGCCGCCAGCAGTAATTTTGTCGTTGCCCGAACCGCCTGTAATAATGTTGTATGCTCCTCCGGCAGTGATTTTGTCATCACCCGAGCCGCCATCGATGACGTTGGTACCACCTGCTGCGGTGATGGTGTCGTTGTGATTGCCACCGTACAAGAAGTTTCCGGCAGCGACAGCAGTAATAGTGTCGTTGTGGTCGCCGCCATAGACGTAGTTGGCTGCGCCCCACACTTTTAGGGTGTCGTAGCCGTGGCCGCCTGTGACATTGTTGAAGCCACCGTAGCCATAGATGCGGTCATTGTTATAGCCACCATCCAATCTGTTGTATCCGCCGACAGCTTTGATGTAGTCGTTGCCAGAACCGCCATAAATAGTGTTGTGAGCGGCGGTGGCATGAATGGTGTCATTGCCTGAGCCACCGTTAATGTAGTTTGAAAGGCCAACAGCATAAATGTAGTCGTGCCCAGAACCACCTTTGAGCGTACTCCCACCCGAGTAGGAGTAGAGCCGATCGTTGCCGGAGCCACCATCTAAGTGCACATAAAGGGCGTAGGCTCTAAGGGTATCGTTGCCGCCATTGCCATAGGCTGCACCTGCACCATAAATCGTGAAATAATCGTTGCGGCTGCCGCCGTTTTTATAGAAAGGATTGACGGCATTATTAACGGCCTTGACTACTTTACCCATGATGAAAACCTCAAAAAAACGATAGTAGGAACAGTCACAGAAGCCAACAGACTTCCGTGAAGATGAAAGAATGAAAATGACAAGATGGAACTTCGAGAAAGAGATTTCAAGCTATTCGTTAGCTTGAAAAAAATTCAACGCTACAGACGGTACTTGCTAATGCCGGTGAGTTCACCGGTTGCAGAAACACGAAGCGCTTTGGCAGGTGTTCCTTTTTCAAAGATGTTGCTGCGCAAGTCACGAACAATTGCGCGAGCATGGCCAAATGGAGCAATAAACTCAGGAAACCAGAGGTGAGAGCCACCCACCCATTCGTCTAGAGCAAGTTCGTATTGGCCCGTGGTGTATTTCGCTTCTAGGTCATCGGTGAGCCAAACCCAGTTCACAAAACCAATCGGTGTACCGTTAATTTCGTAGTAGCGAAACTGATTATGCAGCAGGCTAGGAATGAAGCGTTCTTCAATATCTTGGAAACGGTAAGCACGGTGTAGGGGTGAGTGCATCATCAGATGCATAATGGCACCGAGCTGTTGCATTCGCTGCTGCATGATGTCCGAGCTATTAGGTAGCTGAGTATTCTCGGATGTGGCAGTAGCGGGCGTTAGAGTTTGGGAAGACATAACTGAAAAAACTAAGAGAGAGTCAAAACAAGAAACGACAGCTGTATGAACAGATAGAGGCTCAACAGAAAGCTGCTCGAAAACTGGGAGTTAGAAAAC
>ERZ1740067.1356-NODE-1356-length-16964-cov-6.170678_pt1 | contig 16964 bp, 12 predicted proteins | sample MGYA00581736_ERZ1740067 | MGnify/ENA primary metagenome ERZ1740067 (study PRJEB43018, sample SAMN04849236) | marine metagenome | isolation source: floating plastic debris | place: Pacific Ocean | collected 2008-08-27 | study: EMG produced TPA metagenomics... | reverse complement strand
CCAGCAGAATGCAGTCACTCGCGGCTCCTGCGGCTTTGATCATTTTTTGTTTTATTATTCGGCGAACACCGAGATCTACATGCACGATCAAATCGCCGGGTGTCAGGCTTTGCGTCTCGGTCAGGAAGTTTTCGGCCCGGCGTTTTTTGCGCGGCGCGCGGATCAAACGATCACCCAGCACGTCCTGTTCGGAAATCACTGTTAGCCCTGGCGCTTCGAACCCCGCTTCCAGTGCCCAGACAGCCAGATGGACGCCCTTGGGCTGAACATCGCGCAGGTCCTTGATTGGCGTTGCGTCGCCAAGCCCTTCATCTGCCATCAAACCTGAAAGCCGTTCACGTGCCCCTTCAGAATAGCTTGCGATCACGACAGAACTGTCGTTGCGTTTTGCTTTAACATAATCCGACAAGGCACCGAAAAGGCTGATGTTGTCCTGCTGGCGTTCTGGCGCAAAGCTACGTCCGATACGCCCGCCTGCGTTGATCACACCAGGGCCCGAGCCTTGGGCCAAGGGATTGAACTGCAAGATGCGCCGGTCGGTCACGACGGTTTCCCAAGCAGCATCATCGAGATACAGCAACTGCGGCGGGCACGGCTTATACACTGTATCCATGCGCCCTTTGGCCGTCATCGCCTCGCGCCGCGCATCATACTGGTCGGCGATGCTGTCCCAGCGGGCCAGGCGCTGGGGCGTCAGCTGGTCATCAAGCGCGAAAGACGCATCGGGCAGGTAGTCGAACAGCGTTTCCAGATGGTCATGGAAGAACGGCAACCAATGCTCGATCACTTGATGTTTACGCCCGGCACTGACCGCCTCATACAGCTGATCATCAGTTCCGGCAGCGCCAAACTAGATGCGGTAGGATTGCCTAAAGCGCGTGATTGCCGCATCATCAAGAATGACCTCGGACACCGGGGCCAGTTCCACCAGATCGAGCTTTTCGGTGGTCCGCTGGGTAGCCGGATCAAACCGGCGCGCCCCGTCAAGGACGTCACCAAAGAGGTCCAGACGCACCGGGCCGCTTTCTCCCGGTGGATAGATGTCGATGATGCCGCCGCGCACGGCATAATCACCCGGCTCCATCACGGTTGGGCTTTGGGTGAAGCCCATGCGTATAAGAAAGGCTTTCAACGCACCCTCGTCGATCTGCTGGTTCACGCGGGCTGTGAAAGCGGCCTCGCGTAATATGTCCCGGGCGGGCAAACGCTGGGTCGCGGCATTCAGTGTCGTCAGCAGGATGAACCGCGACGGCATCCCATGCGCCAACCCCGCCAATGTCGCCATCCGTGTGGCCGAGATATCAGCGTTTGGCGAGACGCGATCAAACGGCAGACAGTCCCAACCCGGGAACGTCAGAACAGGTAGTTCGGGCGCAACAAAGGCCAAAGCCGCGCGCATTGCGGCCAGACGCTTGTCATCGCGGGCGATATGCACCACCGGCGCACCGCGTTCTTCAAGCTCTTTGACAAGCAAAGTTGCGTCGAACCCCTCAGGAGCGCCGCCGATTGTGATATGTTTTGGATCCGCCATAGGCGACGTGACCTACCCCGCCAAGCAGCGATGTCAACTGCGATCAGCCGCCAAGCGCGCCGACATTCATATTCACATACATCCCGTACATCGCCGTGATGAAAATCGCGAAGATGCCGATAATCTGCACATGCAGCCGGTGGCGTGTCAGACGGCGGATCAGGTCATCGCCGGTCAGGTCCTGATCCCGGATCAGGCGGGCGGCAGAAATGGTCAACAGCCCGACAAAGCTCATCGGGGCCAGCAACATAAAGACCGCCTGTGAAAATTCGACCCCGTAATAGAACCCAAGGATCCCCAAGCCTGTTATCACGAACGACGCAAAGCCAAGCAGCCATAACCCCGATACCTGACCGATCAGCAGGAAACGGTTGCAATTGATGCGGGTCAGCGCCTCTACGTCCTCAAGGGTTGCGCCGCCCTGTCGCTTGGCGCGCAGCACCATGTCAAAAGGCACGCCCAGCACGTAATGGCTCGCCGAGGACCACAAAACCGCCAGAGCAATCCAATACCACAGGTTAGAGAATGATCGCATGTCGATCAGTTCAAAGATGGTCTGATACCAGTCCACTCGCGGGGCCTCTTAGTCGCAATTTTCGGCACACTAGCCGCGCAATGCGGCAATTCCTAGACTTGAGATGGGTCTAATTCCGTGTCACGCACGATCAACCGAGATTGCGACCAGGAACCCGATGACCCCAGTTGTTGCCCCCTTCCCGCTCACCCGGCTACGCCGGACCCGTAAATCCGCTGCGCTGCGCGCTTTGACCCGGCAAAATACGCTGACGGTCGATGACCTGATCTGGCCGGTTTTCGTGATGGACGGCACCGATGAGGCGATGCCAATCGCTTCAATGCCGGGGGTGGAGCGTCTCACGATCGACCGTCTGGTCAAAGCGGCCCGCGCTGCCGCGGAACTGGGTATCCCTGCGATCTGCATCTTTCCATACGTGGATCCCGCGCTGAAAACCGATCTGTGCGAAGAGGCATGGAGTGCCGACAACCTGTCGAACCGGGCGATCCGCGCAGTCAAGGATGCGGTCCCCGAGATTGCGGTGATGACCGATGTCGCGCTGGATCCTTATAATGCGCACGGCCATGACGGCATCGTTCGCAAGGGTGAGATCGTCAATGACGAGTCCGTCGAAGCGCTTGCGAAAATGGCGTTGGAGCAAGCCCGCGCGGGGGCAGATATCCTTGGTCCATCGGACATGATGGACGGCCGCATCGGTGCCATGCGGCGCGCTTGTGAGGCCGAGGGTTTCAAAGACGTCGCGATCCTCAGCTATGCGGCCAAATACGCCTCTGCCTACTACGGGCCGTTCCGCGAGGCAGTGGGTGCGTCGGGCGCTTTGAAGGGTGACAAGAAAACCTACCAGATGGATCCCGGCAATTCCGACGAGGCGTTGCGCCTCATTCACCGTGACCTGATGGAGGGCGCAGATATGGTCATGGTCAAGCCGGGCCTGCCTTACCTTGACATCTGCCGTCTGACCAAAGACCAGTTCGGCGTGCCCACCTACGCCTATCAGGTCTCCGGTGAGTTCGCGATGGTCAAGGCCGCCGCCGCCAATGGCTGGATCGACGGAGACCGGGTGGTGTTCGAAAGCCTCATGGCCTTCAAACGCGCAGGGTGCGACGGTATTCTGACCTATTTCGCCATGGATGTGGCCCGCGCGCTTGATGCGTGACAGCGCCGCAAAATTGTCTTATGTTAATACGTAATGTCGCCCGTCAGAGGCGGCCCCTCAGTCAGGCAACCGAGCAGGTAACACAATGAACACCACTTCCCGACGCAACTTCCTTGCGGCCGCTGGCGCGCTTTCGATGACCGCCGCGTGCGGCAATGGTATCGGCTCCCGCGGGCCCGAAACCATCGACGCCCGCGTAGATGCGACGCTGAACTACATGTATCGCGAATTTCCCGGCACGCAGGACCTGCGCCGCAAATCCACGGGCATGCTGGTCATGCCATTGGTGACCGAGGCCGGTCTTGGCATCGGCGGCTCATACGGCCGCGGCGCGTTGCGCATCAACGACAGCACGGTGGATTACTACTCGGCCACGCAAGCCAGCATCGGGCTGCAAATCGGTGCCCAGCAATACGCTCATGTACTCTTCTTCATGACCGACGGCGCGCTGATGGATTTCCGCCGCTCCCAAGGTTACGCCGCGGGCGCCGACCTTGAATATGCACTGCAAGGCGAAGGTCAAAGCCTCAAGGCCGGCACCACGACATCGCTGGCCCCGGTGATCGCCGTGGTCTTCGGTCAAGCAGGCTTGCGCGTCGGCGCCACGCTTGAGGGCACCAAATACACCCGCATCATCCCCTGACGCCTTCTTTTGTGTAAAAATACCTCCCGCCGGAGGCATACGGATCGCGGCTGAAAAGCCGCGATCAAATAAGTCACATGCGCCGCAAGGCGCGCGATTCCGTCAGCTCACGGCTAACTCTGCGCCCTGAGCCGCTTGATCAGCGACGACGTATCCCAACGCCCGCCGCCCATCGCCTGCACGTCCTTATAGAATTGATCCACCAACGCCGTCACCGGCATCGGCGCACCGATCTCATCGCCCGTGCGTAGGCAAATCCCCAGGTCCTTGCGCATCCAATCCACCGCGAAGCCCAGATCAAATTCGTCGTCGATCATCGTCTCATAACGGTTGCTCATCTGCCAGGACCCGGCCGCGCCAGCCGAAATCACCTCGACCACCGCCTTGCCGTCCAGCCCCGCCTTATCGGCAAAGTTCAGCGCCTCTGACAGCCCCTGCATCAACCCCGCGATACAGATCTGGTTCACCATCTTGGTCAACTGGCCCGCAGCACTCTCTCCAAGTCGCTTACAGACCTTCGCATAAGAGCCCATGATCGGCTCGGCGCGGGCATAGATGTCTGCGTCGCCGCCGCACATGATGCCCAATTGGCCGTTCTCGGCCCCGGCCTGACCGCCCGACACCGGCGCATCGACAAAGCCAACACCCTGCTCTTTGGCAACCGCATAAAGCGCGCGCGTCACAGCAGCCGACACGGTCGTGTGATCCACAAAGATCGCCCCCGCGCCCATCCCTGCAAATGCCCCATCATCGCCCAGACAAACCGACCGCAAGTCGTCGTCATTGCCCACACAGGCCATCACGAAATCGCAGCCCTCAGCCGCCGCGCGCGGGGTCGATACAAAAGCGCCGCCATGCTCTTTTGACCACGCCTCCGCCTTGGCCTTGGTCCGGTTGTAAACCGTCACGTCATGGCCCGCCTTGACCAGATATCCAGCCATCGGATAGCCCATCACGCCCAGCCCTAGAAATGCAACTTTCGCCATCGGCTTTTCCCCTCGCTCTTTCGCAGTTATAGCAAGCCAGACGTAACCGACCCTGTGGGTCTGTCAATGGTGGGGGCCCGATGGGCGTTTTGTTTCGCTGGCTGTTTCGACTGGTGACCGCAGGCTTCGTGCTGGCGGGCCTGACGATGGCACTTATCTATTACTTCGCCTCCCGCTCGGTCCCCGATTACAGCGCGGAGGTCACACTTGACGGCATCAGCGCCGAGGTCGAGATCGTGCGCGACAACGCCAATGTCCCGCATATCTTCGCGGCCAGCGATGCCGACGTCTATTTCGGTCTTGGCTACGCCCACGCACAGGATCGGCTGTGGCAAATGACAATGCTGCGCCGCACCGTGCAAGGCCGTCTGTCCGAGCTCTTCGGAGACCGCACCCTCCAGATCGACGCCCTTCTGCGCCGCCTTGATCTCTATAACCTCGCCGTCCAATCGGTCGAGGCACAAGACGCCGAGACTCGCACCGCCCTGCAAGCCTATGCCGATGGTGTCAACGCCCGTCTGCGCCAGGTGAATGAAGACGCGCTGGGGCGTGGCGCGCCGGAGCTGTTTCTCTTCTCCAACCGCATAGCGCCGTGGCAGCCTGCCGATTCCATTGCCGTGATCAAACTGATGGCGCTGCAACTCAATGGCCAGATCGGGGCCGAGGTTCTGCGCGCCCGCGCCTCGCTCACGCTTGAGGATGACCGCATCAAAGACATCCTGCCCGATATGCCCGGAAGCGGCGTGGCCGCTTTGCCGGAATACGCGAGGCTAATTCCCGGCGCGCAGCCCAACATCGGCACCGCCTCCCTACCCCATGACACGCTCAACCCCGCCAAACCCCGCGCTTTCGCCGGGGCCTCAAACGGGTGGGCTGCGGCGCCCGACCGCTCTGCCAGCGGTGGTACATTGCTGGCCAATGACCCGCATCTTGGCCTGACCGCGCCCGCAATCTGGTATCTCGCGCGGCTTGAACTGGACACCGGCGGCGTCATCGGCGGCACGATCCCCGGCGTACCCGTGGTGATGACCGGCCGAAGCGAGACGCTGGGCTGGGGCATCACCTCGTCCAACATGGATGATCTGGACCTACATATCGAAAAGCTGAACCCGGACAATCCACAGGAATATCAAACGCCCGACGGCTTTGCCGAATTTCGCTCGCGCCCGTCAATCATTCAGGTCAAGGACGCTGATCCCGTCACGCTCACCCTGCGCTGGACTGAAAACGGACCCGTCCTGCCCGGCACGCAATTTGATCTGAACACAATCACCCCGCCCGGCCATGTCGTATCGGTCGCGTGGACCGCGCTCAGCCCCAATGACACCACGATGAGCGCGGCGGTCGCCTTGATGAAAGCGCCCGATATAGATGCTGCGCTCACCGCATCGGAAGACTACATCACACCGTCGCAAAACCTGATGCTTGCCGACAGCGACCGCATCGCGATGCGGACCATCGGGGCCATGCCGCGCCGCGATGTGCGCCACCAAAGCAAAGGGCGCCTGCCCAGCCCCGGATGGCGGACCGAGAACCGCTGGAAAGGCCGTATGAATAATGCGATCAACCCCGTGTTTGTGGACCCGGACGGTGGAATTCTGGGCAATACCAACAACAAGATTGTCGAACGTCCCTTCCCCAACCACGTCTCCTATGACTGGGGCGACAGCCAGCGCATCCAACGCTGGGAAGGCCTGATGCAATCGCGCGAGGTCCACACCCGCGAAAGCTTTATCGAAGCACAGCTTGATACCGTCAGCGTCACCGCCCGCGCGCTGCTGCCCCTCGTTGGTGCCGATCTGTGGTTCACCGGAGAGGCCGCCCCCGACGGCACCCCCGAACGCCAGCGCCAGCGCGCCTTGACCCTGCTGGCCAACTGGAACGGTGAGATGAACGAACATCTACCCGAACCGCTGATCTATGCCGCATGGCTGCGCGCGTTGCAGGATCGCCTGATCCGCGACGATCTGGGACCGCTGGCCGATAAGTTCGCCCATCTGGAACCCCTTTTCATCGAACGTGTCTATCGCGATATCGACGGTGCCTCCGCATGGTGCGATGTCAAACAATCCGCGGCGGTTGAGACATGCAGCCAGATCGCCCGTCTTGCCCTGGATGACGCGATCATCTGGATCGCAGAGACCTATGGCACCACCCTTGAAAGCCTGCGCTGGGGCGATGCCCATCAGGCCACCCATGATCACCCGGTTCTGGGCGAGGTTCCGGTGCTCAACTGGTTCGTGAACATCCGTCAATCAACCTCGGGTGCGGATAACACGCTGATGCGCGGGCGCACGCTTGGCACCGGGCCGAACCCATTTCTGAACGTGCATGGCGCAGGCTATCGCGGAGTTTATGACTTTGCCGATCCCGACAGTTCCGTCTTCGTGATTTCAACCGGGCAGTCGGGCCATCCGCTGTCGCGTCACTACGATGATCTGGGCGAACGCTGGCGGCGGGGTGAGTATATCCCGATGTCGCTGGACCCAGCGCTTGCCCGTGCGGCGGCGGTCGGTGTCACGGTGCTGAAACCGCGCTAGAGCCGCACAAACCGGTCCTTTTGCAACTGTGTCCAGCGCACCGAAACGGTCTGTCCGGTCTCGATCTGCGCTTCATGCTCGACCACATCCTGCTCATAAAGCCACGCACGCTTCTTGCCATCGGCAAAGCCAAGGGTCAGCGTTTCCTCGAACCGCGGTGCCTCAAGCGTCTGGGCCACAGCCTCCAACAGCGGGCCCATCCCCTCGCCCGTCAGCACCGAGCAGGTAAAGACGTGGTCTTGCCGGTCCGCCTGGGTCTGCAACGCGGCGCGCGCCTCGCCTTCCACCAGATCAATCTTGTTCCAAACCTCGATCATCGGGGCAGCTTCCGCCACACCAAGCGAGGTCAGAATCTCCGTCACATCCTCCGCCTGCTCACGGCTTTCAGGATGCGAGATATCGCGCACATGCAAGATCAGATCGGCGTCCAGCACTTCCTCCAACGTCGCGCGGAACGCCGCGACCAACTCGGTCGGCAGATCGCTGATGAACCCCACGGTGTCAGACAGGATCACTTCCGGTCCATCAGGCAGTTGGACCGCCCGCATTGTCGGGTCCAGCGTGGCGAACAGCATGTCCTTTGCCATCACCTCTGCCCCCGTGAGCCGGTTGAAAATCGACGATTTTCCCGCATTCGTATACCCCACCACCGCCACCACCGGATACGGCACCTTCGCCCGCGCCGCCCTGTGCAGGGCCCGCGTTTTGCCGCCCTTTGATAGCTGCTTCTTGATCCGCCCGATGGCATCGTCAATCGCGCGCCTGTCCGCCTCGATCTGGGTCTCGCCGGGGCCGCCGACAAAACCAAGCCCGCCGCGCTGCCGCTCAAGGTGGGTCCAGGCGCGCACCAGTCGGGTCCGCTGATAGCTCAGCGCGGCCATCTCGACCTGCAACACACCTTCCCGCGTCCGCGCCCGGTCCGAGAAAATCTCAAGAATCAGCCCCGTGCGATCCAGCAGCTTAACGCCCCACGCTTTTTCAAGGTTTCGCTGTTGCACCGGTGTCACTGGGCCGTCGATCAGGACCAATTCGACCTCTTCTGCTGCAAACACCGTCTTCAGCTCGTCGATCTTGCCCGTACCAAACAGCAAACCCGGATGCGCGCGCGGCAGGCGCACGACGCCTTCGCCCACGACCTCGAGGCCGGGCAAAGCCACCGCCAGAGAGACGGCTTCAGCAAGCCCATGGGCGGGCATTCGCCTGCCTCGGTCATTTGAGATGTCAGGGTGTAGAACCCACGCGCGGGTCACCCCGCGCCCGTGTTCTTCCATCGCGGTTATTCTTCGCCTTCGTATAGGCTGATCGGAGCACCCGGCATGATCGTCGAGATGGCGTGCTTATAGACCAGTTGGGACTGACCGTCACGGCGCAACAACACGCAGAAGTTGTCAAACCAAGTGATAACCCCCTGCAATTTAACGCCATTTACCAAAAAGATCGTCACTGGAACTTTCTGCTTCCGGACATGATTGAGGAAGGCATCCTGCAAATTCTGTTTATCACCAGCCATGGCTATCGGCCCTTTTTTCTTGCGGTGGCCCCGGAATGGGCCCTGTCAACTGTCACACGTTTTGGACAATGGGCGAACATCGGGGAAGAATCCAGCCCCAATATCAGCCTGTTACGCAGATAGTTTGCAGGTGCAGCATCAGCGGCGCCAGAAATCAGGGTTCAGCAATGCGATGATGGCCAATGTTTCCAAGCGTCCCAGCACCATCGCGGCGATCAAGATGCCTTGGGCGGGCGCTGTGAGGGCCGCGTAGGAAATCGGGAATGCCGCGGCTTCGGTCGCCAAAGGCCCTGTGGTTGAGAGGGCGGCAATACTAAGCACGGTGGCCGTTTCAAAATCCAACCCGGTCAGCGCCAGTAACGTCAGGATCAGCGCCAGTGTCAGAGCGAACAACATAAAGAAAATCCAAGCGATATAAGCACCTTGACGGCGGATCCGCCGTGCGTCACCGCCTGATCCAGCGATAGAGGACGGGTGGACAAGTCGGTCAATCTCGCGCTGTCCATGCTTGTAAAGGGCGTAGACCCGCAACAGCTTAACGCCCCCTGCCGTTGTCGCGACCCCGCCTCCCACAAGGGCCAGCCCCATCAGGATCAGACCGGGCGTTTGCAGGCCTGACCAGATTTGTGCGTCGCCCCAAAAGCCGCTCGAAAATCCGGTGGTTGTCAGGAACGAAACCGTGGTGAACAGGCTGCCCCAAAGGGCGCGGAATGCTCCGGCAGAATCCTCGACCTGATCGCCCTCGAACGCTCCGACCCAGTGGCGCACGAACAGCAAAATCGGAACGCCAAGGCCGATCAGCAGGCCGATGCGAAACTCCGGGTCTTCGCGCAGCCTGTTGGAATAGGTGGTCAGCTGATCGGTGCTAAATGTTTGGCGTGACAGGGCGAAGACGAAAAAAAGCAGGATCAGCGCCTCGCCCGCCATGCCGGAACTGCCATTTGCCACGCCTCCCACGGGAGAAATACCGCTGGTCGACAGGATCGCCATGGCATGACAAACCGCCACGAACGGGCGCTCCCCGACCATCACAAGGCCGATCCAAAGCACCAGCGTAAGAACCGTATAGATTGGCAAAAGCCGGACGCCGTAGCGCTTGAGCCGGTCAGACAGCGTTGTCATCTGACTGATCTGCGTATAGCGCCCCTGCTGTTCGGCACCTGATCCAACCTCGAAGCCGCCAAGGTTCAGTGGGGCCAGGATTGCGAGTGCAGAGACCCACAAGAATGCCCCGCCCAGCCAGCCGATGATGGCGCGCCACAGGTGCAAGCTGTCGGGGATCGCGGCAGGGTCGTCAAAAAGCGTGGCCCCGGTCGTGGTCATGCTCGATACCATCTCGAAGTAAGCGAAAAGGAACGGCGCGGTTTCCAGCGCCTCATAGAAGGGAACCGCGGCCAAGGCCGGGATCACGGTGAATGTGCCGAGCACGTTGAGCAACTGGTTGCGGGCAGGTTTGCGGATCGGGCTGTTGCGGGTCGCTATGGCCACAAGGATTGTCAGAAAACTGAACAGGATCGCACCGTAAAAGAAGGTCCGCGCCTCGTGCAGATCGCGCACGACAAGCGCTTGCGCAGCCGGCACCAGCATCGCAAGCGACACGATCCCCGACAAAAGCACCAGCAGCGGAAACTCCAGCAGGCGCGACATCAGAAAAAGTCGATAGAGACCTGAAGCAACCGCTCGACCTCGCCCACATCAGCGGCGAGCGCGAAAAGCGCGATAACGTCGCCCTCTTCCACGCGGGTGCCGCCGACAGGGCGGATCATGTCGCCGTTCTTGAGGATGCCGCCGACCAGCACGCCTTCGGGAAAGTCGATATCGCGCACCTTCTGACCTGCGATGGGCGATGTCGACAGGACCTGCGCTTCGATCATCTCGGCTTCGGCATCACCGATGGAGTAGACATTTCGCACGCGGCCGTGCCGGATATGGCGCAGGATCGAGCTGACGGTGGTGGCGCGCGGGTTGATATAGGCGTCAACCTCGAGAGGTTGCATCAGCGGGATCAGCGTCGGATCATTGACCAAGCAGATCGTCATCGGGCAGCCAATGGTCTTGGCGCGCACAGCTGCCAGAAGGTTGGTCTTGTCATCATCGGTGACGCACAGAACCGCATCGGCGCGATCAATGCTTGCCTCGGCCAGCAGAGCCTGATCCAGACCATCGCCATTCAGGACAATCGTACGCTCTAAAGCGTCGGCCGCGCGTTCGGCGCAGGCGCGGTTCTTTTCGATCACTTTGGCGCGGACCCGGTTCGTGCGCGCCTCAAGCGCCTGAGCCACGGTCAGCCCTACGTTGCCGCCGCCAATAATCACGATGCGGTCCTGGCGGGTACTTTTCTTGCCGAAGATTTCAAGCGCGCGGGTCATGTCGTCGGTATGGGTGAAGATATAGCACTCATCGCCGACAAAGATCTGATCGCCCGCCTCGGGCGCGAACAATTTGCCATCGCGACGGATGCCGACGACCACGCACCGCAAGGTGGAAAAAAGGTCGGTCAGCTGGCGCAGGGGCGTGTTGACGACCGGGCAATCCTCGTCGATCGCGATACCCAAAAGCTGCGCTTTGTCCTCCAGAAACTGCTCGGTATCGAACGCAGCGGGGGCGGCAAGACGTTGCAAAGCGGCTTCGGCGACTTCTTTCTCCGGGCTGATCACAACCTCAATCGGGAGGTGATCACGGCGGTAAAGATCGGAATAGATTGCGTCCAGATAGGGCTGTGCCCGCAGACGGGCAATCTTGCGCGGCACGGAAAAGACCGAATGGGCGATCTGGCAGGTGACCATGTTCACCTCGTCCGAATGGGTGGCCGCAATGATCATATCGGCGTCTTCAGCGCCCGCGCGTTCGAGGATATTGGGGTAGCTCGCAAAGCCCGCAATGCCTTGTACGTCCAAGGTCTCGGTCGCGCGGCGCACCAGATCTGCGTTGTTGTCGACAACCGTTACGTCATTGTTTTCGCCCGACAAATGACGCGCAATCTGCCAGCCAACCTGGCCTGCGCCGCAAATAATCACCTTCATCGCCGATCCCTCTGGCTAGAGCATTTGCGTGACATGCCTTGTCACAAAGGTAAAGCCCTATGCGGTGTCGTCGACATGGGCGACCCGGGCGCCGGATTTGTTTGACGTCACAACGCCCAGTGATTTCAATTTGCGGTGCAAGGCCGAGCGTTCCATGCCCACAAACGTCGCCGTGCGGCTGATGTTGCCGCCAAACCGATTGATCTGGGTCAGCAGGTATTCGCGTTCGAAAAGCTCGCGCGCCTCGCGCAGGGGGAGCGTGGCCAGCGCGCCTGAAAGCACAACCCGCCCCTCATCGACGGCAGGTTCATCTTGCGCGGGCAGTTCCCGCGCCTCGATGGCGCCGGTGCCGTCGCCCAGGATCAAAACCCGCTCGATCACGTTTTTTAGCTGGCGGACATTGCCGGGCCACGGCATCGTTTGCAGCAGGGCCTGCGCTTCTTCGCTGATCTCGCGCGCGGGCAAGCCCTGATCGCGATTAAACAGGCCGATGAAGAACTCGGCCAGCACCGGAATATCCTCACGGCGGTCTTCAAGGGATGGCACGTCGATGGGAACGACGTTCAGGCGGTGAAACAGCTCTTGCCGGAACGTGTCGGCCGTGATGGCGGCTTGCAGATCACGGCTGGTGGAACTGATGACCCGAAGATCAACGCGCACCTTATCGGTGCCCCCGACACGCTGGAATTGCTGATCAACGAGCACGCGCAGGATCTTTGATTGGGTGCCCATGGGCATGTCCGCAACCTCGTCGAAATAAACCATGCCACCATGAGCCTGTTCGAGCAGACCCTGCTCCACACCGCGCTCGGGCGTCTCGCGGCCAAACAGAACCTCTTCCATCCTGTCAGGTTCGATCGAGGCAGAGCTGACCACGACAAACGGCGCGGAACTTCGGTCGGAATGGGCATGGATGTAGCGTGCCGCCACCTCTTTGCCGACGCCTGCGGGGCCGGTCAGCATCACGCGGCCGTTAGACTTTGTGACTTTTTCAAGCTGCGATTTCAATGCCTTGAAGGACGCACTTGATCCAACCATCTCCAGCTCACCCACATCCTTGCGCTTGAGGACCGAGTTTTCGCGACGCAGGCGCGACGTCTCCATCGCGCGGGTGATCACGACCATCAATTGGTCGATGTTGAAGGGCTTTTCGATGAAGTCGTAGGCGCCTTGCTTTATCGCAGCGACGGCGATTTCGATGTTGCCATGCCCCGAGATGATCACGACCGGCACGTCCGGGTTGTCGCGTTTGACGGCCTTCAGAATGTCGATCCCGTCCATCTGACTGTCTTTGAGCCAAATGTCCAAAATCAGCAACGCCGGCGGCTCTTTGTTGATCTCGGCCATCGCATCGTCCGAGTTCCCGGCCAGCCGCACGCTGAACCCTTCATCCTTCAGAATATCCCCGATCAACTCGCGGATATCGCGTTCATCATCAACAATCAGAATATCGCTCATGCCAGCCTCATACTGCTTCTTTTTGTTTCAAGTCCGCGCCCTCATCCGCGTCCGACAAAGGCAACACAATATGTGCCTGTGCCCCCGCATGGGTGCCATTTTCAAACAGCGCCGCGTCATCCAACGTCAACGTGCCGCCATGCTCTTCGATAATTTTCTTGACGATCGGCAGGCCCAGTCCTGTCCCTTCGGAACGGGTCGTCACATAGGGTTCAAACAGCCGCGACCGGTCTTCGGGCAGGCCCACGCCATTGTCACTGATGCGGATGTGGACCTTGTCCGCGGCAGTCTCCATCACGACTTTGATCTGTCCTTTAAATCCGTCGGGCGCACCCTTTTCCTTATATCCATCAATGGCTTCTCCGGCGTTCTTAATCAAGTTTGTGAGCGCTTGAGAGATCATGGTGTCATCCAAAGAGGTCACCACCGGGGCGTCGGGCAGATCGGCGGTGATCTTCACGCCTTCCTGGCCAAGGTCCTGCAACAGCACCGCGCCGCGCACCAGATCGGTCAGATCATGGGCGCGGCGGTCAGGTTCGGGCATCCGCGCGAACTTGGAGAATTCATCAACTATGCGCCGTAAGTCATTGGTTTGACGCACAATCACTTCGGTCATCTGATCAAGCTGGTCGGCGTCTGCCACTTCTTTGCGGAACTTGCGCTTGATCCGTTCTGCGCTGAGTTGAATGGGTGTGAGCGGGTTCTTGATCTCATGCGCGATGCGGCGGGCGACATCGCCCCAGGCAGCCATACGCTGGGCAGAGACAAGATCGGTGACGTCATCAAAGGCGATTACGTAGCCTTCAAGGCTGTTATCCTCGCGGCGGCGAGTTGAGACGCGGACCAGCAGGTTCTCCATCTTGCCGTTGCGGGTGAGACGAATTTCTTCCTGCGCGACCTCGCCCCCGGAATCGCGGAGCCGTTGCAGCAATGGACCGAACTCGGGCACGGCAACGGCCAGATGACGGGCGTCCTGCTTGTCGTTCCAATCAAGCAGCCGCTCGGCAGAGCGGTTCACGAAGGTCACCTTGCCCTCCTCGTCCAGACCGGCCACGCCGGAGGTGACCGAGGTCAGCACGGAGTCAAACAGCCGCCGGCGGCGTTCGATCTGGCGCGTGTTATCAAGAAGCGTCTCGCGCTGGCCTTTGAGCTGCTCGGTCATCTGGTTGAAATAGCGGCCCAGCATGGCGATTTCGTCGTCGCCTTCTTCCTCGCGCACGCGCATGTCGAGATTGCCGGTCCCGACCTGTTGCGCAGCCCCGGCCAGCGCGCCGATTGGGCGTGACAGACGTTCGGCGAACCACAGACCCAGCCAGATCGCAGCCAGGATCAGGATAACGGCAAAGCCCAGATAAATCAGCCCGAATTGATAGAATATCCGGCCACGTTCCTGTTCAAGCTGATTGTAGAACGCGGCGGTTTCCTGCGTCTCGTCCAACAGGTTCAGGATGTCGCCATCGACCGTGCGGGAGACGTATAGAAAGCGGTCCAGAAACGCGGTGAGCGGGACGAGCGCGCGGAATTCATTATTATCCCAATCGGCGATGATCAGCAGCCCGGTTTCACGTGCTCTGTCAATATCGTTGGCAGATGGTGCTTCGAAATCAAAGAGATAGGAGCGTTCGCCACGGGCGCGAATCTCGGCATCGCCGTCGATGATATAGGCTTCGCGCAGGCCGCGCTGGATCTGGGTTTGGCCTTGGGCGAGGATGCGGCGCACATCGCTGGCGGCCATGACACCGGCTTGCCGACGCGAGACGTTCATGTATTGCGCCAGTGCGCGGGCGTCTTCAGTCAGATCGACGCGCTGTTCTTCCTCATAGGCTTCTGCGGCGGCGAGCGAGGACCCGACAACCTCGCGGACACGATCCGAAAACCAGCCTTCGATGCCGACATTCAGGGTCAGACCCGCAAAGATGGCGACCATGACGGTCGGGACCAGCGCGACAGAGGCGAAAATGCTGGTGAGGCGCAGGTGCAGCCGTGATCCGGCAGAGCGCGCGCGGCGGGCGGCGATCATCCGGGCAATGCGGAAGGCAACCAGCGTGGCGACGACCAGCACATAGACCAGATCGGCCAGCAGAATCAGACGCAACGAAGGGGACGCCGCGCCCATATCCAGAGGGCCAAGCGCAAGGAAAGTCAGAAGGGTCAGGATTGGCCCAAGCAGAACCAGCCCCAATGTGGCTGCGTTTTGAACCCGTCTGCGTCGCCGAAACCGGCTGAGACGGTCCAGAACAGACCGTTGCTGGAGTGCCAACGGCACCTCCCTTTATCCTGTGTCCCAGAAGGGACTTACCGCTATATTTGCGGACCTTCTGCCAGACTGACGCCTGCGGGCCACGCTATTGTTGCCCTTTTACATCAACTTGCGGCGGCGTGTCACGCGGATATCGAGGTCGGTGATCTTCTTTCTGAGGGTATTTCGGTTGATGCCCAGCAGATCGGCACATTTCGCCTGATTTCCGCCGGTCGCATCAAGGGCAATTTCGATGAGCGGCAGTTCCACTTCGCGCAGAATACGCTGATAGAGACCGGGCGGCGGGAGGACGCCGCCATGCAGATCGAAATAGCGGCGCAGGTGCTTGTTCACGGACGCGCTCAGCTTTTCGGTATCGCCGCCCCCGACAAGAGGTTCAATCTCGGGCTGGTTACCCAGCATCATCTCGACCTCGGCGCGGCCAATCTCCTCTTCGGGGGAGGTGACGACGAGGCGGCGGATGGCGTTTTCAAGCTGGCGGACGTTGCCGGGCCAGCTATAGGCGCGAATAAGTTCCTGTGCGTCTTCTGAAAAGCGGCGCACCGGCGCGCCGTCGCGTTCGGCGCGGGCCATGAAATGCTCGGCCAGCAGCGGGATATCATCGACGCGTTCGCGCAAGGATGGAACCGACAGGCTGACGCCCCCAAGGCGGTAGAACAGGTCCTGACGAAAACTGCCCTGCTCCATCCGGTGCATCAGGTCGCTTTGGCTGGTGGCCATGATGCGCGGCGCGTTGTCGGCCAGCGCGTCCAGCATGCGCACAATCTTGCCTTGGGCCTCGTCGCTTAGATCAGCAACCTCATCAAACAGGATCGAGCCGCCTTTGGCGCGGCTGAGCACGGCGGACGGGCCATCGACACCTTCCAGATCAGCCGCGCTGACGGTGATGAAGGGCAGAGTGCGGCGGTCGGAAAAGTCGTGGATCGCGCGGGCGATCAAAGATTTGCCGGTGCCGCTTTCGCCGGTGATCAGGACGGCCAACTCGGTATTCATCACACGCGCCAGAAGGCGGTAGATCGCCTGCATTTGCGGCGTGCGCCCGATCAAGGGCAGATCATCGCCAGTGCCTGCGGGTTCATCGCGCGCTGTCGGCGCGCGGCGTTTGACCTCCAAAGCGCGGGAGGCACGCTTCATCAGGTCAGGCAGATCGAAAGGCTTGGGTAAATAGTCATAGGCGTCGGCCTCGGTCGCCTGGATCGCGGTCATGATCGTATTCTGGGCCGAGATCACGATGACAGGCAAGCCGGGGCGTTTCTGACCGATGTGGGGCAGCGCATCCAGGCCATTGCCGTCCGGCATCATCACGTCTGAGATGACCAGAT
>ERZ1740067.1354-NODE-1354-length-16990-cov-7.012873_pt1 | contig 16990 bp, 11 predicted proteins | sample MGYA00581736_ERZ1740067 | MGnify/ENA primary metagenome ERZ1740067 (study PRJEB43018, sample SAMN04849236) | marine metagenome | isolation source: floating plastic debris | place: Pacific Ocean | collected 2008-08-27 | study: EMG produced TPA metagenomics... | reverse complement strand
CACTTATTTTAATTTTTTTTAAAAAACTGTTTCTTTTTCTGCCCCCCGGGGGCCGGGGGGTGTGGCCTTAATTTCATCCCCCCCTCCGGGTCGTTTCGGCTCTCCCGATCGGCCGCGTCACCATCCGGACGGATCGCTCCATGCTCAAGTTCATCCGCAGGTACCAGACGTGGATCCTCGCCATCGGCGGCACGCTGCTCATGGTCGTCTTCCTCCTGCCCCAAGCGGCCCAGCAGCTCGGCGGCGACCCGCGCAAACGCACCTACGCAACCCTCGAGGGCGGCAAGATCACCATCGGCGAACGCTCCATCGCGTCCCGGCAGGTCGACGCGCTCCAGAGCTTCGTCCCCATCCTCCTGCCCCAGCTCGGCATCGACCCGGACAACGACATCGACCACTACATGCTCCTGACGGCCGAGGCCCGGCGCCACGGGCTGGTCGGCGGCCCCGCCGACGGCGAGGCCTGGGTGCCCCAACTCGCGACAGAGCTCGTCAACGCGATGTTCTTCCAGCAGTTCGGCAGTGTCGACAACTTCATCAACTCGCCCGCGTACACCGCAGAGGTCGAGCGCGCACAGAATGAGCTGATCAACCGCGTGCCCTTCGCCGCCGGCCGATCGCAGCTCATGCTCGACGAGTTCTATCAGGCGATGGCAAACCTCCGCGGCATCCAACGACTCATCCGCCAGACCAACAGCGCCGCCCGCGTGGCGAACTATCAGGTTGTTAACGCTGCCAAAGATCGCCTCAACGCTGCCTATGTCACGGCCGTGCCTGTCCTGGCCGGCGTTATCGACGACGATTTCCAGCCCACCGACGAGCAACTCCAGGCGACCTTCGAGCAGTACAAGGACATCGCGCCCTCGGGCGGCGAGTTCGCGGTTGGCTACACGCTGCCGCGGCGCATCAAGTTCCAATGGCTCACGCTCGATCGCACGCGTCTGGCGAATGCCGTCACAGTCGACCCGGTCGAGCTGCGCAAGGCGTGGCAGCGTGACCGCGAGACGTATCCGGGCGAGTTCACCGAAGAGCGCGACACCGTGCGCACGGCCCTGACCGATGCGGCCGTCGCCCGCGCGATGAATGTCGCCGACCGCGTGATCCGCTCCGAGGTGCTCACCAGCACCCGCCGCCTTGAGAAGACGGGCAACTACTACGACCTGCCACGAGACTGGACCCCGATCGATCTTGAAGCGGTGTCGGTCGCGGTCGCCGAAGCGCTCGAGAGCGAAATGGGCATCGCGACCCGCCGCCCCTCGATCACATACCGCGATATCGACTGGACCGAGCTCGGCGACATCGCGCAGATCCCCGGTCTCGGTCAGGCCGCCTTCCGCACGGGCAGCCAGTCCACACCGCTGTCCGTGGCGCTCGATCGCCTGAATGCCTTCGATCCCGACGCGTCGCTCCTGCCGCTGCAGGTCGGCGTGCCCGTGGTTGATCCCGTGCTGAGCGACACGCTCGGGAACCAGTACTACGTGCTGGTCACCGAGGCCCGCGAGGTGTCGCCGCCGGACAGCTACGAGGAAGTCCGCCGCCAGCTCACCTTCGACACACGCGACCTGCGCCGGTACGAGATGCTCCTCGCCGACCAGGACAACCTGCTCGACATCGCCAAGCGTGAGGGCCTCGCCCCGATCCAGGAGCGTTACAGCAACTCGACCACCCTCGAGCAGGCCGACGGCCGGCCCCGCCCCCGTATCCAAATCGACGAAAACATCGAGGTCCGGCCCGACTCGGTCCTTGCGATCTCAAGCTCGATCTTCAACCGCGCCTCGTTCCGCGACGCGGTGCTCGAACACGCCCGCACGATCGACCCGACGCTCATGGGAGACGCGATCCCCGAGGATCAGCGGTACTTCGTCGTCGAACTACCGCGTATCAAAGCGATCGCGATCTGCCAGATGGAGCTCTACGTGCCGATCTCAGCCGAGCGTTTCCGCGGCATCGCGCCGGGGCTCACCCTCCAGACCACCCGCGACCAGCTCGTCTCCGTGCTCGGCGCTGGCAACGTCGGACCGCTCGCCTACGACACGCTCGTCGAGCGCCTGCAGTACGACGTCCGCGATCGCGACCCGGCCGACGACATCGACACGAATGAGGATGCCGAGAGCGAGGAAGCCGGCGAGAACAGCGCGCCGGCGTAATCGCTCGCTGCTAGACCTATCCCTGACACGCCCCGCCAGGGCGCCAAGACATCAGACCGCCTTCTCGAGCCACTTGCCGCGTGCAAAGCGCGTCGCGAACAACGTCCCGCGGACGATCAGCTCGAGGCACATCCCGAGCCAGAGCCCCGCAAGACTCGGCTCGAAGGGCGACGGGTTCGGCACGATGACCGCCTCGCCGCCGGTGAACCAGCCGGGCAGCGCGATGTCGACGCCGCTGAACACGTACACCATCGGCAGGCGGATGACGTAGGTGCACACCCACGTCATCGCCATGACCGCCTTGACGTCGCCGGCCCCGCGCATCGCAGAGCGGAACACGATGCCGAAGGCAAACGGCACTTGCACGAGTCCGCAGATGAGCAGCAACCGCGGCACCTCCGCCAGGTGCGTCGGCTGGGTGCTCAAGAGCGACGTGATCCACACACCCGCGAAGATGAAGCCCAGCCCGATGGTGCCCATGACCACGGCCGCGACTCCAGCGCAAATGAGCACCGCTCGCTTGGCAAGCGCTGGGCTCCCCGCGCCGAGGTATTGCCCGGCGAGCGTCGCCGCGGCAGTGCCCATCGCGAAGCCCGGCAGGAAGCTGAACGCCTCGATACGGATCGCGACAATGTGCGCACCAAGCAGCCCCGACGCGCCGATCGAGCCGACCATGAGCACGATCGCGAAGTTGCCCAGCCACATGCCGAGCGTCTCGAAGAAGTTCGGAAGGCCGAGCCGGACGAGCCGGCGCATCGTGTGCCAGTGCGGCTTGAGCCGGGCCATCCGCAAACGGATGCCCCAGATGCCGCTGCGCGCCATCACCAGCACGATCAGCGCCCCGACGATGTCGCCCGCGACGGTACCCAGCGCGATGCCGGTCACACCCATCGCGAATGGGCTCGGATTCTCCCAGATCACCGTGCGGACCAGCTCGCCGTCGATCTCGGTGGCGCGGGTCCAGTCGATGCCGCTCAGCCCGACACTCACGATGACGTTGACGATATTGCGCACAACCATCGCCCAGAGCGGGCGGATGCTGTCGCCCGCGCCGCGTGCGCACGCGATGAGCGCGAAGAGAATGCTGGCGAAGGGCACGCCCGCGCAGATCACCAGCATGTAGTCGCGGAACGCCTGCGTCGCGACAGGGCCCATGTTCAGCAGGGTCGCAACGGGTGCGACAAGCATCGCGACAACGATGCCCACGACCACGCCGAGCAGGCCCGCCAGGAGCACGGTCTGCCCGAGCGCTGCGTTGGCAACCGCCGTCCTACCGCTGCCCACGCTCCGGCTGACGAGCGCGGTCGCGCCGACGCCCAGCGCCATGATCACCAGCCCGATGAACCACATGATGTACGAGCCGCCACCGATCGCGTCGGTCGCGCCCTCCCCGATGCCAGCCGCGAGAGCCGTATCCGTGAGCCCGACGAACGAGTTCAAGAAGCTCTCGATCATCACGGGCCACGCGAGGGCGAGGATCGCCCCGCCCATCGTCAGGCCCTTGAGCCGACCCGAAACAAATCGCCCGTCGGGCGTGATGCGGGCCCGGCGCGACCCGGGCATCCGCTCGACGCTGACCTCTTCGGAGGGCTCGACCGCTGAGGGATCGCTCGCGCGCACCGTCGTCGGGCACCGGTCCCGGCTTGCCTGCCCCTCCCCCTGGTCCTGCCCCTGCTCGCCGTTCATGTCCTGCATGTCCTGGTCGTCGCGCGGCGTCACGAGGCGAGCAACGCGTCGAGCAGTTCGGGCACGCCCTTGGAATGCGTCGCGACCGTCTCAAGAATCTTCCGCCGACCCGCGACGTCGCGCAGATCGCGAACCAACTCATGCTCACCCGGATGGTCGGCCTTGTTGCAGACGAAGAGGTCCGCGATTTCCAGAATGCCCGCCTTGTCCATCTGCACCGAGTCGCCCATGCCGGGCGTCAGGACCACAGCCGTCTGATCGACGTGCTCGCGGATCTTCGTCTCGTTCTGCCCCGCACCGACGGTCTCGACGAAAACGGTATCGAATGCGTCTTGCCCATCGTGCGCACCACCAATGAGCTCGAGGATGCCGCCGAGCCCGTGGTAGTCCTCGCCGCTGATCGCGAGGCTGCGGTAGTACACATTTTCGCCGAGGCTGTTGAAGTCAACGCGCAACCGATCGCCGAGCAGCGCCCCGCCCGTGATCGGGCTCTTGGGATCAAACGCGATCACCGCGCAGCGGCCGAGCGAGGAGTCCTTTTCCGCCCGCCGGGCGTGCTCGCCCGCGAGCTTGGCAACCAGCGTGCTCTTGCCCGCGCCGGGGCTTCCGGTGATGCCGATGACACGTTTCGGCCGGCGACGCTTGGCATCGTTGCGGATAGATCGCCCCTCGTGGACCAACGAGATATCGCGAGCGAGCTGCGCGGTGACGCCGCCCGACTCGACACGCTCGCCGTACGGCATCGTTCGACTGGTCACGGCCTCAACGATGTCGAGCAGCGACGTGCCCGTCGTGAAGCACGCCGCGACCCCCGCGTCCATCAGCTTCGCGAGGTCTTCCTCGGGCAAGATGCCGCCCATGAGCACGGGCAGGTCGGGCCGACCCATTTCTCTTAGTGCATCGAGCAGCTTCGGGCCCAGCACAAGGTGCGAGTTGCTCATCATGCTCGCCGCGATCACGTCGCAGTCCTCGTCGCGTGCCGAGACGGCCAGACTCGCCGGCGTCTGCCAGAGGCCCGAATAGATCACGTGGACGCCCGAGTCACGCAGGGCCCGCGCGATGACCTTCACGCCTCGATCGTGCCCGTCGAGGCCCATCTTGCCTAGCAGCACGCGCGGGCGATGGTCGAGGCTCGCGCAGCGGTCGGTCTTTTCGAATTCGGTGGTCGCGGTGGTGAGCTTTGTGGCCATGGACGGCAATCGTAGCGCGAACAGGCGATACTCCCCACATGAGCACCTGGCACGTCCTTATCGGGGTCCTTGGGTGGTACGCCGCCTGGTCGATCGTGGCCTGGATCGCGTTCTGGCTCGACAAGCGGCGGGCGGCCCGAGGCGCCTGGCGCATCCGAGAGCGCACGCTCTTGGGCATGGCAGCTGTGGGCGGTTTCCCGGGGGCGTACGCCGCCCGGAAGCGGCTTCGGCACAAGTCCTCGGACCGGGCGTTCTCGTGGCGGCTCCACCTGCTTACCGGGCTGCACATCGCCGCCGGAGTTGCCCTTGCGGTCGTGCTCCAACGCGCTCTGTGACCCTTGCTCGTAGCCGGTACTGCGGGAGCTAAAGAAACCTGCGATCTCACGGGGTGCTCCTTGTACAATCAACGCATGCACACGATTCCCATCGTTCTCGCGCTCTTTGCCGCCTGCGTCGCGGCTCGGGGCTCCGTCACGCCCACCGACTTGGGCGAACGCGTTTGGACGAATGAACGATTCGGCAGCTCGCCCGGATTCTTCGGAGAGCCGATGTCAATTCTTCGGCTGGAAGGTAGTGGGCCACCTCGCTTTCTGACGGTTGGCAACGTGATCCGCTCCGTCGGGTTCGAGGAAACCGGCAACAGCGCGTACTTCAACGGCGAGCACTGGCTGCCCGTCGAACGGTCGAGCAGGGCGGGCTCGGCGATGTTCTCCGTCGTCTACGCGACCGTCGAGGGCGTGCGACGACCGGTCGCGATGAGCGGGGGACGATCACTCGTCGCGTGGGATGGCGAGCGGTGGGACTGGCCCCACGCATCCGGCGAGCGAAAGCTCGATGGAACGATCATCAAGCTCTACGAGCACGACGACGGTTCCGGATCGGGTCGCCAGCTCTACGCGGGGGGATCGATCAGCAAGGCGGGCGACGCACCAGCGGTCGGGGTCGTACGACTCACCGACCCCGGCTGGGAGCAGGTCGGCCAAGGCCTGGTTGGTATCGTCCGCTGCTTCCTCACGATAAACCGCGACGGCGAGCGGTTGCTCTTGGCGGGCGGCAACTTCACAGTGCCCGGGCACCAGGGGTGGCATCAACTTGCGGTCTGGGATGGCGTCGCGTGGTCTCCATACGCGTCACTCATTGGCACGTTCAACGGCTCGACTGTCAAGGCAATGATCGAATTCGATGATGGCGACGGCAGCGCGTTGTACGTGGGTGGCGAGTTTGTTCGCGCCCAGCGCCTCGACGGTACAGCGCCCACGCTCCTCGGCACAGCCACGCTCGACGAGGTGCAAGAGTTCCAGATCTTCGACGACGGCAACGGCCCCGCTCTTCACGCGTGCGGCCGATTCGAGCGTCCGTCAGGTTCCGGCACCGGCCCGGCTTTCCGAAACGGTGTAGCGAGATGGAACGGAGACGAGTGGGCGCCGTTGGTCCTCGACACCGACTTTTTCGGAATCAACGAAGCACTCGACATGGACATCTCCACCATCGACGGCAAGCCCGTGCTTCTGGTCGTGGGCGAGGCGTTCCGATATGGGCCACAGGGCAGGCTCGACGGCGTCATCGCGTGGGACGGAGAGCGGTTCAAAGCGATGACCAACGGGCTGTCGCAGCAGATCTCCGCGATTGCGCCTGCCGCAGATGGCGACAGCGAGGAGCTCGTCGTCGCCGGTGGATTCGCGGCGGCGGGCAACCTGCCCGAGGCGAACTTCGTGGCGGAGTGGACCGGCAGCGAGTGGGCCGAGTTGGGCGTTGGCCTCACAAACTTTGCGCAGCGGTTGCTCCGGCTGGAAGTCGCGGGCGAACCGACATGGCTCGTCACCGGCCAATTCCGCCAACCAGACCGGAGCTACGAGTACCTCATGTACCTCGAAGACGACACCTGGGTGCCCGCCCGGCTGGGCGGCTACACGGCGCTCGAAGCCCGGGTAGTAACGAGTGGTGAGACTTCGCCGCCCGGCGGATTCGCCATTCTCTCCGCACGCTTCGAGCGCGACGGCGAGGAGGTCAACACGCTTTTGCGACGCAACGGCGTCTGGTCGGGCGAGGTGTTGGGGGCTGTTGTGAGCCAAATCATTACGGTCGATATCGAGGGCGACTCAGTGCTTTTCGCCATCGGCAGCGTCGACAACCCCGATGGCACGCGCGACACCGGCCTGCTCCGTTTCGATACGGGCCTTGTGAAATGGTTCCTCATCGAAGAGGTTGACGACACACCGACCGACCTCGCGTGGCTCCCCGGCGATCTTCAGCCGGCGGTCTTCTACAGCTACCGAGACGATGTCTTTCACTGGAATGGCGCGGAGTCGGAGCTGGTGCTCACGCTCGACGATGTACGCCTCTTCCGAGTCCAGCTCGACGGCAAGCCGACACTCCTCGCACTCGGCTCGACGCACGACGGCCAGACGCTCCTCGAGTATCGCGCCGGAGCGTGGCACCCGATGGACATCGAACTGCCCGATGGAACGGTTGCGGGCATCATGTCGACCGGAGCGGCCGGCCGAGAGGCGCTGTGGTTCCGCGGAATCTTCAACAGCGCCGGCGGCGTCCGCACATCGGGCATCGCCCGTTTTGGCCTGCCGTTTACCACACCATGCCCGGCTGATCTCACCACCGACGGCACCGAGACTGGGCCGCCCGACGGCTTGGTGACCCTCTCGGACTTCTCGGTCTATCTGAGCCTCTGGTCACGCTCGAGCCCGCGTGCCGACGTAACAACAACCGGCTCGAACTCTGGCCTGCCCGATGGTGCCGTCGACCTATCGGACTTCTCGTTCTATATCGCGCTCTGGGCGGCCGGCTGCCCGTAGTCAGATCGCCTTTCGAGCGGGCAACGCGGCGTTTGCGACCAGCAGCCCGACGACCAGTGCGATCGCGACGATCACGACGCGGAATGCGGTCTCGACGCCGCCCAGGGTGTCTTGCTCCAGGAAGCTCGCGATGCTCCGCATGCCGACACTTCCCGGCACGAGCACGAGCACGCCCGGCAGGGCCGCGACCGCCACGGGGCGGTTGAAAACGCGTGAGTACAGGTTGGCCCAGCCGCCCACGACGAAGGCTGCGAGACACGCCCCAAGTTCCATCCCGAGCAGGCCGCTGAAGCTGCGCGCCGCGACGTATCCGATGATCGTTGAGACCCAGACCGCCCACACCTCGCGCCGGCCGACGCGGAAGAGCACAACGAGCGCGATCGGCATGATCGCAAGTGCGATCCACTCGCCCGCCATTGCGCCGCGGGTCAGTGTCTGCACGCTCGTGGTGAGCCCGAGCCGATCGGCGATGCCGTGGCCCACCGCGATGCCAAAGCCGATGGTGACCAGCACGGCGACCGCGCCCATCAGGCGTGCGGTGCCCGCGACAAGATGCCGCTGGCTGAGCTCGTGCACCGCGACTGTCAGCGACATGCCGGGCAGCAGAATGATGAGTCCGGCGAGCATCACCGCCTGCTCGTCCACACCAAGCCAGCCCGCGAGCAGCGCGGCCGACAACGCCGCGGCCAGTCCGGAGCAGAACTCGACCAATCGCAACATGCGTCGCTGGTTGCTCGCCCAGATCGCGAGCAAGCCCACCGCAAGCCCCACGGCCGCGGCCGCAAGCGCGTCGTCGAGACTGCCGCCCAAGAACCGCCCGACGCAGCCGCTTGCGATCACAAACGACCCAACCGAGGCGAGTCGGCCGTACTGGGTGGGCGCGGTGACGATCGCGCGGATCTCGCCAGCGGCCGCGCGAGGACCGATCTCACCCGAGACGACACGCTCGACGACGCGGTCGAGCTCGACCAACCGCCCAATGTCCGGCTCGCCCGGCTCGAACCGAACCACCCGAGTGCGAGGGCCGTCGCCCGCATCCGTGGTGACGAGAACGGCCGTCGGAAGGGCGAACGTCGTCACGTCGACACCGAGTTGCTGTGCGCACGCCTGCACCAGCCCCTCGAGCCGGTGCGCCGCGGTGCCCCACGCGCCGAGCGCGCGGGCAAGCTCGACCACGAAGGCCTCGGCGTCGGCGGCGATTTGCTCCTGGGGCGTCACATCCCCAGCCTAGCGCGAAATGGCTATCGCAGCGGGCTGAGCGAACGCGGGATCGTGCCGCCGTTGCTCTTGATCGCCTCGGCGTACCAGTGGTACGAGTCCTTCGGGATGCGGTCGAGCGAGTCGTAGTCGACGTAGACCAGACCGAACCGCATCTTGTAGCCCTCGGCCCACTCGTAGTTGTCCATGATGGACCACTGGAAGTAGCCGCGCACGTCGACGCCCTCGGCCACCGCCCGGCGGAGCGCGTGCAAGTACCGCGCGAGGAAATCGACTCGGCCCGCGTCGTGCACCTTGCCGTCCGCGTGGACCCAGTCCATCGATGCCAAGCCGTTCTCCGTGACATACATCGGGAGCTTGTACCGCTCGTGCAGAAACCGTGGGCCCCAGTAGAGGGCTTCGGGCGTGACGGGCCATTGGTGCATCGTGCGCGGGTAACCGCGGACGAAGTCGGTGCCGGTCGGTTTGCCCTCGCTGTCGGCTGCGACCGAGCCGGCCTGGTAGATGTTCACGCCGTAGAAGTCGAGCGGCTGGTTGATGATCTCCATCTCGCCCGAGCGGACGTCGGGCGCGTCGGCACCGAACGCACGAAGGCCATCCTCGGGATAGGTGCCAAGCACCGCAGCATCGCTGAACCAGGTGTTGTTGAACGCCCAGCCGTCGCCGCCGTGCACGCCAAGCGTCGCCTGACGCGCCGCCTCGATATCGCGCGGGTCATCCGACGCGGGGCACGAGCACACGCCGACCGGTGCCCATCCGATCACGGGCTTTTCGGCGCACCCGTCGCGCAACGCGACGACAGCACGCCCATGCGCGAGCAGCACATGGTGCGAGGCGAGCAGCGCGTCGGGGCGCGAGTACTTCATGCCCGGCGCGTGCGTGCCGCGGATGAGCCCATGGTCAAGAAAGACCTGCGGCTCGTTGATCGTCATCCAGTGCTTCACGCGATCGCCGAGTCGATCGGCGATGACGGCCGCGTACTCGGCAAACCACCGCGGGCTCTCTGGGCTCAGCCAGCCGCCGCGATGGAAAAGCGCGAGCGGCATATCCCAGTGGTAGAGCGTTGCCCAAGGCTGAACACCTCGCGCGAGCAGCTCATCCACCAAGCGGTCGTAGTACGCAAGCCCGGCTTCGTTGATCCGGCCCGTGCCCTCGGGCATCACCCTCGGCCATGAGATGCTAAAGCGGTACGCCTGCGCCCCCAGGTCTGCGATCAGCCGGACGTCCTCCGGATACCGGTGGTACTGGTTGCATGCCACGTCGCCGGTGTGCCCTCCGAAGACCGCGCCGGGGCGGCGCGCGAACGCGTCCCAGACGCTCGGGCCCCTGCCGTCCTCCATCGCGGCGCCCTCGACCTGGTACGCCGCAGACGCGACGCCCCACGTAAACCCGTCCGGAAAGCTCATGTGGTCATCCTCTATCTGTGTCTGTCCGTCTAAATCTGTTGGAAGCGAGGCAGGCTCAAGCCCGCACATCGTTAAGAGCCCATGTTTCGGGGATTTCTCGTGTCATCCAGAATCCTCCAGACGATCGAAAACCCTCTTGGCAGCCGCTGAGAGATCGTGTATCGTACATGAGACGATACCGAATCGTCTCACACAGTGCGCCCGGCCCGTGCGTCTCGGCCCGAATCTCTCGTCAGGATCGGCTTCCATGGCAACACTTCGGCAAATCGCGGACAACGCGGGCGTCTCCGTCGCCACGGTATCACGGGCGCTCAACCACGCGTCGGCTGTGAGCAGCGAGCTCCGCGAGCGCGTGCTCCGCGAGGCCGACCGGCTCGGGTACTCCCTCCCCACCACCGACCGCGGCGTCACACGCATCGCGCTTGCCTACCCCGGCGCGCCCGTTCATCTGGAGTACGGCTCCTTCGACGCGAGCATCGTCTCGGGCGTGGTCTCCGCCGCGACGGCGGATCGCTTCGAGGTCTCCATCCTCGACATCGCACGCCTCCGCGATGAGGACGAGAGCTACACGCAGATGTTCCGCCGGATCGGCGTCGCGGGCGTGGTGCTCCGAACGTACTCGGACCAACGCGAGGTCTGCGAGCGGATCGCCGCCGAAGGGTTCCCCTCTGTCGTCGTCGCCGATCGCTTCGACGATCCAAACGTGAACTTCGTCGCGTACGACTCCACCGCCGACACCGAGCTCGCGGTCCAGCACCTCACGCACCTCGGACACACCCGCATCGCGCTGGTCGTTCACGCGGTGCGCGACTCGGACCACGTCGACCGCCGAACCGCGTACGAGCGCGTCATGCACGCGGCTGGCATCGATCTCGCGCATGAACTGATTGTTGAAGTGGTGGCCGACGTTGATGGCGGCGCGTCGGCGATTGGCCGGCTGATGAGCCTCCCGCGGCCACCGACCGCGGTGGTCTTTACGGACCCGCTCTCGACGATCGGCGGCTTGCGTCGCGCGTTGGAACTCGGGCTCAACGTCCCCGAAGACCTTTCGATCATCGGCTTCGACGATGCGAACATGCGGAAGCTCACGCACCCGACCTACACCGCGGTCTGCCAAGACAGCGAGCAGCTCGCGGCGACGGCAACGCGCTGGCTGACAAGTGAGCTCAAGCGCCGCGACGGGCGACCCTTCCGCGAACTGCAACGGACCTATTTCGAAGTCAACGGCACCACGTGTGCACCGCCAACTCGTGCGGTCAGGGTTTCGCCGCACGGACGGCGGATGGAGGTTCCCAAGTGAACAACCGGACACGAGACCACAACACTTCACGCCGTGCCGCAAAGCCCTCGGGGTTCACGCTCATCGAGCTACTGGTCGTCATCGCGATCATCGCGCTGCTGCTGGGGATCCTGTTGCCGTCGCTCAGCTCCGCCGTCGCTGCGGGCTGGCGCGTCGCGTGCCAGTCGAACGCTCGGCAGCACGCGGTTGCCCTGAACATGTATGCGAATGACCACGACGAACGGCTGCCGATCTCTCGCGTTGGTCCGTGGGAGCTGACACGCCCGCTCGATGAGAACACCCCGTATCTGCAAGACACGCTGATTCCCTATGTCGACGGTGTGTTTGGCGATGGCAACTATTCCGAGGTCTTTCGCTGCCCGGCAGTCGAGCGGGGCCGCGGCCGGGCAAATGAGTCGTTTGAAAACGGCATTCTCCTGAGCGATCCGCTACAAAACCACTATCGCTACAACACCTGGGAAGCGATCGAATATCCGCCTCCACCCGTCGGGCGAGACTACGTCTTTCGCGGCAAGCGGATCACGCGAGCGCTGTTCCCCGACCGCGCGAAGCTCACATGGGACATGTTCTTCTTCGACTGGGAATCCCGTCATCTGCCCCACGGCGAAAGTGGCGGCGGCCTTGTGATTTCAAATCTCGGCGCGAACGTTTCAACGTCAACCGGCGAAGAGTACTTCGAGCAGAACCCCGCTGGCGGCCGCTCCGAGCAGCGCGTCGCCTGGATCACCGAGGGCTGGAGCACGTATCCGTGATGATTCGCCAGACCATCAGCCTGATCACACTCGCAACGGCAACGCTGCTCTCACAGGCAGCCGCGTCGATGCCGTTCGTGCGCATCAACGGCAATCGCTTCGTCGACGAGTCGGGACAGACGGTTGTGCTCCGCGGGGTCAACCTCGGCAATTGGCTGTCGCTCGAGGCTTGGATGTTCGGCCTGGATGAGAATGTCATCCGCGACCAGCGGACGATCATCGATACCTTTGAAAGTCGCTTCGGCGCTGCCGAGGCCGAGCGCTTGCTCGATCTGCACCGCGCAGGCTGGATGACGCAGCGCGACTTCGATCAAATCGCGGCACTCGGTTTCAACGCCGTGCGCATCCCGCTCTGGGACGGTCTGATCCGTGACGAGGACCAAGAGTTCGCGTTGCGTGATGACGCGTGGGAGTGGACGGACGCCGCACTCGCGATGGCCGAGAATGCTGGGCTTTACGTGCTCTTCGACATGCACGGCGCACCGGGCGGTCAGAGCTTCGACCAGCCCAGCGGCGATGTCACCGCCAATGACCTATGGACCATCGACGCAAATCGCGAACGGCTCGCGTGGCTCTGGCAGCACTTTGCCCGCAAGTACAAGAACAACCCCACGTTCCTTGGCTATGACATTCTCAACGAGCCCTACGGCGACTTCAACACCGACCACCGCACGGGCCTCATCGACATCGCGGGCCGGGTGCACGACGCGATCCGAGAGATCGATCCCGATCGCCCGATCGTGCTACCCGGCGCGATTGAGGGAATTGGCTTCTACGGCGACCCCGCCGCACGCGGCTGGACGGGCATCGCACTGACCGAGCACTTTTACCCGGCGATCTTCGACGGTAATGAGCAATCCGCGGGCACACACGCCCGTTTTTGGAACATCGAAGCCGAGGCCAAGGCCGGCATCGCCGCTGATGTTGGTGTGCCGTACGTGCTGGGCGAGTTCAACCCGCTTTGGAACAGCGCTGGCGCACCGGCGATGACCGCGACGTATTTCAATGAGGCCGCGGCCCGGGGGTGGTCCGCATTCGTTTGGGCCCACAAACGCTACAAGGGCAGCCCGGGCGTCACGAACAACAACTGGCCGATCGTCACCAACGCCCAGCCTTGGTCGCTCGGCGACATCACGACGACGCCGAAGGCAGTCATCGAGGCTCGGCTGACCGAGCTCGCAACCATGCCCCTCGCACTCGACACGGCGCTCGCCGACGCGCTCACGGGGGCGACGCCGGCGACACCCCTGCCGCAGACCGACGCGGCACCCCAGTCGCCGCCAGATGCTCCGCCCGCCGGCTGGTTTGCAGCGAGTGTCGGCACGACGACCGCACCCGGAGCCGACGCGACATCGGCCGCCGACGGCAGCTTCTTCGGCAGCGGCGGCGACATCTTCGGCTCGCGCGACGAGTTTGGCTTCCTCGGTCGCAACGTGTCGGGCAACTTCGGCGCAAGCGTGACGATCACCGAGTTCGACACGTTCCGGCCGTTCGCAAAGGCAGGCCTGATGGCCCGGGCGTCGCTCGCGCCCGACGCGCCGCACATCTTCGTGCACGCCTTCCGCGACGGGCGTGTGCTTGTCGCGTGGCGCGCGTTCCAAGGCGGCGGAACGGGGCAGACGTTCGTGAGCACTGCGGGCTTCCCGATGGGCATTGCGCTTGGCAGGCAGTCGAACCAGTGGACCGTGCGCGTGACCGATGCGGACGGAGTGTGGCAGAGCGTGTCGGTCGGCTCGCCCGTGACGCTCGGGTCAAACGTGCTTGTCGGGCTTGCCACAAACAGCGGCGTCTATGAAGGGCGTTCGATCGTCAACTACGAAGACCTCGCGCTGCTTGGGTCCCCCACCGTTCCCACTCCACTTGATCTCACTCCCGCAAACAACAGCGCGGCGAACCCGTCGTTCGAGGCACCCGGCGTTGGCACCACCGCCGCAGACTGGACGTTCGCCGGCCAGCAGATCACGCGCGAGACCGGCTGGACACCCGTCCGCTCCGGCAACAGCCTCCTGGCGTATCGCCACTGGCAAGTCTCGGGTTCGGGAGGCTCGTCGCTCGCGACCCAGACCATCGCTGGACTCACGCCGAACCAACGGCATGAGTTCTCGATCTACGCCAACGCCGACAGCGTCGCCAGCAACAAGCGCCAAGCCGACCGCGTCGAGTTGCAGGTGATCGACACCTCGGGCCCGAGCGGCCCGGTCGTGCTCGAGACCCGCACATGGGACATCGGCGACATCGAGACCGATCAAGACTGGTCTCGCCTCGTCCTGCCGTTCTACCCCACGAGTTCGAGCGCGATCGTTCGTCTCGTCATGTTCCCGGACCCCGACCAGTCACGCCGCGACGGTGCGGTCAAATTTGATGATGCCGCGGTCGCCCCCATCCCGTAGACCATCTGGTGTGCGAGGCAGAAAGACGTCGCACGCCCCGGCCCGCAGCCCCGCACCTATCAAGAGATCACCACATCGCCCCTGGAAGGAAGAGACCATGAACCGCACACCCAAGAACAACTGGATTCTGAATCGGAGCTGGAAGGCCGCCGCTGCGATCGCAGCCGTTGGCATCGCGACCGCGTCCGCGAGCGCGAGCAACCTCACGACGAACCCCGGCTTCCTCGACGTCGACGAGGACCTCGCCTTCGGCGACAGCTGGGGCACGTTTGGCGCGATCGCGTTCCTCGACTTCTTCAACGACAACAACCCCGGCCACGCCACGCTCTTCGCCGATCAGCTGCCCAACGTGGGATTCCTGTTCCAGACCGGCATCCCGGCCGTCCCGGGCGAGACGTATGAAGTCGGCGCGTCGGTTTCGTTCGAGTCGAGCTGGGACGCGACGACGTCGTTCGGCATCGAGTTCTACGCGGCCGACGACGCGACCAAGGTGGGTGAGACCGTGACACAGATCTCGGGCCCGCTGGGCGAGGGATACCGGCGTTACCGCGTGCAGGCGACCGCGCCCGCGGGCGCGGTGTTCGTCCGGCCGGTCATCTTCTTCGACAACGTGCAGTCGGCCGGAGCCTCGCGTGCCGCGACTGTCGACAACATGACGCTCTCGATCGCGACGGACAATCTTGTCGAGAATCCCGGCTTCGAGGACATCATCGGCGACGGCACGTTCGGTGACCTCTGGGGCACATTCGACAACGTCGGCTTCGGCGACTTCTTTGGCAACGGCAACCCGGGCCACGCCGTCTTCTTCGGCGACTTCTTCTTCAACTTCGGCACGCTCTTCCAGCTCGGCATTCCCGGCGAGGGTGGCACCGAGTATCGCCTCGCGGCGGACATCTCGTTTGAAGACCAGTGGGACGCGCTGACCGACTTCGGCCTTGAGTTCTACGGAGCGGATGACGCCACGCTCATCGGCGACACGATCGTCCCGATCACCCAGACGATCGGCGGCGGCTACCTCACCTACGAGATGACCGCCACCGCGCCCGCCGGCACCGCGTTCGTTCGCCCCGTGTTCTTCTTCGACTTCGTCGCGAGCGAGGGCGAGCAGCGGGCAGCGACGATCGACAACGTCGTCCTTGAACCCGCCACCACTGGTGGGCCGTGCTCACCGGCGGACGTCACGACCGACGGCACATCGAACGGCGTGCCCGATCAGGCCGTCACGCTCTCGGACTTCTCGTTCTACCTGAGTCTTTGGAGCACGAACGACATCGCCGCGGACCTGACGACCGACGGCACGTCCAACGGTGTGCCCGATGGCGCAGTCACGCTGTCGGACTTCTCGTTCTACCTCGCCCTTTGGAGCGCCGGCTGCCCGTAAGAGCGTTGGAGTGCAGGTCTTCGCACCGTGCACCTCATGGATCGCTAACCCGCCCATGCCGGTCGAGAGGTCGGCATGGGTCTTCCCGCGGGGTGTTTGGGCCGCGCGGCATTGTGTCCGACCGTGCGAAAACGCACGTTCATTGCGAAGGAGAGAAAGAAATGAAAACAGCACTGTGCACCATGATCGCTGCGGGCCTGCTCGCGACACCCGCTGTCGCGACCGAGCTCCTCACGAATCCGGGCTACGAAGACACCGACACCGACGGCAACTTCGGCGACACCTGGGGGTCGATCGGCTCCGCCGGAATAACCGCAATCTTCGGCCCGAACGGCCACGCCAGCCTGTTCTCGGACAACATCGGCAACTTCGGCGGCGTCTTCCAGACCGGCATCGCCGCCACGCCCGGCACCGAGTACCAATTCGACCTCGTCGACGTGCGGTTGGAGTCAAACATCGCCGCCGACTATCGATTCGGCCTCGAGTTCTACCTCGGTGACGACGCCACCCAAGTCAGCACGATCATCGTGCCGATCGACCTCTCCACCACCGGCGACGGGCTTTCCTTCTCCATGACCGGCACAGCTCCCGCCACGGCCGCCTTCGTCCGCCCGATCGTCCAGTATGACAATGTCACCTCCACCGCCAATGGCCAAGAGACCGCCTACATCATCGCGGCTTCCCTCACGGTCGTCCCGGCCCCCGCGGGC
>ERZ1740067.1353-NODE-1353-length-16998-cov-20.170572_pt1 | contig 16998 bp, 11 predicted proteins | sample MGYA00581736_ERZ1740067 | MGnify/ENA primary metagenome ERZ1740067 (study PRJEB43018, sample SAMN04849236) | marine metagenome | isolation source: floating plastic debris | place: Pacific Ocean | collected 2008-08-27 | study: EMG produced TPA metagenomics... | reverse complement strand
TATTTAGAGGAAAGGATTGTCCACAGTCCAAACAGGTCATGTAGTGATGGTCCTGCTCCACCGCGTTGTAAAGCATTTCCCCCGTTAGCGTTACCCGATGTTGCACCTTTCCCATGCGCTTTAGCGCATCAAGGGCTCGATATACCGTTGCTAAACCAATCCGCTGATGTTTCTTGACAAGCTTGTATAACGACTGAGCCGACAGCGGTTCAGGTTGCTGCCGTAGTACTTGAAGTACCGCTATTTGAGCCCGAGTACAGTGAACCTGAGTCATAGATTTTTAAGGATTATGATCACGTCAATTGCGAAAAACTGATGTAAGATACCTGAGAATGATAATCATTATCATAATGGTTTACATTTTATGTTACCTATATTCATGTCACGCATGTCAGCGCTCCTCCAAACCGTCACAAATACTGTTGAAACGTTAGGTAAAGCTGCCCCCGCTGATAATTCTGACCAAGGCACATCGCCCTTAATGTCTGCACCGTACCGGGACACTGCGCCTGATGATAGTGCGAGACTGGCCTGTGTTCTAATCTTACGCAGTTGTCTTCTGAATACCTGAATGCAGGTGCACTATGCATTCTTAGCTCACCTCGTTGCTTTCGGAGTTAATCTCATGACAGTCTCACCTGCCCCTTTGAACACCAAAAGAGGAATGCCCGTTACCATCATTACCGGGTTTCTCGGTAGTGGTAAAACAACGTTGTTGAACCATATTCTGAGCAACAACAAAGATTTAAAGGTTGCTGTTCTAGTTAATGAATTTGGTGATATTAATATTGACGGTCAGCTCTTAGTGTCCATGGATGAATCCATGGTTGAGCTTAGCAATGGCTGTATTTGCTGCACTATTAACGATGATCTAGTGGATGCCGTTTATCGAGTCATGGAGCGGGACGACCGTGTGGACTACATGATCATTGAGACGACCGGGGTGGCAGACCCACTGCCGATTATGCTCACGTTTTTAGGCACAGAGCTGCGTGATCTAACCCGATTGGATTCCATTATCACCATGGTGGATGCCGAAACTTTCACGGCCGATCATTTTGAGAGTGAAGCGGCCTTTAAGCAAATTACCTATGCTGATGTCACAATTGTAAACAAGACCGATCTAGCGTCATCGGACCAGGTAAAGACGTTAGAAGAGTATCTAAATAGCGTGAAAAAGGGAGCAAGGATTTTGCACAGTCAGCAGGGGCAAGTACCTCTGCAGTTAATTTTGGATGTTGGCTATAACAACCCTGAATCTTATTCCGAGCTGGTGCAAGAAGAAATTGAACAGACGGCCCATGATCAGCATCATGGGCATGCGCACCACGGACATGAGCATGGGCACGAGCATGGGCACGAGCATGAACATCACGGGCATGAGCATCATCATCATGGACATGAGCATCATGAACACCATCACCACCATTCGGCCCATCTTGATAATGATGGATTTGTATCCATCGCCTTTGAGAGTGATCGTCCCTTTCATATCAAAAAATTTGAACACTTTTTGCAAAACGAACTTTCAAAGAATGTTTTTCGAGCAAAAGGAATTCTCTGGTTTGAAGAAAGCGAACTGCGCAATATTTTTCAACTAAGCGGTCTGCGCTTTTCCCTTGACGGGGAAGAATGGCGTACTCCTCCTCGCAACCAGCTTGTTTTTATCGGGCGACATCTCAATCGTGACGACATCCAGAAACAACTTACAGCTTGTTTGGCCTGATATTCAAAATTTCGTCAGGTTACTTATGGCACTCGCCAGATAGGCAGTTGCTACATCCAGTCTTTAATCTTTTGGCTGAAGGCGTTACTCGGTTTGAAATCGCTCGATAAATCAGTCCGAAATTTACCCACTTGTTATTTATGACCTTATCCATTTCGCCCGATGAGATTCGTAACCAGTTAGTTAGCACCGAAGCTAAAGCTCCTGTTTCGGATGAAGATATGCAGCAAGCGGTCCGCACACTGCTTCTAGGCTTGGGGGAAGATCCCGACCGTGAAGGGTTACGCGATACACCCAAGCGCGTGGTCAAATCCCTAAAGTTTCTAACCTCTGGGTATCATCAGTCTCTAGATGACCTGCTCAACGGAGCTGTTTTCCATGAAGACACCAATGAAATGGTGCTGGTGCGCGATATTGATTTGTTTAGCGCTTGTGAGCACCATATCTTACCGATTTTAGGCCGAGTCCATGTTGCCTATATCCCCAACGGCAAGGTGATTGGCCTATCAAAAATCGCCCGCATTTGTGAAATGTATGCGCGACGGCTACAGTCGCAAGAACGGTTGACTCAGCAAATTGGTAGTGCTCTGCAAGGACTGTTACAGCCCCAGGGTGTGGCAGTTGTTGTTGAAGCATCCCACACATGTGTAGTGATGCGCGGTGTGCAAAAGCCAGGGGCTTGGACTGTCACCAGTTCGATGCAAGGGGTATTTGCTGACGATGCCCGCACGCGTCAGGAGTTTATGGACCTAATTCGCCACAACCCATCATTCCATTAAAAATTTCCCCAAAAAAGTTTACTCACTCATCGGGAGATAAGCGTGATGCTTACCTCCTTTTCTGTTGGACGTGAATCTGGAGCACCTCTATTTACAAACCTCAGCGAGGGCTCACTCTCTGAGGTTTCACATCGTGGACTATTTACATATAAGGCAGCTACCCAAAGCAACAAGCTAAGAAATATTAACAAGTTATTGGGCGTGAAGGTTTATGTTTACTGGTACAGCCTGTACATTGAAGAACGTTATATTCACAGCCAGTTGCCCACCAGCACGTAGGGCGCCCAATATCGAGGATGCTGGTATCGAGGATTTTTTAGTAAAGCTAGCTGAGCCTGCCGTAGTGCGCTGGCTTTAGTATGAAGATTACTTGTCAGTACTCGATAAAACTGTTGCATCAGGACTGCACTGGTTTCATCATCTATATTCCAGAGTGAGGCCAGGGTACTGCGAGCACCTGCACGTACAGCAACGCCAGCTAGCCCTAGTGCTGCTTGTTTATCGCCAGTCGCTGTCTCACAGGCACTTAACACCAACAGTTCAATGGCATCCTGGCGACTTTGCTCACTGTTTCGCAACAGACGATTTAGGGCGCTAATTTGAATTGGGTTATCCCAGGCCAGGATAAATGTTTCTTCTGGGTTAGAACTAAACTGACCATGGGTAGCAAGATGCACCACCGGAAAAGGAGTTTGGTTGATGGCATCTGTTAATGCACTTTCTGTAAAGGTTTCATTTAACAAGACACGACTATCTAAGGTTGATTGAATTTGCTCAACTTCAACATTTACAAAAGGTAAGGGAATAAAGCCATGGCGAGATTCACTTAAACCAGCTGTAATGGCAGCTAGTCTTTGTTCAGCCAACGGCTTTGGGTCTACCAGCTTGAGGCCTGGTGCCAGGGCCAGGCTATACTTTTGGACTAAATATTGTTGGCCGTCATAGAGTGTTGCCATCGGAATGTTGCGTAATGCCCCATCCAAAATAAAAATGAGGGTATCAACCTTGGCTTCAGCTAAGGCAGACTCCGCCGGTTTCAACAAACTGTCATAAATTTGTTGCGCCAGGGATTGGGTTCTTCTAAGACCGAAGGAACGCACGACTTGTCGACGTAAATCATTAATAACGGCTTCTAGATCGGTTTGGGCCAGAGGCGTTGCATAATGTTGCAGGGGTTGATTGGGGAGTTTCAGAATGACTTCTAGCCGATCTGGCAGGATAATGGGATACAAGACAGCAGTGGCAGACTGGCCATCATCAACCACCTGATCGATTTGTTGTCGAACTGCCAAGCAGGGTTCTCGAAAGAAATTTTCTAGCTCTGCTAACTGCAGAGATTCAATTACATCTCTAGCCTGTAATAGCTTGTTTTGGCTAATGTTAGATTCTGTAGAAGACGGAGTTAACAATAAATCTACCAGTTCTCGATAAACAGGTTCGACCTTTTCTCGAAAGTCATATTGAATATCGGGGTTAATGGCTACTAGCTCGTTGCGCAGGGATTGTAGGCTTTTGACCGCATCGCTATAGGCTAGGGTGGCATCTGTCAGGTTACCCTGCTGACGCAACAGCTGGCCCAGTTGCCACTGCCAGCGATAGGCAATATCAGCAGCATTGAGGTTTTGTGCAATTGTCAGGGCGGATGCTAACTGGGCCCGTGCCTCAGGCAGATTGGCTGTGCGGTTGTAGAGTTCTCCCAAGTAGCCCAGGGCGTAAGACTCAGCACGGCGATCGCTAAGGTCTTGGGCCTGGTCAAGTGCTTGCTGCAGAAGTTTAGCAGTCTCGTTGGTGGGTAATGGTGCAGCATAGTCTAGCAAGTTACGGGCCAGGACGAGTTGGGTGTAAATGCTGGTGCGACCAACGGGCTGGTTAGTTAACTGGGTGCGGATATCGGCAAGGAGTGAAGTCGCCACATCGGTTTTGCCGGTTTCAAACAGCAAACTGAGTTGGGTAATGTTGGCCTTTAGTCGTAAGGAGGGTGAAACTGGCTGAGCAGAGACTTGCTCAAAATAGTTTAGGGCCTGGTCCGTATTTCCCTGCGCCTGGACCGTATTGCCTAAACTAAAGCGGATTTGGGCTGTTTCGCTGGGATTGCCTAGCTGTTGTGCCAGTGTGAGACTTTGTTCCAACACTGTTTGAGATTGTTCAAGGTCACCCGTAATCCTGAGCAGATCTCCCAGGTTGCGCAGCCCTGTTATTTGGCTCAATGAGGGCGAACGATCTGCAAGTGGAGGATTCAGGTCTGTGAGGGTGTTGAGTGCTCGACGGTAAAAGCCTAGTGCTTGCAAGGCCTGGGCCTGGTTGATCTGACTGTTGAGGATGCCGTTGTTGTTACTGGCTTGGCGGTAATCTTGCTCGGCCTGCTGAAAAGATCTGAGGGCATCTGTGGGTTGCGATCGCAATAAATATACGGTCCCCTGGGTACTTTGCACCTGGCCTCGACTATTCCAATAGTCAGGTTGGTCGAGGGATGGGTTACTGTTGAGCAGTTGTAAACTGGTGCTAATGGCCTCATCTGCCTGGGGCCCCTGCCCTATATTTTGATAGGCCAGGGCCAGATGGCTAAGTACACTGGCCTGACTCAGCCAGTTTCCCTGGGCGGCCAGTTGGTCAACGGCTTGTTGCCAAACCTGGATAGCTGCTCTGTAATTACCTGCTTTGTATTGGTCTTGTCCCTGTTGAATTAGTCCGGATGATGACCTATCTGTCTGTTGTGCGCTTGAACTGTTGAGAGAGTTGATTTCAGTATCTGATGTCTGAACTAAGCTGGGCTGGGCAGCGGGTGCTGGAGGCGTTTGCCAGAGGAAACCTATGCTTAACACTGTGAGCAGGGCAAGGCAGAAATAACCCAATAAAAATGTCTTTAGATATCTTTTCATGGTCTGGATGGGCATACACCACTGTAAGAGATTAACTGGGCTGTTGCATGGGGATCCTGGGCTAACAGCTCAACGATGCCATAGTCGTTAATGACAAAAGACTGGGCTTCGACATGTGCCGGGTGATTTGTTGTTGGAGTTAGGGCAGTGGGTTCTGTCTTAGTGTCAGTACTCTGGGTAAAAGTATCGGGGTTTCCATAGATTTCTAGGTCTATTAATCCAGACGATTCGCTACGTAATACATTATTGGGTGTGGGAGGTAATCCGCCGCGACCGGTTACTATAAATGCACTTTGCCCCTGGCCAGTATCAGCTAGACAGCGTTGATCAATTTGGTTGCTCCTATCTACGAGGTCGGTCGGTAGCTCAACCAGTCCTTGAGCGGGATCAAGGTTGGGGGTATTGAGAGTGACAATGCCCGATAGGCCAAACTCAGAGCTGGCGGTGATGTCACTGAGGGGTGTTTGCTCTGAGCGAAATTCGAGACCAAGAATATTTTGGGCGGTGATGTTGATATTGCCACCATCACCTTCAAACGCATTGGCAGTGATGTCGCTGTTTTCCTCAGGAACAGCAATGAGAAAGCTATTGGGGCCAGTAATGCTGATATTGCCACCATCACCGCCAGCTTGGGCGATTCCGGCAGTAGCAGAGAGAGTGCTACCGTTACGCAACACTAAGACATCTTCCAGGGTGAAGGTCAGGTTACCACCATTACTGCTGCGTGTGGTGGCGGTGATGGCACTACCGTCGTTTAATATGAGTTGGTTAGCGGCTGTCGTAACATTTCCTCCCTGACCGCGCCCTTCGGAGTTAACCGTAATGCGTCCACTGTTATTCAAAGCAATCTCAGCGGTGTTTTGGAGAATTACAGGTTCTCCACCTTGGTCAAAAATCTTATTTCCGATGAAAATATTCCCTCCTGATCCAGACGAGCCAGGGTTTGTACTAGATTCAATAGCACTGTTATCAATGGTCAGGCTGTCGGCAACATCCAAAAATATATCGCCCGCTTGGCCTGATGCTGTCGTAGTTGCTGCGATGGTTATTCCCTCCTTGATGGTGACTTCCAGAGCCGTCAGTGTCACCTGCCCTGCATCACCTTGTCCCAGGGTCTCAACTGAGACTCGTCCTTGCCCCTGAATGTTAATGGTCTCAGGGGCCGTAATCTCAATACTACCGCCGACACCAGGGGCTGTTGTGCGAGCAGCAATAAAACCATTGTCTCTGAATTGGATATTTAAATCGGTATCATTGCCAGCGGGTTGGATGGACAGGTCTCCTGCGGGCGCAGCACTATTGGTTTCAGCAAAGACTCCCAGTTCACCGGAGATATCTAACATCGAGGTATTGAGCTTGATATCGCTGTCGCCTTCCTGGTTGGTAGAGTCTGCGGCGATGGTGGTACTGAGTTCTGCATTCTGACCAATTGTGAGGATTGGGGCTGTGATTTCAATGTTGCCGGGGGCACCAGCACCAGAAGTTTCTGCTGTCAAGCGAGTGTTTTGTCCTAGGGTTACGGCTTCTGATGATTCAACCCTGATGGAACTAGCGTTGCCTGCACCAGTAGTCTCAGCCGAAATAAAGGCTGCATCCGCAAGACTTAAGTTGGGGGTGGCGATAGTGATCTCTCCTGCATTTCCCAACGCCGAGGTACTGGCAGCCAGACCTGCCCTATCCAGGAGTTCGACGCTCTCAGACGCCTCCAATATAATCCCCTCAGAATCTCCTTCAGTCCTCTCTGGCAACACGCTGCTGGATTCAACTTGGCTGAAAACGCCACTGTTATCCCCATTGCTAGATACTCCCTGAGCGCGAAATGTGGCGGTGTTCACCACGATTTGCCCAGCATTGCCCTGATTCAGGGTATTGGTAATGAGTTGTGCCCCATCCAGGAGTTCGATGCTATCAGATGCTACTAATTCAATCCTTCCAGAAGATCGCTCATCTTCATCGAACGTGAAGTTAAAGCTGAAAATACCACTGTTATCCCCATTGCTAGCTTCTCCCTGCGCACGAAAGTCAGTGGTGTTCACCACGATTGAGCCAACAGTGCCCGCACCCCGATCTCTAATAGTGGTACTGAGTCGTCCCCCATCTAAGAGTTCAACGCTGTTAGATGCCTCCAGTACTATGCCCCCAGAGTTCCCCTCAGCGAAGCCGTCGATTTCGCTGATAACACCGCTCCGTCTGCGGCTGCTTTCTCCTTGAGCGCGAAAGATAGCAGTATTCACGACAATTTGCCCAGTATTGCCCTGACCAGAGTTACTGGCAGCGAGTTGCGCCCCATCCAGGAGTTCGACGCTCTCAGATGCTTCTAGCAAAATTCCTCCAGAGTTCCCCACAGCGAGAAGGGATCTGACTTCACTAAAAACATTACTCGAGATACCGAGACTGTCCGTTCCCTGAGCACGAAAGGTAGTTGTGTTCACTTCTATAGGCCCGGCATTGCCCTGGCCAGAGGTATTGCTAAGGAGTAAGGCCCCATCCAGAAGTTCAACACTTTCCGAAGCCTCCAAAACAATTCCCCCAGAGTTTCCCACAGCGAATGATTCAACTTCGCTGACAACGGTACTATCCTGAGCACGAAAGGTAGTTGTGTTCACTTCTATAGGCCCGGCATTGCCCTGACCAGCGGTACTGGCATCGAGCCCTGCTCTATTAAGGAGTTCAACACTGTCAGAGGCTTCTAATACAATTCCCCCAGAGTTCCCCACAGCGTTTCTGCCAACTTCGCTAAAGAGACCTGTTCCATCCAGGAGTTGGATGCTGTTAGACGCTTCCACCACGATTCCTCTAGAGTCTCCTACGGCGTCCTCTTCGACATTGTTGAAAATGCCGCCACTGCGACCGAAAACTTCACTAGATACTCCCTGAGCACGGAAGGTATCGGTATTCACCATGATTTGCCCCGCCGTGCCCTGACCAAAGGTACTGGCCTCGATTCGTGTTCCATCCAAAAGTTCAACCAAATTAGAAGCATTGATAACAATATCGCCTGCCACATTGCCGCCCGTCGCGTCTGCAGTAATCCCTGCTATAATCTCACTCGCCTGAGTCAGGCTAAGGGTGTTAGCTAAGATGGCAATACTGCCGCCACCGTCCCCTTGGACATTAACTGTGGCTCCGGCCTCGAACAAGACATCCCCACGGGCAACATTTTCAGGGAAAGTAATTCTCTGGTTCGCGTCTAACGCAACTACCCCTGCTGCATTCAAGCCTGCTAACTGCACATCTGCCCCCGGTGCCAGAATTTGTCCGCCTTCCAGACGGATATCTCCCCCCAGCAACGTCAGGGTTTCACCCGCAGGCACCTGTAAGCCACCCACATCATCAGGATCCGAACTCAGAACATCTAGAAAAATTGTGTAAGCTCCACTCTCTTGGCCATTATCCGTATAGCCTACTAAGGGCAAGACCGACCCTGGCCCCGTCGGTATAAAGTCACTAAATGGGAAAATATCTCCCCCTGCACTGACGGGGCGGTTGTTAAAACTAGATAGACCCAAATAAAAATCCCCTGACGCGGTTACTTCTTGAGCTGGTAATGTCGATTGAAACCCTACATCATCATCATTGCCAATAATCCCCAGTCCGTTTTCATCAAACAGGAAAATAATTGTATCCACATCGGTTCCGCCGACCGTGCTCGCCGAAAAGGAAGAACCTGCGGGCAGTAAGAGTCTGTACAAATCAACATCATTATTCTCGGCGAGTTCGCCCGTGATGGTGTTGGGTATCGGTGATCCTGCATCATTAGCAACTTGGGCTGTATCTAGTAAAGGCCCTGCATCAGAGACTTCAGTGATGTTTCCTGCTGTAAAAGAAACCGGTTGACTACGAACCACAATGTCCCCTGGATTTTGCCCAACTTGCAGACCTACCGGTCGGCTAATTGTAAGCAAAGGCGGAGCTGTTGGATTAATAGCGTCAAATTCATACTCGTCAAATAAGACGCTGTCGGCGGTACTGGCGAAAAAGGAACCGCCCACATCTAAGCGACTATTGGGGCCAAAGATAATCCCATTCGGATTTAACAGAAACAAATTTGCATCGCCCAATACGCCTAACGTACCGTCTATTGCTGAAGAGTTTGCACCGGTTACTCGACTAAAAATGTTCTCGATCCCAATGCGGTTGTCGAAGTAAACCCCTTGCCCTTGCTCAATATTGAATTCAATAAAACTGTGAAACAAGTGGGAACCCCTAACGGCACCACCATCAACGATGTCTACAGATAACCCATCGATAGCTTGATTGGTAATGATTCGAGAATTTTCTGCTCCCAAACTGTTATCAGGAACAATGTTGCTTTGGGCTAATGCAGGTGTGACTAGAAAAACACTAACTCCAGAAGCAAAATAGCTAATGAGGTTAAGGTACCAAGACCAATGGTTCAAAGGTTGACTCATCTTATATCCTCTACTCCTGGAAGTTATGGTGATTCCCAATCGCTTTGAATACAGTGTTTCTCTTGCTATTTCCCGATACTCTGTCTAAATCACAAATGCTTCGACTATAAACATGTTGCCAAACATTATTTTAATATCAAAGCTTTCTTCGGGTAAACCCTGCAATCGGTTTGATTTATATATTTATTTCGAGGCCTTGACATGGTGAATTGTAGTGTCTCGCCCTTAAATAGAATGTCTAGCCACTAACTTAGATTTACCCAAGCTGCTGTACCCAGCTGATTTAAAGGGACATTAGAGTGTGAGAGCTGCTCACTAAGGTCTTAAGCCTGGTCAAGTGCTTAGTGCAGGAGCTGAGCGATCTTGCTGGTAGGGCAATGGCTCGGCATAATCCAGTAGTGCTCACCCTTTTATGTAACGCCTCAGTCCTTGGTCTGACTGGGTTTCCATACCACTTAATGTATATAAGTCGAGCTTAGTTTCATACTCATCCGAAAAAAGTGACGTCACTCTGCATAATTTCTAGAAACTCGCCTGATAGGTCAATAGACGCTTACAGAAAATCTGTTTGAAGCATCTGATATCTACTAACTCATCCTGTAAGGGGGCTGGTCCAGGCCTCTACTACTGAAATAGATACGATCAATTTCATTGTTGTTTAGTTTTGAGGTGTAAAAATGGTGATCGCATCTGGCTCCAAACAACCTATATTTTGGGCTTCTAGAATTATTCAACCTGGAAGAATAGTCAGGCCTCGAACAAGGAGCAAATATCTGAAGTGTTTGAGTTGTTTCTTCGCGGTGATTGGTGGTGTGCTAGTAGCCTCAAAAACAGGCGTTAGCAGCTATGGCTTCTTGTTTCTGGCAATGAGTTCTAGTCTTATGCTAATAGCTAGTTTTTGGGAAAGAGATAAAAGCATGATGTATTACTCAGGCTCAATCTTCTTTTTTGTTGATTGCTTAGGGGTTTATCGATGGCTACTATCTTAGTCTTTCTTTTTAATCATAAAAAGATATCGATGATTTGCCAGAATCTATTGTCAAAAATATTAGGTCTTTGCATAAAACTTGAAATCGTACCTGATAGTTCAATAAAGATAGAACAACTTTTCAATACTTGTGTGCTATTGTCCACGCTGCTAGGAAAATCAAACATAACAGTCTGTCTGGTCATTTAGCCTTCCTCCAATTTGGAGACTTCTAACAAAATGAAAATCGCAATCGTTGGTGCAGGTATTTCTGGCCTGCTGACCGCCTACCTGCTTAGAAAGAAGCAACCCAATGCTTCAATTATCCTTTTTGAGAAAAGCGATCGGGTCGGCGGCAATGTTCACACTGTTGATGTTGCGGTGGGCCAGTCTAGCAATCAGATCCGCTGGGCTGACCTAGGAGTCAATGACTTCAATGTCGTCACCTACAAAAATATTACAGCCCTGATGAACGAATTGGAGGTTACCTATAAGCCCATCGAAGATTCTGTTTCTTACAGCACCATGGATGGGACGATTTCCTATGTCATTGATCCGGACTATCAAGCGGGCTCTGATCATGCCACGACTATGCTACCGCTTGTGCAAAAAGGCTTAGATAACTTTAGTAAACAAGCACCCATTGATTGTCAGGATCCTGCATTTTCTGAGTTTTCAATTGCTGACTATATCCACTATCGCAACACCTACAACCCTGACAACGATCCTAACTTTTACCCAGTGGAGTTTGTTCAGTACAACCTCTATCCCCGTATCAATGGCATGTATTTTGTTCACGATACGATGCCCTCCACCATGTCGTTTGTTGCAATTATGGGCTACTACTCGTTGCAGGAAGGTTTTGGGAGTGCGCCACCAGAGCGGGTCTATGTTGAAGGTGGCTGCCAAACCTGGGTCAATGCTCTCATGGACAAGCTGTTTCAGCAAAACGTAGCCGTTGTTCACAATGCCCAAGTTCAAGTGTTTGCGAGTCCAGATGGGGTTGACCTACTGATTAATCACAACAGCTTTGAGCATTTCGATGCTGTTGTCATGGCTTGTCATGCTTCAACCGCTCTTAAGCTTATCCAGCAAGGCATCACCAACGATATTGTGAATGTGCTGAGTCAATTTGACTATTACAACAGCGTAGCCGTTGCGCACACCTACGCACCGCTCTTGCCAACAGAGCGAAATGCCTGGCGCACTTACAATATCCTGATTCATGGGGATGATACGCAGCTACGGCCTTACACCATTTCCTACATTTGCAACCGTCACCAAAATCATGTTGCGAATTCTGACTATGGCCGAAATCCAGAGTTTTTTGTCACGCTAAATCCGGCCATTCCCATACCCGACTCCTATGTCTTAAAGCAAGCAGACGGCACCCCTGCCGTTACTCATTTCACCCACAACATTGTCAATGTTGAAACCTTAAAGGCTCAAAGGTTTCTATGGTCAGGATACGGAACTGGGATTCAAGGTCAAAATAATCTCTACTTTACCGGTGGTTGGACATTGGGTACTGGGTTGCATGAAGAGTGCTATCAATCAGCGGAGCGCATCGTCAATCGATTACTTGATCGTTCTTTTAACCATAAGTGCATAGAGCTGAATTTTTCCCAAGTTACGGCTTAGAGAAACAGAAGAGTATTTCACTCAATGATAAGGAGACCCCTATGAAATCATCAATTCAAAGCCAGGTACAGAATATGGAAATACAGGCCGACTTTGGTTATGCTCTGGCTACATTTGAACAGCCACCTAACAAAAGCGATTATATTCAGTCTTTTACAGCTGATTACATCCGTCGCCATGCACTCTTTTCGGATGTTAATCGCTACACCAACATTATTTGGAATTTTATGCGTTTCTGTCCACCCAGCGAAGTTACATTTGAAGGACTAGATGCCGTTTGTATGTTTACTAGCTTGTCTTTCTTTATTGATGATCAGAGTGATCATGATGATCTTGCTTATCTAGAGCGGTATCAAACCCTGATCAATGGTTTGAGGTTGCCAGAAACGTTATCGGAGCAGGCTTTATTTGAGTTACTGCAGCATGCAAAAAAACTGTCACAGCTCCACAAAATCAGTAGTGATCCATTTCGCCAACATTTGCTGAATTACGTAGCGGCTCAGCGATGGGAGCGCAATCTCCTAAATATGGGTCAAGCTTGCTTCACGGTGGAAGATTATCAACGCTATCGGCCTGATGCGATCGCACTGCTTCCCTATTTAGCTCTGCTTAAATTGGCTGAAAATATTGATGACTCCCAGTTTAATCCTCTGCAGAGGTCACGATTGCTTTTCATGGAGCAGCTTGCAACTAGAATTGCCTATCTTGATAATGATCTCTATTCGTGGCGGAGTGAGCAAAACGAACCAACAGCCCTGAATCTGGTCAAAGTCTTTAAGGAAAATTTAGCTCTGAGTTGGGAAGAAAGCTTTCAAAGAGTTTATGCTTTTCGCAATGCAACGGTGGAGCGCTATTTGCAAAATCGTGAAGAAGCCCTGAACGAAGACAATACGGTTGAGTTGAGGCGCTATATCGAGTTAATTGAGTGTGCGATAACCGGCAATTTTGAAGCAATGAAACAGCTTAAGCTGCATAAGTTGCGCTACGAACTCTCACTTTCCCTCTAAATGGTGTGCCTGAGGCTATGCAGTAGAGGGTCTCTGGCAAGTAAAGTTAAATACTCGGTGCGACCCGTGATTTTGCAATCAACAGGCATCCAATGGTGTAGTGCAATGCAAGTGTAATGGACGCATAAAATCTTAGCCTGAAGTTTCTGTTGCATAGGGGCTGCGATAAAAGTGCAGTTTGATTGATTACAGTTAGGCATTTGTCAAATAGTTGAAATTATAGTTCTAGCCCTCAGGAGTCTGTTATGGACACTCAATTTTGGCTTGATTCTTGGTATGAAGGTGGCTTTAAGACGAGTTTTCATCGTCGAGATATTCACCCTTTTATACTTCGACATTTTCCCCCTCAGGCTTTGACCGGTCGTCGAATCTTGGTACCGCTTTGTGGCAAAACTTTGGATATGGAATATTTTCGGCAACATGCTCAACATGTAATTGGTGTTGAGCTAGCAGAAAATGCCATCCACCAATTTTTTGAAGAGCAAAGGTTAACGTATCAACGTTATGATAACCGGTTTGAAGCTGAAGGGTTGACCATAATTTGTGGAAACTTCTTTGACATATCAGTTCAAAATGTTGGCAAAATCGACATGGTTTACGATCGCGCTTGCTTAGTTGCGTTACCACTGTCCATGCGCCTACAGTACATCAAAAAGATTCACGAACTACTGCCCAAAGGTGGCCAACAATTTGTTAATACGATTGAATATAAACTATCTAAAGGTGAACCTCCATTCAGTGTCAGCCCTGACGAATTGGCATCGTACTATGGCCTTACCCATCAGATTCAACATTTAGAAGCTGTCAATATTCCTAATCATGGGTTAATTCGACGATGGGGGCTGAAATATGTCATTGAACACGGATTTATCTTAACCCGGCAGTTTTCAGAGATAATACCAGACTATCAGTATGGGACAGTTACCAATAATTCTACTTGCAACCTATCAAGATTTAGCCTCAAAAAATGAACTGCTATTCCCTTCTAAAATAGTCCCGTTGCAGAAAACGTGAAATCTTAACCCAATAGATTACTAAGGTGATAAATCATCACCCCATATTGAATAGCAACTTACTAGACATTGTTGGTCTACATTTCGAAGACTTGCCTTGTTCTTGAATTCGTTAAATGAAGCAAAGTTGTGTCTCGCATTATCGAAAAACATCAGGGATAGGCAATCAAAATCTTTATTAGCTTCAAGGTAGTCCCTTCTCTATCTTGAACGCAACAAACACAAACCTCTAAAAGGGATCACCCATGAAATTACCAATTCAAAACCAGTCACACTTATCTATCTCACCAACTCGAACTTGGTTGTCTATGCTGAGTCTTTCAGCATTATCTGTCGGTATGATTAGCTTTGCCCAAAGTGCTGAAGCCTTAACCGTTACCGAAGAACTTAATCAGCTAACTGCAGAATTCAACACATTACTTGATCAAGAGATTGACACCTTAAACAACACATTGCTAGGCAGCAATATTTCACTGCTCGATGTCAATATGCTTGTCGATCTCCTACCTAATGAACTAGCTGAAACAACTCAGTCCTGTGTTCAAGGTCCGTTTCTGACTCCAACCCTCGCGCCCACCAGCATCTGTACCAACCCGGATGAATTCCTCTTATTTGACGAGGTTCATCCCACAACGTTTGTCCATAGCCGCATTGCAGATACGGCAGTGACAGCCCTTGCCCCTGACGTTATCGATCAAACTACTAACCTGGTTATCTTTGGCGATAGCCTTAGCGATGTGGGCAATGTCTTTGGGTTTTCCAATGGCACCTTCCCCTTCCCCACCGCTGTGCAAGGCCCCTTAGCAGGAGAACCGTTGTATGCGGGGGGCAGTTTTACGAACGGTCCCATTTGGTGGCAATACTTAACCGCAGACTTAGGCTTACCCGATCCTGTTGCTTACTATGCAGATGTCCTCGCAGGCACGTTTCCAAATACCCTTGATCAAGGCATCAACTTCGCAGTGGGTGGGGCCACCACCGGCACCAATAATACTGGCAATGCTCAAAATCCCCCATTTCCAATTGAGTTGCCAGGGCTTCAAGATCAGATTGATGCATTCGATGGTCTTGTAGAAACAACTGGCGAAGCCGATCCCAATGCCCTCTACGTTGTCTGGGCAGGTTCAAATAATCTTCTAGGATCCTTTCTTCCCGAAGACCCAACTAATCCGTTTGGCCCATTTAGTGATTTTACAAAAGATACGACCCAACCTGTGGGCGATATCAGTCATGCGGTCGAGCGGCTGTACGAACAAGGGGCTCGAAACTTCCTGGTGGGGAATGTCTATGACTTGGGTAATACTCCCCTCGGCCGTGATCTGGAAGTTCTCAATACCCCAACAGAAACGGTCTCTGAACCTAGTCATTTTGTGGGTACATTGGTTGCGATCGCATTATTTTGGGGCTATCGCAAATGTCGTCCCAGGCGATCTCAGGGAGAGGATTTTCGCCAAAAATTAGGTTCTTTGCATAAAACTTGAATACTTGCCTGATGACTTAATAGGGCAGCTGAGCATAACCCACGACAGTTGCCCATTAAACAACGCACTGAAACTATTCAAGGAGTAAAAAAATGGGTCCTAGGGGCTTGTCGGTAAATAAGGTACTTGCCAATAGCCCCTTATCCTTGTTTCTTTACCCCTTTTCCTTCTCTTAGCCAGAGATTTTTTTGGACAGATTCCTAACCTTGATCACATTATTTGGAAAAAAACGTCATGACTTCACCTATTCAAACCCTGGCCCCTAAGACTGATAAATTCCAGACTCAAATGCCCACTGCTCCAATCAAAGCTCGGCTAACGGCTGTCTGGATTGTTGAAAACAATCGCTTAGTTTGTAAGTGGCTGACAGATTAGGGGCTTGTTAAAAATTAAAATCATGGCCTTGTCTCTTGAAATAACTATTTAACAAGCCTTTCAGGATTAAACTATGAAGTAGTTTTTTGAAAAATCCTAACCCCCCATTTCCGTTAAAACCGCTTTTCTAAATGAGATCGCACTCCACTGTGACTGCGATCTCATTTCTTTTTAGGTACCCTCCTGGGTACCTTTTCAAACAAGCTGCATAAAGTTGACAGTTGTGCCTGATGAGTAGTTATGGACATTGTTTCTTGAGTGTTTATCCATTCGTGGAAAAGTCCTGAAAAACGTTATTTACCAACAAAAATCAAAGAGGAAAAAACCATGGTCGTTGCAAATTATGAGTTCTTTAACGATGTATCTTTTGGCCTGAAAATCGGCGCAGATATCGATAGAACCCTTTCAACCAATATTACAAATACTCCGAAATCTGGAGAAGGCGCCATCTTGATGTGGAAGCACTGGCGCACCGGTGCAGGGCCCGTTTCCTACCAGGTATTAGTAAATGGCAAAGTGGTTGCTAATCCCACCATCAGTGGTAATACAGCCACAGAGGAGTTTACCTCCCTTCACGAACTGATTGGGACTAGTGATGTTAGGTCGGGGGAGAACAACATTGAGTTTCGTGTAACAGCTGGAACCAGCACTGTACGAATCAGTGACGTAAATATCTTCTATTTGCAAAAGGATGTTGTTCAAACAAGAGTTGCTGATT
>ERZ1740067.1352-NODE-1352-length-17009-cov-7.238410_pt1 | contig 17009 bp, 12 predicted proteins | sample MGYA00581736_ERZ1740067 | MGnify/ENA primary metagenome ERZ1740067 (study PRJEB43018, sample SAMN04849236) | marine metagenome | isolation source: floating plastic debris | place: Pacific Ocean | collected 2008-08-27 | study: EMG produced TPA metagenomics... | reverse complement strand
AGAGATACTATTCTCCTGAACATGGTAATTTTAAACCCTACTTTGCCAAAGTAGCCTATAATTTTGCTCTGGATTTGATAAAATCAACTCAAAAACAAAAAAAACTCAGCAATGATTTGGCTACTGCTCATCCCAGTCGTTTGTCGGGGGACGTCAATCATGAGTCATTGACCGATGAACTGAAAAAATTGGGATTGTATCTCTCTCAAAACAAACGTCATCGAGCAAAATTTGTACTCTTGCTGAAATTGTACAGTAGGTCTACAATTCAAGCTCAAGACATCCGAAACTTCCTGCCTCAGGTGCCTTCGGAGGCCTTGGAACAAATTTTAGCTTTATTGGGGCAAAACTATGCGCAAATGGAGGATCGTTTGCTTTATCAACACATCAATCGGTTGATCAATAAAGTAGAAGGTAAGAATAGATCGGCCGATGCAATACGCAAATGGTTGAGCGCCCGCATCCTTGAGTTGATTCAATGGTTGAACCGCCACTCAAAGTTTCAATACGATCGGGAAGCATTGCGTAATCTGGCTAGTTTGTTTTTTATGAATGAAGAACCGTTGACCAGAGGATGTTCTTGACAGTTTATATAAAAACCCTTTGCAAGCACGCCGTTTGCAAAGGGTTTTGTTTTTAGTAACGCGTTCGCAATAACTGTCCGATTTAGATTTATTTAGCTGCGCAGAGCTTGAACTTCGTTCTGCGGTTCTCTTTGTTACACTTCGTTCCTTTTATTGCCCGTAGCCCTGCTACGAGCGCAAAACTTGTCCTGTAAGGAACTCTGAGGTTTAACTTTGAGCAATTTCATTAAAACTCGACACTTATTTTGAAAGCGTTACTTATCAATCATAAATCCACCCCAATCATCAATACCTCCTTCTCGTCAATCCCAGTTCTTGCATACAGGTTTCAATCATTCCCAAACTTATTTGATTGGTCTGTTGTGCGTGTGCCTTGATTTTGGCCCTGGCGATGATCCGATCTATTTCCTCTTCGCTGTGGGGTCCATAGCTTTGGGCTAGGGTGGCATGGGTACCCCGCAGTAGCCAAGACACTGCTTATGAATTTTTGATTACCCAACCACAAACTATAGTAGTTGATGAGGTTACCTATCAATTGGAGTATGAAAGTAGGTTTCGGATGGAGGTAGGTGAGTGAAAACACGCTTAGGACTTATAGATGCGTCAGGTAATCAATTATTTTCAAAAAAGATATCGCTAAAACGCTCTTCAGTATCATTCTCTTTCGAAAAAACAAACCCTTTGCAAATCATTGATCTACAAAGGGTTATGTCAATAATTTTGTGGAGCCGGAGGGATTTGAACCCTCGTCCAGACAAGGAAAGCAAGAGCTTTCTACACGTTTAGATCACGCTTGGGTTTTCGAGTAGAGATAGGTGCGCTACGGACCAATACCCTACCTTAGACACTTAGTTTCGCCAATGCATCGTGCCACTACCTTGACTATTTCTGCTTTGTGATGCCTCGGTTGCAAACCTTGCAGAAAGGTAAGGTTTGCGAGACACTAAGCTATCTAATTCTAAATTAGGCAGCTAGGGCGTAATTTCTTTCGCCAATTATAGTTGTGAGTGCATTAATTTCAGGAGTATCACTCATCTCCCGACGTGCTTACGCTTACTATGCACAAGCTGTCAATTCCAGTCGGCCCCAATAAAAAAAGAACTTGTAAAGGCATCATACCTTAGAAAGAAATAAGACGTAAAGTTAATAATTTTGTTTCATCTTTTCAAGATTTTTCGTTGCTTAACCCATCAATGTTAAAATAATGACTACAAAGCAGACTTTGCCTGATTTTTGATATTTGCAACACATCACTTAGCATATACATTACCACAACGAGTAACAAGATGGGGGCACTACTATGGAAACGCCAGCATTGGACAACCATTTTTTTATTGATGGCATTGGCTGGCCAAACGCAACTCTGGGCACAATCTAATGCGGCCAAAGTACAGGCCATCGACGAAGTTTACAACCAAGCTCGCATCAAGATTAGTCAAAAAAAATGGCTTTCCAATCATTTTACCCACAACCTCAAGCGTCACAACCTCAACCACTCCGGTTATTATCATTATTCCGAAAAGTTTTACTATGCGCTCCCCCCCGCAACCACTCCCCGGCTACAACTGGCCCTGGTGCGTCGGGAAAAAGAAAATATAGATTATCAAAAAGAGTTTTTATTCGATAAAGCAGGCAAACTCATTTATTTTCACGAAAAACAAAACGACGTCAAAAAACTACCCTATCGTGAAGTCAAAGTTTATTTTGAGCGCGGCAAACTCTTGGTCTGGACTCAAAGCAAACAAACCGGATTAAGGATAAAAGGAGGACAGACTCCCAAGGAAAAGGTAAAAACAATATTGAAGGAAGCACGTCTTTTACAGAAAAAATTAGCTCGACAGTTGGAGGAGATGTAGGATAAATGTTTTTTGTTCAATTGTTGTGTGGTTCCGCTTCGCTGATTGTTAAATGGTTCCGCCTTCGGCTCATTGCTATATTGTTGCGCAAAGCGATAATTACTTTTCTTATTTTTCGCAAATATGATAATACCTATTGTTCCGCTGCGCTCATTGTTGCATTGTTAAATGGCTGCGCAAGGCGCTATAGTAATTGTTGATGATTGATTGTTAATTATTCCGCTTTGCGCTACCGTGGACTATGGACTGTCGACTGTGGACTAAAAAAAACTATAGACTATGGACCATCGACCAATGCTGTTTCCTTAAAGGTTTAGATGTTTGATGGTAATACACGAAATATTCAATAAATCATTCCAAAATTTTGAGATGCGTTTTTTTAGTAAACTTTTAGACTATGTTTCTGATAACCAATGACTTATTAAAGTCAACCATCACTATTTTCTTGGCTTTAAGACCAGTACGTCCCCTGTCCTTCCGAACCTTGGTGAGGATGAAGTGGGTATCAACGAGATTTCGTGCATTCCAGCTTCATCCTCATATACATTCGGAAGGACAGGGCAGGTATCGAATGAAAATGCCACCGTTAAGAGAAGTAGATTTGAATAGAACAGGAGCATATTACATGCGTAAAAAAACGCTATCCATTCACCCCCTTAGGGAAACAGCATTGGACCATCGACCGTGGACTATGGACTAGAGAAAACTACGAACTACTGACTCCCAACTACTAACTAGAGAAAACTGTGGACCATCGACCGTGGACTATGGACTTTACAACTAAGCCAGGTTCTTTTGTCTTGAGAGCAACATCAAACTACCAATCACTGCGGTAGCCATGGGTAAAAATGCCACCCAACCCACTTCTGGGTATTGAATGTATACTGCAATACCACCCAAACCAAGTAAAATATTGACCCAACCACCTAAAACAACCGCCAATTTATTGAGCCAGACCTTGTTGGTATACAGACTAATCAGCGTAATGACCAGCCCAAACATGCTCCCCATTCCCAGCAACACCGCGACCCCATACCAATACAAGTCTTGGGCATTTTTATGTAAAGGGGGATTGGTCCAAGCGGGGATAGAGGTTAACAAAATGAAGGCAAAGGTGATGAAATACTTATCCATAAACGAAGGCGGGTTGATTATTATACCTTTATACCTATAACAAGTACATCATCGGTTTGTTCGTTGTAGCCTTGCCATTCTTTCAGTTCTTTGCCAATGGCGATCTTTTGTTGGGGAATGGGCAAATGAGAAATGCTTTCTATAAACTTACGAAAACGCTTGGCTAAATATTTACGGGCTTTTTTGCCCCCAAACTGATCCTGAAAACCATCGGAAAAAATATAGTAGATATCACCCGGTTGGGTCTGAATTTCGTGTTCTACAAAAGTCTTAGAAGTATGGTATTGGGTTCCTCCTATGGGATAAATGGCCCCTTTGGTATGACTCAACTTGCCATTTCGCACCATAAAGAGTGGATTTTTAGCCCCGGCAAAAGTCAATATCCCAGTCGCTTCATTCAGGGTGATCAATGCCAGATCCATTCCGTCATTGTTGGTTTCTTCATCTTCGGTTTGGCGCAAGGCGTTGATTACTTTTCGATCTAGCTGGGTTAAAATTTCGGCAGGCCGGAGAATGCGCTGCGTATGAATAATTTCGTTTAGAATACTATTGCCCAACATCACCATAAAAGCGCCTGGTACTCCATGGCCGGTACAATCTACTGCCGCCAGTATTTTGGTCATTTTGGGCGCCTGCCGCGACTTGATCCCCAACGAAGTAGCAATGGTAGGCTTAGAGGGCGCTTCATCTAATGACGTATCCACCTCTGCATACCAGTAAAAGTCTCCACTTACAATATCTTTGGGTTCAAAAAACAAAAACGAATCATTGAATCGCTTCTCTATAAACTCGATGGGTTTGAGGATAGAGTTTTGTATTTGCTTGGCATAATGAATGCTATCAATGATGCTCTGCGTTTGCTGTTCAATTTTTTGGTAGGCTTTTTTGAGCTCTACATTTTTAAGTTTATGAATTTCGGCTTCCTGTTGGGCCTTTTCTATGCTATTGATAGAGTTTACGTTTTTCAGTTGGGTAGACTTTTCCTCTCCCATTACCTCTGCCTTTAGCTCCTGGTGTTGCTCATAAAACTTGATCGCTTTCCAGGGATCCTTCATTTTTTTGTAGAGCTTGGCCAAGGTATCATAAATGGTAATCAACTTGGGTTTGGCACTATTGAGCAAGGCCAACTGTTCGCCTTGTAACAACATTTGTTCGGCTTTGTCGAGCTGAGCGAGCTCCATATGCGCAATCGCCAAATAAATCAACCCCGTAATTTCGTCGCGTTGATTGTTGATTTTTCGTCGAAAGGCCAATCCATAATTCAGGTAATCGATGGATTTTTCATAATCTTCAGTAGCCAAATACACCATTCCTATTTCGTGCATGGCCTGCCCTTTCATCATCACCAAGTTGTGTTGGGTAGCCATTACCAGCGCCTCCTGATGGATGGCCAGCGCCAAATCGTATTGCCCCAATACTTTGTAAATATCGCCAATTCCAATAATGGTAGTAATGTGCCCTGGAATGTCATCATTTTTTTTGAACAACTTCAAGGCACGTTGGTGATAACGCAACGAATTTTGATAATCTTTTAAGTCATGGTAAAAACCACCAATCAAATAATTGATCCAAGAGAGCCAGTTGAGGTCATCGGCCTGCTCACTGAATTTGAGCGCTTTCATCAACGAACTAAAACCCATTTCGTACTCTCCGGTATTCCAGTAAATCACCCCTTGAATCCCAAATACTTCTCCTAAACCATTGTAATAATTGAGGGCTTCAAAAACCGGAATGGCTTCATTACATAACAAAAACGCTTCTTCGATGGCTGCGTCCTGATAGTATTTTCCAAAAGCAACATTGGTCTTGGCAATCGCAATGATTTTCTTATTAGCAGTATTTTGGGCAAGCTCAAGGGCCTCTGAGGCATATTGGTAGGCAAGTTTGTTGTCTCGGTTGCGTAGCTTTCGGCTCATCTCATTCAGCACATTAATCCGTTCATTGAGTGACAGCTCTCCCTTGAGTTGCTCCCGCAAAGATTCTATGTGCTTATTAAGTAGGGGACGAAGACTATCCATGGATTATTCGTTGTCTAAATGTATATCAATGAGCAAAAGTGAGTATACTTTACATTGTTGATTTATTGTGATTGATGATGCCCCAAAAGATTGTTGAGACTTGCTTTGCTCTTGACGATTTTATGAGTGACAATAGTTCGTTTTTACTTTTCAATTTTCTCGAGCCAAAAATATGCCTTTATAACGAGAATAATATGAATTTGTTAGCCGATTTCTTACAAGGGAGATGAATATTGAAATTAGAAAAAAAATATCAGCCGTGATACCCCAATTTTTGGATTTCAACGTGCTATTTTCTCCATTTTATACCTCATTGTTGGTCATATAAGCAACAAATATAGTCACCAATTTTTAATATATCGGTAGAAGGCTCGTATTCTTCTTTGAATCACAGTATTTACCGTTTTAACACGATGGTAAACATCCTACCAGAAATTTCACGCTTTATCCTGATAGGATGCATTTGGACCACTTTTATTTCACACTCAGGTTCTGGTCTTTCACATAGCGAAATATTGGGTATCGCAGGTGTTCTTTCTCATAATAAGGCGAATTTTGGTAAATGAAGGTAAGTTGTTGCCGAGCGTTTTCCCGAAACTTGGCATCAGCCTGTTTTTTGGCTTCAAAACGCTTGCGTAAATCCGGATTCTCCTTCAGTAGTTTTTCGGCAATATCTTCGAATACATAACTAGAAAACCCTTCTTTTTGCTGCAGAATGGTATCGAAGAAGTTCCAGCTAAAAAACGAATCCGTTGCCTGGGGTTCAAGGGTTGCTATGATGTATTTGTTGGCTGGTTGATTCACAAAAACCACGTAGTCTCCTTCATAAAACTTCACTTTTTGCGGTTTGGTGTTCACTTGGGTCGCATAGTGTACATAATGCCCCTCAAAAGGCTGGCTATAACTCTTGTAATCGGTAATGTAGTAGGCATCTACTGCTATAGTTTGGTCTTTAGTCAACTTTTGGACCTTCGCTCCATTTTTTTTGAGTAAATCTATCACATTGTGCCAAGCCTTAGAGATGATATACGCCTTGGGTTTTTGTATGGTCAAACTGGGTTTAAACACATTGTAATATTTTATTTTTTTGGTCACTGGTTGGGCACGATCATAAAACAATCGCTTTTTACCTGTTACCTTACTGTCAATCATTTTGGGGGTGTAGCCCTTGAAGGTGATCTCCTCAAATTGGCTTCGGTCCATTTTCCAGCCAATGGTAAATTTTTGTTGTTGGGCTACCTTGGCTGCAGTGGCTTTTCGCATTTGTCGTATTTGTTGGCCTTGTTTGTTCAGGTGTGCTATCATCGCGATCATAAAATCATAAGTAGCCATCACCCTTTGCTTGAAAGGCTTCAGCATGTGGGTTTCGTTGATAAAACCCAAGCTGTGAAACAAACTAGCATAACCACTAGAATAGCGAGGAGAATCAAAAAACTGTGGAATGCCGTATTCATTGGGGGTACGATTGCCATATACGTTTACATAAGGAATGATACTCCACTTTTGCTTTTTCATTTTTTGTTTTAAATCCGGAATCAAAGTTTTCTTGAGGTAAGTCCCCAATTCCCCACCTAATTTATCGGATTGAGTAGCCAAATAAGTCAATACATGTTGATAATCGGCCCCGTTGCTTACATGATTTTCAATGTATAAGTCGGGGCTCCAGGTCTGAAAAATATCCACAAATGTATGGCTATTTTTCGCATCCAACTTTATGAAATCCCGGTTCAAATCCAGGTTACGGGAATTGCCCCTAAACCCATAAGACTTGGGGCCGTTCTGATTGGCTCGGCTATAACGGTTGCGATTGATGGCCCCACCCACATTGTAGAAAGGCACCATAATGACCACCGTATTTTTCAAGATTCGTTGCAATCGCTTGCTTTTGGCCATATTTCTAAACAACATGAGGCTGGCATCTACCCCATCAGGTTCCCCGGGGTGAATGGCATTGTTGATCATAAAAACGTTGCGTCCCTTGGCCTTGATCGAAGCAGGATCAAAATCCTGGTCCAGCGAAAAAATAGCCAAATGCAAGGGCTTGCCAATATCGGTAGTACCAATTGTTTGTAGTTGAATCGTTTTGAAGGTGTTGGCCAGTTTGGTGAGGTAATCAATCCCTTCTTCGTAAGTAACAGTTTCAGTTCCCTGGGTCTTTTCGTATTTGGTTTCTAGATCAGACGAACCAGATTGACCCCAGTTGTATTGATAAATAAATAAAAACAGTAAGACGTAACAATGCTTCATGTATGGTAATTTTAGAATTGAGATATCCATTATTAGAAGCACTAAAATTCTGGTTATTTTGGGAAAACCGCAAAAAAGAAAGCACAATTGATTGCATAAAAAGAAGTGAAGCTTTTGGAGTGGGTACAAAAAAAGAAAGGTTAAGTGAAATTAAATTCACTTACCTTTTCTAAACCTAACTAACCACAAAACATAATCTTTTGAGAGGGTACGTACCTCTTATATTTTTAATTTGTATTGATAACAAATGTAAAGTCTTTTTTGTTTCCAGGTTTCAACAACCTGATTCACTTTGTTTGAAAAAGGCAGGAAATTTTGCTATTTCCTGCTTTTATTACCTAACCACAAAGCTTAATATATTATTGTATTATATGTATTTACCTTTATAAAACTTCAAGTTTTGCTAAGCTAATTGCTGTTTATAAGTTTTATAAATATTTATATATTTCTCAAATAACCTTTCAAACTTATCATACCATTAGCCAATTTGCGTACCAATTTTTAAATCGTATAAATATTTTTCATAAATCACTGATTATCAGAAATAAAAATTTAAAACATCAATTTCAAGAATTTACCCTACTTCATAAACATAAACGAAATATCGTATTCAAATCGAAATACCGTACCTTTTAAATGGTTATTTTAGAAGATTCCCTAATGTGGCAATACCCAAAACTCCTTCTTGAAAGAAAAAGTAGTATCTCGCCCTCGTTTTTTGAAAGTAATTGTGCCAGTCCACTCCTGTCGTCCCGTTTTTCTGGGGCGAAACTGTACTATCCCTTGTCCTTGGTATGCCGAAACGGCCACTCCATTGACCTGCATACGAGCGAAGGGGCTTCCCTTTTCTATGTTGGAAACAAACATATTGGCGGCGTAGGTTTGTCCTTCTACTACTGCTTGCGACTCAGGAATAGCCTCGAGGCATACTCCCAAAAGAGAAGCTTGGTAAGCACTCAAGATTAACCTCGAATCCTGAACAACAATTACCTTTTGAATAGCCTTGATCAAAGCGAGCTTCCATTGGTTCAAAGTACTGTAAACCAGTGTCCAGGGTAGTTCATAACCACTTTTGGGGTAGTCTGAAAAAATGCCTTGATTGGGAGAGGTCTTCAGGATTGGAGCATGGGCACGAAACAAAGAGTCACCATAGGTTTTTATTCGCGTTATGTTGGCCTGCCAAGGTTGTATGTCGAGCTTGGTTTGCCCTTTTTCTACAAATAATACCGGGAAGGTGGATTCATTTCCTCCTACATTTTTTAAACAAAGTGTTTTTAGTCTCTCGATTTCCGTCAATTGCAAGGCGGTTTCGGTAATCAAATGATGCCATAGATTGTGTTCTGCTCTTTTCACTTTTCGATCCAGGCTAGTCCGAATCATCATACGATGGTTTTTCAAAAATGTCCATTGTTGTCCATTCAACACCTTTATTTGCTTTTCTAAAGCTTGATTGGCCAAGTACAACGCATGCAGTTCGGCTCGTTGGCGTTGCTGACAAGCCGAAAAAAGCAAGGCTACACTGATGATAATCAATATTTTATTTTTCATGGCTTGGGTGTTTTTGATGGTAAATGATATGCTGATTTTCGCAATACCGTATAAGGCACTCGAACGCTTAGGGTAGTATCTCGGCCCCTCGACTTAAGGGTAACGCCTCCCTCCCAGTAACGGGTCACCCGATCGGTTTGGATGGTATCGGAAATTGGGTCAGCTTTGAAACGCACTTGAGCGATCCCATCATTTACTTTTATTGGGGTACCATTGTAGGTAAATCGAGGATTCGCATTACTGGCATTGTAAGCAACAAACAAGGTGGCTTGGTAGGTTTCGCCCAATTTGACCAGGTCTGATTGGGTGATTACGCCCACTTCTACTTTTGGAAAGTAACAACAATCAGTGCTTAAATCTCCTGCCTTTAATTTTTTCAATATTTTGAGCTCATACCACCCCAACATATTTTGCCAGAAAGAGAGTAATGCCTTTACAGAAGCCACCGAACCGTAAGCAAAATGTAATTGAGTAAATTTATTGAGATCGGTTTGCGCTTCTTTGGCGGCAAAATCTCGACAAGCCAGCCCAGTAAACCCATCCACCAGGTCTTGATGTTCTTGGACCAACCAATTGACGTATTGGTTGATCTGAATGACTAGTTTTCGGCCTGCCTCATTGTGCCACAACAAGCGCCGTACGGGAGTAGTAGCAGCAAGCGGGTATTGCTTGAGCTTGTCTTGCCAATACTGCAAGGTATCTGCCATTGCTTGGGTACGGGCCTGCAACTGTTCACTTCTTTGGATACGCACCTTCCCATCTATCGGGTTTCCGTTTCTTTGTACCTCAACTCTGATTGCGTGAATCAGATCTTTTTGAACCTTTGGCCAAGTAGTTTGAGGGTGAGCTAAGGTACGCTGGATGGCCTGTAGTTTTTGTTGAAAAGCATTTGGGGCAGTTTTGCAACTGGACAGTCCCCATACCAGCCATCCCAAGCATAATAATCTGATAGTTTGCATCACAATTTCGATTTGGTTTGGGATGATATACTCACCTCAATAGACTGGGTAGAGCACATTTGGTCCTCCTACAAACTCGCTGGGCCTAAAATCAAGGTTTTTCAAGCAAAATTTTAAAAAGATTCTTTAACTTTGACGCGGGTTATAAGATGTATTTTCACCTCGTAGAAACTGTTTGAATCCCATTCTGGATTTACCTTGGCAACGATTCCAAAGTAAACTTGAATAAGAGTATGTTTAAAAATTATAATCTAGGCTAAAAACGCGCGTTTTACGTGTTGATTTTAGCAATTTTTGCAGCAATAGCTTTGGCTATTCCTTTAAAAATGTGCTTCATCAACCCAAAAAACTCATCATTTTTATCTCTGAGGACAAAATTTAAACATACTCTAAAGTATAATAAATCAAACAGTTTCTTAGACTTTCTAAAAACATGACCAAAAAAACTGTTCAGGTTGGTGACATTACCTTGGGTAGCAGCCAACTTTTTCTTATTTCCGGTCCTTGTGTCATCGAAGCAGAAGATTTGATGATGCGTACCGCCGAACATCTCAAAAAAGTATCTGAAAATCTGGGTGTCCCCATTATATTTAAGTCTTCTTACACCAAAGACAATCGCAGCTCGGTAGATTATTACCACGGACCGGGTCTGGATGAGGGTTTGAAAATATTAGAAAAGGTAAAAAAAGAATTTGGGTTTCCGGTACTGTCCGATATCCACCACCCCAGCGAAGCCGCTGCCGCTGCCGAAGTACTAGATGTACTGCAAATTCCGGCTTATTTGTGCATGCAAACCTCGCTGGTAGTAGAAGCCGCCAAAACTGGTAAAGTGGTCAACCTGAAACACGGACAGTTTTTGGCCCCTGAAAACATGAAGCACCCTATCAAGAAAATTCAGTCGGTAGGGAACGACAACGTTGTATTGACCGAACGTGGTTATACTTTTGGCTACAACGATTTGGTGGTAGACCCTCGTAGCTTTTACCATTTCAATCAAATGGGTTACCCGGTGGTATTTGATGTTACCCACTCGATTCGCAAATATGGTATTCCAAGTGCCGATTCTAAAGGAGGCGCTCGCGAGTTTTTACCTACGCTTTCGCGATCTGGAGTAGCCGCTGGAGTAGAAGGGGTATTCATCGAAACCCATCCAACTCCCGACACTGCTTTGTGTGACGCAGCCAGTCAATTATGCGTATTCGACTTAGAGGAGTTTATGAAACCCTTGCTAGAGATTCATGCGGTGAATAAAAAGTATGAAATGCATAAAATAGATCAATAGTCCACAGTCCATAGTCCATAGTTCTCAGTTTGTAATCAATCACCCAAATGCTATGGAGTAATGTTATTTACCTCATTCTATTTGAGTTTGTAGAGTGAATAGTATTCAAGAAAAAAGGCATTGTACTATGGACTATCGACCATTGTCTATGGACCAGAATAAAAATTTGAAAATAAAAGATATACCTTACAGATTCACATGGAACTATATTTAGACTCAGTAGACTTTAAAGAAATAGAAGAAGCGTTTGACTTAGGCTTTTTGACTGGTTTGACAACCACCCCTACTTTTATGCACCGTCATGGTATCACCGACATCGATGCGGCCATTGTCAAGCTTTCGGGCATGGTGCCCATTCTTCAGGTAGAGGCTTTGGGCGATACTGCCGAAGAGATTTTGGCTGAAGCCGAAAGATTGCTCGCATTGGGGTTAGACAAAGAAAAAACGGTTTTCAAGATTCCAGTATCGAATATAGGAGTGAAGGCCTGTAAGATGTTGCGTGATAAGGATATGATGGTGAATGTTCACTTGGTGTATACCTTAAATCAAGCTTATATGGCGATGCAAGCGGGGGCTACTTACGTTTGTCCGTTGGTAGGTCGTTTGCAAGATCAAGGACACGATGCTTTGGCATTGGTTCAAAACTGTGTAGACGCAGTAAACTACTATGGATACGATACCAAAATTATGTTTTCTTCGGTACGCCACGCTGAACACGTACGTACGGCTATCGTATCGGGAGTACACACCATTACGGCTCCTTGGAAGGTAATGAAAACCTTGACTAGCAACAACTTTACTACGGTAGGAACCAATCAGTTTGTAGAGCATACTCGTTTGATGACTGAAAACGTAAAGGATGTGATGCAAGACTTTAACCCTACAGTAAAGCTAGAAGACACCATTTTTGATGCGTTGAGCCAAATGACCGAATCAGGTTTGGGAGCGGTAACCATTGTAGATGGAGATGGAGAGTTGAAGGGTATTTTTACCGATGGAGACTTGCGTCGTAACCTAAAAGAAAAAGGCAAAGAGTTTTTGGAAAACAAAATGGCGGATTGCATTAGCAACACCACCCCTATTACGGTTACTCAGGATGCACGTTTGTTTGATGCTGTGGCCTTGTTCAAAGAAAAACAAATTGACAACATCATTGTAACTAACAACAACAAGCCAGTGGGTATGTTAGACATTCAGGATTTTGTAAAGCAAAACTTGGTAGGTTAAGGCCAGGCCTGATTGTTTCTCGTTTTAGGAAATACAATACATAAAAAAACCCCTCGGTTCGTCTCGATCCGGGGGGTTGCTTTTTTGCAAGGTGTAATAAGTTTAAGGTATTATTCGCACATCCAGGTGTTGTAGTTACATCTGGTTCTGCCAGGGCAATACATGTCGGGCCATCGACAGGCCAGACCTCCCTGAATTGCTTTCAACTCTTTTTTGTTGAGTTGTTTTACCCCCTTTAGGGTCAATAATTTTTTCATAATAACAATGTGTGTTTTGGGTTAATGTTTGGTTATTTTGGCCGAATAAAGTAAAAAAATCCGAAAAAACATTTCCAAACCAATAATTAGGTCAAAAAACCGTATAATTACCTAATATCTTACAAGTAGATTCCGTAGCTCAAGTTTTCTTCAATTTGCAATGCAGGCGCGATTCAATTGCTTTTCTTACCCATACTCACCTTCCAAAAAATTTATTTATTGTCAAAAACCTGCTAGATTTACCACCATTTGATGCCAAACTCAACGCATACATGGACACCAAACCACCCTTGCATCGCTTGGTAGCGGCCGCTGTAGAAGCTTGCCACCGTGAAGACTATCAAGTAACCATATTTGACCCTTATTTTATTGAAGTATCCGACGGTGCGCAGGTGCTCCAAATGGGAATTGGCTCTAGTTTTGGTTTTGTTCCTATCAATATTCAATGCTCGGTGGCCAACGATAAAACCCGTACCCTACTCTTATTGCAACGGGCTGGTTTTAAGGTAGCCGAAGGACAATGTTTTTTTACCTTTCACCATGCGCATGCCAGGCCAGGGCAATTGCTCGAAGATGCCTTGGCTTATGCCAATACACTAGGCTACCCGGTCTTTGTAAAGCCCAACTCGGGTTCGCTGTCTCAGTTGGCTGCCAAAGTATATACTCCAGCCGAGCTTGCCGCTCAAACTGCGGCCATTCGGCCTACTGATCGTTTACTAAGAGTAGAAAAACCTATAGATTTGCCAGAATATCGTTTGGTGATGATAGATGGTAAATTTCAGTATAGTTGTCGAAAGGAGATTCCCACAGTAATTGGAAACGGAACACAAACAGTAGAAGAGTTGGTAGTGAGTTTCAACGCCCAAGCAACCACCCGAGCCCAGCAAATGAATGAACCCTTTGAAGCCATTGACTTACACAGCGCATACCTGCAAAACCAATTGCAGCAAAATAATTTGAATTTGCAGTCGGTACTGAAGCAAGGAGCCAAGTTACAGCTGACTCCTACCCCCATCGCCCGCCAGGGTGGTACCAAGCAGGCCTATTCGGAAACCATATCAGGGGCCACTGAAAACTGGCTAAGAAAGCTTGGTAATACCCTCAATATGAGAATGTTTGGACTAGATGTCTTTGCCCAGGGTCCCATTGATGATCCGGAAAACTTAATCATCTTGGAAGTCAATCAAAACCCCATTCATCGTCATGTGCCTCACCTCAAGATAGTGGATATGATGCAATTGGTCTTAAACAAATACTTTCAGGAACAACGTATCATTAGAGCGCATACCCAGTAGTTTACGTAATTGCTTGCTATTTGATGATTATGATCTTCCTAACGGTATTGATGGTGAGGAATCGTTTGAACATTTCAAAATCAGGAAATGAAACCCACAGTTTGCCATCAGACTTGATCTTCAGCGACACTACCTTGTTATGTTTGTCACAATAGGGAATATTAGAAATAGATCCAGAACTGGTAGAGGCCAAACCCAACACCAAAAGTTCTCCATTGAACCGTTCCGCCTTCAGCTCTTCGTAATGCGTTACTGGATCGCCGCAAGCAATGCACTCAGAGGGCCAAACACTATTCTCAAAGACTGGAGCTTCAAATTGTTGATTGGGTTGGGCGTCGTCTTTGGTAAAGGCTCTCATAGTACCATCATCAATGATGAGTTGCTCGTAGCATCGCTCACATTGTATTACCTCTTTGTCACGGTTGGTCAGGTTGATATTGGTATTCCTCCCCATTTCTCCGTCACAGTAAGGGCATCGGGTAATTTTATCTTTAAACAAACCACCAATGCCTACCCATAAAACTAAAGCCATGATCACAAATTGCGCATACCGCAGCCAGCTTACTTCGAAATCCAAATAATAGTCCAGCCCATGGTAAATGCCCAGTGGAATCAAACTAAATATCCACCCATACAGTAGTGTTCTCAAAAACCCTCCAATCTTCACCGATATTGGGGCATTTATCAGTTGGTATACATTTTCAGAAGTTTCTATTTTGATGTTTCCGTTGTAAGTGTATTCAGTCATGTCATTACTAATTGATTTCTTTTCTGAAAGTTAAGATAAAAAAACTTTCCTCTCCCCCCATTAAGAAATATTTCGTCTTTGTCAATAAAGGTGAGGTTCTTTAGTTGGTAGTTTTATCTAGTCCATAGTCCACAGGCGATGGTCCATAGTAACGCAAAGCGTAACCTTTAGTCCTGAGCATAGACTAACTAGAAATCAATCATCAACAATTAAAAACCATTAAAGTGCGTCGCCTCGCGCAGCCATTTAACCATAAAACAATCAGCCAAAGGCGGAACAATAGAGCAAATCATTCATCCTTGAGTACTTTTACTGGATTTACCCGAGCGGTACGCAACGCCTGAATACTTACAGTAAACAATGCCAACAAGAATATGGCCAAGGCAGTAAACACAAACATACTCCAGTGTAAGTCAGTACGATAGGCAAAATTTTGAAGCCATTGCTGCATAAAATAATAGGCCATTGGAAAAGCAATCACACAAGAAACCAGTACCAAACGAACAAACCCACTCGATAGCAAGATCAGAATCTGACTGATAGAAGCGCCTAATACTTTACGAATGCCCATTTCTTTGCTGCGTTGGTTGATAATGAACGACGCCATTCCCCAGAGCCCCAAACAAGCCGTAAATACAGCAATGAGTGAGAACACCAAAAAAAGTTGCCCACGCTTTCGTTCTATGTCATAAGCTTTGGCAAACCGTTGCCCCAGAAATGTCCCCTCAAAAGGATACTTCATACCAGCCTCTTCCCATACTCTTTTTATAAAACCTAAAGTTTCGGAATGATGATGAGGCCTTAATCTGATTAATAGCTGATTAGCGGCCTGAGTACGATTCTTATTCAGCAAACGAATGATGACTGGGGTAATTTTTTGGTGAAGCGTAGCCCCATGAAAATCCTCTACTACTCCCTGAATGGTCAGGTATTGGGTCGGTTTACCATTTTCAATATTGCATCCTATTTTTTTACCAATAGGGTTTGTCCAGCCACTCGCCTTCACCAACGACTCATTCACAATCACGTCGTTTGGATTGGATGACAGGTTAGCCGGGTCAAAGTTTTGCCCTTGAATCACTTTTAGCCCTAGAGTTGACACCAGGCTTTTATCAGCAGGTAAATCCTCAACTAGTATATTTTTCTTGGCTTTCAATTGTACATCGGTCCAGGTATGACCAATCCCAAACCCATAATAAGTACCAGTTATTGAGGCAATGTGAGGATTTTGCAATAATTGCTGCTTGAGAAGTACAGACTTTTGTTGATCCTGTTCGTCCATGAATTTCAGCGCAAATATTTGCTCGGTATCAAAACCTAAGTCCTTGGTTTCGATATAATACATTTGACGGTACAACACCCAAGTAGCGATCATGATCATAGCAGAGGCACAAAATTGAAACACAACCAAGCCCTGGCGTAGGCGTTTTCCTTGGCGGGAACGGCTAAATTTACCTTTGAGAACCAATGTTGGTTTGAATGAAGACAACACAAAGGCAGGATAAATACCACTGACAAATCCGGTGAATAATGTAACTCCTAAAAACCATATCATTAATGTTGGATTATTGATATAGTCTACCCCTAGAGATTTATCTACCAATTGGTTGAAACCAGGCAAAATAAGTTCTACCAAGCTTATACTAATCGCAAAAGCCACGAGGCTTAATAAGATTGCTTCAGTTAAAAATTGCTGAATTAGCTGGCGTCGATGAGAACCCACTACTTTGCGAATGCCTACTTCTTTTGCCCGCTCGATAGATCGGGCAGTGGCCAAATTCATATAGTTGGCACAAGCAATGAGCAACACTAACAAACCTACCACGCCAAAAATATACATCAGGCGTATTTTGC